>Ga0137359_10003985_pt1 | contig 12045 bp, 12 predicted proteins | sample Mad1_40_16metaG_FD_108281 | JGI IMG/M metagenome (GOLD analysis project Ga0137359, IMG submission 108281) | Vadose zone soil microbial communities from Angelo Coast Range Reserve, California, USA - Mad1_40_16 metaG | ecosystem: Environmental > Terrestrial > Soil > Vadose zone | place: USA... | reverse complement strand
TGCGATTGGCGCTCGCAGCAGGGACCTGGTGAGAAATGCGGGCTAGCATTCGCACCTCCAGTGACGGCGAAGATGATTTCTCTCGCGGTTCAGTGCGCAGCCCTCGCTCGCCCGTCGGTGCCCGCGTTCACGGCCGCGTCGTCGACCGTCCCGAGAAACCGGTCCAGCTCCGCGTCGAACGCGTCGGGAGTCTCCAGGTGCGGCGCGTGACCTGCGGGAAACGTCACGAGGTGCGCCTGCGGGAACGTCGCGATCGTCGGGCGGGCGCGACGCAGCTGCACGAAGCGATCACGCGTCGCCCAGACGACGAGGACGGAACATGGCACCTGCGCTGCGAGCGTGCGGGCGTCGGCGTCGGGGGCGGCGAAACTGCGCCACGCATCGAGCAGGAGCGGCGCCAATTCGCGGCCGGCGGCGACGATCTTCCGCCGCTGCGCCGCGGCAGCGGCACGCGGCAGCACCGTCCGATAGTAGAGCGCGAACGCCGAGGGAAACCACCACGCGCCGCGCGCGCCGGCGGCGAAGAAGCGCGCCATCATCGCGAGCGCGAGGCGCGCCGCGCGATCGTCGTTGCGATCGAGGCCGCCGGGATTCTCGAGGACGAGGCCCGCGACGCGCTCCGGAAAATGCGCCGCGTAGCGCAGCGCCGTCGCGCCGCCGATCGAATTGCCGAGGAGCACGACGCGCTCGACGTCCACAGCATCGAGAAAGGCGGCGAGTAGGGCCTCGTAGCGCGCGGCGCTGCACCGTTGGCGGTCGGGGCCGGACCGGCCCTGTCCCGGCCAGTCGACGGTGAGGACGCGACGCCGCTCGCGCCACCGCGCCCGCAGCCGATCGAAGTCGCTGCCGCCGTGCCCGATCGCGTGCAAACAGACGAGCGCCGGCGTCGCGCCGCAACCCTCGTCGCTGAACGCCAACCGGACGCCGTCGACCGTCGTCTCGCGCCACGGATCGCTGACACCGACCGCCGTTCGCAGCGTCGTCATGAGTGCCTCCTCGAGACGCGCCTCGGTCGACGCGCCTGCTCGTTTGGTGATGGAAGTATCACTATCGTCGTCGTCGATGCAACGTGGTACGTTGCGGCGATGATGCTGCGGCAACGGTCCGGCCGGCGCGCGCGTTCGCGCGCACCGCGGCACTACGTGGAAGTACGAAGGGGTGTCGCGACGCAGCCGCGCGGTCTCGGCGTGCGTCCGCGTCGCGGCACGCCGGCGGCGACGCGCGCGCGTCTCGTCGCGACCGCCGCGCGCGTCTTCAACCGCGAGGGCTATCACGGCACGGACTCGAACCGACTCGCTCGCGCCGCCGGGTACGCGCCGGCGACGTTCTACAAGCACTTTCCCGACAAGCGCACGCTCTTTCTCGCGGTATACGAGGCGTGGGTGACCGCGGAATGGGCCGCGGTCGAGCGCATGCTGCGCGTCGAGACTCCGGCCGCAACGCACGCGGCACGCATCGTCGCGATGGTCGTTGCGCTGCACCGGCGCTGGCGCGGCTTGCGGGCGAGCGTGCGCGCGCTGGTCGCGACGGACGCGACCGCACGCGCATTCTATCGCGCGCAACGCCGCCGCCAGCTCGATCTGATGGCGCATCTCGGCGCAACGGCTCGTCGCGTCGATGTCGCTTCACGACGCGTGAGGAGCGCCGACGCCGCGCCGCGCCCGAGCGCTCGCCATCGGCGCCGGGGGCGCAGCCGCGAGGACGCCGCCGTGCTCCTCTTCACGCTGGAGCGCGTCGCCGATGCGATCGCCGACGGCGAGCTCCGAGACCTCGACCTGGCGCTCGCGCCGACGCTCACCCGCTTACGGACGCTGGTTTCTCGGCACCTCGAAGGGTCACGCTTCCAGGGGAGATCGCCAGCATCACCCGAGAGTCATTGACTCCGACGCCAGCACCCGCGAGAAGTGGGGCTCGCGTCGGATGCTTGGGTCGCGGCACCTGCAGACGCGTGCGAATCGCAGCGGAAGGGAGGGGCGCATGAAGATCTATCTCGTCACCCCGAAGAACCCCGAGAGCTTCTGGACGTACGATCGCATCCTGCCGAGTCTCGGAAAACGCTGCATCTTTCCGAATCTCTCGATGCCGACGGTCGCGGGCATGACCCCGCGCGAGCACGACATCGTTCTCTGCGACGAGAACGTCGGCGAGATCGACTTCGATGTCGACGCCGACATCGTCGGCGTGACCGGCTACATCGTCCACAAGCAACGCATGCTCGAGATCGCCACCGAGTTTCGCCGTCGTGGCAAGTTCGTCGTTCTCGGCGGTCCGTACGCTTCGCTCTGCCCGGAGGAGCTGCGTGGCCAGTGCGACGTGCTCTTCGTCGACGAGGCGGAGGAGACGTGGCCGCGGTTCCTCGCCGACTTCGCGCGCGGCGAGTGGCGCGCGGAATACCGCCCCGCGGATAAACCCGACCTCACGACGTCACCGACGCCGCGCTTCGATCTCCTCGACGTCGACCAGTACCACGCGATGACGATTCAGTTCGCGCGCGGCTGCCCCTTCAATTGCGAGTTCTGCGACATCATCGTCGTCTACGGTCGCAGGCCGCGCGTGAAGAGCGTGCCGCAGGTGATGGCCGAGATCGAGGAGTGCCACCGCCTCGGCGCGACCCAGATCTTCCTCGTCGACGACAATTTCATCGGCAACAAGAAGCTCGCGAAGGAGCTGCTGCGCGCCATCGCCGCGTGGAGCGAGGCCAACGGCCACCCGATGTACTTCAACACCGAGGTGTCGCTGAACGTCGCGCAGGACGACGAGCTCCTCGAGCTGCTGCGCGCCGCGCGCTTCACGACGATCTTCATTGGCATCGAGAGTCCGCGCAAAGCGTCGCTGCAGGAGACGAAAAAGACGCAGAACATGCGCGGCGACCTCGTCGAGAACGTCCGCAAGATCCAGTCGTACGGCATCCAGGTGCAGGCGGGGATGATCGTCGGCTTCGACAACGACGACGAGTCCATCTTCGAGGAACAGCTGCGCTTCATCCAAGACGCGCGCATACCCGTCTCGATGACCGGCATGCTACAGGCGATGCCAAAGACGCCCCTCCACGACCGCATGGCCAAGGAGGGCCGTTTGATCGCGGAGTCGGTCGGCGATCAGTTCGTGTTCTCGAACATCCTCCCGAAGACGATGAGCCGGGTCGAGCTTTACAAGGGCTACCGCAAGCTCATCGCCGAGCTCTACGAGTTCCGCAACTTCCGCAACCGCACGCTCGGGTTCATCCTGAACCGCGGCCGCCAGGTCGGCGATGGCCTTGCCCTACGTCGGGAAGAACTGCGCCTCGCCATGCGCGTCTTTCGCGATACCGTCGTCGCCGCCTCGCCGCGCCGCGCGTGGTTCACGCTCTCGCTCATGGGGGCGACGCTTTGGAAGCGCCCGGGCGCAATCGCCGACGCGTTCACGTTCGCGATCGTCCACAAGGCGCTCTACGAGTACATGCAGTCGCTCGACCGTCACCTCGAGCGCGCGATCGGCGAGATCGAGGCGAGCGCGGAAGTGATGGTACCGGCGAACGCGTAGGTGTACAGTCGTCGCAAACGCCGTGGCGACGTCGAATCGTCGCAAGGAGGGTACGCCGATGCGTCTCCTACAAACCCTCGCATTCGTTTCGGGATCCGTCCTGACGGCGACATTCGCCGCGCCTGCCTTCGCACAGTTCGACCACCTGCAGTGCTACCCGATCAAGGACACGCTGCCGAGGGCGAAGTACTCCGCCGACCTGCTTCCCGCGACGCCGACCTTCGCCGCCGCGCTCGGCTGCGAGATCAAGGTTCCCGCGAAGCTGGTGTGCGTCGCCGTCGAGAAAACGAACGTCGCGCCGACGCCGGCACTGCCTGTGAAAGGAACCGACGCGCGCAGCGTTTTCTGCTACGCCCTCCACTGTCCGAAGGGTACGACGATCCCGAAGGGCGGCCTCGCCGTCGACGGTGAAGATCAATTCGGACACCGCGCGTTCACGATCAAGCAACCTCCGAAGCTCCTCTGCGCCCCGGCAAATATCGGTCCGCCGACGCCGACACCGACGCTCACGCCGGCGCCGACACTGACGCCGACAGCGACGCCGGGCGGTATCGGGTCGTGCGTCGACGGTGTCGGCGCTTGCGTCTGCCCTCGCCCGGCGACGCCGACTCCGCAGCCGACCTGCACGGGAGCGTGCCCCACCGGCACCGGGCCGACCCCAGTGCCGACGGCGTCGCCGCCGCCGTGCGGAGAGGTCTTCAACCCGCCATTCTGTAGCGTGAGCACGTGTCCCTTCGACGAGACGTGCGTCGCCGCAGGCGAGGTGTGCGCGTGTGCGACGTGCTGTCCCTGCTCGTGACGGGTGGGCTAGAAGACTCGCAGCTGACACCAGCGAGGTTCGCACGGACGGCGCGAACGTACGACGAGGGTCGGTAAGACCGGCATTCTGACGGGGGTCCGATGAAATACGGCATCTTGATGTTCGCAACCGACTACGCGATCCGCCCCGACGAGCTCGCGATCGCAGCGGAGGAGCGCGGTTTCGAGTCGGTCTTCTTTCCCGAGCACACGCACATTCCGGCGAGCCGCAAGAGCCCGTGGCCCGGCGGCGGCGAGCTGCCGAAGGAGTACTGGCACACGCACGATCTCTTCGTCGCGCTCGCATATGCGGCGGCCGTCACCAAAAAGATCAAGGTCGGGAGCGGCATCTGCCTCGTGGTCGAGCGCGACCCGATCTTGACGGCGAAGGAGGTCGCGAGCGTCGACTTCCTCTCGAACGGGCGGCTCATCTTCGGCATCGGCGGCGGCTGGAACGCCGAGGAGATGGAGAACCACGGCACCGCCTTCAAGACGCGCTGGAAGCTCCTGCGCGAGCGCGTGCTCGCGATGAAGGAGATCTGGACGAAGGAGGAGGCCGAGTTCCACGGCGAGTTCGTCGACTTCGATCCGATCTGGTCCTGCCCGAAGCCCGCGCAGAAGCCGCATCCGCCGATCCTCATGGGCGGCGACACGCCGAAGGCGCGTCAGCGGGTGGTGGACTTCTGCGACGGCTGGATGCCGATCGGCATCAACCCGGGCGGGATCCTCGAAGGCATGAAGGATCTCGCCGAGCGCGCCCGTGCCGCCGACAAGAAGCCGAGCGACTTCGCGGTGACGGTCTTCGGCGCCCCGGGCAATCCGGACGTCTTGAAGCAATTCGCGGCAGCCGGCGTCGAGCGCGCGATCTTCTGGGTATCACCCGAGCCGCGCGAGAAGGTTCTCGGGACGCTCGACAAGTACGCGCGGCTCGCGCAGCAGCGTCTCTGACCGCGCGCGCAACGGCCCAGCCGCGCGCGAGGAGGAAGGTCCATGACGACGCGTGAGATCGCCGATCGGCTCGTCGCGCTCTGCCGTAGCGGCAAGTACCGCGACGCGATCACCGAGCTCTACTCGCCCGACGCCACGCAAGCAGAGAACGGGCAGGCGATCCCCGGCGGCCGCGACGCGCTCGTCGCCGCCTGCAAGGGATGGGAGGAGAGCCGGATCGTCCACGCCACCGAGGTTCTCGCCGTCCACGTCGCACCCGACTCGTTCGTCGTCGAGATGCGGCACGATGTGACGCCGCACGCGACGAAGCAGCGCAATCAATGGTCGGAGGCCGCGGTGTATCGGGTACGCGGCGGGAAGATCGTCGACGCGCGCTTCTATTATAAGCCGCCCGAGGGCTGAGAGCGGGGAATCGAGTCATGTCCGAGCACCCGAATGCCACCCTCGTGCGCAATTTGTTCGCCGCGTTCGAGCGCGCCGACCTCGCGGAGATTCAAACCGTCATTCCCGAGCACGCGGTGTGGCACTTCCCTGGTCGGCGCGGCAAGCTCGCCGGCGCTCACGAGGGACGCGACGCGATCCTCGCCTTCCTGATCGACGTCACCGCGCTCACGAAGGGGACGTTTCATCTCGATCTCGAGGACGTCGTCGCGAACGACCGGTGGGCGATCGCGCTCTTCCGCGGCCATGCGCAGCGTGACGGCAAGACGCTCGACAACCCGACCTGTCTCAAGATGCGCATCGCCGAGGGCAAGATCGTCGAGGTCTGGGAGTTCGTCTGGGACCTGTTCGCGGTCGACGAGTTCTGGTCGTAAATGCCATCTCCAGCCGTGAAGGAGCCCCCCATGAGTGACAAGTCCCTCTACGAGCGACTCGGCGGGCACGACGCGATCGTCGCCGTCGCGAACGACCTGCTGCCACGATTGCAATCGGATCCGCAGCTCGGCCGCTTCTGGCAACATCGCGGCACGGACGGCATGGCGCGGGAGAAGCAGCTGCTGATCGACTTCCTCTGCGCGAGCTCGGGCGGACCGCTCTACTACCGCGGCCGCGACATGCTGACCACGCACCGTGGCATGCGGATCAGCGAGGGCGACTGGAACGCCTTCCTCGGCCATGCCGCCGCGACGCTCGCGAAATTCGACGTGCCCGAGCGCGAGCGGAACGACGTCGTCGCGTTCGTACAGAGCCTCAAGGATCAGATCGTCGAGTAGCGCCGATCATCGACCGGGACGCGAGCCGTCACGGTCGAGCATCCCCTCGAGGACGCGCGCGCTCTCCTCTTCGAGGTCGGCGCACGCGAGAAACGCGGCGCGGCGCGGCGGCGCAGTCTCCTGCGCCGCGAACGCGCGCCACGTCGCGGCGCCGAGACGCTCGGCGCGCGCTTGGATGGCGAACTGCTGCGGCAACGGCCGGCCGGCGAAGATGCTGCGATTGAGCTCGTCGAGGTCGGGATTCGCGCGACGGATCTCGGCCTGAATCGCGGCGGCATCGGGATAGAGTCCCTCGACGCGTGCCGCGATCTCCTCTTCGCGTCGCGCGCATGCGAGGAGCTCATTCATGCCTGTCTCGCCTGCGCCCGCGGCGCGGCCGGTGGTGTCCGCGCCCGCCTGAGCCCAATCACGATACCGCGCCGCTGCCAGGCGCTCCGCGATCGCGATGAGGAGCGGTTGTCGCGCCGGAGCGACGCGTCCGAGTAGCCCACCGAGAATCACCTCCAGGTTGGGGAGCTCTTGCGAATCCGTCGGCGCCATCGTTGCACTCTCCTCTCTGACCGTCGTCACCGCTCGGCGAGCACCCAGCCGAGGAGCGCGATTGCGGCAGCGTTACGGCGGAGATCCTCGGGACGGATCTTGTCGAGCGTGTCCGCCGCGGTGTGATGGATGTCGAAGTAATGATGGCCGTCCGGCTGGAGGTTGAACGCGGCGGCACCGTCGCCGACGATCGGCTCGACGTCGGCGCCGAACGCATGATCGCGAAAGCGGCGGATGCCGAAGCGGCCGAACGCCGGCAAGAGCGGCTGCATCGCCGCCATTCCCGCGTCGCCGCCGACGCCGATCGCGTCCGGCGCCGCCATCCCGTAGTCGGTCTCGAAGGCGGCGACGTGGCGTTCGGAACGGTGCCGCTCGTGATACGCCTTCGCACCCGAGAGCCCGTACTCCTCGCCGGTGAAGAGGACGGCGCGAATCGTGCGTCGCGGGGTCAGGCCGGCCTGTCGCAGCAGGCGCAGGGCCTCCATGACGGCGACGCAACCGGCGCCGTCGTCGGAGGCGCCCGGGCCGACGTCCCACGAGTCCATATGCGCACCGAGGAGGACGATCTCGTCGGGAAGCTCACGCCCGCGCAGCTCGCCGACGACGTTCGCGCTCGGCGCGTCCGGCAGCGTGCGCGCGCCGAGCGAGAGCTCGACCTCGACCGGGCCGCGGCGCGCCAAGCGCGCGAGCAGCTCCGCGTCCTCGATGGACACGGCGGCCGCGGGAATTTTTGCTACCCCGTCGTCGTACTTCAGTGCGCCCGCGTGCGGCGTGCGCAGGCTCGTCGCGGTGACCGACCGAATCAGCACGGCGCGCGCGCCGCGCTTCGCCGCTTCCGAGGCCGCGTGCAGCCGCGCCTGGACGCCGCGCAGGTATCCGGGGTCGTCGTGGACGTCGTCGAAGGGCGGCATGCGGTGGTTCACGAACGCGATCGTGCCGTCGAGCGACGCCGTCGACGCGCGCAGCGCATCGAGGTCGTCGAAGACGGCGAGCGGTGCGCGAATGGGAGCGCGCGTTCCGACGGTGCCGCCGAGGCCGAGGAGCGCCATCTCGCGGGTGACCGGTCGCACGATGGTCGCGCGCTCCCGGCCGCGCAGCCAATGTGCGACGTTGACCGGCTCGAGGCGGACGTCGTCGAGTCCGTCCTTCCGCATCTCCGCCGCCGCCCACGCGAGCGCGTGCTCGAGCGCCGCGGAGCCCGTGATGCGACTGCCGAAGCCGTCGACCAGCTCCGCCAAACGCTCCCACGCAGCGGTCGGAGCGGGATCGGACGCCGCGGCGATGCGGTCGGCCGCCGCCGTGACCTGCGCCGTGAACGCGTGCGACGGCGCCGCTGCCCCGGGCGTATTCGGCGCGGATGACGGCGCATGACGAGCGCGGACGGCGCACGCCGAAATCCCTACGACGAGCACGCTCAGCCGTACCAGGCGACTCACAGGTAGCTCATCCACGGCGCGTCGCTCCGGCGTTTGACCGCGGCGAACCACCGGCACGCCGGATAGAGCGCGAGTACGACGGCCGCCCAGAGCGCGTAGACCACGGGCAGCGAGTATCCGAGTCCGCCGCGCATGAGAAACGGATACCTCACGGCGGCGCTGCCGAGCGCCGGCCAGGCGAGCACGATCGCGACGGTGTGAATCAAAGCGAGGTGGACGACGTAATAGAAGAGCGGCACGCGTCCGTAGATCGATACCGGCTCCGCCCAGCGGCCGAGCGGCCGGTCGATCCACGCGAGCGCGACGAACGCCGGGCCGAGCGTCATCGCGAGGTAGAGCAGCGACGGCGGGTACTTCTCACAATTGAGGAACCCGAGCACGGCGCGCGCCGTCCCGTGCTCGGCGCTCCACGGCTGCGGGTCGCCGTACAGGTTCGTCGCGCGCAGGATCACGAACCCGACGATCAGCGCCGCGCCGAGAGCCGCGAACCTAGTGCGCCGCTGCTCCGGCGGCAGCGACGCCCACGGTCCGAGCGCGTATCCCGCCGCCATGACCGCGATCCACGGCACGAGCGGGTAGAGGACGAACCAGTCCGCACCGGCAAACGGCTGCAGGACGCCGGGTTGATGGAGGAGCAGCCATAGCGAGCGCATCGACCCGAGCTGGTCGGCGTGGACGGCGTCGAAGGCGTCGTGACCGCCGATCACGACGAGCGCGAACAGCGCGATCGCCCACCGCGGCAGCACGACGAGCGCCGCGAGGACGATCATCGACGCCCCGATCGCCCAGATGACCTGCAGGAACACGCCCGTCGGCCCCATGTGGACGGTCCACGCGAAGCGGACGACCGTCACCTCGAGCACGATCAGCCAGAGACCGCGTGTCAGGAGGTACGTGGCCAGCGCGGCCGTCGAGGCGAGCCGTCGGCCGTGCAGCGCTGCCGCCGTGCCGGCGAGCAGGACGAAGACCGGCGCGCAGAAGTGTGTCACCCAGCGGGTGAAGAAGAGCGCCGACGTGGCCGTGTCGAGCTCGACGGCGCTGCCGACGAACGCGCGCGTGTGATCGAGCGCCATCAGCACCATCACGGCGCCCCGCAGCCAGTCGATCGCGGCGTTCCGTGCGCGTGGCACGCGCGTCGTCTCGACGTCCGTCCAGGACGCGGCCCGTGTCGCCGCGGTCACCGCAGGTGACATGCGCTACGTCTGCCGCCGCGGCGAAATCGACTCGTCATCCCTCCTCGTAACCGGCGCGCGACGGCAACGAAAGGGGCCGCCGTCGACGCGACGCGCATTCGACCAGCGCGCTCGACGCGCGCTCCACCGGTGAGCTTGCTTCGCCCTCGGCGGCGGCGCGCGATATGTCGGTGTCCGATCGAGGATGCCGCCCATGATGAGCCACCCAGCGGCGATCGCTCAGGCGGTCAATACGACTCGTGCCGCGCGTATCGATCGCGGTGCCACGCGGCGTCGCCGAACGTCATTTCGGCGACACGGGCGCGCTTCAGGAAGAGGCCGATGTCGTGCTCGTCGGTCATGCCGATACCGCCGTGCATCTGCACGCCTTCTTTCGCGATCAGGTTGAAGGCGTCGGCGCAGCGCGCTTTGGCGATGCTCGCGAGGCGGGCGATCGTCGTGTCGTCGCGGCCCTCGTCGAGTGCGCGGTGCGCGGCCATGACGGCGGAGCGGGCGAGCTCGGTCTCGATGTACATCTTCGCGGCGCGGTGCTTGAGCGCCTGGAAGGTGCCGATCAGGACCCCGAACTGGACGCGCGTCTTCAAGTATTCGACCGTCATGTCGAACGCGGCCGTCATCGAGCCGAGCATCTCGGCGGTGAGGCCGATCGTCGCACGGTCGAGGACGCGAGCGAGGAGCGCGCCGCCGTGGTCGACGGTGCCGAGCACTTGCTCGGCGCCGACGCGGACGTCGTCGAATCGCACGCGCGCGGCGTTGCGGCTGTCGATGCGCGACTGGCGCTCGACGGCGATGCCGGGGGTATCGCGGCGGACGAGGAAGAGCGTGATGCCGCCGCTGTCGCGAGCACCCGCCGACGTGCGCGCCGAGACGATCAGCCAATCGGCGACGTGGCCGTCGAGCACGTTCACCTTCTCGCCGCTCAGCAGATATCCGGTGCCGCTCTTGTCGGCACCGGTTTCGACGTGGTGGACGTCGTAGCGGCTCTTCGGTTCCTCGTAGGCGACGGCGAGAATGCGCTCGCCGCTCGCGAGCGGCGGCAAGTGCTCGCGTTTCTGCGCGTCGCTGCCGCCGAGGAGGAGCGTGCTCGCGCCGAGGAGGACGGTCGAGATCATCGGCTCGGGCATGAGGCCGCGTCCCATCTCCTCGAGCACGACCATCAGCTCGAGCCAGCCGAGTCCGGCGCCGCCGTACTCCTCGGGGATCACGATGCCGAGCCAGCCGAGGGCCGCCATCTCGCCCCAGAGCTCGCGCGAGAAGCCGTCGGCGTCGTGCGTGTCGCGTAGGCGGCGAATGCGGCTCAGCGACGACCGCCCGCTGACGAAATCGCGCGCGGTGCGCGCCAGCAGCTCTTGCTCCTCCGAGAGCACGAGATCCACGCGCTTCTCCTAGTCCGGCAAGCCGAGCACGCGCTTGGCGATGATGTTGAGCTGGATCTCCGAGGTGCCGCCCTCGATCGAGTTGCCGCGCGAGCGCAGCCAGTCGCGCGTGAGCTTGAGCTCGCCCTCGTCGTAGCCCGGACCTTCCCAGCCGAGCCCCTGCGGCCCCGCGATCGACACCATGAGCTCGCGCCGGCGCATGTTCAGCTCGGTGCCGTAGTACTTGAAGATCGACGTCTCCGGGCCGGGCTTGTGGCCGGCCTTCATGTTGTCGCGCGAACGCTCGAGCGTGAGGTCGAGGCATGCCTGGTCCATCGAGACTTGCGTGATCGCGTCGCGCAGCAGCGGGTCGCCGACCTCTCCTTTCTCCTCGCCCACGTACTCGCGCACGAGCGTGACGAGGCGCTTCGCGTCGTCGCGCTCCTTGAACGCGTCGGCGATCATCGTCCGCTCGTGGCCGAGGAGCGCCTTCGCCATCGCCCAGCCGCCGTTGATCTTGCCGACGACGTTCCTCACCGGCACGCGGACGTCGGTGAGGAACGTCTCGGTGAACGGCGACGAGCCGCTGATCAAGCGAATCGGCTTCACCGACACGCCCGGCGATGTCATGTCCATCAAGAGGAACGTGATGCCGTCTTGCTTCTTCGCCTCGAAGTCGGTGCGCACCAGGACGAACATCCAGTCGGCCTTGTCGCCGTACGACGTCCACACCTTCTGGCCGTTCACGATGAAGACGTCGCCGTCGCGGATCGCCTTCGTTTGCAGGCTCGCGAGATCCGAGCCCGAGCCCGGCTCGGAGTAGCCCTGGCACCAGCGGATCTCGCCGCGGACGATCGGCGGGACGTGCTCGCGTTTCAGCTCCTCGCTCCCCTCCTGCAGGAGCAGCGGCCCGATCATCGAGAGGCCGAAGCCGATGAGCGGCGGCCGCAGCCGCAGCTTCGCCATCTCCTCGGTGAGCACCTTCGCCTCCTGCTTCGCGAGCCCGCCGCCGCCGTACTCCTTCGGCCACGTCGGCGCT
>Ga0137359_10003982_pt1 | contig 12052 bp, 10 predicted proteins | sample Mad1_40_16metaG_FD_108281 | JGI IMG/M metagenome (GOLD analysis project Ga0137359, IMG submission 108281) | Vadose zone soil microbial communities from Angelo Coast Range Reserve, California, USA - Mad1_40_16 metaG | ecosystem: Environmental > Terrestrial > Soil > Vadose zone | place: USA... | reverse complement strand
GGTGGCAGATTTAGAATGCGGTAATAACCATCTTCATTGGTTGTTGCCGTCTGCGCTCTTATAAGATTCGGGCTGGAAACGGTGACCATGACGCCCGGAACAGCGCCTCCGTTGCCGTCAACCACCGTACCTTCGATTGTGCCGGTTGTCGACGTTTGTGCAATCGCGACAGCCGTAAACAAACAGAGGATCATTGCGAATAGCAACGTGGCATTACATCTCATAGTACTCTTCATATTGTTTTCCTTTCTTCAAGTCTTCGTTCAGCGCTTGAACATGCGGAGTCCAACCGCGTGTCAAGCTAATAGGTAATTCCCACCGCATCACGTAGTTCAGGATTCCATCAAATCGATCGGATACAGCTACCAGATTTCTGATTGGGTCACCGACGAGCCGCGTGTGGTGCAACTTTGAATGTGCAACAGGCATGCCCGATAAGGCTCAAGTTGAGAGGGGAAGGTTTTCCGGCGACAAACGTCTGTGAGAAATGCCGGGCAGGAACATCACCTACAGCATTTTGAATATTGACGTGAGTTTCTATTTATCAGATTGAATTATGTGATGACGGCCGTTCATAGTGAAGTATCATGAATATGAAGATTAATGTTTTTCCTGAATAGAAAGCGGCGTTTACAGATCGTTGCACAGAACACAGAGGAATTCAGCGGACATCGGCAGAAGAGAGGATTTGTGGAAAAAATGGAGGAGAAACATCTTATAAAATGTTTCTCCTCACAGATGTGGAATGGGTTCGCGATCGGCGGGACTCCTTTGTTCCTGCAGCTTCGATCAATTGGCATCCAGCGGATCACCAGTTTTGTGCTCGACGATTTGAAATCGCAGGAACTTCTGGATCGCTGCGAGAGCCGCTGGGGAAGTTGCATTAATTCTAACGCTCCCACCCGCTTTTGTTTCCTGGAACGTAAAGGTCAGTGCGCCCAACAGCTGTTTCATCTCGACAACTCCGGGCGGAGTCTGATCGTGAACCAACATGGGAACACTAAAGTCTCCTTGTGAAAACATCATCGCAATTTGGCGAAGGTGTCCACGTACCTGGTTTATGCTCGCCGTGTCAGAAGAGTCTTTGGCTTCGACCTGTATGAACCCGCCTGTCTCGGTCAGCAGGAAATGGTGCGTAGTTTTTTCCTGCGAAAAGCCCATCGCATGGTCACCCCTTTCTTTCATGTCAATGCCTCCAACTGACTTCATCATCGGACAGTCGGATTCGGGGGCCGACTTTTCGGCCGTCGGCGTTTGAGGGGTTACCACGGTCTCACCTGATGCAGTGAATGTAAGCCCGAAAAGAATTACGGAGATTATGTGTAGTTTTCTCATTTGCGTGCCTTTCTAAGTGCGGTTTTGAATGAACGCGTCCCAGGCGTGGATGGTTTGTTATGTGCGGGTTTTGAGCGCCGTGAAAGAAACTCAAGCAGCCCAGATTCTTCTGACGGCGCAGTAGTGAGCAGCAGGTGGTCCCATTCTTCAATTATTTGCCGAAGTTCAGCGCGAAGGGTCTTGAGTTCTGAAATCCGTTTGTCTATCTCGTCGAGTTTGTTACCGGCCATCGCGCGAACATCCCGACACGGCGGATGTCCGCGATCGCGCGATTTTAAAAAGATCGCCAGTTCTTCCAGGGTAAAGCCAACCGTTAATGCTCGGCGAATCAGGAGGACACGTTGCAACGAGTCCGCTGGGTACATTCGATAGCCGTTTGGAAGACGATTCGGAATTGAAAGCACACCCTTTCGCTCGTAGTGCCGAAGCGTGTCGGTGCTTACACCGGCAAGGCGGGCCAGTTCGCCTGATGTAAATGTTTTCAACTCGCTGCCTGTCCTCGTCATGACACCAAGTATAAAGGTTGGAACCGATTCGGGGGTCAAGCGATTTTTTTTCTTCGGCAAATTTTCCAACGAATTATGTGGTGATCTCGAGGTCAGACGGAAATTACTCGAATCAAGCCTGGGCCCGATCTCTCTTAAAAACATCTGGGAGTAGTGGTAAATGGTAGATGTGAAAACAAGTGACCATCTACTCGGGTAACGTCCTTTTGTAAGAATTCGCACGCAACGATTGTCTCAGCTTTCGTAGTTACTCGGCGCGGCGTTGAGCAAAGGAAAAAATTGAAATCGCTGTGGTCGGAAATGCAAAAAATGACGGCTCATCCGTTCTAAATCTGACACGCAGTACACAGAAAATGCGTGATAGGTTTTAGAAATGGAATACGTTTAGTGCAGACTACGAAGGAAGTCCCCGACATGTTGAAAATACGATTGAACTTAGTTTTGATTGCTGTGGTCCTTGGCGTCTTCTCGATTAGCGCTAATGCGCAGACGAAGGGACAGGACCCAAGTCAGGAATCGGAACGCTCCGACAAGTTCACTGGTGGCAAGATTGAAACAGGAGAATTAGTCCCCGGCCAACCGGATATTAAGCTGACTTTGAATATCCCCGCATTCAGGCTCTCGCTCTGGCAGAATGGCAAAGAGGTGAAAACTTATTGGGTAGGCGTTGGCAGGCGCGAGTTCCCGCTGATTGCAGGTGATCGAAGTACCAAACAGATTATCTGGAATCCCGACTGGATACCCCCTGACAGCGACTGGGTTCACGCGATGAAGGGAGTCCAGGCCGGCGAGATTATCAAGGCCAGCGATTCACGGAACCCAATCGGCCGCGTCAAGATCCCTATAGGTGACGGCTTTTTGATTCACCAGGCTCATCCGGGCGATGCAGGTCACCTTGTATCACATGGTTGTATCAGGTTGGCGTTGCCGGATCTTTACGACCTTTCGGACTCGCTCGTCGGGGCCCTTTCATTGCCGGTTACTGACGCACAAATAGAGCGTGCGAAGAAGTCGAAGCGCCTGCTGGTTGTAAACTTCGACAAAGCGATTGAAGTAGATGTCAATTACGATACCCTGGTAGTCGAAGGCGGCATGCTTCATATTTATCCGGATGTCTATGGACATGGAACTTCCACCGTAAAAGAGTTACGTGCTGAATTGGAAAGCAGCGGAGTAGATTCGTCGACGCTGGACGACAAGACCATTAAGGCCATGATTGCAAAGGCCGGCAAGGGCATGGAATACATCGTCAGTGTCGATAGCATCAAAGCAGGCCGCGCGCTCGAGGACGGCCGCGTGGAGTCAGTGGTTCCCCGACCAGAGCCAAAGAAGAAGGCTGAAGTGGCCGAACTCCGGGCACACTGAGTCTTTTCACGGAACAGGCTTTGGCAGGGGGCCGCGTTTCGCAAAGCCTGCTCAACCGCCCTCTCCTGCCGGGCTCAGCAGGCAGTGGCAAAGTCTAAAAGGAAAGGCTCGCCGTTTGGCGAGCCTTTCCTTTTAAATGCGTGAAAACAAACTTAGGGTTGCGGCTTGTATTCCCAATGCCACGGCTCGTAGTAATAAGGGTAAAACCCGAACTTCTCGGCATTCTTTACCAGCCACTTATAAACTGGTGTATTCACCTGCACCGCCCGATTTGCATCACCGGTATCGACAGGGTCTCCTCCAACAAATATGTCAAGGGCCCTGCCCGTAAAGTGGGGGCTATTAACGGCAAGCCCCGCCCGTCCGGCATTTGGTGTTTTACGCCGCAGTTGTTCCTGATATTCGTGAGATCGAAATGACGATACAATCTTAAGGAATTGTTCGTCCGCCGCTAGTTCTCCGGATTTCGTAACCTTCAACTTTAAACTACGGTCCGCGATTGCAGCGGCAAGCATTTTTTTATACGCCGCGTATGCTGTCTTTTGCACCTGTCGCAACTCAGCCGGCCGTTCCGGATACAAAAACTCAGAGGGCGGAGCAGTAACCAACTCTTCAGGAACTGGATAGGAATGGTCTTTCGACCGAATCGATTGCCAGGTGTCGACCATCTTATAGAGGGTATCGGTGTCGAGAATCCCACTCGGTACAAGTCCCACCTTGCTTTGCCACCTTGCCAGGCTCAAGGCGAAATCAGGAGTCGTGGCATCCTTGTCAGTTCCAATAAGCTTTCCGATCAACGGTGTATACAGATACCAGCCATGCTGTTGTTTTCCGCCGAACAGCCATTCGACTCCGTTTTTCAGAGTAGCATTTTGCGATGCTGCTTCGAGGAGCAGGCCTTTCGATTCGGGCGAAGTCGCAGAAATTACATTGCGGGAAGGCACGATCAATGCCTGTTTCTTTGTTAGAGGCTCCGACTGAACCGTTCCTGGCCTGCTCTGCCCCAGACCTTTGAAAGAGAAAACGCCGAGACCGCCAACTCCCAGCGTCAAAGTGCAAATCACCAGAACAGATTTCTTTTTCATCTACAACACCATCTATTTAAACGCATCGCGCGGTTGGGATCCCAAGGCAAAAAGCTCGGCGTGACCGAAGGCTGGGATGCCGTCGACCTTGAAATGGTTCGAATCCCATCTGATTATAAATCAATCTCTAACAAAGTTCCCGGCATTTTGAATAACCTTTGAATCACTGTTTGCGCGGCGAAGCCGAAGAATTGCGATCTCCGGCGGTGCCCCAAAGCGCACACCGAGCCCAATTACGCCGGTTCCACGGGAAACGTACAGCTGTGTTCCATTCCTGGAATAGAGTCCACGAAGATACTTAAAGTCCGGATCCGCGAAACGCGCAGGGGCACCTATCAGTGGGAGACTTACCTGTCCACCGTGCGTGTGGCCGCTTAGGATCAGCGATATCCCTTCAGTTTGCGCAACATCCAGAACCCGTGGCTGATGCGAAAGAAGAATCGAGGGGCTTTTTCGATCGACCGAATACAGTGCACGAGGCCAATCTGTCTGGTTCCAGGACCAATCGTCAATACCTGCAAGCTGTAACACGTCCGGGCCACGCCGAATCACAGTGTTGGCATTGTTAAGCACCGCAATCTTGTTGCGCTCCAGCGCCCACGTTGTCAGCTGCGAATCGGTATAGTGGTCATGATTTCCCAAAACGGCCCACACGCCTTCAGGCGCACTGAGACGTCCAAGCGCTTCGGCGCAGGGTTCGATAAACCGGCGGTAGCTGGTTGTATAGTCGCCCGTCAGGACGATCAAATCGGGTCTCGCCTTTTGAGTGATGGCTACGATTCTTGCCACTTCCGAGATTGCAACAAGCTTGCTGTGGTGCACGTCTGAAATTTGGGCAATCCGAAAACCCTCGAATCGTTCGGGCAGATCCTGGATAAATATTTCTGTTTCCGAGAGATCGTAATTTGACGGTTCAATGTAACCGGCGTAGGCAGAAGTGATGGATATTGCACCCAGGGGCGCAGAAATCAGGCCGAGGAGAATTTCGCGTCTTGTAGGTTTTCTCAGGTTCATCGTTACGAGGGGAAATTTAGCACGAATGCAGTGAATTCAACGCTGCATTACCGCCCTCTGAGCATCCACTTGCCGTGAATAAGTGTTCTCTCAATATCTCGGACGAACAAAGAGCATGTAACAGCATCGATCAGAATTTCTATTGGAATACTCGGAAACTCTGCATTATGTTGACTTTATCTTCGATCTTTTAAATTGATTCCGGTTTTTTCCAGATCCTGCTTTTCGACAAGGCTTGACATTCCGCGCGTGCCGTTTAGAATACTGCCCTTGCCGCGGAGATGTGGCCGAGTGGCTTAAGGCGGCGGTTTGCTAAACCGTTATGGGTCAAAAGCCCATCACAGGTTCGAATCCTGTCATCTCCGCCAGCAATTTCTCTCGGGAAATCAAAGGGTTGCCAAATACATTACGGATCAGCAAACCACTGGTCCTAACATGTGCTGATTTGCGCTAAGCCGATCTCAGGGCGGGCAAAACTTGAATCAACCGAAAGGACTCAACTCATGTCTCCTGACCCCACCCCTTCCGGTGCGTCCGGCACTCCGACGGCGGCCCAGATCCAGCAGGTAATAGAGAACATCGGTAAAATTCAGCACTGGAACGATTATGTCTACAATGAGGGGAATTCATCCCTATTTTCCAATGCCTTTGGGTTACTCTCTTACGACGACAACAGCGACCTTGGGCTTGCCATCGCTCTGAGCGTCATGCAAGGAGTTTGCTCGGCTGTCGGCGGCCTTGGCGGTCCTGCCGGGAACTTCGTTGGATCGTTTCTTCCCGGGATGCTCTCCTATTGGGCCACCACGCCACCACTGAACTTGCCGGCAACCATTGGCGGTTTGGCGGTGCGATTAGAAAAAATGTCGGTGGCCTTCGATCAGCAACTCGCCGGCTATGCCGCGGATGTCCCAGGAAACTGGAATGAGACTTTCACCTACGGCAGCACCACCGCTCCCCTTTCGGATCTGGCCGACTTCGACTTTCCCGCCGAAACGGATCCCGCCTTTTTCCCATTGGCGAATGCCGGCATATTTGCATTGGATCAGTGGATCTGGAAGTCGGTCCTGCAAGCGAAATTCGTGGTGACTCAATTTGACGATCCCGGGTTTTTTTCAATATTCAACGCTTCGGAGTGGGATCCCCCCATCAGTTCCGCGGTAGCTTACTATCAAACGAATCCCGCTTATTTCGTGAATTGGTATTGGGGGCTGATTCCCGCTACAGATGTACCTACACAACCTCCAGGATCCCAACCGGTTGTTTATCCCCTTTACCAATGGAACTTCAACGCATGGAACATCGGCACAGGTGTCGAGACCGGGTTCAATGAAGGGATTCCATTCCTTAGCGACGGCGGAATGAGCGTTCCTGCCTGCGAATATCTTTTCATCGACAGTACGCCGGGCAACACCATCAACAGCATTGGGCTGTTCACACGCAGCGAGGTGTTCAACAACCTTGGCATTCGAACCGCCTCACATGAGTCAGCGCCGCCGTCGACATGACCCCCGGAGTCCGGTCCTTTTGATTCAATGCTCAGAATCTGCAAAACAGGCATTCGCATTCCCAGTCAATAACCACTTTGTGGTACGCTCAGGTGAATTTCTTGAGAAGGCAAGAGGGCGCAGGAAGTCTCGGCCATCGGGAATCCCTGGTACCTTGTTTGGATTCGGCAGTAATTCATCATTTCGGCTCGCTCAAATACGAATTAAGCAGCGAAATTGCAATAATACATGGAAGAATGGGTAATCCGACGACGACGTTGGATTCCCGGGATGTTCGTTACACATGACAGTACGCGTTCGTTTTGCTCCTTCACCGACTGGCTACCTTCATATTGGTTCGGCGCGTACCGCGCTGTTTAACTGGCTGTATGCGCGTCACACAGGTGGCAAGTTTCTGCTGAGGATCGAGGACACTGACCTTCAGCGCTCGACTGAAGAGTCAACTCAGTCAATTATTGATGGACTGAAGTGGATTGGCCTTGATTTCGACGAGGAGCTTATTTTTCAGTCGGACAACGCTGATAAGCACCGCGCCGCAGCGTATAAATTGGTCGAGGAAGGGAAGGCCTACAGGGATTTTACCCCAAAGGAAAACCGTGCAGACGCTGATGTCAAAAAGGATATTGTAGACCGCGCCCGTGCGAACGCGGCCGAAGGAACCGATCATCGCAGGAATCCTTTCAGGGACCTTTCAAAAGATGAATCAGACGCACGCGCTGCTGCCGGTGAACCGTTTGCGATTCGTTTGAAGGTAGCGCACGAGGGAAAAACTCATTTCGATGATGCGGTTTATGGCCCGCAGGGCCGGGAATATAGCGAGATTGAGGACCTTGTAATCCTCAGGTCAGACGGACATCCCCTATACAACCTCTCGGTCGTCCTGGATGACATCGAGATGGGGATTACAGACGTAATTCGGGGCCAGGACCACTTAACCAACACGCATAAGCAGATATTGCTTTATGAGGCGTTTGGGGCAAGGGCTCCACGATTCGCGCATCTTCCTTTAATCCTCGCGCCAAACAAAGGAAAACTTTCCAAGCGTAAACATGGGGAAGTCGTTTCATTGACAACCTACCGGGACCGGGGTTTCGTGCCGGATGCGTTCAGGAATTTTCTGGCACTGTTGGGCTGGGCGCCTGACGACGAAAAGGAAATAATGACCCGGGAGGAGATGGTTGAGAAGTTTCGGCTCGACGGTATAGGCCGGGCGAATGCCATCTTTAACTTTAGCGAAAGCGATCCACGGCACTGGACTGATCAAAAAGCGCTCTGGATGAACGCCGAGTATATCCGGACGATGCCGCTTGACGAGCTTCTGCCGATGATCAAAAAGGAGTTGCGGACAGCGAAATTGTGGCGCGACGAATATGAATGGGACGAGCAGGAGTGGCTTGTAAAAACAGTTGATCTGATTCGACAACGATTTTTTACGCTTAAGGATTTTTCTTCCCAGGGCCGAGCCTATTTCTCCGATGATTTCGACTTTGATGAAGCGGCGGTAAAGAAGAATTTACAAAAAGACCCACAGCTACGAGAATTATTACCTGCCCTGGCCGACAAGATTGAACAATCCGATGGTCCTCTAACGACGGAGTCAAGTGAAACGATTCTGCGAGCGTTTGCCGACGAGGCAGGCGTAAAGTCAGGCTTGTTGATAAATGCGGCACGAACCGCATTGACTGGACAGGCGGTGGGTCCTTCGATGTTCGAGGTTTTCGAGGTGATCGGGCGCGAGCGTTCGGTTAACCGTCTTCGCGCGGCCGCGCTTCTGGTTTAGCGTAAGGAACTCGGTCCGCGAGTCTGGTTTATTCGCCGCGGAACCAGGATACGTAAGATTTGCTGAGTGATTTGAGATGGAAGCAGGGCAAGAGAAGTACCGCTTAAGTCCCGGCAATTCCGAACAACGATCGATTTTTCTGCGAGTCGAATATTCGGATTTGCCACCTGAAATAGTGAATTCGCATCTAACTTCCGAAACCGGGACAAATTCCTGTCATTTTGCTTTTAGTGACAGGCCGACCTAATCCCAGTTCCCCCAAATCGTACCTGGCATTATTGGCGCGATTTAGCATAGTCGTAGGAGCAAACTATGATCAAATACTGGATAAATGCCTTCAGCGTAGTATGTATTCTGGCGATCACAATTGTGGCGCAGAATTCCAACACAACAGCGACTCGGCAGCGAACCACGAATAAGGCAACAGAAAAATCATCCCAGCAAAAACCCGCGTCAACGGCGTCGCCAAATGAGGCCGGGAAGGGTAATACCGATCAGACTGGTAAATCCAGTACAAGTCCGACCGCAAAATCCACGAAGCCTCGCGTTTCGTCAGCCGCGGCTTTGGCAAAGGACCCGACTTCTCGCGGTGTGACTGCGGCTTTCAACGCGCTGCTGGACGGCATAAGGCATTCAAATGTAGACGAAGTAACCGCGGAATATTGGAATTCGCCGGAATTATTGCTTTTTAACATGAACGGAACAGTCACGCGCGGATGGGAACGGATGCGTTCGAATCGCGAGTCATCATATCCGAACATCAAGGATGTAAAACTGGATTGCCGAGATCTCAAGGTCAAAATGCTTGGCCGCGACGGCGCCGTCGGGACTTGTCTTTGGACGCAGTCGCAAACAGTAAAAGGGGTGCCGGAAACGGCTTCAGGGCGAATGACACTGGTTTTTGGGCGCGTCGGAGATTCCTGGAAAGTTGTACACTTGCACACATCTCCGGACGCACCAGATCCCTCGCGAGTGCTTTCTACTGATCCTGAGAAAACTCCGGAAACGAAGCCATAATATGGTTTGTGGTTTGGTGATTTATGTAGGCTGCGTAGCCTTCGTTTCGATGTTGAAAGGCAGCAAATTCCTCTCAGTTTTGAGGGCTGAACATGTTTCTCGGCTTTTTGTTTAGAGAGATTTATCGGATAATAGCCAGACCTGTCGTTTTGTTGGAAGACCTCGAAAAAGGATGGTTTGCAATTTCGCTCCGGCACTCGAGCTGATAGCTCCACCGGCAGTTTGCTGATGCCTCCACATATCCCAACTCATGATCTTTGGTGGCTTGCCGCGGGCGGGGCGGGGTATGGTGCCCGGCTGGTTAAGCAGCGATTTCGTTTCGGTTATGGTGCGCCGGGGTTCGACGATGATCCGACCGAATATCTATTGGATTTGCAGACTCAGTATGGATACAACGCGCATTCACTGGTAAGTATCGCCCCAGGGGCTGGTGCATGGTCGCCTGGGAACTTTGACGGCGCGGTTATCTATAGCCGGTTCGGACATGTTTGGCTGGCCGCCGGTGATCCACTCACAGAAAACGAAAATCTTGACGAGATTGCGAATCAGTTCGCCAATGCAGCGCGCGAGAAAAACCGCATTGCCGCCTTCGTTCCGACAACCGCACGTTTTGCCCAGGCTGTGGCAAATTCGGGTTTTAGCGCAGTAAAGGTTGGAGCTTCCCCATATTTCGATTTGACGGTTTGGGCTCCTCGCGGTGACAAAGCAAAAAAAATGCGTGCGGGGGTAAATCAGGCGCGGCGCTCCGGGGTCAGTATCGAAACATGGGATACTTTTGATAACTCTCTGCGAAAAGAGACCGCGGACCTTTGTCTACGCTGGCTTGGTACACGCCGCGCGGCAACATCATTTGGCTGGCTGCTCGCGCTTGACCCGTTTTTGCACGCAGAACGAAAGAAGTATTATGGAGCCCGGGACTGTGGCGGACGCCTGGTTGGCCTTGTCGCCGCCAGTCCGATGCCTGCCAGATCGTGCTGGTATCTGGAAGATGTGTTGCGTCAACCTGATGCGCCGCAGGGGACCGCTGATCTCCTGGTCTTCGAGGCTCTGAATCGCATGGCCTCGGACGGGGTAAAGCTGGCCACGCTTGGCACGGCTCCCCTGGCAAAAGAAGGCGAAAATGTTGTGCCGACCGGCGACCACCGTGTCGTCGAAGGGGCGCTTCGGATTGCCGCGACCCGGCTCGAGGCGTTCTATAATTTCGAAGGACTAAGGCGATTTAAGTCAAAGTTTGTCCCTTCCTGGTGGGAAAGCGAATACGTAGTTGGTCAGCGCGGAGTAATGGTACCTCCTCGGGTCGCCCATGCCGTTTTACGCGCAATTGCCCCTGGTGGCGTTACGCAACTCCTCACGCGTAAAGTCGCCCATACACTTAAGCCAATCGTGCCGACCAGATTATCGCTCTGGTAATGTTACCTTTAATAACGCGTGCGGTTGATGTATCGCGTTAAATTCAATTCACTTCCATAGACCCATGGGAGGTGATGAACCATCACACCTCCTTCTGCGTCTAAGGAGAGTAATGGAAATTTTATCTGACGAAAATCATAGATTCGAAGACCAGAACGCGAAGCTGGAAACTGACTTCGAGATCAAAGTGGGCGATTTCATCGAAGTCGACGGCATCAGCGTTCACTACAAGATGCGTGGCGCCGGAAGGCCGATAGTATTTGTTCACGGTAATTCAGGTTCGCATCTGGATTTTCCAGGGGATTTTATCGAAGGGCTTGCGGCAAGATTTCGGACGATCGTGATCGATCGTCCGGGACATGGATTTAGCGAGCGCCCTGAAGACAAGGTGTTAACGGTTGAATTTCAAGCGGAAATCCTTCACGGAGTTTTACAGCGGCTCAAAGCGGACAATCCGCTGATCGTCGGACATTCGTGGGGTGGGTCCCTTGCCCTCGCATTTGCGTTAAGTTATCCGGCGGATTATTCGGCTGCTGTTTTGCTTGCCCCATACGCCTTCAATTCCGAGAATGCACAATCGCGACTGGATTATTTTCTTGCTGCGACTCTTCCGACGCTTCCCGTTGTTGGTGATGTTGCGATTCGGCTCCTTACCCCACTAATTGGTGAATGGATAATCGAACAAGGCTTGAAAGACGCCTTTTTCCCTGATTCGATCCCTGATGCCTATCTCGAGTCCGCAAAGCGACTATGGATGCGGCGAACTCAGGTTCGTGCTTATGCTGAAGATGAAAGAACTATCGACGAAAGTTTGGCAAAGTTGAGTTTGCAATTCGGAGAGATTCGACGGCCGCTGATCATTGTTGCGGGTGAACAGGATGCGATGGTATCGCCGGAGCAGCATGCTTTTCGGTTACACAATGCGGTTTCTCATTCAAAGCTGATTGTGCTGGCCGATGCCGGGCATCAAATTCATCAGACCCGGCCTGAGGCGGTAGTTAAAGCGATAGACATCGCCTGGGAAATGGTTGACCG
>Ga0137359_10003980_pt1 | contig 12054 bp, 15 predicted proteins | sample Mad1_40_16metaG_FD_108281 | JGI IMG/M metagenome (GOLD analysis project Ga0137359, IMG submission 108281) | Vadose zone soil microbial communities from Angelo Coast Range Reserve, California, USA - Mad1_40_16 metaG | ecosystem: Environmental > Terrestrial > Soil > Vadose zone | place: USA... | reverse complement strand
TATTTTTCAGGTGCTACTGCCTGTAAACAAACGGAAACTCTTTGAAAAATACCTAGTTGAAAGGTATGATAGAAAATCCGACGGTGGCATTTCCCTTGTCATCCTTTTCGAACTATGGGGCCAACAGCACCTGGTCATTCCGGTAATGTTTTAGCTTATACGCAAGGCCGCCGGTGGTGATAATGTTTCCCCGCGGTACACCTTCGGTGGGTGAGGCGATTTGACGTAATGGGGACAGTCGCCAGACGACATTTGCATGAGACGATAGGTTACGATTACTTATGAGAGTGAAAGGGCTGCAGATTCTGATGCTTGGAATTCGCAAGTTTGTCTATCTCTTCTTGCGATAGTCCGTCCAGCCTCTGAAGCAGATAATCAACCTAGAGTCACCGTCAATTGTTGGACCTAAGAACCAGCACCAACGCATACCTCGACCTCCTTCGTCAACGGGATAATGTAACTTTCGTACAGGTCAACCACGCAATCTACGTCGATCTTGCCTTTGTTTGCGCAGACTTCCAACGGCTCTCCATCGTTTGCAAAATCCTGTGCGTACAGCATCGCCTTCTTCCGCAAACGAATTAGCAAGCGACGCTCAACCTCGGGAAGTGTAATGAGAGCAGCCAACGCCTCAGTATTTCCTTGCTGAATATGGGGAATGAAAGCGGCGGGTTTGTCTCTAAATTTTGATTCGGACACAAACTTGCCTAGGGAGCTTGTCAGCAAAGCATGTTGGAGACCAATGGAAGGAGGGGAGAAAAGGCGATGACGAACCATAGTGTACACGTTTTGAGATAGCTTGTAGGACCTCAACGTCAACGGTAGCCGCTGAGCCATAGTTTCCATCATCCTCGAGTTCGTCATCCCCAGTGATGCCTTTAGAGCGCTTGAGGCATGCAAGTGTAAGGGTCGCTTGAACGGTAATGCGCGGGACGATCGAGCGGATATAGAATGAGAGTATGGAGGCATTCACGTTGACTTTATTCGGATAGAGGATAATGGGATAGTCTGGAGGGGGAAGGATGGGTGCTGGAAGCCCCGTGGTGAAGGGATACTCGTCTGGACTAATTGTATATCAGAAGAAAGAAGCAGCACGACAAAGAAAGTCGATAACCTTGTGTACCTCCGTGCTTTGGCTGCATACAAGTGAGTGACCTGGCTTAATGGAGAAAAAAAGTATTGCGTGCCATGGAATGTCTCGGTTTCTTTTAGGAACCACTCCAGCCAGCTCCCCTTGAATTTGAGGTCCTCAAGTTCCTTGAAAACGCCGCGATCATAGATTCTGGGGTTATGAGCGAATTGAGCACGTTCTATGAGAGAGAAAATGATTGTGTCCTCGAGACGGGTAAGGATACACCTGACCCTCTCCAAGGAAAGCGGGTCTTTCGCGAGCATATAATTGGCCTGCATGGTTCCGCCAGTATTAATTCAGGATTGATCGTATGTGCTGGTATGATGAGGATCGTATGTGCGTGTTGGTGATCGGTGTTATATAGTTTTTTTTCGCTATTCGGTACGGGTATGAGCTGACTATGAACGTTATGAACGCTTGACCTGGTATGTATTATCCGACAACTATTATGTGACAGTTGTCCTTGTTCTCTCGACTGAACCACGACCGAAATTGCGTGAGTCTTGACAATTGGGCTGTGAACCAGAAGTTGATCAAAGTTACGCGCCCGAATCCACGGATCACCACACTTGCGCGACGTTGATGACGCACACGCACACACTGTTAGAAACAAACTACAACGTGCATCATGCCTGGCGCCTGCCCTCGCTTTGTCTTTGCCTGTTTTAAACGTATCGAACGGTGGGCAGACAGACTCACAGGAGCTGCGGGACCTTTTTTTGTTGCCATCGCCACAGTTCTCCTCATCACTGGAACACTTTGCTTCCGTAGGTTTCTCTTTCTTTTTTGCTCCGATCTTCGACCAATCAATCTCGTCAGTCGATGTCATTCTTCCCTCTATTGCATGGCCATGGCTGTCCACTTTACCATGCCTCCTCATCATCCTTAATCTCTTCATGCACTACTACTTCGCCTGCACAGTATCTCCTGGCTTCGCCAGTGATCCCCCACAGCGCACAGGCAACAGCTTTATCTGGGCAAAGCAACGACGGACATCCCGCAGACCGCTGACGAACGGCGTGCATTGGTCAGTAGACCTAAATATTACCCCTGCATCCTTAAGTAGATGCTCTAAGTGTGGAGGATCCAAACCTGAGGTAAGGCAGCAAGTCGTTGTCCGGCACCAGTACCCTTTTGCTCATCTCCTAGAGGACACACCACTGCCGGATATGCAACCGCTGTGTGTTGAAGTATGACCACCATTGCCCAGTGGGTGACTACTTATACCCACATCTCGTGCATAACTGATCAATGCGAGTAGTGTGTGTTTTATGTGCATTCAACTCCATGTGATATTGAAGCCTCTCAGGGATAAATCAATGCGTCGGTCTTTATAACGAACGTCATTTTGTCATGTTCATGTCTGTGTCTACTTCTCTACTTTGACGTGCGTCCACCGAAGTCTTCTTTCAGGACATATGTCGTTGTAGCTACCTTCTGCTTCTCTGCACTTGGGTGGCCACACGTATTCGTGGCTCTCGGGTTCGGCTTCAATGTAAGTTTCACGCCTTTGTACTCGGCATAGCTAAAGACGCACAGAACGAGTGGGAACACCGAATGTCCCCTATTATCTTCACTGTGATTTACTTCTTGTGCATCGTAATGTGCTTGGCCGTAGGCACGATGCTTGTATGGCATTTGTGGGGTGTCGCTGTTGGAGAGACGGCTGTTGAAAGTCAAGACCACGAGCACTATCAACAGGTGGCCCGGTCGCGAGGAGAGGTTTGTCTTCTGTACCAGTTCTCAATCCCACCTAACTTTGTCCTAGACCTTCCAGAACTCTTATGACCTTGGGTTTGTTTGTTCTCCGGTTACCGGACCTATTCATCCGTGCTGACTTGATATTTCAGAAAGCTCAAAAATCTCCAACTTTTTTTAAACATCGGACCGGATGGATAGTACGTCCCTCCGAGGTCCCAAACTGTACTGTGACTTAAAAGCCATCAGTCCCATGTATACTCTACTTTTTCCCTTTCGAATTCTGCCGTATACAGATGGCCGCTCCTGGGGTCGCAAACCCGGACTCGAACGGCATCATGGCGTTTATTTGGGCGAGGAACTTACAGATGAGGAAGATAACTAAACAGTGCATGACTGGGGATTGACGTCTGCCTTAGTATGGTGAGCTCCTCATCATCCAACCCTAATAATATAATTTTCCTGTCCTGTGATGATATTCTGCCGGGGCCAGATGACCTCTTGCAAATTGCCCTTATTAGCAGTTTGGGAAAGAGGTTTGATCTATGTCCGGTTAATCCGTCGTATTGTTCGGTTTTCCTGATTCGATTTTTAAAAAAGATTTTTTTTTGTACTTTCAATAGGGGAGTGTACGCTGACGAATTTTTTTTGTGCAGGTCCTCATAGTATGACGAACGCTGCGTAGTCTTTCCTTGTTCGACCAGACATTTTTTAAGAAATCATGATACACGTTCCGCCATGATGCTACGATTGATGCTACGACTACGATTTAACCTGGCTGAATAAACAAACCGTCTGATTTGTCGTAAAATCAACTATTTCGCTTCAGGACTCTGGTGCCAGCTTCTGCGCCCTCATTTTTCAGGGTGATAACAAACTCCATGTGTTGCCAAGTTCTCAAGGCTTATAAGCCCTATCCCACCACTGTCTCATCATTATTACCCTCCAATCAGTGACGTCACGGTGACGGACTTGACTAGTGACTAGCCTGACTAACTTTACTTTTTTCTTCAAAACACTACCATGTCTCTAGCTAATGCGACGGCGACTATCCCCCTGACAGATACACCCATCGAACCAGACCAACTCTCGAGTCGTGACGCCACGCAAGGCGATCCAGAGAAGGAGCCATTACCAATCGAGGCACAAGTGTCTCGTGCAATGATCAGGAGGTAGACCGTAAATCGCTTTCGCTTTGCAATTAACAGCTCTTACTACATCAGATACTTCGACATGATGTATGAGCGTGTTGTGTCGGATGTAGTCATTGTCGGCGCTGGTAGTACCGGACTCTCTTGCGCTTTCCACCTCGCAAAAGCCCGTCCTGATCTCAAGGTCACTATCTTGGAGGCAAACGTTGCTCCAGGTGGTGGTGCGTGGGGTGGACAACTTATGACACCTATGGTGAGTCAGATGCCTCTTGCCTACTTGTGCACTTCACGCACCCCGAACCCTCCTCTTTTCCTATTGTCGACAGGTTGTCCGTAAACCCGCACACCGCTTCCTGAAGGAGTTGGACGTTCCGTTTGAGGCTGAGGGTAAATTTGTCGTCGTCAAACACGCAGCACTTTTCACCTCGACGATTCTCTCGAAGGTCTTGCGCATGCCCAATGTCGTCATGCTTAACGCGAGGGCCGTAGAAGACCTCGTGGTACATGACGGCCGTATCACAGGCGTCGTGGCCAACTCGACCCTCGTCGCGCGGCAGCACGGCGCTTTTCAGCCTTACGTGAATCCAAATGTCATTACCGCGTCTGTGACCGTGAGCGCTACGGGACACGGTGGGCCGATGGGCGCATTATGCGCGAAGCGACTTGTGAGCGCAGGTCCGCGCGAGCTGCCCGAAGATATTCGCCAACTTGACATGAGCGGGATAGAGTCCGTAATGGTCCAGAGCACACGTGAGGTAGCTCCGGGCTTGATCATGGCAGGTCAGAAGTAATTTATTCGAACGACGAGTCGTCTGCTGATCTACTACTGTGGAACAGGCATGGAATTGTGTGAATACGATGGTTATCCTGATAACCACGTGGGCCCGACATTCGGTGCGATGATGGTCAGTGGAATTAATGCAGCGATTGAGGCTATTCGAGTGCTTGATACATACCGCGAACGAAAGTAAGTTAGGAGGGTAAGGGAGCGAGTCGAAAAGATTCATGCATTTGTTTCAACTATCCAATGTCTATCATAACAATGTCTATCATAACAAATTCAGCATGAGGTTGCCGCTCCGGCTCAGAACGGTCCGTGACTACGTCCTCCGTACAGCCGTAACCTAGCCTCGAGTCGAAGCCGTGACAATGGGATATACACTTCCCTCTCCAGACAGTCCAAAAGAACGCGCTCGTGCACTCATGGCCCGAAAGGACGCAATAGAGGCCGAGCTCGAAGCGCAAGGCTCCATACTCAGAGCGAACAATACAGACATGCGCCAGCCCCTTGTCGATCGCGAGGGTTTCCCGCGAGGTGATCTCGACGTCTGGGCTGTACGCCACGCGCGCGTACGAATCATCGAGCTTAGAAACGATCTTACATCGCTGATGGACGAAATTGCCAAGACCCTCGAGATGGTATACTCACAGCCGTCAACCCCTCCGGTGAATGATCGCGGTGATGGCACCACATCTGGGGTTGGGAGTGAAGCATCTCCTGAACCTCTGCCCTTTGCTAGGGTGAATGGTGTCGCACCAGGTAGCCCTGCTGCTGATGCGGTTCGTTACGTCGTCCATTCGGTATGCTTAAGACCTTATACCTCTAAATTATGGCCGCTCCAGGGTTTACAACGAGAAGATTTGATTGTGAAATTTGGTGAACTGCGTCACCCTCAGCAGAACATGCAAGCTCTAGTAGCCGTCGTTGCGGAAAATGAGAACGTTAGACTGCATTCAGTCCACGTCTTTGTAAATTCTAACGCCTTTTTCGACACTCCCTACAGAAGGTGATCAGAGTTCTTGTGAGGCGGTCAACGACCGAAGGTCTCACTGGCTTGCGACTCGTACCAAGGCAGGGTTGGGGCGGGCGTGGCTCATTAGGGTGCGCTTCGTATCGCCGTGGACCTATCGTCTCGCTCACGCTATTCGTAGTTGCCACATCGTGCCGTATGCATTGGCATGACGTGGCTCATTGAAACAATTCCGAAGCTTTTTGCATTTGAGGATTCGAAGACCTGGTTGCTTTGCGCAGACTTTCTGGACGTACAGTATGTTACTACAGTGTCAAGGCGGAGGTCTACCAGACTGGTTATCCTGGTTCAGGCTGGAAGATCATACTATGTAGGAAGTTAGAATCAAGCGCCTTTAGATTGAAGCCTTCCACGTAGACACTCGACACCACCCAAAAGGATGTGCTGATGTTGACCATGAATGTCAGCGCCAGATGATCCGCCGTCCGTCTCTAACTGTTTCATATTACCTAAATCACGTGACGATTGTGGGATCAGTCAGCAGAGTTACTGTAACGGGTTTGTCATCCATCCTACAGCCCTCAAAAGCAGTCCGGTTCTCGGGTTATCCCCCATTTACTGTCAGGCCTCTGCATACACTCTGTAAGTGCATTTCTTACCTCCTTCATGCTGTTAACGTCCACCCGTGATGTTTCCTGCCGAAAGTACCGTTGGCAGGGTGGTGGATTACAATTTCTGCTTTTGGATGCCATGCGTAGATTCTGATTCTGACTACTTCGTTCACCTAGTGATAATGGGTCGCCGTCCCGCTCGCTGCTATCGCTACTGCAAGAACAAGCCCTATCCCAAGTCAAGGTACAATCGTGGTGTCCCTGACTCTAAGGTGTGCTCGACAACAGCATTACAATGTGGAACTACTGATTCAATCCTCCTGTAAGATCCGTATATTCGACCTCGGCCGGAAGCGTGCTTCTGTCGATGATTTTCCCTTCTGTTGCCACCTTGTCTCAGACGAGTACGAGCAGCTTTCCAGCGAGGCGCTTGAGGCAGCCCGCATATGCGCCAACAAGTATGTTACAAAGAACGCTGGCAAAGACTCATTCCACTTGAGAGTTCGCGTACACCCTTTCCATGTCCTTCGCATCAACAAGATGTTGTCCTGTGCTGGTGCTGATAGGTATGTCCGCCATCACTACGGAGAGCATGAGCTTGCTTCATTACCCGTACGTATAGACTGCAGACTGGCATGCGTGGCGCGTGGGGAAAGCCTTATGGTACAGTCGCTCGCGTCAACATTGGTCAGATTATCCTCTCCATCCGCTGCAAGGATTCAAATGCCGCGGTTATTCAAGAAGCTCTTCGCCGGGCGCGCTACAAGTTCCCTGGTCGTCAAAAGATCATCGTCTCGCGCAAGTGGGGTTTCACCAATGTGAATCGTGAGGACTACTTGAAACTCAAGGAGGAGAAACGCGTCCTTCAGTGAGCTTACTTCTTACCATCGGTGGCGATCACTGTCTCACGTACCCTTAGGGATGGCGCGTACGTCCAGTTTATTCGTCCTAAGGGACCTCTCGAGAAGAACCTCCGAGCACAATTGAAAGCATAGTGATCCCTGCTTTGTATTCATACAGTCGTGCCAATGCATCGCTTTGGCCGTTGTTGCGTTTGAAAGAAAGTCACTTGAGATGCCCTATATTCACTACATCATCTGATTTCATGGATGTTGGCTAGGGGAAACGGGGCAGAGATCAATATCATTCATGACCTAGACCACAATCTCTGTAACGTAGAATGAGGTGTGAGAATGGTACTGTGATGATGACACGACATGCCGTTGAAATTGAACTTGCTCTTTCTCCAACATGACAGCTTGCCTCCACTTTACACGTAGAGTGAGCCTCATCGGTATATCGTGAACAATTCCAAGTCTGATGTGAGATCAGGTCTGGAAGTCTTTCATTGACAACGGTGGTAAGCGTTGGCTGTCTTCTTCAGCTCCACCTTGACCGCACATCGAACTAGGGCACGACGCACGATGCTTCCCCAATGTATGCCTTTCCTCGCAAAGCAATGTGACTGCTTTACACCCTTGATTTGATTAGTTGAGCATATTGAATGCTCGTCCTGGTGTCGTTGAGGCTTCCCTTCGGATCGAGCCATATAACGGTGAGCCCACCATTTGCCCCACTGTCGGCTACTCATGTCGTCCCACCAAGCAAAGTTAACCGCGTTGGCGTACGTCTGCGCTGTCAATAGCCCCTGTGTTTGCTAACGCAAAAGTGAACAGACGGTGCATGGCGGCTTGATCATGTCTCTTACAGATACGCTTGGCTCGCTTGCGGTGGCGAGCCACGGTCAATACATGACTGGCGTGTCAACTGATATCTCTACGTCGTTCGTGAAGCCTGCAGGGAAGCCGGGAGACGAATTGAGGATCGTTGCCACCCTCACAGCGATGGGTGCGTTCATTTAATGTGGCTCTGGCTCTATTCCTCCGTGTGACTATTTGTCAACCCTCAGGAAGGTCGCTGGCGTACACGCGGGTCGATTTTTCTAATCCGGCGGGGCAGCTAGTTGCCTACGGGAGTGAGTCTCCGCGCACACTTTTCGTGTCTTCTGTCACTAACGGAGGCTGTCCGTGGTTAGCGCATACGAAGTACGTTGGGAGGTCGATTGGGCACCCAGTACGCCGTCCGTTTAAGGTTTCATATACGGTCCTCTCATTATTCTGAACGTAGGAGAACGTCACATTTTCTCCAGATGGAGAGAAGGTCATCCTCAATGGAAAAAACGTTGATTGACATGAGGGTTGTAGACTCGGACTGCATCTGGACAGGACAGCAATGACATCACCGGTCCGCATCCTAAAGTGCGCCACATTAATAAGGCAATTCGATACAGTCACTGAACATAGTCCGCTGCTTTTAACACTGCGAGTGCTGATGAACATAACTTAAATCCTGTGTCTCCTAACTAAGAAGCACCCGTTCCATGACCTTTGCGAACTAAAGCTAATGGCCCCTTGGCCGTGTCTTCTACCACTCCTTTGGAAACCCGGCGGAAGCCGGGAAACACTAAGGTGCGGTCACATGTGCTGAGATAGGACGCGTGTATTTGAGGTGTGAAGTTACAGGGAGTGCTCGTAACAAGAGAGGGTGTGTGTGTGTAAGAACGTGTGTAGGAATGTGTGTGTGTATCTAAGGCTTGGTTCCCGTCCTTTTATCTCAGTTGAAGAATGACGTCATTTTTCGTGTCGGTGGTCACGTGGGCCTGTGTGAGGCAGCGTTAGCTCGTGAGGGTGAGGCTGTCACAGTCCCTACACGTCCACAAAGCTGCTTTCAAAAATTTCCAGCCGAAAGGCAATCATGATAGAACCTATAGTACATCCACAAAGAATGAAGTTTGTTGCAAGCTTTGTTGTCGGTCCGACAAATATATATAGTACCCGGACCTGCAAATATCGTTGCCACTGGTTGAGACAGGTTGCCCTGACGCAGGTTTTTCAAGACCCGTGGATTTTTGATAGTCTTGCGCAGTTCGTGCAGTTCTCTTTGATACACAGCATCATTATAAGAAAACGAACAAGGAAAGGGCAATGTATGTTCTTTGTCTCTCTAATGTTTAGGATCGTCATGCACGTTCATGCATTCATTAGTTCTCTGCTACGGACCAAGATTCGAGAAGAACAGTGTGAATGCCGTCTTTCCACAATCAATACAATGGCTTCAAGGTATCAAGGAGACCATTCTTCTCTTGAAAATACCCATCAAAATAATGTCGACAACTTGAAATTTCCCTCCCTTCCATAGATAGTACCTTGCGCAAGCTGCTGTCTTCGGAAAATATACTATTTCACTCTCGTCCATGCACTTGCGGCTATCAAAGCACGTTGTTCACATTGTTTGTGTCGCAGGTGTGCACTCGTTCATCCAACTGCCCATCTCATTGCCTCTGTCCCATTTCGTCTTCCCCAATACGTCGTCCTTACTGTTATTAGTACAAGCGTCGCGGCCAAAAAACCGTGCATCGTGGCCAGCCATCATGTTCTGCTGTCTCTTAGCTCCACGACCACAAAGACCTTCTGGCCACTTCGAACTCCGAGGGTTCTCTTTCCAACTTCTCCGTCCTTGGGACGACCGAGTCTAAAGTCGTATAGCCTGTCAATGATCAACCTGAGTCCTGCATCACTTGTTCGAAAAGCGCGAAGTACGAGTGGATCTGTTTTGAACCTTTGGGCTATTCTGTGATGAGGCACTGATGTCTGGGTACCAAAGGCGCCGAAGTGCTCAATAGTTTGATCCAGTCATCCACCTAAGGCCTGAGCGCGAAGCCACCACTATTCTTCATTGGTATCCATGTCCATCAATCCTACGTACTCAGAAGCGCAGCTTTAATTTAATGAAGCCACGGCGGACCTATGACTAGCTATCTAAGCAAGCTCCGTTCGTGCTCAACTAATGGCCTTGTCTTATCGTATATCGTATATCTGGTGGGCGACTTTCATTCATGCCCTTACCAATTGCCGACAATAAGCGCTTCCACCAGGGCCAGGGAGATCTTGTCCATCAAGGGAGTCCGGAGTCCGATCGGGCTTCATTCCTGACGTCATTGTATTGTGATCGTGTACGTTCCGCAGTTGTCATACACGTCTCTCACCTTGCTTCAGGCTGCGCACCGTCTCAGTCATCCCGTTGACGAACAATTGACTGTATTGAATAACGCTACCACATTGTCGAAGTCAAGTCATGCGAGGAGCTGCACTTCACTAGTACACTCTTGTGGAAACGCTCCTTATGGCTTATCGTCTTCTTGTCGATGCAGCTTCAAATCCCTATAAAATTCCGGGAAAGGTAAATATCCTTCCCCCCCCCCACACAGGGAGTCTGGGACTATCGACCGTCTAGTGAACGTAGTGTCCTAAGGTCACACTTCCTTACCTTATCAACACCGCTCCTGATCAGCACATAGCTAACAGCACGCTTTGGAAGTGAGATGCTTGACCCCAAGGTTGTTGCAATGCCGTCCGTCGGGAATTCACACAGAATGATGATAAGATGAGTGATGTATATTACCCTGAACATAGCGTACTTTCGTATATCGGGAGTCACGTAGCTTGAGGCGGTAGTTCTACGGGCTAAACGAGTAAGTGGTGACCAGATGCGTCAGGTGGGTACTAATGCTCGGAACTATGTGACAAGAGTCGGTGATGATATCTTTTTCATTAGGTATATTCGTGCTTTCTACCTCTCCAGATGTCCCACTCTTCTCTTACGATACCCATGCAGATAACATCTCTGGATGTACCGTGACTTCGGTTTATCCCCTTGTTCCGCCCTTCGTCAATGAAGCCGCTACGTTATCCATGGTTAGCACAATCGCAGATTCCTAGATCTAACGGACTCACATCTTTTTATACATCTTCAACGCGGCTATGTTGTCTTCCAACACCCCCAAGGATATACGGTGCAGCCCCAACTCGTGGAAGCCGTATGTAATTAGCCAGAGCATGAGCTCTGTCCCGAACCCACGCCCTCGGTATCTCCCTTCCAACGCGATGCCCACCACAGCGTCGTGACGAGAAGGTGGCTTGAAATTAAGGCTGACGTGCCCTATGAACTCGCGCCTGTCCTTTTCCTCAACGACCACGAAGAAGAGCAAATCACTCGCAATCGCCTCTATGGTCCTCTGTAAAAATTGTTCCGTTTGCGTGGGTGAAAGATCTTCGATGAAAGACAGTCGTTGGACAACGGGGTCGTTCCATAGCCTCAAGAAAGCCTTCTCGTCGGCTGGGGTATAAGGCCGCAGGACAGTACGATCCGTCTGCCACCGCGATTCGGGGTGCGAGGCGGTCATGCTGCTGAGCGGCCTGGAAACTCTTGGGGAGTGGCCTCACGGATTTTGACGATGATACTTTATAAAGAAAAAAAAAACCTATTCGAATTTCATCGATCCTGTAAATTGGATCCGAGGTGGCATGTCATGAAGTGCTGCGGTACCAGCCTTGCGGCGATATCGTTCTCCGCAGTCGCAATCGCACTTTTAGGGGTAACTCTATTTCGTTTCCGACATGAAAAGTTCCTCCTTTGGCGCTCATTCCAACCCCGCTTCTTTGTGATCCCTTATCGCTTCCGGTGTGTCATCGAGAGTCAATTTCCTAATCACTCACAAGTACTTTCCTTTCACCTTTCAGCGGTCCCGTGTTTACGCAGTGCACAGTCATTCAGTAAGATGAATAATTTCCAAACGTGAGATATTTTTTAAACAACGTATATAACTATAATACCACATAGATGGAAAGGGATTATCGGGTATCATTTTTGAG
>Ga0137359_10003973_pt1 | contig 12070 bp, 10 predicted proteins | sample Mad1_40_16metaG_FD_108281 | JGI IMG/M metagenome (GOLD analysis project Ga0137359, IMG submission 108281) | Vadose zone soil microbial communities from Angelo Coast Range Reserve, California, USA - Mad1_40_16 metaG | ecosystem: Environmental > Terrestrial > Soil > Vadose zone | place: USA... | reverse complement strand
GCGCGGCTTCAAATTCGTCGGCCCCACGATCGTCTACGCTTTCATGCAGGCCACCGGCATGGTCAACGACCATTTGGTCACCTGCTTCTGCCACGAGAACTGCAGCGGCACCCATCGCAGCCCCCGCCTCAAGATCAAATGACGGCCAGAAAATCGTCCGCCTCCGATGTCTCCACCCGCGTCTGGCAGCGGATGCTGTCGGGACGGCGGCTCGATCTGCTCGACCCCTCGCCGCTCGATATCGAAATCGCCGATATCGCCCATGGTCTCGCGCGCGTGGCGCGCTGGAACGGGCAGACCAGCGGCGCGCATATCTTCTCGGTGGCGCAGCATACGCTCCTGGTCGAGGCCGTGATGCGCGAGCAGATGCCGCGGGTCGATATCAAGTTCCGGATCGCGGCATTGCTGCACGACGCGCCCGAATATGTCATCGGCGACATGATCTCGCCGTTCAAGGCGGTGCTCGGCGGCGATTACAAGGTGGTGGAAAAGCGGCTGCTTTCAGCGATCCACATCCGGTTCGGACTGCCGCCGGTGCTATCCGATGAAACCACGCAGAAGATCAAGGCCGCCGACCGGGGTGCGGCCTATCTCGAGGCGACGCATCTGGCGGGCTTTGCGGAAGCCGAAGCCAAACGCCTGTTCGGCCGGGATCCCGGCCTGGCCGCGGCGACCGTGCGGGATTATCTGACGCCATGGACGGCGGCGAAGGCCGAGAAGCGGTTTTTGGCGCGATTCAAGCTATTGCACGGTTGAACACCGCGCCTGAACCTGCTTTCACCACCCTGCGCGCGGTCCTATAATCGCGGTAACCAGAGGACGCCCAGGGATCACCATGCTTCACGTCTGTTCGCTCGCGGCACTTCCCGACACCGTCAAGGCCACCGGCGCCAGTCATGTTCTCACCGTGATGGCCAATGTCGATCAGGTGCAGCGGCCGGTCTCGATACTCCCGGCCAATCATCTGAAAGTGCAGGTCGACGACATCACCGAACACATGGACGGGTTTCTCGCGCCGTCGGAAGCGCACATCGAAAAAGTGCTGAACTTCGTCCGCAGCTGGGATCGCAGCGCGCCGATGGTGGTGCATTGCTATGCCGGCATCAGCCGCTCGACCGCCAGCGCCTTCGCCGCCGCCTGCATGCTCAATCCGCATCGCGACGAGATTGCGATTGCGCGCCAGATTCGCGCGGCCTCCCCGATCGCGGCGCCGAACCGCCTGATCGTCAGCCTCGCCGACAAGGCGTTGGGACGCGAGGGACGGATGCTGCGCGCGCTCGACGAGATGGGGCCGGGCAGCATGATCGTCGAAGGCCGGCCATTCCAGGTCGATCTCGAGTAATGCTGCGCAAATACCTCACGGCCGCATTGAACTTTTAGCGGCTAAAGCTGCACTCACTGGATTGTGACGGGCCGTGAAATGGATCGGTTAACGATCTAACGCGCCCGCCTGGAGGCCTGATGTTCGATTCGCCGCTCGACTTCTTCTCGCTCGTGATCGCGCTGGTCGCGTTTATTTTCGCCCGCAAGGCGATGAACCAGGTTGCGGCGCTGCGCGCCCGGCTGGAGGCGATCGAGGCGATGCCGGCAGCCGCGGCGAGGCTCGTTCCGCCGCCGCTGCCGTCCGGGCAGGAGTTTGCGCAGACCCCGGCGCCCGCCGCGCCCAGCGTCCCCCCAGAACCGCCGCCGCTGGCTCCGGATGTGGAATCCATCGTACCCGCCGCGGCTGCATCGGCTGAGGCGAACGACACCGCCGGCAGCGCGCCGGCAGCGCCACCGCCGCCACCCGATCGTGGTTTTGAGGAAACCCTCGGCACCCGCTGGGTGGTATGGATCGGCGGGTTGACGTTGGCGCTCGGCGGATTCTTCATGGTCCGCTATTCGATCGAAGCCGGGCTGCTTGGCCCCGGCGTGCGCACGCTGCTGGGTGGACTGTTTGCGCTGGCGCTGCTCGCCGCCGGCGAATGGACGCGCCGCAAGGAAAGCATCTCCGCGATCGAAGCGCTGCCGATCGCCAATATCCCCGCCATTCTGACCGCTGCCGGAACGGCGGTGGCCTTTGCGACGGTCTACGCGGCCTATGCGCTGTATGATTTCCTCGCCCCGGCGACCGCGTTCATCCTGCTCGGACTGGTGGCGCTGGGCACGCTGGCCGCCGCACTGCTGCACGGGCCGGCGCTCGCCGGGCTCGGCATCGCGGGCGCCTTCGTAACCCCCGTTCTGGTCTCGTCGAACAAGCCGGACTTCTGGGCGCTCTACATCTATCTCGCCATCGTCACCGCGGCAGCCTTCGGCCTGGCGCGGATCCGGCTGTGGCGCTGGCTGGCGGTCACCACCATCGCGTTCGCGCTGCTGTGGACGTTGCCCTGCCTGCAATGCGGACCATCGATGGTCGCGCCGCACGCCTTCCATGTCATGGCAGGCTTTGTCCTTGCCGCACTGCTTGTCGTGTGCGGATTCATGTTCGGACCGCCGGCCGACGAAGGCCAGATCGAGCCGATCTCGTCCGGCTCGCTCGCAGCCTATCTGTTTGGCGCGATGCTGATCGTGCTGAACAGTTTTCATGCCGATACCGCCATGATCGTATTCGGACTGCTGACGGCGGGTTCCTTGCTGGTCGCGTGGCGTAGCGATGCCGCTACCGGCGCGGTCGGCGCCGCAGCCGCCTTCGTCTTCATCGTCTTTGCCGAATGGGCGATCCGCGGCAATCCCGACATGCTGGTGCTGCCCGGCGGACCGCTGCCGGGGATCGGACCGAACGCCACGGACGGGTCGGTGTCGCTGCACCTGATATCGGCCGCGATCTTCGCTGCCGGGTTTGGCGTCGCGGGATTTCTGGCACAGGGCCGTTCAACGAGCCCGGTCATCCCCGTGATCTGGTCCGCCGCATCGGTGTTTACGCCGCTGGCGCTGCTGGTCGCGCTTTACGCGCGGATCGCGCATCTCGACCGCTCGATCCCGTTTGCGATCCTGGCGGTGGGGCTGGCCGGAGCCTTCGGCTTCGCGACCGAGATTTTGACCAAGCGCGACGACCGCCCGGGAATGGCGGCCTCGATCGCGCTGTTCGCCACCGGCGCGCTCGCAGCGCTCGCGCTGGCGCTGACCTTTGCCCTGGAAAAGGGCTGGCTCACGATCGCACTGGCGCTGATGTCGATGGGCACCGCGTGGATCTCGTTGCAGCGTCCGATTCCGTTCCTGCGGTCGCTGGCCGCGATCCTGGCCGGAATCGTGGTGCTGCGGATCGGCTACGAGCCGCGCATTGTCGGCAATGACGTCGGGACCACCCCGATCTTCAACTGGCTGTTGTGGGGTTACGGCATCCCGGCGCTGTCGTTCTGGACTGGCAGCATCTTCCTGCGCCGTGGCGGCGACGACGCGCCGCTGCGTACGGTGGAATCGGCCGCGATCCTGTTCACGGTGCTGCTGGCGTTCACCGAGATCCGCCACGCGGTCAACGGCGGCGACATGTACCGGGTCAGCACTTCGCTCGCCGAGTTTGCGCTGCAGGTGTGCGTCGCGCTCGCGATGGCGATCGGCCTGGAGCGGTTGCGAATCCGCACCCGGAGCATTGTCCACAATGTCGGCGCTGTGCTGCTCACGGTCTATGCCGGGCTCGCCACGGTGTTCGGGCTGATGCTGCTGGAGACGCCGATATTCTGGCCGACCGATGTCGGCCGCGTCTTTATCAACCTGTTGCTGCTCGCCTATGCCCTGCCCGCGGTGCTGGCGCTGCTGTTGTCCTACGCGGTGGCCGGCCGGCGCCCGGTCGGCTATGCCAACACGATTGCCGCAGGCTCCCTGGTTCTGGCGCTGACTTATGTCACGTTTGAAATCCGCAGGCTGTATCATGGACCGGTGTTGACCAGCGGCCCGACCTCGGGCGCCGAGCAGTACACCTATTCGATTGCCTGGCTGGCGTTCGGCGTGACGTTGCTCGGCATCGGAATCCTGTTCAACTCGCAACGCGCCCGGCTGGCCTCCGCCGCCGTGATCGCGCTGACGATCCTGAAAGCGTTCCTGGTCGACATGTCGACGCTGACGGGTGTCTACCGCGCGCTCTCGTTCATGTGCTTGGGGCTGGTGCTGGTGGCGATCGGCTGGCTCTACCAGCGGATCCTGTTCCGCAGGCAGGCCGCACCGCCGGTCGCGGCGCCTGAACCAGGCTAAGCCGGCGCGGTTTACGATTTCTCTGGCGTCGCGTACATAGGTCAGATGGCAAGACCGCGCAGTTTCGATCCCGACGAGGCGCTGGACCTCGCGCGCGATGTGTTCTGGCAAAAAGGATTCCAGGGTACATCGCTCGACGACGTCACCGCGGCCACCGGGCTCGCCAAGCCGAGTCTCTATGCCGCGTTCGGCGACAAGAACGCGTTGTTCCTCAAGGTTCTGGAGCGCTATCATGCGCGCATCGTCGCCCATGCCGAACGCATCATCAACGACGGTCCGTCGGCCCGCGACGCGGTTCACCGCTGGCTGACCGGCTTTGTCCCGTTCTGTTCCGGCGTCAAGGGCAAGCGCGGATGCCTTTCGATCAATGCGTCGGCCGACGGCGCGGCCGAGCAAACGGAAGTCCGCAAGCGGATCGAAAGCTTCAACCGGAAGCTGAAGGAACTGCTGCGAGACCGGCTGCGCGCCGATCGCGCGCAATTCGCCGACGGCTTCGATCCGGACGCCACCGCGCACACGATCATGGCGATCTATACCGGGCTGATGGTGCTGGCCAAAGACGCGCCGGACGCGGCGCGCGTTCGTGCCACGCTTCATCAGGCCCTGAAACTGCTTGCTTGACAGCTTATCTCAGTTATATACCACATAGTACATAATCGGGAGAATGGTCATGAAGGCGATCCAGATCGAGGCGTTCGGCGATCCGGCCGAGGTGATGAAGTTGGTCGACGTTCCCGATGTCGGAACTCCCGGTGAAGGCGAGGTGGTGATCGCGCTGGAAGCCTCGCCCATTAACATGAGCGATCTCCTGATGATTTCCGGTCGGTACGGGTACCGGCCGAAGCTACCCAGCATCGTGGGAACGGAAGGCGTCGGCCGCGTCGTCGCGGTCGGTGGCGGCGTCACGCATCTGAAGGAAGGCGACCGGACGCTCGTGCCTTATCCGTCCCCCGCATGGGCGGAACGGATCAAGGCGGACGCGAGCCGGCTGCGGCCGCTTGCCGGCGGCGACATCCATCAACTTGCCATGCTCGGCATCAATCCCGCGACGGCCTATCTGCTGCTGACCGAATACGTTGCGCTGCCATCGGGTGCCTGGGTCATCCACAACAGCGCCAACTCAGGCGTTGGCCGGGCGCTGATCGCGATCGCGAAATCGCTTGGCCTGAAGACCGTCAATGTGGTCCGGCGCGAGGATGTTGTCGCCGAGATCAAGGCGATCGGCGGCGACGTCGTGCTGGTCGATGGACCGGATCTCGCCAAGCGGGTTGCAATTGAAACTGGCGGCGCACCCATTGCGCTCGCCGTCGATGGCGTTGCCGATACCTCGACGATGAACCTGCTGGGTTGTCTGACGGCAAAAGGTGTTCTGGTGTTCTACAGTGCGATCAGCGGCAAGCCGTTCGTCGGCCCCGCGCTACCCTTGATATTCCACGACGTATCGATACGCGGATTCTGGCTGGCCAATTGGTTCAACACCGCCACATCAGACAAGATCACCGCGATGTACGATCGCTTGACGCCGCTCGTCGCGTCGGGCGCGATCAGTTCACCGGTTGCCGGCACCTTCAGCTTCGGGCAAATCGCCGAAGCCGTGGCCGTGGCCTCAAAAAATCGCGGCAAGGCGCTTTTCACGCCCGGTTGAGACGGGCAGCGGGCGATCAGGCGGCGCGCACCGAGTTGAGGAATTTGGAGACCTCAAGCTTGAGGCGATTGCTTTCCACCGACAGCGACTGCGCCGCGGACAGGACCTGCGACGAGGCCGATCCGGTTTCGCTGGCGCCGCGCTGCACGTTGGAGATGTTGGAGCTCACTTCCGACGTGCCGAGCGCGGCGTGCTGGATGTTGCGGGAGATCTCCTGCGTCGCTGCGCCCTGCTCTTCTACCGCCGCCGCAATGGTCGATGAGATTTCCGACATGCGGCCGATGGTGTCGCCGATTTCCTTGATGGCGCCGACCGAGTCCTGGGTGGCGGACTGGATGCCAGATATCTGCTGACTGATCTCGCCGGTCGCTTTCGCGGTCTGCTCAGCCAGCGCTTTCACTTCGGACGCCACCACAGCGAAACCGCGGCCGGCTTCGCCGGCCCGTGCCGCCTCGATCGTGGCGTTGAGCGCCAGCAGATTGGTCTGTCCGGCGATGGTGTTGATCAGCTCGACCACGTCGCCGATGCGGGCTGCCGCCTTCGACAATTCGCCGACGCGGTCGTTGGTCCTCTGCGCCTGATCCACCGCTTCATTGGCAACCCGGGACGATTCCTGGACCTGGCGGCTGATTTCGTTGACCGACGAGGTCAGCTCTTCGCTCGCAGACGCTACCGATTGCACGTTGGTGGAGGCTTCCTCGGACGCTGCCGCAACCGTGGTCGCGAGTTCCTGCGAGCGCTCGGCGATGGTCGTTAGTCCATTTGCGGACGCTTCCAGTTCGGTCGCGGCCGAAGACACCGTCTCGACGATTTCGCCCACCGCGCTCTCAAACGAATCGGCGAGCTTGTGCATGTCGGCCTTGCGCAGTTCGGCGACGATCCTGTCCTGCCTGATCTTGGCTTCGGCTTCGTCGCGCGCCTTTTGCTCGGCATTGACCTTGAAGGTTTCGACCGCCCGGGCGATCTCGCCGATCTCGTCGGCGCGGCCCAATCCCGGCAGCACGATCGCGAAATTGCCGTTCGCCAGCTCGATCATTGCAGCGCGCATCGCCGTCAGTGGCCTGGAAATCGATCTGCCGATGAAAAGCCCCGCCCCCATCACCGCGAATACGATCAGCAGGATGGCGATTTCCATTTTCCACTGGATGCTGTCGCGCATCGCCGTGTTCGATCGCACGGCCTCGACCCTGATGTCGTTGACCGCCTTCGAGACCGCATCGATCACCGGTTCAACCGCCGAAAACGACTCCGAGGTCGCCTTCAACTCGCCGGCAAGCTTCAAGGCAGAGTCCATCCAGGCGAAAAAGTCGCGCTGGTAATCTGCGAGTTTTTGCTTGAACTCGGCCTTTGCGGCGTCCGGGATATTCGCGCGATCGACCTCGGCGGTGAATTCCGAAGCCCGCTTCCTTATTTCGTCGCCGTATTTGGGGTCACGCCGAAGCATGAAATCCTTCTCGTGCCGGCGCATCATCAGCATGGTGATGAGCAACGCCGGCTGATGCAGCTGGTCGACCCGCGCTTCAATATCGTGGACCGAGTTGCGCAAGCGGCCTTCGAGACCGGACTTCTCATCGAGGCCGAGACGAACTTTCTCTTCAACGACGGAGGTAAAATGCGTCTGGTATTGCTTGAGCGAGCTGCTCATGGCTTCGACCTGACGCGCCAGATCGGGCTTGCCGGCCGCCATTATCTTTCCGCGAAGCGCATCGAAATCGGCGATCGCGGATTTGCTGATCTCAACCTGGCTGTCGGCCTTCTTCTGATCGTTGCGGAGCAGAAAATCCTTTTCCGCCCGGCGGCCTTCCAGCAACTCGATGCCGATCTTGCTGTTCAGCTCGGACAGCGTCCGGGCGTTGTCAGCCGCATCTCGATAAACCGCGATGGCAGATTCGCCATACATGTGCATGCCGCCGACCAGGACGACACCGGCGACGCCAATGATGCCGATGGCAGTAATTTTGTGTGTTAGTCGCAAAGAGAAGCCGCTCATGAAATCGTCCCGTCGTATCGAAACATGCGCTGAACCGCGCGCATGCCTAATAAGCGGTAAGCGGCATTTCTCTACACTTGCGTAATTTCGAAGGCCGTGAAAATACGGTCAATGATACAAACATTGGTTCTAAAGCAAGACTCGGCTGCCGGCAGATCGGGTCCGGAGTCATATCAAAGGCGCCGGCGCGATCAGGCCGTCAACGGATTGACTAGCCGACGGATTCCGCCACGAGGCGAATCCTGAACACCGGCTTCTTGGCTTCGTCCAGAAGCTCCATCTGCCATTCGGCATTCTGCTTCAGGCTGCGCGAAATGCTGCCGAGAAGGTTGCCGCAGACCTTGGTCATCTCAGCCCAGGCCGCCTCGCGGCTCTCGAATTCGGATCCCTGATCGGACGCGCCTGCGTAGCGACCATGGCTGATCCGGAAAAAATACAGCGGCATGATTGGGCTCATGTGTTAGGCCCCCTCCCGGCCTTTGTTGGCTGGCACGTTGGATCGGATTCGCTACCAAGCGATAAAGATGGCCATCCGTATGACTACGGCATGGCGACATCGCAGCGATCGGACCCGCAATTCGGCGCGTCGGCGCAGCGTCAGACCAAATTCAACCGGGATGCATGCGGCCGGCGTGTGCGCCGCAGCCGCGCTGCAGAACTCAATCGGTCGAGCGGCGCAATTCCGGGGCACTCTCCGACTTCGCCGGCTCGGCCTTGGTCTCGGATTTGACCGGCTCGAGCTTGGCGCTTTCGACCGGTGGCGTCTCCACCCGCGCCGAGACTTCGGTGCGCGAGGCGTCCGCCGAGCGCGTCGGCTCCGACGGATGCAACGAGCGCGGCCGGGCCGCGGCGCGCGCCATCAGCATCTGCGCCGCGCCCTGGTGATGGAATTCGCAATAGGCGAAGCCCATGCCCGAAACCGATCCGCGGAAGGTGCTCTCGTCGCGCTTGTCGAGATTGAAGCACGGCTCGAACGGCAGACCTTTGAGCGAAGCACACACGCTCTGGCCGCGGACCTGAAGCGTGTTGCCGGGCAGGCGCACATGGCGGATCGGTCCGGAGCCCGAGAACTGGATCGAACCCGCAGCCCCCATGTCATCGAGAATGCGGCCAGCGCCGCGGGTACCATCGAAGCAGGTGAAGGCGAATACCTTGCCGGACACAAACCTGCGCGCCTCATCGGCATTCATCATTCCACCCAGCGCCGGCACGATCATCGCCCCGGCCGTGACGGCCCCCAACACCAAACGCGCAAGCATGCAGTTACTCCAACTTTACCCAGCGCGGGCACCCTGAGGTTTCTTTACCCGCTGCTTACCATACCAACCGTGGCAACATTGGAGCAGCTTGGTTGGTAAAGTCTGAACGCCGTTAGAGAATTTTTACCACGATTCGACCGCGGACCTGGCCGGCGAGAATTTGGGCACCGGCGGCAATGACCTGGTCCAAGCCAATTTCATGAGTAATATCAGCTAGTTTTGTCCGATCCAAATCGACGGCCAAGCGACTCCAGGCGAGCTTGCGCTGCGGAAGCGGGCACATCACGGAATCGATGCCGAGAAGGCACACTCCGCGCAAAATAAACGGCGCCACCGAGGACGGCAGGTCCATGCCCGAGGCCAGGCCGCAGGCGGCGATGGCGCCGCCATATTTCGTCATCGACAAGAGGTTGGCGAGCGTGTTCGAGCCGACACTGTCGATGCCACCCGCCCAGCGCTCCTTCGCCAGCGCCTTTGCCGGGGCCGACAGTTCATTGCGATCGATCACCTCGGCCGCGCCGAGGCCTTTCAGGTAGTCCGTTTCCGACGGCCGCCCGGTGGAAGCGATGACGTGATAGCCGAGTTTTGACAGCACCGCGGTCGCGACCGAGCCGACGCCACCGGCAGCACCGGTCACCACGACCGGACCGCTGTTCGGCGTCAGGCCGTGCTTCTCCAGCGCCAGCACCGACAGCATCGCGGTATAGCCGGCGGTGCCGATCGCCATCGCATCGCGGGTCGAGATGTTCTCGGGCAGCCGCACCAGCCAATCGCCCTTGACGCGCGCCTTCTCGGCGTAGGCACCGAGATGGGTCTCGCCCATGCCCCAGCCGTTACAGACGACCTTGTCGCCGGCCTTCCACTGCGGATGGGTGGATTGTTCGACAGTACCCGCAAAGTCGATGCCGGCGATCATCGGGAAGCGCCGCACCACCGGGGCCTTGCCGGTGACGGCGAGACCATCCTTGTAGTTCAGCGTCGACCACTCAACCCGCACCGTGACGTCCCCATCCATCAATTCGGCTTCGTCGAACTGCGTGAGTGCGGCGGTGGTACCCTTTTCCGCCTTGTCGATCCGGATCGCCTTGAACGTTGCCACGATATGTCTCCCGAAACTCACGTTGATTTCCAACGCCATGGCCGGGCTTGTCCCGGCCATCCACGTTCTTGGTTTGCCGCTCGACCGTAAGGGCGTGGATGCCCGGGACAAGCCCGGGCATGACGAACAGCGTTTACTTGGTGTTGTTTACCGCATCAGGCGGGTTGCGCAACCAGGCGCGGCACCGGCTGTTCGACGATCGGCAGGTTGATCAGCGCCGAGAGCGCGCCGAACAGCACCGACAGCCACCAGATCGGCGTGTAGGAGCCGAATTTCTCGAACACGATTCCGCCGAGCCACACCCCGAGGAAACCGCCGACCTGATGGCTGACGAAGGCAAAACCATACAGTGTCGAGAACCAGCGGGTGCCGAACATCAGCGCCACCAGCGCCGAGGTCGGCGGCACCGTCGATAGCCAGGTCAGGCCCGAGATCGCACCGAACGCGATCGAGGAGAAGGTCGTAATCGGAAACGAGATGAAGGCGATGATCGACAGCGCACGCGTGAAATAAATCGCCGACAGGATGTAGCGCTTCGGAAAGACGTTCTGCAGCCAGCCGACGCTGAGCGAACCGACAATGTTGAACAGGCCGATCGCCGCGATCACCCAGCCGCCGGTTTGCGCGGACACGCCGCGATCGGACAGATAGGCCGGCAGATGCACCGTAATGAAAGCGAGCTGAAAGCCGCAGGTGAAGAAGCCGAGCACCAGCAGCACGTAAGAACGGTGGCCGAACGCTTCCGCAAGCGCGGTCTTGAACGACTGCTGGTCGGCGGCAGGCACGTTGGCCGATGTCTGGGCCGGTGTGGCAAGCGCGAGCGACAGCGGCACGATCAGCAGCATCAGGGCCGCAAACACCGTCAGCGCCGCCTGCCAGCCGAAATTGTCGATCATCGCCACACCGAACGGCGCGAACAGGAATTGTCCGAACGAGCCCGCCGCGGTTCCGGCGCCGAGCGCGATACCGCGCCGCTCCGGCGGCAACAGCTTGCTGAACGCGGATAGCACCAGGTTGAACGAACAGCCCGACAGCCCGAAGCCGATCAGGACGCCGGCGCCCAAATCGAGCGACAGCGGGGTCGCCGCATAACGCATCGTCAGCAGACCGCCGGCATAGAGCAGCGCACCGACGAGTATGACGCGCAAGGATCCGAAACGATCGGCAATCGCGCCTGCGATCGGCTGCCCCAATCCCCACAACAGGTTTTGCAGGGCCAGCGCCAGACCGAACACGTCGCGGCCCCAGCTAAGCTCCCGGCCCATCGGCTGAATGAAGAAACCGAAGCTCGACCGCGGCCCAAAGCTCAGCAGCGCAATCGCGCAGCCGCAGATGATGATGACCAGCGGCGTACGCCAGGTGCCGGCGCCGGGGGAAGAACGAAGGTCGCCTGCCATAGCCATCTCAACTCCCCGCTGCCTTGCGCAGGACCTTTGGGTCCCTGAATCGCTGGACGAAGTTAATGCATTTGCATGGAAAACCCAAGAGGCAGGCTGGAAAAATTGTCCGCGCAGGGCAGCCCTGCAGAATCGGCGAGAGCAATTCTGGAAACGGCGAGAGCAATCCACGCGCAGTTCGTCATTCCGGGGCGCGCAAAGCGCGAACCCGGAATCCCGAGGTTGACTTGCGAGTTCTACAATTTCGAGATTCCGGGTCTGGCCCTTCGGGCCATCCCGGAATGACGGCTAATTTACCGCCTGGCGCTGGCCTGCTCGGCCGAGCTTTGCGCGGCTTCCGCGAGCTCCGCGGAAATCTCTGCAGTCTGCGCGGCATTCCCCCAGCTCGGCGCGTCGCTGCCGTCACCCCAGGCGCGCGGCCGGTAGAAGGTGTGGACGCCGAATTTGTACGTCTTCTTCATTTCACTGACCCAGGACGGGCGCACCCAATAGGCGTGGTAATGCGTCGACTTG
>Ga0137359_10003972_pt1 | contig 12070 bp, 7 predicted proteins | sample Mad1_40_16metaG_FD_108281 | JGI IMG/M metagenome (GOLD analysis project Ga0137359, IMG submission 108281) | Vadose zone soil microbial communities from Angelo Coast Range Reserve, California, USA - Mad1_40_16 metaG | ecosystem: Environmental > Terrestrial > Soil > Vadose zone | place: USA... | reverse complement strand
TCATCATCTGTGTAAGGGGCTGGGGGAATGGGTTGCCCCGGGCGATAGCCCATTGCTATCTGGGCTATTCGATTACGACGGGCGCGGTACTCGGGGTCCCTGAAACCGGGATGATCCGGATCGAGTTGAATGAGGGTGTTGCGGTCTGAAACGATTTCTTCCAGGCCGGTTCCTACCATGCGCATGTCAACGTGGTCTCGTAATAATTGCTCTTCGTGGTTTTTTGTCATATCTACCTCGTGAACTAAATCTTGACGTACACAAAAAAACCGGCCACCGATCCTTCCTTCTGGAAGGACCGATGGCCGGTTCAGGAAACTTGTCTATTGTGCTAGATAATCAGCGCACGCCGACAGCCCATCATCCGACCGTCCCTCCCAGCGGAGAGCGGGCCGTAATAGTAGTAGTAATAATAGGGGTCGTGGTGCGTTTCAATCATAGCTTCGGGAAAACATCCTCGTTGGACAGAATAAGCAGTCACGACTGAAATCGTCAAGTATCCAATGTCGGCCGGTACTGGTGCATGAAAGAGCCACTGAATTAAGAGAAATCACGAGTAGACCGAATCATTTTTCATTTCTCATTTTTTATTTGCCATTGATGGAACTGCGATCCTAGGCAAAGTTGCTCACAATAGAGCATCACGCACATTAGATTTCTGTCTTAACAAAAATGACCAAATGAAAAATGTGAAATGAAAATGAAAAATGATTCGCTCCTGGGTTCGGTCATTGTCCCAGTTCCCTCAGGTGAGTTTAAGTACCTGTCGTTCTTTAAAGAAGGTGGCCCATGGGTCACCTTTCTTCTTTATTAGATCTGGAGCGTTGGTGATAGTGAAGTCGGTGATCTTTACGCCAGAGGCTATCTGTTTCCAGGTTAAAGGCATCGAGACAGTCGCCTTTGGTTTGGCTCGCGCCGTGAACACCGCAGCTAAGCTTTTGCCACGCGCATTCTGCATCCAGTCGACATAAACCTGATTGGTCTTCCGTTTAGCGATAGTTCTCTCCACCGTGGCAATTTTGGGAGCACGACGAGCAACTTCTCCTGCGAGCAGCTTTGCAAACTCTGCAACCTTCTCATACTCGTTGGTAGGTTTGAGTGGGATGTAGACGTGTATACCTGAAGAGCCGGAAGTCTTGGGAAATGCTTTCAAGCCGATCTCATCAGCCACTTCTTTGACGACCATAGCCACCTGCAAGACGTTTTCCCAGGGCGCGCGTTTAGGGTCTAAATCGATAGCGATCCAGTCAGGTTTCGCGAGTCGCTTAACTGTCGAATGCCATGGGTGCTGTTCGATTGTGCCCAGATTGACGAAGTGCAGGAGTGAGGCCGTGGTCGAATAGACCGCGTAGTCGAGTTGGCGACCTTCAAGATTGGTTAGTCTGATTGTTTTGATAAACGGGGGCGCGCTCTCCAGATCTTGCTGGAAAAACATCGGTGCTTTGATACCCCTTGGCCAGCGCTGCAGAATGGCCGGTCGGTCCTTCAGGAAAGGCAATATAAGGTCTGCTACTCTCAGGTAGTAGCAGAGCAAATCAAACTTCGTCAGCTTCTCATCAGGCCAGTAGATTCGCTCCAAACTGGTCAAGGAAACCTGTTCGCGTTCCACTTGCAGGACCATGCCACCTTTTGGTCTCGTGAGGGCCAGAAACTCCGGCACCGAGATCACGTCTCCCCCTTTCGGGCGCGTCCGCTTAAGCTGGCCCTTTTCCTGCGCTTCATTAGTCTTAGTTACCATTTAGCATCTCCGCATTGACGACGACAAGTATCAGTTTCCCATCTCAGGTGCGTAACATCAATAGCTCGTCTGGCAAAGTATTTGAACAACTTTACAACGCAACTGTCACAGAGTTTGGCTAACGTCTCCTCAATTGTGTTGCAATCGTTCCCCGATAAACTCGATCTCATACCTGGTCTAGCACTTGTGGTGCGGTCCTTCGCCGGAGGTCTTGAAATGTATAGAAAACTGGTAGCCTCAGCTACTATTCTTGGAGTCTTGTTGGTCCTAATTGTGGGACTTGATTGCCCTACAGCCGGAAGTGCCGGCAAATCTCCCGCGCGTTACTCTGCGCAACCTGCTCCAGAGAGGTACTCTCTCGACTCGAGCCAAAGCAAATTCATTGCACACGCATACGCCGGTGGTTTGTTCTGGTTCAAAGGACATGACCACTACGTCGCAGCTCGCGAGTTTGGCGGTGAAGCGGAGATTACTCCCGACTCCATCACACCAGCCTCTCTTCATTTGGTAGTGAAGTCTGGTTCATTAGTTGAAACGGGTTCCGTATTCACCGAACAGCAAAAGCAGATCATCAACAAGGAGTTGCGCGAGATTGTGCTGCAACCCGATCAATATCCAGAAATCATTTTCCAAAGTACGAACGTCCGCGGAAAGTCGCTGGGCAGCGGCCGCTACGATCTGAGGATCTCAGGTAACCTCACCTTGCACGGTGTGACTCGTCCTATCGAGATTCCGGCCCAGGTGACTTTGACGGGCAACGACATGCGGGCTGTGGGCGAGTTTAGTATCGATCGCGGTGATTACAAGGTGAAGGCCACATCAGCTTTTCATGGTCTTGTCAGAGTCAGAGGTAAGTTGAAATTCAACTTCGATATTGTTGGACATCGAAGATAAGCAGGATAACCTGAGTTGTGTCGACGAATTCGCGCAGCGCGACGTTCCCGCTACGTGATAAGGACGTTTGTCTGAACCGCTGATGTAGCAGGCGTTGAATCGGCCGGAACGTAATAAAGTATGCGACCGCAGTTGTCGCATGTGATCACTTCCGCACCGCGCCGAATTTCAGTCATGACTTGAGGTCTGAGCGACATGAAACAAGCCGAACATGACCTGTTGCGGGCTTCGGCTACAGCGATACCATCGCGTATGCGAGCGCTGATTCTGGCATAAAGTGCGCTCATCGGTTTTGGTAAGTTACCAAACAAGCGATCACGTTCGGTGCGTGCGGTTACCAATTGCTCCGACTGTATCCGGGTTTCTTCATCGAAAGTTTCGAGTCGTGCTTCGCGGTCGGAATTCAAGCCGGCTATTTCGTCAGCGCGTTCTGTCAGGGCGGCCTCAGCCTGGTCCAGGACTTCCATTTGTTCGAGGATCTGGGTTTCCAAAGCAGCGATCAATTTGCGGGCAGCATCGGCCTCCCTGATGGCAGCAGTGTATTCATCCTGCTTCTTGGAGGACATCAGATTTCGTTCCGCTCGGTCCGCGCGGCCACGTTGTTCGATTACTTCGTTTTCAAGACGGGCGCGGCTGACTTTGGCATCATCGCGGCGATTCTCCAGGGCCCTAATTTCAAAGGCGCGCTGATCGAACTCTCTTTCGATCTCGGCGCGCCTTTCGGGTATCGCTTCTAAGTCTTTTTCTAGTTTACGTATGCTGGTGTCCAGATTCTGCAAAGCGACTAATTTCTGCAATTCCGCTTTCACTCTTTATTCACTCCTCAAAAGATCGGGGCTGTATATGACGGCTTTCATCAGTTGCGATCATCACACAACCAGGTCTCCGGCGCAAGCCGCGAGAGTGGACTGCTAAATTAATAAGGCGCTGCAATCCAAAAACCACAGCGCCTTACTACTTTCTGGCGAGTCGTGTGCCCAAAACTCCCGAAGCTAGATCGGCAGGGCGGCAGGTCTTACTACCCTTACCTTGGGAGTCACTCGTGGCAGCTGAATATCAATAGATGGGATTGTCGGGAGTTCAATTCGCGGAATCATGATGTCCATTTCCGGAATTGACGGTAATTCTATCCGCGGGATGACGATGCGCCGGCCAATCTGAGGCCGTGCCCCCGGCGTTCCAAAAGGAAACTCGCCTTCCTTTGGAGTCACCCGGATTGTCTGTTGAGACTTGTTCCGGATGATAGTAAGAGTCACGTCGCCGTCTTTCTTGTTATTGATTGCCCGCGAAATGTCCCCTGTGGTTTCCACTTTGTCGCCGTCAATTGCGGTAATCACATCGCCGGCCTTGATGCCTGCTTTGGCTGCAGGACTATCAGCCGAAACCGAAGTCACGAGTACACCCCTGCCATCTGTGATTCCAAAATACTCGGCAAGTTGTTTTGTTAATTCCACAGTGCTGACGCCAATACGACGGCTGTTGCCGAGAGCAAAAACCATGTCCTTATCTTTGTTTGCCAAAGGCCCTTCCCATTTCCAGGCCTGCGGACTTTCGTTCATGAGATTCTGCACGTTACTCATATTCTCACGTTTGCCAATTGTCGCCGTCAGCTCCTGCTCTGAACCTCCTCTACTAATCGCGACTCGGACGGTTTGATCGGGTGCGATCTCGGAGACCAAACGGTTGAGCTTGCGAACGCTGGTTACATTCTCGCCATCGACGCGCAGAATCACGTCGTCTTTTCTAAGCCCTGCTTTCTCGGCAGGACTGTTTTTGACGATTTCCGTAACCCCAACTCCGCGCACCTGATTCAAACTATATCGTCCCATATTCTCTTTACTGATGTCTTCGGCATGGACGCCTAGAAAACCGCCACCGTCCACCAAGAGTGAAAAAGCCTGACCAAAGGGCTCCGCCGGAAAAGGAGGCGCCGGCGCTGGCGTAGTGCTTTGCTGAGCGAGTGCAATGCCCGTGGTCAGAATTGTAGCGGCCAGGAGACTGAGAACGTATTTCGTTGTCATACGAAAATTCCTCCGGAAGATTTTAGGCCTTACACGCCGCCGCTCTCGTTGGGTTCCAAAAGATTCGGTAGACCCAGTACGACGTCAGAATTTTGGAGCGACCGACCAGAATTCTGTAGTCGCTGAAATTTCATCGTCAGCAAATTAATAGTTCAACTTCCGTAACCTCTAAGTGAGGAATGTGGACCGACCTGACTCAAGCTTGAATGGCACTAAGCAACAAGTTAGTCCATTCAATCTGTTAACCTCTCAGGTCAGGAAGGTGGACCCTGTCCCCGCTCCGAGCTTGAATGGCATTCAAACTTGAGGCGGGGACAGGGTCCACCTTCCTGACCTGAGAGGTTGTTGGCGTTGTGTCATTGTTTGAATATTGAATGGCTTTCAAAACTTGAGGCGGGGACAGGGTCCGCCTTCCCGACCTGTGAGGTTATCAGGTTGAGTGATTCGGTTTGATGGTGAGTGGCGTTCAAACCTCAAGCGTTGCGATACAGCACGCGCGACGTTGACGCTCAACCAAGTCAATCAGCTGAGATCTTCTTATAGACTTCCCTGGCTCCGCTCAGCTCCAGAGCGATCTTTCCTTCCGAATGGGCCAGGTCAAGATGAGCCACCGCTTCGGAAACAGCGAGAAAGCGATGAACGTCGTTGGCTTTGGGAAACATTGCACGCGAGACGTCCCAGGCTGTTGCGCCATCCTTTGAGATAATACTAATCACCTGAGCCTGGCGTTCCCGGATATTCCGAAAGTAGCGGTTGAAGAGTTCTTCGTAATCGTGCACGGGATCACCGTGGCCGCCATAGACGAGTGTGGGTGCGAACGTCCGCAGGCGCGCGAGGCTTACCAGATATTCGGCGAGCGAGGGAAAACGTTTTGAGGAATCAATCGGGTCGGGTGAGAGAACTGGATTGGGCGTAATACGCTTAAGCACACAGTCACCCGCAATCACGGTGCGATCAGCTTCGCGTATGAAGGAACAGGAGCCGGGTGTGTGTCCTGGCGTATGAATAATTCGCAATGAGCCCGACTCGAATTCTAGTTCGGCTTCATCCCAAAGCGGGCTGTATTCATGATCGGCAAAGGAGTCGGCATAAACCCGAACGCCTTCATACATGCGCCGCATCGTCTCAATCTCGTCTTCGGGAACTCCGGCGCGCACCAGCAACCCGCGGTGCTCGGCATATTCAAGACGGCTGTGGCGGTGCCCGGTTTCCCATTCATGAACAAACACTTCTGCATTCTTCGCTTCGTCTCGCAACGAGCGGGCCAGACCACAGTGGTCCTCATGAGCGTGCGTGAGCACGATCCGACGTAGGTCGGAAACAAGAAAATCTGCGGCACGCAAACCGGCGCGTAACGCGTCGATAGCTTCTTTCGTCTTGGGACCCGTATCTATGATGGTCAACGGATCTTCGGCGATCAGGTAGACGTTGACCGGACCGATGTAGAAGGGTGTCGGGAGTGAGATTGGAATAATGCGCATTGGTTCTTTGTTTGGATCTGAGATCCGAGATTTGAGATCTCAAACAATCTCAGATCTCAAAAGTCACCACTTCTGACACTCATTTACTGGCCTCGCTTCCGAATCTCTTCCAACTCTTTTAGAAACTCCTCACGCTCGCGAGCTTGCTGGGCTGCTCGTCTGCTCTTATCCGTCAAATACCGTTGACCCTTGATCTCCGTATTCTGCAAGGATTCGCACCATGCTCGGAGTTGGCGTGAGATGCTCTTGATCGGGATCTCAGATCTAAGATCTCAGATCTGAGATCCTGAAATCTCTGAAGACGCTCGGTCAAACACAATACCGAACGAGTTTCTCCTGCCGATCCTTTGGAAATGTAGAGAAATGTTAACGTCTCCTGCGTCGTCCCTCGCTCAAAGCCCTCCGCAATGTTATTAGAAACTGAGACGCCCGCACGTTCCAACTGATCCTTGAGACTATAGTAGCCTTTGAATTGAGGAAGTGCCGTCAGTTCAAATATCCGCACTGTGCCAACTCAATTGCATCTTGCCAGACGGGTAGTTCTTCGAAACGGTTGTACTTCATGGTGAGGTAATAGCCTCCATGGTGAGAATGGATAAAGCCAAAAGTAAATGAAATCCCCTAATACACGTACTTATTCGCCGCGATCATCTCATCAGCAATCCGCTGCCGGGCCGCGATAGTGTTCATCGGCTGGAGCTTCGTAAAGCGGCGCAACGCGGCCAAAAGCGTGCGCAACTCGTCGCCTTCTGACATCCCGGCGAGCGTATTCTTTGCTCGTGCTTCAATCCTCTCCACCGCGTCGTTGCAGAACACTCGCGTCATATCCAGATACCGTGCCGCAGGTTCCTCACCCTGAGCGGCGGCAAGTTTGCGAGCGCGCAGAATAGCCGACTCCATCGCGTAAGTGTCCATGATGATGTCGGCGATGCCCATCAAGACCTCCTGTTGGTCGCCTAGTTTCATCATATATTTTTGCGCCGCAGTGCCGAGCGTCATCAACGCAACCTTCTTGGCGTTCTGTGTTAGTTTCAATTCAGTAGCTAACACGCTTTCATCATCGTCGAACGATGCCATTTGCGGCGTCAGCACCTCATCCATCAACGCCTGTGCAGCAGGCAGCAGGGCCAGCCGCCCGCTCAGTGCACTCTTCATCAAACGACCCGGAATCAGCATGCGATTGATTTCATTCGTCCCCTCGAAGATCCGATTGATACGCGAATCCCGGTACGCACGCTCAGCGGGGTAGTCGGCCGAGTAGCCGTAGCCACCGTAGATTTGCACCATCTCGTCGACGACGGAATCGCAGTATTCCGAGAAGGCCACCTTAATAATCGAACATTCCGCCGCATACTCTTCAATGGCTCGCAAACGCGCATCCATGTCTTTCGAATCAACTGCGCCCACACCCGACTCAATCATTCCCAGTGTGCGATAGATCATCGACTCGCCGACCCACGTGCGAATCGCCTGTTCACCCAGCTTCGATTTGATTGCGCCAAACGAAGAGATCGACTTGCCAAACTGATGTCGTTCATTTGCATAGCGCACTGACTCGTTGACCATCAGCTTCATTCCACCAACACACATGGCGCCCAGTTTAAATCGACCGATGTTCAGAATGTTGAAAGCGATCTTGTGACCTTTGCCCACCTCACCCAGCAAGTTTTCTACCGGTGTACGAACATCAGAAAGCACCAGGGCCGTTGTGCTCGAGCCTTTAATACCCATCTTGTGTTCTTCAGCGCCGGAAGTTAATCCTGGCTGCCGTTCGACGATAAAGGCACTAAACTTATCGCCATCAACCTTGGCAAAGATGATGAAGATGTCAGCGAACCCGCCATTCGTGATCCACATCTTTTCGCCGTTGAGAATGTATTCCGTGCCATCTTCGCTCAGCCGGGCCGTCGCCTTTGCGGCCATCGCATCAGAACCGGACCCCGCTTCGGTCAGCGCGTAAGCAGCAATCAGTTCACCGGAAGCGACGCGCGGCAAATACTTATGTTTGGCCGTTTCGGTAGCGAAGTAAATGATAGGCAGCAAGCCGATACCACTCTCCGCGCCCAGGGTCGTCGCAAAGGAAGCAGAGCGCCCGATGTTCTCTCCTACCAAAGCACTGCTCGTTTGATCGAGTCCAAGACCGCCGTATTCCTCAGGTATGTTTGCCGCGATCAAACCAAGGTCGGCCGCTTTCTGTACGAGCTGGCGCGCGAGTTTCCAATCGTGCTTCTCCAACTGGTCGATGTGCGGCGAAACTTCGTTATCGACAAACTGCCGGGTTGTTTCGGCAATCATGCGGTGCTCTTCAGTAAAATCTTCAGGGGTGAAGAGCTCTTCAGGCGTGCTCTCTTCGATCAAAAAAGCGCCACCTTGGATTATCTTTTTTTGTTCGGCTACTGCTGACATGGATTTTTCTCCTCCTACATCGCTATTCAAACAAATAACACAAGGAATTGTTCTGCATATGGTCAGATCCTTTCAAAGATTCCCGCTGCACCCATGCCGCCACCTACGCACATGGTAACCATGCCATATCGCCCTTTACGGCGCTCGAGTTCGCGCAGGATGCTGGCGGTTAACTTCGCGCCCGTGCAACCAAGCGGATGTCCGAGTGCAATCGCGCCGCCGTTGACGTTAACTTTCTCCGGATCCAAACCCAGTGTCTTGATCACAGCCAGCGACTGGGCGGCGAAGGCTTCGTTTAATTCGATCACGTCGATGTCCGCGAGGGTTAGACCAGCGATGCGCAGAGCTTTGGGAATAGCGAAAACAGGACCGATCCCCATTTCCTCAGGCGGGCAGCCGGCAGTTGCATACGCCACAAAACGCGCCAACGGTTTCGCTCCCAACTCTTTCGCCCGAGCGTCAGACATCACAACCGCGGCCGCAGCGCCATCAGACATTTGCGAAGCGTTGCCTGCGGTGATCGTGCCCTTGACATGAAATGCAGGCTTTAGCTTCTGAAGTCCCTCAATATTCGAGTCGCGCCGAACGCCTTCATCCTTAGCAAACACTACTTCGCGTCGCTGCTTTCGACCGTGTTCATCAAGATCCTCCAGAACCACGTTCAGCGGCACAGTTTCGTCCTTGAACTTGTCAGCGTCGAGCGCCGCAGCTGCACGTTTGTGGGAGCGCAGTGCAAACTCGTCCTGCTCTTCACGCGTCACTTCATACTTGCGAGCAACATTCTCAGTAGCCAAACCCATGTTCAAATAGAAGTCGGGATAATGCTCAACGAGGTACGGGTTCGGACGAATGATATGACCACCCATCGGGATCATCGACATCGTTTCCAGGCCCCCGGCAACGATCACTTCGGCGCCAGCACTTCTAATACGGTCGGCAGCCATCGCAATTGACTGCAGGCCTGACGAGCAAAAGCGATTGATCGTCATCGCGCTTGTTTCAACTGGTAGCCCAGCACGAATCGCGGCCGCGCGCGCGACGTTCATCCCCTGCTCCGCTTCCGGCATGGCGCAACCCATGATCACGTCTTCGACTTCGGCCATGTCGAGACCGCCCACACGACTAAGAGCTTCTTTGATTACGGCCGCCCCCATTTCGTCAGGTCGCGTATTTCTCAATGTGCCTTTCGGCGCTTTGCCAACGGCGGTCCGAACGGCTGAAACGATTACTGCATCTCTCATAATTTCACACTAATTCCTCAACGGTTTCCCTGTCTTTAACATGTGCGCCATGCGCTCCTGAGTCTTACGCATACCAATGAGCGAAAGGAAAGCCTCACGCTCCAAGTCCAGAAGATATTGTTCAGAGACTCGTGTCGGATGATTCAAGTCACCACCAGTCAGGATGCGCGCGAGTTGTGCGCCAATCTCGGCGTCATGATCCGAAATGTAGCCCGCCCGCTTCATCTGGTGAATACCAAGTTTCAAGGTCGCCAGCGCCGGCCCGCCTAGCGCAAGAATATCCGTGCGCGGCTGCGGCTGCACATAACCACTCGCTGCAAGCGCCAACACTTCTTTCTTGGCATCTGCTATCACGCGGTCCGCATTCATCGAAATGGAGTCGTCAGCGGATAGAAAACCAAACGAGCGCGCCTCTTCAGCAGAGGTCGCTACCTTCGCGAGCGCGATCGTTTCAAAAGCACGCTTCACAAACGGGAAGGGGTCAGCATCGTCCACGCCCTTAGGAATTGAATCGAGCGTGCGCACCAACATCTCTTTGGTGCCGCCCCCTGCCGGAATGATCCCGACGCCAACCTCCACGAGGCCTATATAAGTTTCAGCCGACGCTCTTACGCGATCCGCATGCAAGACCATCTCGCATCCGCCACCAAACACCATATTGAAAGGAGCAACGACAACCGGCTTGGGCGAGTAACGCAGACTCATTGTCGAGTTCTGGAAGACGCGCGCCATCATATCGAGATCTTCCCAGTTTTCGTCCTGGGCCTCCATGAGCATCAGCATAATGTTGGCGCCAACACAGAAGTTGGTTCCCTGATTGCCCACCACCATGCCCACAAAATTCTTTTCCACCTCGCCGATGGCAAACTTCAACATCTGCAGCGTATCGCCACCGATGGCATTCATCTTCGAGTGAAATTCGAGACAGGCAACTCCGTCACCGATATCCACAAGCGAGGTGCCGGCATTTTTCTTGATCACACCCTTTTGCTCTTTGATTGTCTTCAGAATCGTAACGCCTGGCGGGTCGGACAGTGGCACGTATTTGCCTGCGGCGAAATCGAAGTAGAACTGCTGTCCCTGATCGCTTTTGTAGAACGACTTTGCACCGGACGCGAGCATCTGTTCGACGTTTGGCGATACCGTCACGCCTTCTTCCTTCATCCGCGCAACTGATTTCTCTACACCAATCGCATCCCAAACCTCGAACGGTCCCAACTCCCAACCAAATCCCCAACGCATCGCGCGATCAACTTCCACGATGGTGTCGGCAATTTCAGGAATACGCTTGGCCGCGTAGTTGAGCGTGCGGGAAAACGTTCTCCAAAGGAATGCTCCAACGCGATCCTTGCCCCACACCAGTGCTTTAATCCTTTCCGGCGCATCTTCGATATTTCTTGCCATCTCGAGCGAAGGCAATTTCACTTTTTCTGCGAGGCGATAATCAAACGAGGCACGGTCGAGCGTCCAAATCTCACGCTTGCCGCCTTCGCCTGTCTGCTTTCTGTAAAAGCCGCCCTTGGTCTTATTGCCCAGGAACCCGCGCTCAACCATCTTCGTCAGAAACTCAGGAGCGACGAACATCTCTCGTTCTTCATCTTCCGGTAACGCCTCGTGCAGATTCTTAATGACATGCGTAAAGACATCCAGACCAACCAAATCAAACGTGCGGAACGTCGCGCTCTTCGGGCGGCCAATCGCAGGACCGGTAATACGATCGACCTCTTCGATCGAGTAGTCGTCCTCGAGCATCGTCCTGATCGTGTGGAGTGCTCCGAATGTGCCGATGCGGTTGGCGATAAAGTTTGGTCTATCTTTCGCGGGAACCACACCCTTCCCGAGGCGCTGATCGAGAAACCCAAACATGAAGCAGGAAACTTCCGGCAAGGTCCATTCGGTGCGAATTATTTCGACGAGATGCAGATAGCGGGGCGGGTTGAAAAAGTGGACACCGAGAAAGTGTTTACGGAAATCTTCGGAACGTCCTTCGGCCAGCAGATGAATCGGGATGCCGCTCGTATTCGAAGCAACAACGGAGCCCGGCCGGCGATGCTGTTCCACGCGTTCGTAAAGGGACCGTTTGATATCGAGGTTTTCAACGACGGCCTCTATCACCAGATCGCAGTCTTTGAGCTTTGCAAGATCGTCGTCGAAATTGCCGATGGTCACTAGCGCTGCGAGCTCGGGAGTAAAGAACGCCGCCGGTTTCGCTTTCTTTGCGGCTTCGAGACCGTTACGCGCGATCCGGTTGCGCACCTCTTTCGAGTGTAAAGTAATGCCTTTGGCTTG
>Ga0137359_10003971_pt1 | contig 12071 bp, 13 predicted proteins | sample Mad1_40_16metaG_FD_108281 | JGI IMG/M metagenome (GOLD analysis project Ga0137359, IMG submission 108281) | Vadose zone soil microbial communities from Angelo Coast Range Reserve, California, USA - Mad1_40_16 metaG | ecosystem: Environmental > Terrestrial > Soil > Vadose zone | place: USA... | reverse complement strand
GTCTCGCCTCAAGCGATCTTTTGTCGCCTTTTGCGCAACTTGTAGTTACGCACGAGCGACTGCCATGGATCGGGCGGGCGACTAGCTGGTCACGGGACCACGAGCGTGTAGGTTGTGACGAACGTGCTCGACACTCTGGAATAGCCAGTTGCGAAAGGCGGTGACGGCAGCGTGCTTCGCCTCCCTCTTGGGGGCGATGAAATAGTATGCATTTCGGGAATAGAAAGCCGAGTCAAACGGGGCCACCAGGCGCCCTTCCGCCAAATGAATAGCGGCCAGGAAATCATCACCGATGGCGACGCCTTGTCCGCGGGCGGCGGCTTCCAGGCATAGCGCCGTTTCGCTGAAAACCACGCCCGAGCCCACGTCGATGTCGATGACACTCGAAAAGCCTTCAATACATTCCTGCCATTCCACAGTCGATCGATCATGCAACAGCTTATGGTGTCGAAGATCCTCCGGAGATCGCAGCGGACGTCGTGTTGCACCTCGGGCGCACACGGGAAAGAGACGGGATCTGAACAAGAGTTCTCCCTCTTCAGGGCTTGAACCGACCTCGGCATACTGGATGGCACAATCAATCCGTGGATTGTCCAACGAATTCAATCTTCTTTCGGCAAGGATCTCGACCAGTGTGTTGGGTGCCAATTCGTAGAAGTCGGCCAGCCTTGGTACCAGCCATAGAGCTGCAAAGTCCGGATCAACGGAAATGACCAGTGTTTCCGGGCGCCCATTTTTGCTCAATTGTGCGATCGCGCGTTGTATATGGGAGAAACTCGTAACGACCGCACAAAGCAATATTCTGCCGTCATCATTCAGGGCGATTTTTCGGTGATTTCGCACGAATAGAGACCGCCCAAGTTGTCGCTCTAAGCCTTGTATGTGCCGACTTACCGCGGTGTGAGTCACGTGCAGTTCGGCGCCGGCCTTTTTAATGCTCTGATGTCGCGCCACGGCTTCGAAGAATCTAAGCGAGTTGAGGGCCGGAAGTTGAGGCTTTGACATACACACCCCAGTCCTTAGGGTCAACATGTGGGTTAAATAACCGAACAAGTGGCGTCGAATCCGACGCGTTTGCGCAAAATAACCGAACAACTCGTTTGCCAATCACCTTCGCGACGGAGTCGCCGTAAGTCGATGCTCCCGTAGTCAAGCGGATTCCGCTAGGCACGAAATGCCACAAATAGAGCAATTAAAACGCTGTCGGTGCAGACTTTGCTAGTGTATGGAACCGACCATCTGAGTGCTCGACACTATATTGTCCGTCGATCACTCATTGCTTTGTAGGTTGACCTGACAGGCATCGGGCACCCTGTCGCTTAGAGCGTACGCATGGACTTCGGAGGTTGTCGGGCGCTTTATTGCCGAAGGCACTTGGGATGCCACGCCACGAGCGGCGGGATTTCTAGAATGCAATCCGCAGCATAGGAGTGCATGATCGGGATGGGTCGAAGTATTCATGTTAGGGGTTTGCCTCAATCACCTCGCGGTCTCTGGAAACCCGATGTCACCGGATGTTTGGTGCGGCCTTCACCCCAGGCGTTCAATATCATCCGCAATAGGGGGTAAATTCTTGCGTTTCACTTATATTCGCGCGAAACATTCGCCCGCGCTGGGTTTAATTTATGCTCAGGGTAAATATCAACGGAGGATAGAGACCAATGAACTACATGGACGATCCATTCTCTCGCGACCTGAGGCGCATTGAGGTAGCTCGCCGAATGGTTTTGCACCAAGTACGAACCCAAACGATCGTTGACTACACAAGTCTGACACGCAATCGACTGGCCACGCTACGAAGGCGTTGGTGCGTCGCTGAGAATTCGCGCCGGCGTGGTCCCCCGCCACGATCAATAGCGGTGTTTCTTCGAACACCGTGGGCGCGCAGCGAAGCAGCCGCGATCATTTCTCTTTGCATTGCATTTGACGCGTTGCCCCGGCAGTTGTCGAAGGACAGAGCGGCATATTCTCCGCTGGTCATGGCCGATCGGCTGTGCGAGGCATTTGAAGCGTTTCGGACTTGGATGCCGAATTCTGCAATTGAATTCGAAGAGCTGTTGCTTCTCGCAAACGAACTGGCTACTGGCAATCTGATCAAGCTATCGACGTGCAGAGGTTGCAAGAGTGCGATACTAATCTTTAGAAACGGCATTCCGAGAGGAACTTGCTCGCACTGCGATCGGCATGGAGCAATTGCTGTGCGCACCGAGGCTTCGATTAGTAACAACGCATCGACAAGATTGTAAACCGGCGTCAACGAGTGACCAGACATGTCGGACTGGGAGCTCATCAAAGAATAGCCTTGCGACGCCGGCCAGCGCCCCGCCGATGTGCCGCTTCACACTAGCCCGGTTTTTGCTCGAAAAGATGCGTCAAACTCCCTACCGCTTGGTTCGGGGCTAGGAAGGTCACCGTGATTTCTTTCGAGCCACATGTGCGGCACTTAAGGCGCTTCACGACCTTTACTACGGGGTAGTCGCCGCCCAAGACGCTGCATAGCTTCGTCAGGCTGATACGCGCGCTTCGCAAGCATGACCGACACGACACGCCGTAGTAATAGTGGTCATCAACGTCAGCGAGCTTGGCGGTGCTGTAGTTTGCGCGATCCACGACTACACGTTACCGCCGGTCGCGTGTGGATAGCTGCTGTATAACTCATACAGTGTTCGATGTCCGCCACCACTGGATAAGCTGTTACAACGTAGCTGACTGGGCGCTCTCCGGCTTTGAATTGTCGTTCCCGGAATCATTTGTCGACGTGATTCAGGATGATCAAATGCGCACGAGCAATGTGCCTTCTTATCGTAATTTCGGCGATGCCCATATCGTGGGCGATTTCCGCGTAGGTGTAGCAAGATCGGTGCGCAAAATAGATCTCACGCGTCCGCGGGTTCACAACGTCCAACAGAGCAGTGAGGCAATCCAGGCGCTGTTGGTTCTCGAGAATTTGATCCGGAGTCGGCCCCGGGGCCATCAGCGGGCTTAGTCGATCAACCTCCTCGAATGGCACTTCCCGTCGCAATCCCGAGCGATTGTGGCGATATTGATCGATCGCCAGGTTGTGCACGGCTCGTCGCAGAAATGCCTCCTCATTCACGACCGCGTCGTCTTTGGCGTATACATGGAGGCGCAGCATGGCTTCTTGGATTAGATCCTCAGCGTCCTCTCGAGATTTTCCCTTACGCCTTAGATATGTCAGCAGGCGGGCAAAATACTCGGGGCGGTTCGAATCCGTTTCGGCGACATAGAATAGACCGAATCTCGCAACACCATAGCTAGGTGTTGACACCGGCCGGCGGGGCCCGTGTCCCTTGCAGTCTGTCAACGCATCTGTGCTGCTCACGGCTTGAATGCCTTTGACGCTTCTATGAGATTCACGGAGTCCAGCGCATCGAGTACGGCGTGGGCGCGATCCAGGAGCATTGCCGTTATGTCGGGCAGAGAAGCCCACTTGATCGCGGCCTCTATACGAGGATTTAGTTCCTGGTCGGCGGCGCTATCCTCCTGGTGTTCGAGCATTACATGCAGACAGTGCAGGAGTGTAATGATCGTGACGAGCACACCTCGCTGGTTTTCTATCTCGTCTCGGACCCCGGGTGGGATCTCTAGGACTTCGGCTGAAGCCCGATTCGAGGCCTTCCGGAGAATCCCGTGGGCGGATGGTTTTTCACCGGGACGAGCGCTCGTGGTGCGGACAGACTTCGATTTGCGTGAAGAACCCATGCTGCACCTCTGATTGGGTGTGGTTGCGAAGCCATTACGGTCTTGCGAATTAGTCACTCTCTGATGCGTGAATTACCGCGAGAAATAGCGAATCAACGCTTCATAACCGATTAAAGCGAGACCGAAGCCGACCGAGATGGCCAGCATGATCAAGAAGGGGAAATGCGGGGCGGCGCCGGACAGCTTGAAGAAAAATGACATCAAGATGCCCAGCAGCGCTAAGCTGCCAAAAACGAGCCCTACCACGGGTTGAAGGATCACGAGGAACGTCAAGATCGGCAATCGAATGAGCCGCCAGACCATCCGTAGCGAACCCATCGCCAAATCACCCATGAAACCTGGCGCCGGGTAGTGTTGCGCATGCCTACTGACCCGTCGCACGGTGCCCTCTTCCGTCGTTTGATTGCGCTTCATCGACGCGCTCCGCCCGGATCTTCTCGAAGATCTCCTCGCGGTGGACAGCCACGTTGCGCGGCGCATTCACACCGATTCGCACCTGGTTGCCTTTTACCTCTAGTACCGTGACCGTGATCTCGGTACCGATCATCAAAGTTTCCGTTGGTCGTCGGGTCAGGATCAGCACATTGCCTCCTTTCAAAAAGGCAGCATACATCGCTAGGATGGGTGCTGCTCAGAAAATCTAAGCAAGTAGATTATGCCTTACTTTTAGCGCGCTCAGTTAATCGGAGCGCAAAAAATTTGAAGGCCCTACGCAGCGCCACGGCCAAAGCCGTAGCCACCGTGCTTGCAAAAGCACGCGAACAAAAAAACCTTTCGCAGCGCGATTTAGCACTGCTTCTCAAGCGGCCTCACTCGGTCGTGGGCATGATTGAGACCAACCAACGGCAGGTGAACGTGCCCGAGTTTTTCGCCATTGCAGAGGCTCTGGGCGCCGATCCGATGGAGCTATTTCGCCAAGTGGTGCGCGAACGAAACCTTCGCTAGTCGGACACACCAATCGCTTTCGCTCGCAGTTCAGTTTCGCTGAATTCTCCGCGAAACTGCGCTGGCTTTCGCCTTGCGTGGCTGGCAACATAGACGCATACGTGACAATTTGACCCTAAACGACCGGAACCACATATGAAGGTCGTTTATGAATTCCGACGAGTCTTCGCCTCTACAGCACGCGATAGCGCGTGCGTCCAACAACGTTTATCTCTCCCCTTGGGTCAACGAGCGCTTCCCTGACTGGGAGCAACTCCTCTCCGCGCATGATGTCGCTCGCCTGACACGCCGGCCGCGCTGGATGGTGTTAACTCTTGCGCTGCTCGGCCGCTTCCCACGTAAACGTCGCTTTCACGGCCGCGGTATCGGCTGGTTGCGAACCGACGTCGCTCACTGGTTGTCCAAGGATCTTCGGGCGGCGACAACCTGTCATTCCGCGGCCGCGCAAACCCTTCGCCCGAGGATTGCTCGCCAGACATCGCTTCCCCTTGAGTGCACGGACGCCTGCGTGTCGCGCCGAAGCCGGAGCAGGCCCTGCGTACTGGCGAAGGGTTCACAGTGACTGTCGCATTCGTACTGCGCATCGCGTGCGCCGCAAACGCGGGCTTTGGTCGCGACGGCCCCCGCCGTCGGCGTGCAGGTTCGGCCACATGTTTGGGCCTCTCGCCGACGTGCGATTGTGCTACACGTGAGAGCAAGGGAGCGTAAAATTGCCTCCGGCGCCGCGCTCTGATTGTTGTTCGCTCCAAGCGGTGCTGTTGAAGGAGCATCTTTGAGATGTTCGTCAGCCCCGAACAGCTTGAAGTGTTCACTGGCAAGAAACGACCGAGTGCGCAGGCTCGGTTCCTGGATAGGTGGAACATGAAGTACATCGAGCGTGGCGATGGAACGATCGCCCTCCGGCAGGAGGAGCTTGATCGTCACACGCTTACGAAGAAGACCGATGTCAAGCTCCGCCGGACTCTCGATTTGTCCTTGCTCCGCAGGACGGGCTAACCAGATCGTCATGGGCAGGCGTCGCAAACAAGACAAGCACCTGCCGCAGCGCGTGTATTTCGAACACGGCCGCTATTGGTTCAAACCGAAGAAACCGAACGTCGTGCCGCCGGGTTGGACGCCCCGCATCGACTTGGGCACCACATTGGGCGAGATGTACGACGGACTGAAGCAGCTCGTCGAAACACCGAAGCCGCTGCGCACGATATCTGTGCTCTTTGATCGCTACTTGCTCGAGGCGCTGCCCAGCCTCGCACCGCGAACCCAATCCGACTATCGAAAGTACATCGAGCGTCTGCGTCCGGTTCTCGATGGTTGGGAACCTTCGGAACTCACTGCGGGCGATATATTCGACATTCGCGCGACAATTGCACAGGACTCCGGTGTGGTGCAGGCCAATCGCCACACATCATGTCTATCGGCCGTCTTCCGGGAGGCGATTGGATGGAAGGCTGTCACCAACAATCCGTGCCGCCAACTCAAACGCCTGCGTGAACCCGCTCGGACGCGCTATGTGTTCGATCACGAGTTCACTGGCATTTACAGCATCGCGTCCAACGCTATGCAGGTGATGATGGATATCGCGACGATCACCGGGCAGCGGGAGGGCGACCTACTGAAACTTCCGAATCGCGACCCGGCGGTGTACACGGAAGAGGGCATCGTATTTCGGCCGGGCAAATCAAAGCGCCGGCATCCGCGGCACGGTGCCATCATCGAAACTGCAAAGACCGTGATCGTCGAGTGGTCCCCGGAGTTGCGGGAGGTCATTGAACGGGCACGCAAGCTTGGACCCGATATCCGCAAGACACTCATTTGCAACTTGCAAGGCAAGCCGTTTACAGAGAGTGGCTTCCGCTCGAATTGGCACCGTTTGATTCAGAGCGGGCTCAAGGGGCGCAAGCGCAGTAACGGCGTTCTGGACGTTCAGCCGGTCATCAAGGAATCGTTCACGTTCCATGATCTTCGGGCCAAGTCCGGGAGCGATGCCGAGGACGTGCAGGAGGCGAACGACCGGCTCGCGCACGATGACTTGCGTACGACGCAGGTCGTGTATCGCCGTAAGCCGCGGCGGGCTCGAGCGGGTCGAAAAGTTGGAACGTAGAGCGGAGTCGGTCAGCGCACGCGCCGAGATTCGCGGTCGCGAGACGCCATGCGAAACAATTTTGGGCCAGGAATATTCCACACTAGCCAGAATATTCCACAGTTGAGGTTGGCTCAGTGCGTGCAAGTCATTGATTTTATGGTGGCCAGGGAGGGAATTGAACAACACGCTCAAGGCCTATTAATTACCGCATTCTTGAATGACCGAAAACTGAGTTACCCGCGCTGTTACCCACAGTCAATTTGGCGGAAAACGGCCACTGAACCCGGGACACTTGCGCAATTTCAGGAGAACTTTAAGTGGAGCTACCCGCCATTTACTCTACACGTCGTAGTTATAGGTATGGGGTTAAACATTTATCTCGATACCACCAACTATCATTCGCAATCCTAGAAAGGTCTCTCAGGCATTCGGCCCCACCCCTGCAGGCTTCCGCTCGAAATCAACTGCACTCAGCTCCGGCCATCCGAGTCGTCTCCACGCTGCCTTATAGGTGGTCCAGAGGGCTGTGCGAAATCCAGTAGGATCTTTTGTCACCGACACCCCATTGAGCCCCAGGAGAAGAGATTTCCAGCTCTCGAGCCGGACTCCACACTGCTCCGCCAGCTCCAGTGCCGCTACGTATTCGGCGACGGGGTCGAGAACGAATCTAACCCGTGGGCTGCCTAAGTAGGTCTCCTTCCGCAGAACTTGGTTATCGATTAGTCTTTGAATCGGATCGGTCTTGCCCTCATCGCCAAACGGTAGCCCACTGGTCTGGAGAGCACGCCTAATCTCAATTATGTTGGCGAATTGCGGTCGAAACTCGCCGCCCAGTTCTGCTACAGCGATAATCCTACAAACTCGATACATTAGTTCTTCGGAGATAAAATTGCGGGCATTTTGGTTCGTCGGGTTCAGGCCAGACAGGTAGGAGAAATAGACTTCTGGAATCGAAGTGGGCAGAACGTCGGTGAGTAACGCTCCCGGACTAGATGCAATGCGTTGTAGAGCAGCTTGCACGAAGAGCCTTGTCAGTAGCGGCGTAGTTGAGGACTCCATGATGTCCTCCTTCACCTCGCGCTTGCTATCTTCAATTAGGTCTGAGAGACGCTTGGCCAGATCACCCCGCTCTTCAAATCGTTGAAATGCGTTGGACCCTGCGTACAGTTGAATTTGAAACTCGAGGAAGCTCAGTAGCCTACCACTCGTAAGAGGACCTAACTCTCCAATCAGCACGCTGTCGTTTCGGATCTGCGACTGCAGTCTACTAGTAATGAGCAGTGCGCCGATGTTCGCCGGAAGATCCGCGCCCCAAGCTTTCTGCGTCGATTCGTTTCGCTCTGATATGCGGTCCACCACGATCAACAGCCGCTTTTTGTTCAACAGAGCGTCGATGAAATGCTCCGAGAGAAGGTCATCCCCTACGATTTCTCGAATTCTTTTGCTTAAGAGTGTGCCGGCGTTAGCAGTATCTTCGTCAATCCATATTGGTTGCATGGGATAAGGCGCCAAATGACCTTCCGAAGCCCATCGACACACTTCCAAGGCAAAGCTACTTTTGCCGACACCGCCATCTCCCAAAACACAAAACAATATTCTCTTTCCACGAAATTCTGCTTTGAAATCATCCGCCGTTGGGCGCTCTATGGTCCGCCCCGTGTCACGCATCTCAATTGGCAAGGGAAAGTATAGGGCCTTAGAAGATATCGGTTTTGATTTGTCCCCTGCAGTAAGACCGTTTGAATCTAGCCATGGCTGGATGGCATCAATCATGAAGCGCCGCTGAAACGCATCTCTATTGGACACCGTCCAGGCGTTTAATACTCGCGGCAGTGTGCTCATCCATGGGAACAGACCTAGAACGCGGATGATATCTACGACTGGCTTTGACCAAGGCCAGCCAACAGCGAGTCCTTCCAGCACCGTGAATCGCCTTGCAATTACGAGTAATAAGAGCGGACTGAAAATATAACAAGCGACTAATGCGCCTATGGCTAGTGCCGCCGCTAGGATTGCGTATCGCGTGTCGCGATTGACCCCGTACGGCACCACAATTTCTTTGCTGGATGCGAAATTGTTTGCCGTAATCGTGACTCTCACGTGCAGCGGTTCCCCCTTTGTGGCGCTAAGCTCCGTTTTGGGGTCAAATTCGCCGTGCCATATGCTTAATCTCTTTGGGTCTTGTTTAACCACATCCTCAATTTCGCGCTCTCTCTCATTCTCTCGAAAATCCGCATCGCTTCTACCAAAGAATGTTACACATTTAGCACCGCATAACCGGTTAGGATCGTCCAATTCAAGATCGACTACGACTTTACCCACCAAGGTTTCTTTGAATTGGATAGCTGCTATTTGAGGGATGGCCGGGCCGGCATCGAGAACCGATATGCCGCGACCTACCGCGACAAGGCGGGCCTCTCGGGTTGGACGTGGAATTGCAATCGCCGCATTGAAGGGTTGAGCGATATCCGCTCGCGGATTCCAATCGCTCAACGGCGGATAGACTGTTGACCACGTCCGTCCTCCATCATACGAAGTGTTCAAGGCACTTCCGACATAACCGAGGAGCATTCCGTTGCTTTCAAAACCGCCATATTCGGGAGCCTTAACGGACATATAATAGTGCCAAGTTTGCCCGCCGTCTTCCGAATAGAATGCGCCGCCGCCGCCGCCCTGACCTGGGCTTCCGCTGAAGTTGGTGCTCGCGGGATCGGCAGTGACTGAACCAATTGTCCACTTTTTGGAATGGTACTTCACCTCCGCGGTCACCCACGTATCGCCTGAGTCTGAAGAGCGGTAGATATGGGAATCGCGAGAAACAGTTATTAGGGTTTGACCGACCGCATTGACCGCAAAGTCGCCAAGGCTTCGAGCGAAATCTTCGGGCTCTGCTGAATGATCGACGGGCCAAACACGCGCCCACGCGTGGCCTTCGTGCGATCGGAGCAGGTCCCCGTTTTGCACGGCGATGAAGAGGTCGCCGTTCCACGGCGCCTCGGTGACCTTCGAGACGTATCCATACTTGCCAAGAAAATCGGCTCGAATTTCGATCGGATGCCAGTTTGCTCCATCATCGGTCGAGAGGAAAATTGCTGTCTTTTCGGTAAGAGCAGCAAGTACCCGACCATGTCGCAGCGAGTACATTTGCTTCAGGTCGACATTCGGATCGGGAAAGGTGCCAGACTTCCATGACTCTCCGCGATCAATAGATCGCAGAACGGTACCTCGATCTCCCACGGCAACAAAGGTGCCGGTACCCGCCCCCCTCACGACCTCATTGAGCCCAAGAGTCGTAGGCGATGGTGCTATATGCCAGGTATCCCCTCCATCATGGGACACAACGATGGCACCATTATTTCCAACCGCAACCACCGACGCGCCGTCCAAACTGCTCTCCACACCTGACAAGACTCGGCCGGAAGTGAGGGAGTTCACGTCCCATGACTTTCCGTGATCATGGGACCGAATCACGCTCATTGCGTCTCCAACTATGACGATCCAGCCGGAAGCTTCATCAACAGCGATCGAACGTAAGGAGGCCATGACTCGGGGATTGCCGAGCGCGATTGTTCGCCATGTGGTTCCGTCATCTTCCGAACGCAGGATTAAGCCATCTGTGCCTGCGCAGTAGAGCGCACCGTCGGCAGCGTCGCGACCGATTGCACCCAGGCGTTGATCTTTGAGGGCGCGAATAGGACGACCATTCTGCGTGCCTCGGGTACTGGTCCATGTGACCCCGGAATCGCTGGTGCGCCAGATCTGCCCGCCTTCTCCCGCGACAACGACAATCTTCGAATTGGGCACCCCGATCCCGGCTAGTGGATTGAGCGACCCGGGGCCGGTGTCGACTGCGCCAAAAGTAGCCCCGCCGTCGTGTGATTCGTCAGTCGCTCCCCCATTCCCGAAGGCGAAAGCCGTAGTCGAATGCTGTGCCGAAACAATCAATTGGGATGACGTGGGCGAGGGCTGCGGGTTCCACGTGGCTCCGTGATCCGAGGATCGCCACCAATGTTTGTCCCCAATGGCAATGACCTGCCTTTTGTCGTCATCAAGCAGCAAACCTTTGAAGCGAGGATATTCCTCGCTAACGCGGGCGAAACTCCACGTAACGCCATCGTCCACCGAGAACGCGATTTGCCTGCGACCAGCCAAAATCACAGAGTTGCTCCACGGCTCGCAAGCTACCATCTCAGGTGCGCCATCGCTCAGTGCTTTGCTGACTTTCCAAGTTCCTCCGTCGTCAACTGATCTTCGAATGCTTCCGTCGCTAGCAATTGCAATTAACGTGTGAGAATTGCCTGTGACGCACACCTGGAGAAGGTCGGGAAAGATCGCTCGCGGGACGAACAATCTAGGTCGTTGCGGTGCGGGTGTGTCCTTTACAAGTGTATTTTCGGAGTGCCTAGTGCATCCCCCAGCCACTCCTAAAAGGAGCGTTACTGCGCATAGCGTGAAACGAGTGCGGATCACAGTTTGACCAATTGATGATGACGGATTTGAATTGCGCAATGGAGATGGGATGCGCCGCGTCCCGTTGTTTTGCAAAGTCGGGCAGGTTTCGGCGAAGGCAACACCGACACCCTGCTAAGCTAACGACTTCGTCAGCGGCAGTGCCCCCTCGAGTGCGTCTTTATCGATCCTGGGAGGATTGTATGTGTGGCCTTGCGCATCTTTTTTTTTCGAGGTATGCAGGGCTACCTTGAGCCTGGAGTGTAACGCCTTCGACAGTGCATCCATCTGCTTTTGATTCTGGTTGCCCAAGGCCTTTTCGAACATAGGCCTATGCGTATTGCCGTATTTGTACAAATATTGCAATGCGTCTTGGCTGAGGTGCACTTCGCTTTTCTCCGACTCGTGAAGCCGTTCCACTGCGCTGTCGACCAATAGCGGAAAGTGAATCGGCGAGCAGTTAAACAGGACTGGACTGCACATGGACGTCTCCTTAAGGTAGGGAATTGCTGGCCTTGGGATTCAGGGTCTTGGTGGGCGAGCTGACTGATTCGAAGCTTTGTGTCACGACGTCACCGTCGGTTGCATCACCCTTGAGCGCCTGTGCGCTGACGGTGACGGGTACCTTTTCTTTGATATCAGTGAGATTGAGCGTGTACACACCCGCCTGCGGCAGCACGAATCCATGTTTGGCCGAAAATGCGACGGCGCTGTCCGTGCTATCGAGCACAGACTTGATCGAAGCACCCTTCACGCTGATGGCAATGGTGTCGCTCGCCGGGGTGGACGCAATGGTGAACACCAATTGACCCGCCCCCTTTTCTACGTCAATCGCTGGCCCCACATTGCTGAATTTCACGGTAGGCGCATC
>Ga0137359_10003963_pt1 | contig 12088 bp, 9 predicted proteins | sample Mad1_40_16metaG_FD_108281 | JGI IMG/M metagenome (GOLD analysis project Ga0137359, IMG submission 108281) | Vadose zone soil microbial communities from Angelo Coast Range Reserve, California, USA - Mad1_40_16 metaG | ecosystem: Environmental > Terrestrial > Soil > Vadose zone | place: USA... | reverse complement strand
CTGATGCATCTGGCCGGCGTGAATGCCGCCGGACGCCACCGGCATCATCTTGTTGAGGCTCGCCCAGTTTTGGTCGAAGAACACACCGTGTTCGAGTTTCGCCGGATTGAAGTCCTCGCGGCAGATGTCGTAATAGCCGCGCGTGGTGGCTGGATCGCCTTCGAGCTTGCCGACCACCGTCCCGGCATGGATGTGATCGACGCCGGCGAGCCGCATCCATTTCGCGATCACGCGGAACGAGACGCCGTGGTTGCGCTGCCGCGTATAGGTGGAGTGCCCTGCCCGGTGCAGATGCAGGATCATGTCGTTGCGCCGCGCCCATTTCGCCATCGACTGGATCGCGGTGTAGCCGATCACGAGATCGATCATGATGATGACCGAGCCGAGTTGCTTGGCGAATTCGGCGCGCTCGTACATGTCCTCCATCGTGCCGGCGGTGACGTTGAGATAGGTGCCCTTGATCTCGCCGGACGCAGCCTGCGCCTTGTTGACTGCCTCCATGCAGTAGAGGAACCGCTCGCGCCAGTGCATGAACGGTTGCGAGTTGATGTTCTCGTCGTCCTTGGTGAAATCGAGCCCGCCTTTCAGCGCCTCATAGACCACGCGGCCGTAGTTGCGCCCGGACAGGCCGAGCTTCGGCTTCACGGTGGCGCCAAGCAGCGGACGGCCGAACTTGTCCATGCGTTCGCGTTCGACCACGATGCCGGTAGCCGGGCCCTGGAACGTCTTCACATAGGCGACCGGCAGCCGCATGTCCTCGAGCCGCAATGCCTTCAAAGGCTTGAAGCCGAACACATTGCCGATGATGGAGGCCGAGAGGTTGGCGATCGATCCGTTCTCGAACAGATCGAGATCGTAGGCGATATAGGCAAAATACTGCCCCGGCGAATTCGGCACGGGATCGACGCGGTAGCATTTCGCGCGGTATTTCTCCGCCGCCGTCAGCCGGTCGGTCCAGACCACCGTCCACGTCGCGGTCGAGGATTCACCGGCCACCGCCGCCGACGCTTCGATCGGATCGACGCCGTCCTGCGGCGTCACCCGGAACAGCGCGATGATGTCGGTGTCCTTGGGCTCGTAGTCGGGCTCCCAGTAACCCATCTTCTTGTATTCCATCACGCCGGATTTGTAGCGATCCTTGCCGCGGACGGTCATCGATAGGTCATTCATGGCTGTTCTCCTTCAAGTTCTGGCAGCGAAGACGATTCAAGATGCATTGGTCACTCGGCCGCCTCGACCATGCCGCCGATACGTGGGTCGAGCGATCCGCTGCGATAACGCCTGGCCATCTCCGACAGCGGGATCACCTTGATCCTGGCGGCGTGGCCGGCGGTACCGAATTGTTCGAAACGCTCGCGGCAGAGGTCGCGCATCGCATCCATCGCCGGCTTGAGGAATTTGCGCGGATCGAACTCGCTTTTGCTTTGCGTTGCGACCTTGCGGAACGCCGCGGTCATCGCCAGCCGGCAGTCGGTGTCGATATTGACCTTGCGCACGCCATGCCTGATACCGCGGGCGATCTCCTCGACCGGCACGCCCCAGGTCTGCGGCATCTCGCCGCCGAACTGGTTGAAGATGTCCTGCAGCGGTTGCGGCACCGAGGACGAGCCGTGCATCACCAGATGCGTATTGGGCAGCCGGCGATGGATTTCCTCGACCACCCTCATGGCAAGGATGTCGCCGTCCGGCTGGCGCGAGAACTTGTAGGCGCCGTGGGAAGTTCCCATCGCAATCGCCAGCGCATCGACCTTGGTGGCGCGAACGAAATCGACCGCCTGGTCCGGGTCCGTCAGCAATTGATCATGGCTGACCTTGCCTTCGACGCCGTGGCCGTCTTCCTGCTCGCCGCCGCCGTGCTCGAGCGAACCCAATACGCCGAGTTCGCCTTCCACCGAGGCGCCGATCCAGTGCGCCATTTCGACGACGCGCCGGGTGATATCGACATTGTAGTCATAATCCGCTGCGGTCTTGGCATCCGCCTTCAGCGAACCGTCCATCATGACGGAGGTGAAGCCATGCTTGATCGCGGTGGCGCACGTCGACTCCTCGTTGCCGTGATCCTGATGCAGGCAGAGCGGGATCTGCGGATACATCTCTTCCAGCGCGTCGATCATCCCCGACAGCATGATGTCGTTGGCATAGGAACGCGCGCCGCGCGAGGCCTGGATGATGACGGGTGCATCGACGGCTGCCGCCGCATCCATGATCGCAAGCCCCTGCTCCATATTGTTGATGTTGAAGGCCGGCACGCCGTAGCCATGCTCGGCGGCGTGATCCAGTAGTTGTCTCAACGTAATTCGCGCCATGGAAACTCCTTTCAATTTCCTGCGGGTGTCATGATCAAGCCGCCGCCATCTTTGATCGCGCGATGCAGCGCAGCGCCGCTTTTGCAACCGCATCCGCGGTAATGCCGAATTCGCGATAGAGCACCTCCGCCGGCGCGGATGCACCGAAGCCGGTCATGCCGACAAATTCGCCGCTATCGCCGAGCCAGCGCGCCCAGTCGCCCTCCACCGCGGCTTCGATACCGATCTTCGGCACGTCTCCAAGAACTTCCGCGCGGTATTCGCGCGGTTGCTCGCGAAACAGATCGAAACAGGGCGCCGAGACAACCGCCGCGCGGACGCCATCGCTTGCCAGCAGCTTGGCCGCCTCCAGCGCGATCGACACTTCCGAGCCCGTTGCGATCAAGGTGACATCGCGGCCGCCTTCGGGTTCGACGACCACGTAGGCGCCGAGCGCGACCCGGTTGGCGTCGCCGCCGGCCTCACGAAACGTCGGCAGCCCCTGCCGAGACAGGCACAGCACCGACGGGCTCGTCTGTGACCGCAACGCGCAATCCCAGGCCTCCGCAGTTTCGACGGCGTCCGCGGGCCGAAACACCAGCAGGTTGGGGATGGCCCGCAACGATGCCAGATGCTCGACCGGCTGATGGGTCGGACCGTCTTCGCCCAATCCGATCGAATCGTGCGTCATCACGTGGATGACGCGTATTCCCATCAGCGCCGCCAGCCTGATCGCGGGACGGCTGTAGTCGGCGAAGGTGAGAAACGTGCCGCCATAGGGGATGAATCCGCCATGCAGCGCGATGCCGTTCATCGCCGCCGCCATGGCGTGCTCACGAACGCCATAGTGAATGTAGCTCCCCTCAAACTGACCGGGCCGCACCGGTTGCTGCGTCTTGGCCCACGTCAGGTTCGAGTGGGTTAGATCGGCGGAGCCGCCGAGAAAGTTCGGCAGGGCTTCGGCGATGGCGTCAATCACAAGCTGGGACGCTTGCCGGCTTGCAATATTTGGCCGCTCTGTCGCGAAGCGATCGCGGATCTGCGCAATCGCCTGGGTATAATGGCACGGCAGATTTCGATTGAGCGCATCGTGAAACGGCGAGCGTGGGCTAACGTTGAGGCGCCTGGTCCGCTCGATCCAGCTCCGTCGGGCGGCATGGCCGCGCGCGCCGATCCCGCGCCATTGCTCGAGCACGGTTTCCGGAATCTCGAATGGCCCGTGCGGCCAGTCCAGCGCGGCGCGGGTCCTGGCGATCTCCTCGGTGCCGAGCGGCGCGCCATGGGCTTTTTCGCTGCCCTGACGGTTCGGCGCACCGAATCCGATCACCGTGCGGCAGGCGATCAGCGACGGGCGGTCGCTGTTGCGGGCGCGTTCTATTGCCGCTGCGATCGCCTCCGGATCGTGGCCGTCGACGCGGCTGGCCAACCAGCCCGAGGCCTTGAACCGTGCAAGCTGGTCGTCCGAACAGGACAGCGCGGTCGCGCCGTCGATCGAGATTTGATTGTCGTCGAACAATACGATCAGCCGGCCGAGCCCGAGATGCCCGGCGAGCGAGATCGCCTCGTGGCTGAGACCCTCCATCAGACAGCCGTCACCGGCGATCACATACGTATGATGATCGACGAAATCGTCGCCGAAGCGTGCATTCATCAAGCGCTCGGCCAGCGCCATCCCTACCGCGGTGGCGATGCCCTGCCCCAACGGCCCGGTGGTGGTCTCGACGCCCGGCGTGTGCCCGTATTCCGGATGGCCCGGGGTCTTCGATCCCCATTGCCGGAACGCCCGCAATTGGTCTGACGTCACGCCCTCGTAACCCGTCAGGTGCAACAGCGCATACAACAGCATCGAGCCGTGACCCGCCGACAGCACAAACCGGTCGCGGTCCGGCCACGCCGGATCGGCGGGATCGAATTTGAGAAAGCGCGAAAACAACACGGTGGCGACGTCGGCCATGCCCATCGGCATGCCCGGATGGCCCGACTTGGCCTTTTCGACGGCGTCGATCGCCAGAAAGCGGATCGCGTTGGCCATTTCCGCGTGCGTGGCATCGGGACGGCTTTCTATGCAGGCGAGAGCTGGAGCGGTCATACCGTGCGCCTCTTTCGTTCCATCAGTTGCAGGATCAGCGGGGTGAGAATGAGCTGCATCGCCAGATCGAGCTTCGATCCGTGAATCACGATCGAGTTGGCGCGCGACATGAAGCTGTTGGGGATCATCGACAGCAGATAGGGAAAATCGATCCCGCGTGGATTTTTGAGCCGGATCACCACCATCGATTCGTCCGGCGTCGGTATCCAGCGCGCGATGAACGGGTTCGAAGTATCAACCGTCGGCACGCGCTGGAAGTTGATGTCGGTCTCGGCGAATTGCGGACAGATGTAGTTCACGTAATCCGGCATCCGCCGCAGGATGGTGTCGGTCACGGCCTCCGCGGTGTAGCCGCGGTCGCTGCGGTCGCGGTGCAGTTTCTGGATCCACTCCAGATTGATGACGGGCACGACACCGATCTTGAGATCGGCATGCTGCGCGATATTGACCTTGTCGGTCACGACGGCGCCATGCAGCCCTTCGTAAAACAACAGATCCGACTTTTCCGGCAGCGCGCCCCATTCGGTGAACGTGCCGGGCTCCGCGCCGTACAGCTTGGCTTCCTCGTCATCGTGGACGTAGTGCCGCGTCATGCCAGTGCCGGACTCGCCGTAGTCGCGGAAGACTTTCTCCAGTTCTTCGAACAGATTAGTTTCCGGGCTGAAATGGCTGAAGTGCTTGTTGCCGCACTCGGCCTGCTCCGCCATCCTGGTGCGCATCTCGAAGCGGTTGTAGCGATGGAAGGCGTCGCCCTCGATATAGGCGGCCGCGACCTTTTCGCGACGAAAAATGTTCTCAAACGTCTTCTTCACCGACGTCGTGCCGGCGCCCGATGAACCCGTGATCGATATGATGGGATAGCTGCGCGACATCTGCTTGATCCGGCTTCAGAGAAACAGGCCGCGCCGCGCGAACAGCGGCGCGTCGCTATGGTCGAACATCGGTTCAATGCCCTCGTGAATGACGGCGACGTCGCGAACGCCGCGCACCGAGCCCATGATCAGCGGCACCCGCTGGTGCGGCGTTTTCGCCGCCAGCTCGAGAATTCGCCGGCGGCCGGTGCTCGCGGCGCCTCCCGCCCATTCCATCACCAGCGCCATCGGATGCGCTTCGTACAGCAGCCGCAATCGCCCTTCGCGATAGCCGGGACGCGCGTCCGCCGGATAAAGGAACACGCCGCCGCGAACCAGGATGCGAAGCGACTCGGCCACCAGCGAGCCGATCCAGCGCATGTTGAAGTCCGCGCCGCCGGCCCCGTTGCTGCCGGCGAGGCACTCGTCGATATAGGCGCGGACCGGTCCGTGCCAGTGCCGGTGGTTCGAGGCGTTGATCGCAAATTCGGGCGTATTGGGCGCAATCTTCACGCCCTGCGCGATCAGCAGAAACTCGCGGGCCAGCCGGTCGAGAATGAAGATATCGACGCTCTGGTTCATTGCCAGAACCAGGATGGTTTGAGGGCCATACACCACGAACCCCGCGGCGCACTGCGCCGTGCCGGGCTCGAAGAAGGTGGAGAGCACGTCGTTGCCGCGCGGACGGATCGAGAAAATCGTTCCGATCGAGATATTGTTTTCAAGATTGGCCGATCCATCGAGCGGGTCGATCGCGACGCAAAGCGGCGCCTTGGCATCGAGCATTTCAGGCAGTTCCGATTCCTCGGACAGAATGGCGGCGACCGGCGCCATGCGCAGTGCCCGGCGCATCATCGCGTCGGCGGCGACGTCGATATCTTTCTGCAGATCGCCGTCGGGATTGACGCCGCTATGCCGCCCGGTGATGCCGGCCAGCGGCCCGTCGGCGATGAGGACGGCAAGGCGGATGGAAGCGGCGGCGACCGCCTCGATCACGGCGGCGACCGCAGGCGCGTTCGGCGCGTCCTGCACCGCTCGGTCGAGATGCGAACGCAAGGTTACGCGCTCGTCCATGGCCGTTCCCCTGTCACCGCCCTCTGCGGGGCCATTTGCGAAGCGCCATGCCGGTCGGCAGTGCGCCCGGTAACAACACCCCAGTTTGCAAAATTAGTGAAATTTTCTTATCTTTGGTTTGGGCAAAGTTTTCCTTATAGAGGTGACGCCGATGGCCAGCCGGTTTCTGCGGGAATTGACCATTCGCCAGCTCCGCGCGCTGGCCGCTGTCCATCGCGATCGCTCGGTGACCGCGGCAGCCAAACAGCTTCATCTCACGCAGCCGGCCGTCACTCTGCAGATTCGCAATCTGCAGGCTCTCGCGGGACTGCCGCTGATCCAGCGCACCCCCGACGGCATGCTTTTGAGCGATGCCGGGCGCGAAGTACTCGCGCTTTCCGAGCGGATCGAGGCCGCGATCGCCGATTGCGAAACCACGCTGGAGATGATGGCGGGAAAAACCGCGGGCCGCATTTCGATCGGCGCCGTCAGCACGGCGAAATATTTTGTGCCATTCATGATCTCCGGCTTTTCGAAGCTGCATCCCAACATCGACGTCACGCTGTCGATCGGAAATCGGCAGGAGATCGGCACCGCGCTACACGGCTATGATCTCGACTTTGTCATCATGGGCCGCCCCCCGGCCGACATCGACATGGACGTTCACCTGATCGGCGATCACCCCCATGTCATCATCGCGCCGACGGCGCATCGCCTGGCGCGAAAGCCCCGCATCGCGCCGAGCGAGCTCGCCGGCGAAACCTTCCTGACGCGCGAGCCCGGATCGGGAACACGCGGCCTGATGGAGCAATTGTTCGAAACATCCGGCATCCGTCCAAAGATCGGCCTCGTGATGAGCAGCAACGAGACCATCAAGCAGGCCGTGATCGCAGGTCTTGGAATAGCGTTCATCTCGGCGCACACGGTGGCCACCGAACTCGACGAGCGGCGGCTGGTGATGCTCGACGTCGACGGCCTTCCCATCGTCCGGCAATGGTTCGCGCTTTCCCGAAAGGACAAGGTCCTGCTGCCGCCGGCCCGCGCGATGCTGGAATTTCTGAGCGCGCGCGGTGCGCAGTTTTTGCCGCGAACCCATGGCCGGATCCGGCTCACCCGCACCACCGCACGCGGCAAGCGCCGGTGAGGCACCGTTTGCATTCCGCGGCTGGCTGGTCTTAATCTCCGCGCGCGCCGCGATCCCTTTTCGCGGTTGCCGAATGGAGCGTCGGTAGTGGCAGTTACAATGCGGATAGGCACGCGCAAGAGCACGATGGCGCTGGCCCAGACCGAGGATATCGCGCGGCGCCTGTCGATCGCCGCACCCGAGCTGAACGTCGAAATCGTCAAGTTCGAGACCACAGGCGATACCGACCAGACCAGCAAGCTGCTGGTCCATGGCGGCAAGGGCGGCGCGTTCGTCGCTGAAATCCGCGCCGCCGTCGTATCGGGCCGGCTTCACGCCGCCATGCATTCGCTGAAAGACATGCCCGGCAATGAGGATACGCCGGGGCTGGTGATCGGTGCCACGCTGGCGCGCGATCCGCCGACCGACGCCTTGGTGCTGCGGCCGGGCGTTACCATCGAGGATATCAGGCGCTCGCGCGGCAGGGGTTTCAAGATCGGGACCAACGCGGTGCGGCGCGCGGCCTATGCGCGACGGCTGTTTCCGGAGATCGAGGTGATCCATTTTCGCGGCGCTGCCGACACGCGCGTCCGCAAGCTCGACGGCCGGGAAATGCAGCGCCTGCCCGGTGGCGGCGAGGTCGGACCCGCCGACGCGCTGATCATGGCCCGTGCCGGCCTGGAGCGCGTCGGTCTCGCGGACCGCATCGCCTGCGAACTATCGCCCAGGGAAATGTTGCCCGCGGTGGGACAGGGCATCGTCGCCGTGGAGTGCGCGGTGCAGGACTGGCAGACCCGGCGCTATCTTGCGCTGATCGACGATCCGGCCGCGCATCTGTGCTGCGATGCCGAACGCGAGGTGTTGTGGGTACTCAATGGTCACTGCAATTCGCCGATTGCGGGCTATTCCACCATCGAGGGCGCCGAGATGACGCTCACCGCCTCGGTGCTGGACGAAGCCCGGGACGGGAAATTCATCGAGGTCACGCGCTCAGGTCCCGCCAACCGCCCGCGCGAACTCGGTCGCGCGGTCGGGCTCGAACTGCTGCATAAGGGTGCGGCCGATATCATCGCGCGCACGCGGCCCGAACCGTAAGACGGCGGATCAGCCCCGGTACGCGCGCACCCGCTTCACCATCTGCTCGACATGCGCGATCGGGGTTTCCGGCTGAATGCCATGGCCGAGGTTGAAGATCAGCCGGCCGGCGGCGTAGTTCGACAGCACGTCATCGACCGCGCGATCGAGCGCGTCGCCGCCGGCGATCAGGACCAGCGGATCGAGATTGCCTTGCACCGCGACGCGGCTTTGCACCCTGTTGCGGATCAATGACGGTTCGGCGGCCCAGTCGATGCTGACCGCATCGACTTTGGTTGCCTCGACATAGGACGGCAGCAGCGCGCCGGCGCCGCGCGGAAAACCGATAATCTTCGCATCGGGCACTTTTTTGCGCACACCCTCGACAATCCGTTTGGTCGGCTCGACCGACCAGCGCTGGAATTCGCGCGGCGGCAGCACCCCGGCCCAGGTGTCGAAGATCTGCAGCACGTCGGCGCCGGCCTTGAGCTGTCCGAGCAGATACAGGATCGAATTCTCGACGATGGCGTCGATGATTTTCGCAAACGCTTCGGGGTGGCGATAGGCCATCATCCGCGCCGGCGCCTGGTCCGGCGTGCCCTGTCCGGCCACCATGTAGGTCGCCACCGTCCACGGCGCGCCGCAAAATCCGATTAGCGCGATCTTCGGGTCGAGCTCGCGCCGCACCCGGCGCAACGCTTCGAACACCGGTTCAAGCTTGGTGAAGTCGCCCGTCGATGACAGCGTGCCGACCTTGTCAGGCGTATCCAGGGGATCGAGCCGCGGGCCTTCGCCGGCCTCGAACCGCACGTCACGTCCGAGCGCGTAGGGGATGACCAGAATATCCGAAAAGATGATCGCGGCGTCGAAGGCGAAACGGCGGATCGGTTGCAGCGTCACCTCGACGGCGAATTCGGGCGTGAAGCACAGGTCGAGAAAGCCGCCGGCCTTGGCGCGGACTTCGCGGTATTCCGGCAAATAGCGGCCGGCCTGCCGCATCATCCACAGCGGCGGAACCGGCTGGCGGCGGCCGGAAAGCACCTCGACAAAGGGTTTTATGGTCGTGGACTGGGTCAAGCGGCGCTTCCGGGGTTGATCTACGGCTGAGACGGTTCGTTCCGATACACTGCCGATGCGGTCTTGGCCACGGCGAGATGCGGTCCAGCTCGAAAAAGGCAGGCTGGCGATGGGCGAAAGCTCGCGCGTTCGCGTCATGCCCCAGGCGCGCCGGTCAGTTCGAGGCTGAGCGCCCGCAGACGCTGGCGCGCGATCGCATCATAGGCCTGCGGATTGGCCTCTGCCTCGTTCATGCCGTTGAAGAACAGGCCGCTCTTGCTCTCGACGTCATCGCCGGTCACCAGATGCAGGATCGCATTGCCGCCCTGCTCGACCGTCGACATCGGCGTGATGCCGCCCGCGCGCACCATCGTGGTGTTCATATAGGTGGCGGGATGCAGCGAATTCGCGGTCACGCCCGATCCCCTCAGTTCCTCGGCGAGATCGATGGTGAACATGATCTGCGACAGCTTGCTCTGCGCGTAGGCACGGCTGCCGCTGTAGTTCTTGGCGATCATCACATCGTCGAAATCGATCGGGTGCTGGCCGAGCGAGGCGACATTGACGATCCGCGACGGCGCGCTCGCCTTCAACAGCGGCAGCAACAGACGCGCCAGCAGGAAGCCGGAGAGATAATTCACCGCAAAGCGCAGTTCGTATCCATCCTTGCTGGTCTGCCGCGCGGGCCCTTCGTTCTGCGATCCGATCCCGGCATTGCTGACGAACACGTCGACCCGCCTGTGATCGGCCAGCACCGCATCCGCCAGCTTTCGCGCTTCCGCCAGCGACGACAGATCGGCCTGATAGAATATCGGCTCAAAGCCCCCTGCCCGCCTGATCTCATCGGACAGGGTTTTGGCCCGCATCTTGTCGCGGCCGTGGATCAGCACCTTCGCGCCGGCGACGGCAAGTTTCGTCGCGACATAGCGGCCGACGCCGTCAGTCGAGCCCGTGATCAATACGGTCTTGCCGTCCATTTTCATGGTGAGGCGTCAGTGAATCTCGGCCGACTTCTTCAGCGCCGCTTTCAGCTTCTCGAGCGAAAAATCCTTGGCTCGCGCGATCTCCAGGATCGGCGTCTCGCGGCGGCCGCAGAGTTCGGCGGCTTCGGGAATTTTCGCGGCGATGTCGACCGGGATCACGATCGCGCCATGCTGGTCGGCATGGATCAGATCGTCGGAGCGCACCGTCATCCCGGCGACGCGCACTTCGCCGCCAAAATTCTCGGCATGGACCCAGGCGTGCGACGGACCGATCGATCCGGCGAGCGCCTGGAAGCCTGGCGCCCATTGCGGGATGTCGCGAATCGAGCCGTCGGTGATGACGCCGAGGCAGCCGAGCGCCTTGTGCACGTTGCTCTGCACCTCGCCCCAGAACGCGCCGTAGCCGACATCGGCGCCGTCGATATCCTGGATCACGGTGATGCGCGGGCCGAAGCCGGTGCCGACATATTCGTAATATTCGATGCGGCGCTTGGCCTGCTCGTCGGCCGGAAGGCCGGACTTGAGCACCGAGCGGATCGTCACGGTGCGGGCATAGCCGACCATCGGCGGTAGATCCGGAAACGGGCATACCAGCGGCTTCGTGGTGTAGCCGATCAGGCGGCGCTCGGGCGCCACGATTTCCATCGCATTGCAGATCGTCGGCGTGTCGTAGCGCGCCAAGGCTTCGAGGACGGACGCAGGCAGTGGGGCGGAAGTGTGCTTGTTCACGGCGTTTCTCCTGATGTTGCACCGGCCATCTTGAAAGCCGTGGTTCATCAAGCCCTATAGCCGAGATTGGGGTCGAACCCAACTCGGCGATAGCTCATGGCAGATATCTCGGCAGATATTTCGGATTGAAACCGTGCAAGCCGCTCAGTTCAGCCGGGCCGGCCGTTCCTGTTCGGCATCGGTCGCGGGCGGCGCGAAGGCGGCCGGCGCCGGGCTTGGCGGCGCGGCGGCACCCGTGGCCGCAGCCGCCTGGGCGGCCGCGGCGTTGCGCTCGTGGTCGCGATAATTCTTCCATCCCAGCGGCAGGCTCATCAGATAAAGCACCGAGCCGAACGACAGGATGTGCCAGGGATAGCCGATCAACAGCGCGACGAAGAACACCACCGAGACGAAAACCGGCAGCACCATCTCCGGCGGCACGCGCATGCGCACCGTCTTGCCGGAAAACACCGGCAGGCGCGACACCATCAGGAAGCCGATCAAAAGCGTATAGAGCGCGGTCAGCGTGGCCGGCGGCTTTGGTGTGCCCAAAAATGCCAGATAGATCGGCAGCAGCACGGTGATCGCACCCGCCGGCGCCGGTACGCCGGTGAAGAAATTCGCGGCGAACGGCGGCTTGTTCGGATCGTCGATGGAGGCGTTGAACCGGGCGAGCCTCAGGCCTCCGGAGATCGCAAACACCATCGCCGCGATCCAGCCGCCATTGTTCAGTTCATGCAACTGCCAGAAATACAGGATCAGGCCGGGTGCAACGCCGAAATTGACGAAGTCGGCGAGGCTGTCGAGTTCGGCGCCGAATTTCGACTGGCCCTTGATCATGCGCGCGACACGGCCGTCCAGGCCAT
>Ga0137359_10003957_pt1 | contig 12092 bp, 14 predicted proteins | sample Mad1_40_16metaG_FD_108281 | JGI IMG/M metagenome (GOLD analysis project Ga0137359, IMG submission 108281) | Vadose zone soil microbial communities from Angelo Coast Range Reserve, California, USA - Mad1_40_16 metaG | ecosystem: Environmental > Terrestrial > Soil > Vadose zone | place: USA... | reverse complement strand
GGCGGCACCCTGCACCTCTCCGGCAGCGTAACGTACACCGAGCGGCCGCTGCGTTACGACATCACCGCGAAAACCGACAGCGCGCGCATTCGTTATCCGGAAGGCATGAGCTGGCTGACCGGTGGTTCGCTGCGCCTGACCGGGACAACGGAAGCCGGGCTGCTTTCCGGCCGCGTGACCGTGCAACGGGTAACCCTGGTGCAAGGCCTCGAGGTGGCCGGCGTGCTGGTTTCTACAAAAGAGGGAATCACCGGGCCTTCCACAAGCTCGCCGTTTTTGCGCAATTTGCAGTTCGACGTTGAAGCCGTGTCTGCTCCCGATACGCGCATGGAATGGCCCGGCGCGGAACTGGACGCGGAAGCCAATATTCGCGTGCGCGGCACCTGGGAACATCCCATTTTGCTGGGGCACATCCATGTGCTTTCCGGAGACTTGCTGTTCCACGGAAACCGCTATCGCGTGGCGCGCGGGGACATTAACTTTGCTAATCCCTTTCGGCTCGATCCGGTGGTCAATGTGGAAGCCAGCACCACGATTCAGCAGTATGAGATCACGCTGAATTTCAACGGACCAGCCAGCAAGCTGACCCTGGCGTACCGTTCGGACCCGCCGCTGCCCGCCAACGACATTGTGACGCTGCTGGCGCTTGGGCAGACCAGTTCGGAGGGCACCTTGCGCACGGCCGGTGGGACACAGAGCGGCACAGCCGGCGCATCCGCACTGCTCTCCGAAGCAGTCTCCAGCCAGGTGGGCGGCCGTCTGGAAAAGCTCTTTGGCATCACCAATTTTCGTGTCGATCCCGGCCTGACCGGCGTCGGCGCGACCGGAGCTTCGCAAAACGCCGCGGCGCGCGTTACCGTGCAGCAGCAAGTGACGCGCAATCTCACGGTGACCTACGTATCGAATGTGGGCTCGACGCAGCAGCAGGTGATCCAGGTGGAGTACAACGTCAATCGCAATGTCTCGATAGTCGCGCTGCGCGATTACAACGGAACGTTTGGTATCGACGTAAAGATCAAGAAACGCTTTCCCTAGAGGTTTCGCGCCGGCAGAGCGCCACTTCTCTTATTTCTCTGAGCCGCCCGGATTTTTCCCATCGTCCTTCGCGCCGGGCACGAACTCGGGGAAGTCTGCCTTTAACTCTTCCATTGCTTCCTGAGCGGCTTTTTGTCCCAGGGCGAAGCCCGCGGCTTGCGATTCGCGCGTCACTTCCGGCAGAACCTTCAACATGCGCTGCCCGAGGGGGGAGCGGTAATAAGCCAGCAAGCCGTTGAGGTCCTCGGAGGTGAAGTACTTGTCGTAGATGGGGATGATTGTTTCAGTCAGCGAGTTGGGATCAAAATGCTTCTGGAACTTGGAGACGAAAGCGTCCACGAACTGCTTTGCACGGGGATTGTTGGGCTGCGAGTCTTCCACGCTGCTACGGAACTGCTCCATTCCCGCTTGCACGAGCTGCTTGCCCAGGTCTTTGGCGCCAGTCGCGTTCATCAGCTCGCGGATGCTCGCCTCCTTTTGCGGGTCGATTTTGCTCGAGGCTTGCGCCTCTGCGGCAACAGGCGCCTCCTGAGCATTCACTCGCAGCGAGGGGGAGTGCGCCACGATGGCCAGCGCTCCCGTCAGAAGTCCGCCTGCGGCGATCAGTATGCGCATCACTGCCTCCAGCTTTGGGAATGTGGAAACACGCAGATGGGGCAAGGAATATCCAGGTCGCTTGATTCTGACCTGTGCCCCTTTTGCGCCCAGCAATGAGACGCGCTGAATTAGTTTTGGGTTGTGCCTGTGCTTGCTTTTGCGCCTTCGGCTTGGCCGGCGCGCGGCTTCGCAAAGCGCGCGTGCGCGGCTATGCCCGGATACTGGCTGCGGAGATCCTGAAGGACGCCTTTGGCGATGCGCGTGCTGAACGCGCGATTGGCGGCTTGCATCTCCTGATTAATCTTGGGCATTTCCGCGGCGAACTTTTGGCCCAGCGGAGAGCCATAGAATTGCAGCAAACCCTTGATTTCGTCTTGCGTGAAGTGGCGATCGTAGATGTCCACTAGTTGGGCTGTGGCATCATCAGCATTGAACTTGGCTTTGTAGCTCTCGATGAAGGCGTTCACGAACTTCTGCCCGCGTTCGTTTGCGGGAACGGAAGCGATGAGATTGTCGTGAAGCTGGTCGGCGCCGTGCGCGGCGAAATCCTGCATGGCATCTCGTGCGCCAACAAGCTCCATCAACGACCGGATATCCGCTTCTTTGGCAGGGTCGATGGAGGTCCGGCCTCGCGCGCCGCCATCCTGATGCGCCGCTGGCACATTATTTTGTGAAGCACCTTGAATGGCGAAGAAAAACATCGCTACGTAGATGATGACTAGTGCCAGGACCGCCTTCATTTTTTCACTGCCTCCGCGGCGACCTTTCTTCGATCCGCCACTGTTGTGATTGTACGGAAGGGGCAGCTTCGTCAGTAGGAGGCTGAAGTACAGTAATGGTGCAACCCGTAACTGTACGTTTGTGGCTGTACGCAAGTTCAGGCGGCATCGCGGGCCGGGCACCAATCCATTGGCCGTTCCGCAATACGTCTGCTACGATGCCGCGCGATGACACCGACGGAAGCTCCCCTGGCGGCGAACCCGCGTGATTCCTCGGCAATTCTCGAGCGCGAAGCGGGCCTGCACCGCAATCTGACACCGCGCCAGCTTTCCATGATCGCCGTGGGTGGCGCCATCGGCACCGGACTTTTCCTGGGCAGTGCGCTGTCGGTGAAGCTGGCCGGGCCGGGTGTCATTCTCAGCTATGCCGCGGCCGCCGCGATCGCCCTCGCGCTGATGTGGGCGCTTGGCGAAATGACTATTGCCCATCCGGTGGCCGGCTCGTTTGGCGTGTACGCGGAAATCTACTTGCACCCGTGGGCCGGTTTCGCGATGCGCTATTCGTATTGGCTTGGGCAAGTGATCGCCATCGGCAGCGAAATGGTCGCGGCGTCGATCTACTGCAAGCATTGGCTTCCAGGATCGCCGTCGTGGGTTTGGATCGCCGGATTTTCGGCCGCGCTCATTTGGGTAAATGCCAGCAGCGTCTCCAATTTCGGGACCTTCGAGTACTGGTTTGCCATGCTAAAGGTCGTGACCATCGTTTTGTTCCTGATTCTGGGCGCGGCCTTGCTGCTGGGCATTGGTTTCCCACGGATCGGCGTCACACATTATGTTGCCCATGGCGGATTTCTTCCCAACGGCTGGACAGGCGTCGGGCTCGGCGTGGCCATGGCCGTTTTCAGTTATCTCGGGTTGGAGATTGTCGCGGTAACTTCGGGCGAGGCCAAGGATCCTGCCACCGCACTCCCGCGAGCGATGCGCTGGACGTTTGCCCGGCTCGGCATTTTCTACATCGGAGGGCTGGCGGTCGTCGTCGGAGTGGTGCCCTGGAATCAAGTGGGCTTGGGAGAGAGCCCGTTTGTTCGCGTCTTTGAATCCGCGGGCATTCCCGCAGCCGCGGTAATAATGAACTTCATCGTGCTGACGGCGGCGCTCTCAAGCGTCAATTGCAATTTGTATCTGACCGCGCGAATGCTGTTTTCGCTGTCGCGAGGCGGGTATGCCCCTGCGGCGCTGGGTAAGCTGAGCAAGCGCGGTGCTCCCGTAACGGCGCTGCTCGCCTCCAGCGTCGGGATGGTCGCGGCGCTATTTCTGGAGCGCCGCTATAGCGCGACGGCTTATGTCTATATGCTCGGGGCTGCTTTTTTCGGCGGCATTTTCGTGTGGCTGATGATTTTCGTCACGCACCTGGCATTTCGCAAACGGCTGGCGAGCGCCCCCAAACCGCCAGCGCGCTTCGGTCCACGCGGCTACTGGGCTTCGCTGTTTGGTGCCTTCGCTCTCGGCGCTGTGCTCGTTTCTACCTGGTGGGTGCCGGGACTGCGCATCACGCTCACCGCCGGGCTGCCATGGCTGCTTTTCGTTTCCCTGTGCTACGCGGTGTGGACTCGAACCAGCACACGTAAGCAGACACTCTAGCCGGCTCGATCGCTACAGGCGATTCTTCATTGGAGGGAATCGTTAGGTGGTTTTGCTGACGATGAGCGGTAGCGGATGGCGAAGCTTGAGGCCGACAAGAATCCAATCCTCAAGGGTCGAGCGAAGCTTCCTCTTCGCACTCCTTGAGAGATGCTGCGAAAGCAATCACCCCTGGACAAGCCGGAATTCGACCCGAGAAACTAGAATCCTCAAGCTTATCGTATAGCGCTTGCTCCATCGCGCGCTCAACATACTCACTCAGGACATAGCGTTTGCTCACGGCTAGCCTCTGGCGTCATTATACATCTGTAAGCTAGACTCGCTGCGAATCACGAGACACAGGAAACCTCATGGATGATCTGCTGAAATGGCGCGGCGAGTTTCCGATCCTCGATCGCTCCACGTATCTCATCAGCAACTCGTTGGGTGCCATGCCCCGCAGCGTTTACGACTCCCTGCGCGCGTACGCGGATTCCTGGGCCGAACGCGGCGTGCGCGCCTGGGAAGAGGGTTGGTGGGACATGGCCGTCGCCGTGGGCGACAAAGTCGCCCCGCTGATTGGCGCGGAGCCCGGCGCGATTTCGCTGCACCAAAACGTAACGCTGATTCAGGCGGTCATCGCTTCTTGTTTTGACTTTCGCGCCCCGCGCAATAAAATCGTGATGACCGATCTCGAATTTCCCTCTATCCAGTACTTCTATCACGAGCAGCGGCGCTTGGGAGCTTGCGTCGAGTTGGTCGAGAATCGCGATCCCGTGCGGTTGGACCTAGATAAATTCCTCGCCGCCATTGACGAAACAACCCTGCTGGTGCCCATTTCCCACGTTCTGTTCCGCAGCTCCCACATTGTCGATGCGCAAGCGATCATTGAGCGAGCTCATCGCATGGGCGCGCACGTTATCCTTGATGTTTTTCAGGCCGCCGGTACGATTCCGATCGACGTTCGAGCGCTCGGCACCGATTTCGCGGTCGGCGGAGTCCTGAAATGGTTGTGCGGCGGGCCCGGCGTCGGCTATCTCTACGTCCGCGAAGACCTGCGTGCCAAGTTGCGTCCTACGCTTACCGGGTGGATCGCCCACCGCAGGCCGTTTGGCTTCGAGACCGGCGCGATCGATGCTCGGGAAGACTCGTTCCGCTACCTGAACGGCACACCGCATATTCCGGCGCTGTACGCGTGCCAGCCGGGACTGGACATCCTGAATGCCGTCGGTATCGAAGCGATTCGCGCCAAATCCGTACGCATGACCACGCGTTTGCTGGAAGGCGCGAAGTCACGCGGATGGCGCGTCAACACGCCGGAAAATCCGGCGGAGCGCGCCGGAACGGTTTCCCTCGATTGTCCGCACGCTTACGAAGTGTGCCGCGAGCTGCTCGCTCGCGATATTCTCGTGGACTATCGGCCCAAGGCCGGTGTGCGCCTCTCGCCGCACTTCTATAATCGGCTCGAGGAGTGCGATTTTGCGCTCGCGCAAGTTGATGAAATCCTGCGAACGCACGCCTGGGAAAAGCATGCCACGGCCTCGGCGCGGGCTTGATTTTCATGGCCGTGAGCGACGATCACCGCGATAGCAGTCCCGCCGGGCTCGCACAAGCCCGCCACGAGATGGTCGAGACGCAAATCCGTCGCCGTTACATCACCGACGAGCGCGTTTTGGATTGCCTCGAACGCGTTCCCCGCCACGAGTTTGTGCCCCGTGAATTTCGCGTGCGCGCTTACGAGGATGTTCCGCTGCCCATCGGCGAAGGACAAACGATTTCGCAACCGTACATTGTCGCAGCTATGACCGCGGCGCTGCGGCTCACGGGAAGCGAGCGGGTGCTGGAGATTGGCACGGGATTCGGTTATCAAGCCGCCGTGCTGGGCTGCCTTGCGCGAGAAGTTTTCACCGTGGAGTGTCGCGCGGAGCTTGCAAACCAGGCTGCTGAGTGCCTCGCCCGCCTGGGATATGCCAACGTTCATGTGCATTGCGGCGATGGTACCCTCGGGTTGCCTGGGTTCTCGCCCTACGACGCGATTCTCGTTGCTGCGGCCGCGCCGGCCGTGCCTGCGCCGCTTCTCGCGCAACTAGCAGAAGGTGGCAGAATGGTCGTTCCCGTGGGAGACACAGAAAATCAGGAGCTGCGCTTGATCGAGCGGACACGTGACGCTTTTCGGACGACGGCACTGGAGGCTTGCCGCTTTGTTCCGCTCGTGGGCGCGCACGGGTGGAAAGAATTCCCACTGCGATGAGTCCTCCTGAGCTTTCGATTGTCATACCAGCGTTTAACGAAGAGATGCGTTTGCCCGTCACCCTTGCGCAAGTCTCGGCCTATATTCGGGTCAGCAAGCGCGAAACGGAAGTGATTGTGGTGGACGATGGATCGAGCGACCGCACCTCGCATGTAGCTAACTCTTTTCGCGATGAAATCCACCGATTGCGGGTTGTGGTTAATGACGAGAATCGCGGCAAGGGCTACAGCGTACGCCGCGGAATGTTGGAAGCGCAGGGGCGCATCGTGCTGTTCACGGATGCGGACCTTTCCGCGCCTATCGATGAGGCCGACAAACTCATCGCCGCGCTGGAAGACCACGAGGTGGCCATCGGTTCGCGCGCCTTGGACCGCAGACTCATCTCGGTACGCCAGTCTGTATTCCGCGAAAATGCCGGAATCGTTTTCAATCTTATCGTTCGCGCGATTCTTTGCTTACCGTTTGTCGACACGCAATGTGGCTTCAAGGCCTTCCGGCGCGCGCCCTGCCAGATTATCTTCCGGCAGCAACGCATCGAGCGCTTCGGTTTCGATCCCGAATTGTTGTATCTCGCGCGCCACCACGGGCTGCGCGCGGTGGAAATCCCGGTACGCTGGGCCCATTCGCCAGCGACGAAGGTCAGCATGCTGCGCGACAGCATGCGGATGTTCCTGGACATCTTCCTGATTCGCTGGAACGCGCTGAGGGGCCGGTACCCGCGCTCGGAGGCGCCGGTTGCCAGCGCCGCGTAGCCCCGACTTTGTGATACAAAGTACTTGACACCACCTAACCCTTGCGCTAGCCTCTACCCATGCCTTTCCTCAGCCCCCTCCGCGCTGCTAAACGCGAGCCCATTCCCATCGATGCGCGCGCCGCCGACCATCTTCGCTACATCCGCGAAACCATGGAGCGCGCCGCGGAATTCACCGCCGTCCCCGGATGGGGCGGCGTGGCTATGGGCTTGACTGCCATGGCCGCCGCCTTGATCGCCTCGCGCCAGCCCTCTCCGCGCGCCTGGCTTACTGTGTGGCTTGTAGAGGCCTTTGTGGCCGTAGCCATTGCGGCATCGACTGCCGCTACCAAGGCCCACCGCGCCAATGGCGCTCTCCTCTCCGGACCCGGACGCAAATTCCTGTTGAGTTTTTCGCCGCCGATCATTGTCGGCGGATTATTGACCTTTGCTTTGTTTCAGACGGCCGCCCAGTCGGATCTGCCGGGCATCTGGCTGCTGCTCTATGGCACCGCCATTGTTACCGGCGGAGCTTTCTCGGTGCGCGTTGTTCCGATGATGGGCGTTGCGCTAATGGGGCTCGGAGCCATCGCGCTCTTCGCGCCGTCCAACTGGGGTGACGCGTTCATGGCCGCCGGCTTTGGCGGGTTGCAAATTGCTTTCGGTCTTTGGATCGCGCGACACCACGGGGGATAGCGGCCAGGCGGCGAATATAAGTTATGGGTAAAGCATCCACAGCGCGAGACGAACGGTACCAGCGAGCCAAGGAACGGGAAGGCGCGCTTTCGTCCGCTCCCGGACAATCGCGAGAACCGGTTCCTGCGGACCTCGATCGCCTGATTCACGAACGCGTGCGCCTGGGTATCGTCAGCGCTTTGGCCGTGAACCGTTCGCTGACCTTCAACGAATTGAAAGCCATGTTGAAGACCACTGATGGCAACCTGAGCGTGCACGCCCGCAAACTCGAGGAAGCGGACTACATCATTTGCGCGAAGTCCTTTGATGGACGCTTGCCGAAGACGGAATATCGCCTCGCCGCGGCTGGACGGCGGGCTTTGGAGCGCTATCTCAATCACATGGAAGCGCTGATTCGCGCGACCCGCGAGGGCTAACGGGAAAATTTTTTTGAGTTGTCGCTTTGTAATGCAGAGTAGTTTGCAGTCGTATTGGCTTCCGCGGCGGAGAAAAGAAAATGCACATGGCACCCATCGTTTTGCAGCAACCGGCAGTCCCTCAGGAACTTTCTCCCAGACGCTCTCTCCACGTGGCCATCATTTCCGATGGTAACGGCCGCTGGGCCACCTCTCGCGGCTTGCCGCGCTCCGCGGGACATCGCGCCGGCGCCCAGACGGCGCGCCGCATTATTACGGCCGCACCCGGTCTCGGCATTCACACCCTGACGCTTTTCGCGCTCTCCTCCGCCAATTGGAAGCGGCCTCCGGCTGAAGTTCATGCCATCCTGCGCCTATTGCATGAGTATCTTCTGACGGAGACCTCGAATTGCATTGAGGAAGGCGTGCGGCTCAGCATCATCGGCCGGCGCGATCGCCTGCCGGCCACGTTGCGCGAAGCCATGGCCGACTCCGAAGCAGCCACCGCCCGCGGTACGCGGCTTCATTTGCGTCTCGCCGTCGACTATTCCGCGCGCGAGGCGATTTTTCACGCCGCTTGCCGCTTCTACAAAGTCACGAAGCTTTCGCCCGACTCTTTCGGCGATGTCTTGGCCGAAGTGCTGCGCGGTGGCTCCACGGACGTCGATCTCCTGATCCGCACCGGAGGCGAGCAACGCCTTTCCGATTTTCTTCTTTGGGAATGCGCTTTCTCGGAATTCGTTTTTCTGCCAAAGCGGTGGCCGGACTTCACGGTTGCCGACCTGGAGTCGGCCGTGCAGGAGTTTAACCGCCGCGAACGGACTCGCGGCGCCTTGCCGGACGCCATCGCTGGGTAAGATTTCGTACTGAATTTACTCCGAGGAGATCCTTATGGAATTCATGCCCGAACATGCGCCGCTGGCGGTTATGGCGTTTTTGGGTACCGCAGGTCTTCTCGCGCTCGTCGCGCTGGTTCTGCTGTTCGCGCTCTGGGCAAGAAAAAAATGGATTGGGATCGGCGCTGGTGCGGTTGCTCTCGCTCTGCTGTCTGGTTATTTGTTGATTCTCTTGGGAGTGTCGCAGACCAGCCACGAAAAACTGCTGGCGCTGGGCGAACGGAAATATTTTTGCGAAATTGATTGTCACATCGCGTATTCCGTGAGCGGTGTAAAGAAACCGCGATGCTCGGAGATGAGCTGCATCAAACTGCGGCAACCGGCCGCTTCGTCATTGTCCACCTGAAAACCTGGTTTGACCCCAGCACCATCTCGCCGCATCGCGGCAATGGTGAACTTTCGCCGGGCCTCCGGCGAATTGTTCTCGTGGACCGCCACGGCACGGAATTTCCTCCGTCGGCCTCGGCTCAGCAGCTGCTGGCTAAGCTACATGGCGCAAGCACTCCAATAACGCAACCCCTGCGCCCTGGCGAGTCTTACGTCACCGATCTTGTCTTCGACATCCCGTCCGACGCCCGCAATTTGCGGCTCTTCGTTGGTGACGGCTACGACCTTCCAGATCGGCTGCTGATCGGCCACGAAGACAGCTACCTTCACAAAAAGATTTATCTCGCCTTGACCGCGGGGGACAGCATCTCCGCCGGCCGCGTGCCCTGATATCCCTTTCCCTATCAGCAGCTTACTCGCACATCCAGCGACCCTTGCTGGTTCGCGCTCGGCCGCCGCGGCCCTGACGTTTCGTCCTCCTCGGTCGTCTATACCTCAGGAGCACCGCATGGGAATTACGGGACTTGCGCTGACCTGGGAGACTAGAATCCCTCCCGTAGCGCAACGGGAGAGGCGAGTGGAACCTTTCCGTGAACAGGTTGGCACCCAAGCACCGGCAGTGGACGCGTCGCACCGGGAAGATTTTGAGCTGGCCGCAGCGTGCCGCTCCGGCGACCTCCGTGCCTACGAGCGCCTCTATTTGCTGCACGGCGCGCGCATGAAGAACCTCGCGCGTAATATTCTCGGCAGCTCCGCCGACGCCGAAGACGCGGTGCAAGAAACGTTTTTGAAGGTGCAGCGCGGCATCGCCAGTTTTCGCGGCCAATCGAGCTTTGTTACCTGGAGCTTCCGCATCCTGGTGAACACTTGTTACGACGCGCGCCGCAGCCGGCTGCGAAAGAAAGAAGTCGCGTCTGAAGATGATCAGCCGGAGACAGCCCCGCGCCGCGAACCCCGTGCACCGGTCGCCCATCCGTCGCTGCGCTTGGCGCTGGAAACCGCGCTGGCCAAATTGACTCGCCATCAGCGCGATGTTTTTCTGCTCTACGAAGTAGAAGGGTTTCGGCACGCGGAAATTTCCGGGATGCTGGAAATCACCGAAGCCGCTTCGAAAAACACCTTGTTTCAAGCGAAGAAGAATCTTCGCCAAATGCTGGAACCTCCACGCGCGCACGATGCCGCGGGAGCACGGTGAAACCGATGAACATAAGCTGCAACGATCGCGATCGAATTTTTGAAGACGGCACACCGGCCGAGTGGGCTGCCCTCGAATCCCACGCAGCCACGTGCGCGCAGTGTGCCGAAGAGCTCCGCGCCTGGAAATCGTTGAGTGCAGTAGCCAGCGAACTGCGCGACTACTCCGACAGGCCGGCCTTATGGCCGCGGATCCAGCGCTCTTTGGCGCAGCAAACGGAGCGCGGAACGCACCGCTGGAATTTGCGCCGGCTCTTGCCGCATTTCTCGATCTCTTGGCAAACGGCCGCGGCCTCCGCCTTCGCGCTCCTGCTACTGCTTTCCGGAGCCTGGTTATTAGGGCCGCCTAGGAAAGACCCTGCGCAGTCGCCGTTGCTTAGGAATCAAGCGCTCACCGACGTCGAGCACGCGGAGTCCGCCTACGTTCAAGCCATCGACAAGCTTGCCGCCCAGGCCAAGCCCCAACTGCAGAATCCCGGCACGACCTTGACGGCCAGCTATCGCGAAAAACTGCTTCTTCTCGACAGCGCCATCGATGATCTTCGAGCGCAGACCGGCCTGAATCCGTCGAATGCTCACCTGCGCTACCAATTGCTGGCCATGTATCAGGAAAAGCAGCGCACGCTGGAAGAAATTCTGGAGGAAAAGCGATGACCGGCCCCGTATTCAAGATCCGGCGCGCGAAACGCTTTGCATCAAGTTTTTACCGCACTTGGAGCACATTTCTTTGTGCTGCCGCCCTGCTTGCCTCGGCCGCCGCGCCGGCCATCGCTGCCCATTCCGCCCAGGAGCAAGTCACTCGCGACTTCCAGAAAACGGTTTCTCTGGGCGCCGGACAGTCCGTGCGCGTGGAGCACAAGTTTGGCGAGGTCAAGCTCCATGCTGAGCCCGGCCGCGACGTCAAAATTTTCGCCTCCATTCGCGCCCAGGCCAGTTCGCGAGAGGAAGCTGAATCCTTCGCGCAGAAAATCCAAATCGATGTGCAGCAGACCGCCGAAGGCGTGCGCATCAAGACCATCTATCCGGATGAAGAGAAGCGCTGGTTTCATCTCAGCAAAAACTCTTCGTGGTCCGTGAGCTACGACATCGGCATGCCGGCGGATGCTGCGTTTTATGTGCGAAACGCCTTCGGAAGTGTCAATGCGGCCGGCATTCACGGAGCGGCCGATATTGACAACAGTCACGGTTCGATCACCGTGCGTGATTCTGGCGCGGCCCGCCTCAACAATTCCTTCGGGAGCATCGAACTCGCGGGCGCCGCGGGAAACGCGTCCATCACCGACAATAACGGCTCCATGCAAATCTCCGATGTGAAAGGCTCGCTGGAGCTGCGGAATCGCTTCGGCGGCATCACCGTTCGCAACGTGCAGGGCGCGGCCACCATCACCGGCGGCAATGGAGCGGTCAATCTTTCCGACGCCGCCTCCGCCAATATCACCACGTCTTTCGGCAGCGTTGACGCCCGCAACATTCGCGGCGACCTGAGCGTGCACGACAACAACGGCAACGTGGAAGTCTCCACCATCGGAGGCGCCGCCGATATCACCAATAGTTTCGGCAACGTCACGTTCTCCGACGTAAAAGGCCGCGTAAACTGCACCACCAACAACGGGCGCGTTTACGGAAGTTCTC
>Ga0137359_10003956_pt1 | contig 12094 bp, 9 predicted proteins | sample Mad1_40_16metaG_FD_108281 | JGI IMG/M metagenome (GOLD analysis project Ga0137359, IMG submission 108281) | Vadose zone soil microbial communities from Angelo Coast Range Reserve, California, USA - Mad1_40_16 metaG | ecosystem: Environmental > Terrestrial > Soil > Vadose zone | place: USA... | reverse complement strand
GCCATCACCTTGGATCTCCTCAGGCAGCCCGTCCACGGGCTGGAGGTTGTGCTGCAATGGAAAAACGATCCTCGCACGTCCAAGATCCCTGTCATAGTCGTGACCATCGTGGACCAGCCCGGCGTTGGAACTGCTCTCGGCGCCGACGAGTATCTGATTAAACCGGTGGACAAGGCGACATTGCTGGCAGCAGTAGAGCGCTGCCTCAAGTCTCGCGGAGGGGCGGCCCCGGCAAGGACCATTCTGGTGGTGGAAGACGATGCCTCCACCCTTGAGGTGATTGTCGAGTTGCTCAAAGCATACGGCTACGGTGTGAGCACTGCGACCGACGGTGAGCAAGCCCGTGTGAGTGTGGCTCAGTTCCTGCCCGAACTGGTTATTCTTGATTTAGTCCTCCCCAAGATGAGTGGTTTTGAATTGCTCGCGGAATGGCGTTCCAATCCTCGGACGGCCGATCTTTCCGTGTTCGTACTGACCAGCAAGGATCTAACCAAGGAAGAGGAAAAGTACATCCACGCGCATGCCGAATCGCTTTTTCGGAAGCAGAATGCATGGCGGGACCCATTGATCAAGCAACTGGAGCGCGTGGTGACTTCCCCTGCTTTGGAGAACGCTTGAAACATTGCATCCTCGTCGTCGAAGACAATCAGCTCAACCGCGAGCTGCTCCGTGACTGGCTCGAAGTGGAAGGTTACGAAGTCTGGTCTGCAGCAGACTTGAAGGCCAGTTACGAGGTTTTTTCGAAGCGGCTTCCCGATGCCGTCTTACTCGACATCAATCTCGGTTCCGAAAACGGCCTCGACCTCCTCGCCTGGATGCGCCAAAAACCGGAGATGGGCGAGATCCCCGTGATCGCCGTGACGGCACACGCCCTCGTGACGGAGCGGGAAGGGATCCTGCAAGCGGGCTGCAGAGCGTGCTTCTCGAAACCAATCGATTTTCAACTGCTTCAAAAAGAACTAAACCGCTGCCTGCAAGGCTCGAAAACATCGCAGTCGCGGACAAATTCTTAGAATTGGTACCTCGGGTGGCCTCTCCGGAATAGCGGTCGCCACAGGAGCGATATCTTTGCCCGCAAGGATTCTCGTAGTCGACGATGATCCGCTCTCCGCTGAGCTTATCTGTGAAATCCTCCGCTCCGCCGGCTTGAACGCCAGCTTTCTAACCAGCAGTGCCGAAGCGGCCGCGCGTCTGAAGCGGGAGAGATATCATGCCGTCTTTCTGGACATGCGCATGCCGGCTCCAGATGGCGCCGAGCTCGCCCGCCAGGTTCGGGCCTCCCGGGTTAACTCCTCCACCGTCATCGTGATGATTACCGGAGAGCAAGATTGCACGGTTATGGGGCGTGCCTTTGAAGCCGGCGTTGAATTCTTCCTCTTCAAGCCAGTTGAGCGCAATAAGTTACTCAAGCTGATCCGTGCTACGGCAGCTCCAATCGAGCGCGAAAGGCGGCTCTTCACGCGTGTTTCGCTACGCTGCAGAGTCGCGCTGGAATCAGGCCAAGACCGTCTTGAGGGGACGACGCTGGATCTCAGCCTTGGCGGCGCGCTGGTTCAGTCGAACCGCGCGTTTCCATCAGGTACCCCGGTCACGGTCAGTTTGGAACTTGATGCTGGCGCCTCGCACCTGCGTTCAGGCGCGCGAGTGATCCGCACGATTGGGACAGATTGCATGGGCATTCAGTTCGAAAACCTTGGCTCCAAAGAAAGCAATCGACTGCAACAGTTCCTCCTGCCGCTGATTCTCGCAGCTACTTGATCCGAGGCTTTCAATCTCCTACATCGAAACGTTGGTCATGCATGGCTTTAAGAGGGGAACAGGCTGTGGCCCGTTGCGTCTCACTTTGGCATGGGCAGAGGCGATGAAAACCTGGTCCTGGGACCGAATTCGTTATGTCATCAGTCCTTCTCACCACGTATTCGGAGAACTCCAGATAAATGCTCTACGCGCAGAAGTGCCACTGATGCCCGACACACATTGGGCGTATTGTTTGAACGAATAAGTCATGGAAGAGCGCTTGGTGTAAAAAAGCTGAACTCAGCGACCCCGCTGATTCAGATACAACCAAGGAGGCTCCCCCATGGAAAATATGTACTACATCGGCTTGGATGTTCACAAGAAAACGATCAGCTACTGCGTGAAGGACGGTAGCGGCCGCATTTACGCAGAAGCCGAGATTCCCGCCACACGACTAGACCTGGACATGTGGATGAAGACGCTTCCGCAGCCGTGGACGGTGGCCATGGAAGCGACCATTTTCACTGCCTGGATCTACGATCATCTCAAGCCTCATGCAGCTGCTGTGAAGGTGGCGCATCCACTGATGCTGCGCGCCATCGCCGCTGCCAAGAAAAAGAACGATCGCATTGATGCCCACAAGATTGCCGACTGCCTGCGATGTGATTTTCTGCCGGAGTGTTACATGGCTTCGACGGAGATTCGCGAGCGGCGGCGCACGTTGCGCTATCAGAACTTGCTGGTCCGCCAAGCAGTGCAGATGAAGAACAAGATTGCTGTTCTGCTGATGGAAGCTGGCGTGAGCTATAACAAACAGAAGCTCCACAAGGTCGGGTACTTCCGTGACCTGCTGGCGACCAACCAGGACATCGATGAAGGGCTGAAACCGTTGCTGCGGTTGTGCCGCGAAACGGTAGTTCGCCTAGGGAAGATCGAAAGTGTACTGGTGCGCTCTCTTCAGCGTGATTCGCTATTGAGGGAACGAGTGGAGAGGCTCATGACGATTCCCGCTGTTGGTCCGATCACCGCGCTGACCTGGGCGCTGGAAGTTGGCGACGTGCAGCGTTTTTCATCGATCAAGAAGGCCATCAGCTACTGTGGACTGTGTGGTGCCGAGAATAGTTCGGCAAACGTCATCAAGCGCACACCACTCTCGAAGCAGCGCAACAAACATCTGCAGACGACATTGATCGAGGCAGCAAAGATGGCGCCGCGAAACAGTGTGGACCTGGCTATGCTCTATGACCGGGAAAAGCAGAAGGACAACGCCAATCGCGCCACGTTGGCCGTGGCGCGGAAGCTCGTGGCGTACTTGGTTGCCGTCGATCGCCGCCAAAAAGACTTTCTGGTAGTAGCAAGCGAAAACCGCACCGCCGCGTAGTATGGTGCCGAAAATATCAGGAGGATCTCTTCAGCGCGCAGCCTGCCAGGTCTCGTCAGTAGCCGACTGAGCGACGGAGCGTAGGCTCCCGATGCCCCCATCGAATTGTTTCGAGACTGGCAGGAGATCACAAACTCAATCTTCTGTGAGGCCCTTCGGGGCCGAGACAGCAAATGGAGGTCTGGTTCTCGATCGAAGAGGAACCACCGCCGAGAGGCGCGAAGGCGAGCTGGAGAGACCTGAAGACTTTTGTTAGCGCTCCTCCCGAGCGCGTCAGGAGAGTTTTTGCCCTCTTGACACGGACTTATCATGGACGTCGGCTACCCGGAAGTTATCCAGAAAGGTAGTTCTAGGAAATGAATGTGGGGGACTACTTCGGAGTTCATACAGTTTTCCAACCCACAACCCAACCCACAAAAACCTATGTCTTATATGACTTCTGCGTAGTTTGGCAGTCCCCGCGGTCTTGTAAGTTGTTGTAAAACCTAACCACGCTACGCTGATAAGGGCGAGGTCGGTGGTTCAAGTCCACCCAGGCCCACCATTTCCAGGCCCGCAACCATACTTCCAATAAAATCACGGTGCTTCGTTTGGTTCCTTGAGACCTGAACTAGAGAGTCTAAGGTCTTGGTGCAACAGCGGGCGAAGGGGGAGGCGCCGCAAACTTGGCGTCGTCCACAGGAACGTTTTGCTGAACCTGCTCGACCTGGATCGTGAATCGGTTGCCGGGGCGCGCGAGCGTCCAGCGAAACGGCGACTTCACGCCATTCGCATCGCGATAATCCGCGTAGTCGATCTGCGTCGGATTGCGGCCGAGAGGAGTCTCCGCGTACCGGATGAGCCGCAGCAGCAGCCCTGTCTCCTTATCCAGGTACAGGCGGAGCGGTGGTTTGCCCTCGGTACGTCCGACGACCAAGTAAGTGTCGTGACCTTCGATTTTTCCGCCAGCATCCACGCTGAATTTCTGATACAGCGTCTTCACGCGCGCAGCGAAATTAAGGTCCGCATCAATGCGCGCTGCGTCATTTTCCGCCGCCGACATCATGTGCACCCGGCCGGGAACACTGAGCCATCCTTGCTTCCCATCGAATGCCGTGACGCTGTCCCCATTCTGAAGGTGCATGATGGAGACGCGTTTGTCCGGAGCCTTCGCATAAACCTCCACCGGACAATGCTGGCCGCCAAACGCCGTAAGCGTTCCTTTTTGCACCAGGCTCGTGACTTTCTGCAGCGCTTCGCTCCCGCCAATAGCCGCAAGATATTTGTCCAGCAGTTGATCAGCCGCCGGTAGCGTGGCTTTCGCCTCGCCAAGCTTTTTCCCTTCCTCGGCTGCCGGTCGCGGCGCTTCTTCCGCGATGATGGGCGTGCCAACGGGGTCCTTCGATCCTCGATGGCACGAATAGCAGGTCACTTCTCGATGGCCATCAAAGTTATTCTTGTTGATCGCCATCATCATGTTGATCATCTTCCGCGCCGTAACCTTGGGCTTCTTGTCGTCCTTTTCATTCGCATGTGCGACGTGGCAGTACTCGCATTCGACGCCAAGCGAGCCCGCGATGAATTGCATCGAGGGGATGACCTGCTCCGCGGGTATGCCCTTGAGCGCTTGAATATTCTTGTACTCTTCTTCCGCAAGTTTTGGCCCCGCCGGCGCCGCCGCAGCTTTCGGTGCGCTGGATTGCGCCCACGCGCTCGCCAGCGAGAAGCTCAATGATGTTCCGCACACGGCTAGCCACAATTTCAGACGATTCACATTCACGATTTTGACCTCGCAGATGAATTGACGGGACCGCGCGCGGCGCGGTTACAAGACACAACGGAGTTTTCCAGAATCAGGCGCTGATTTCGCCGCGCTTTGCGAGCGCCGTTATGCGGTCCGCGGCGCGGAAGGCCAGCGCTTCGATGGTCATGGTGGGCTGGCCGCGTCCCGAAGTTACCAGGCTGCTGCCATCGCAAAGGAATAGATTCTTGACGTCATGCGTGCGGTGGTCCGGATTGATCACCGACGTCTTTGGATCATTCCCCATGCGGCATGTTCCGAGAAGGTGCACGCCAAACTGCTGCTCCCCTGGGGGGAAACTCCACTTTTTCGTCGCGCCGGCAGCGTCAAAAAGTTCGTTCGCGCGCCCGAACAGCCAATTTCCGAGCTTCAAATCATCCGGATGATCCTTGTACGTAAGGCGCAGCGCAGGCAGGCCCCATGCGTCCTTCAAATCCGGATCCAGCGAGAAGCTGTTGTTTTCAACCGGCAGCGATGTCCCGTGGCAGAAAATCTCCATGGTGCGGTTGAAATCCTGCGCCAGCGCCGCCTTGAAATCCTTTCCCCAGCGCGGCGTTCCGGGCGGGAGTCCGCCGAAAGCAAAACTTATTGGCGTGAAATCGAACCGCGCGTCAAGTCCGCCCCCGCCGCAGAACCCCACTTTTTGCGGATCAAGCTCGTAGAAATCGTGCAGCACCCGGCTGACCGCATAACCCTTGTAGTCGTTGAGCGGATGCTCGAACTGGCCCGTGACAACGCCACCGCTGTTGAACATCAAATTTTTGCCAACGATCCCGCTCGAATTCGCGAGGCCATTGGGAAACTGCTTGTTCGCGGAGAGTAATAGAAGCCGAGGAGTCTCTGCCCCGTTAGCGCAGACGACCACCGCCTTCGCCTTCTGTAAATGCGTGTTGCGCTTTTCATCGAAGTACACCGCGCCGGTCGCGCGGCCATTGGCATCCGTCTCGATGCGATGTACATAAGAATTGGGCCGGATTTCGCAGCGCCCAGTCCGTTCCGCCACGCGGATGGCAGCCACGAGTGAGCTGGATTTGGCGCCCACCTCACAGCCGAAGCCCAGGCAGAACCCGCAATTGACGCAAGCGCTTCGTCCCGCCCGTGCTTGAGAAAGAATCGCCATCGGCGCGGGGTAAGGATGCCAGCCCAGCTTCCGCGCCGCGCGCTCGAAAATCACGCCCGACGATTTCACCGGGAGTGGCGGCATCGGATATGGCTTCGATCGTGGCGGATCAAACGGGCTGGCGCCGGCAAGCCCGGAAACACCGATTTCCCATTCCACCTTTGTATAGTACGGCTCGAGGTCCGCGTAAGTGATCGGCCAATCCACCAAGTTGGCGCCCGCAATCGGCCCCACCTTGCTGCGCTCGTTAAAATCAATTTCGTGAAATCGCCAGAAATTAGCTGTGAAGTGTACGCTCGTCCCGCCGACGCACCGCCCATAAACCAGCGCCCGCTGCGGCTTGGCTTTCTCGTCCGGCGTCTTGCGAACCGTAGTCGGCTGCAGCTTCGGATGGTTCGTGAGCTTGTCCAACGCCAGGATTTCGATTTCGTTATGCGTAAAATCAGCTTCCGTCAGGTAAGGGCCTTGCTCCAGCACCACGACGCGAAACCCGTTCGTCGAAAGTTCCTTGGCGAGGATGCCCCCGGCCGCCCCCGATCCCACGATCACAAAGTCGACTTCGTCCGATGTTTTGTATTTGGGCTGGTCCACGGTCATGTCTTATCCGCTTCTTTCGCCGCCGATTGCCAGCCGGGATAGTCTTTGTCGTAGTACCCGAACGGGGCCTGAAATATATGTTCGCGTTCGCGCCCGATTACCTTCCATCCAATCGCGTCGCGGTTGCCGCCGAATTCCGGATCGATCAAGAACCCCTGAATCGTGTGCAGGCGAACGGTATCAAAAAAGTTCTGCGCACCCGGGCGCGCCCGAAACGCTCGCCGCGCAGTCGGCCCGCCTTCATCGAAGGAATGCAATACCGCGTCTTGCTGTTCAGCCGTCAGGCCGGAGAATTTGGAAGCGCTCGCGAATATCTCTTTCACTCTAGCTTGTAATTCGGGCAATCCCTCCCGGTACGCCTTTTGGTCGTCGGCCCCAAACGTGACTAGCCCATGATCGATAAAATAAACCACTCCCGCTTCACGTGCCCCGGGAGTTTCGTCCGTCGGAATGATTCGCGCCGTGATGGCCTCGACCTCCACAGCTTCTTCCGGCGTAAAGAATTCAAATTTTGGCGGGGTCGCCGCTTTGGCAGCGTCGTGCGCGTGCGTCGCGGCGGACAGCAGCGCAGGCCAGTTCGCCGTAATCCACGCGGCGCTGAGACCTGTTCCCGTTCGCAGTAGAAAATTGCGGCGGCTAAGTTCGTTCATTGTGTTTGGTCGAAGTTTCCCGGACTTCCCGACTCTAGGATGAAGCCCATTCTCCGTCAAGGACATTTGACCGATGCACAAGATTCAAATTCCCCATCCAAATTGGCAGGCGAAAAGTGGTCGTTGGCAGCCGGCGCCAGTTGTTATACGATGCTGGCCGTTCGTCTTCCTCTTTCGATTTCACAAATCCGCCGCCGTTCTGAGACACTATTAGGCGCTTATGGCTACGTTATCCGGGGGAATTGGAACCGGCAGCAAATGGCTGCTCGATAAAATTGTTGGCGTGATCGCCGCCACGGGGATCAATCCCAACCTCCTCACATTTCTTGGCCTCGTCGTGAATTTTGGCGCCGCCGCTTTCTTCGCCGTGGGCCAATTCTTCGCCGGCGCGCTGATTATTTTCTTCGCCGGCTTCCTGGACATCTTGGACGGCCAAGTGGCTCGTCGCCAGAATCGCGTCACGGCCTTTGGCGCCTTCTACGATTCCACCCTCGACCGCTATGCGGACATGGCACTCTACATGGGCCTCCTGGTCTACTATTCCGTCAGCGGCCGCACTCCCTACGTTGTTTTGGCCGCGGTCGCCACTGCCGGCTCCGTCATGGTCAGTTACGCGCGCGCCCGCGCCGAGTCTCTCATCCCATTGTGCAAAGTCGGCTTTATGGAGCGCCCCGAGCGCCTTGTCCTGCTCATCATCGGTGGGCTCGTCAATCGCATGGGGCCGGTGCTCTGGGTCATCGCCGTTGTTTCCACGCTCACCGTTATCCACCGCATCTATTTCACCTGGCAGGAAACCCGCGCCGGCCGCGTCCTCCCCGGAATCAGGCTCTCGCTTTAGCCCGCATCTCTTTCCAACTCTCGCCGAATAGTCCATTCTTATCTTCCGAATATTCGGTAGCCGGTCAGTTTCTGTTTAGCGCGGCTACCCGGAAACTATTTCAGCGCTGTGCAACTCCTCCGCTGACGGCGGCGGTCACCTCGCCGTGTGCCGCGCTCTTCGCTCGGGCGCTTCCGTCGGCCGCCGAGGCGCGGCACCCCTTCCCAAACAGAGGTGCGCTCGGCCATTTTCCCGGTGCCAGAGTGATAGGCAGCCTGCTATCTCACAGCATCCAAGCCACTTACAAGTAATCATTGACATACGGTACCAATATGCTATAATGATTTGGTCAAGTTGGCACGATTCTTCCGTGCCCTGCGAATCATGCTCGCCCGCCAGGTAGTCCTTCTAACTCCTCCAAAATCTTCCCATCCCTCCCAATTACTTTCTCGCCAACAGCCCGCCCCTGTAAGTCCTTTAGCTGCAACACTTATGAGCCTCCCCGCAAGTGTGGCAAACAAAAGACTTACAGCAGAGCTAAGCCCTTTAGATGCAACACTTACAAAAAATATGGGGGAGGGCAAGCGATTGTGGTTAAGCAGGTATTACAGACGAGCCATCCTCCTTCTTGCCCACACTCTGTGTCTCCGCGCCTTTGTGGCTGCTGCATCTTACATTCTCCGTACATTTCCAAGTTCCGTATCCCGCAAGTCCTTTGCTTGCCACTCTTGCGAAAACACCGGGGGGGTGCGGGTATTCTTCCCATTCTGGAACGACTCTTTTCCCTCAGTGCTTCCGTGCCTCCGTGGCAGATCTTTCCTCAACCGGCGCTGCAATGATTTTGCGAACGCGCTCGCGCAGCGCCGGCACATCTTCTTTGCTAAGTCCTTTCGTCTCGATGGTGTCATGCAGATGAACCGTAACTTTCGCCGGCCACAACATCCAGTGGCCCGTCCGGTGATGCTGAAAAGATCCCACCAGGCTCACCGGCACGATCGGAATGCCAAGCTGCTGAGCCACGCGGAACCCGCCGTCCTGGAATTGATCCACTCGCCCGTCGCGTGTCCGTTTCGCTTCCGGAAAAATAATCAGGCTCGTGCCCCTATCGACGGCATCCTGCGTCAGGCGCCACATGCGCTTCAGGTCCGAAGGACGCCGAACATCCGGAACGGGCACGTTACCGAAGCGCTTCATCAGCCAGCCATACGCCGGAATCTTGAAGTGCGATTCCAGCTCCCACCCGCGCACAAACTGCGGGATCGCGCAGTACAGCATGAACGGATCGAAGAGGTTGACGTGGTTGCTCATAAAGAAACACGTCCGGCCGGCATCGAAACCACCGGAACGCACTATTTCCACGCGAGCGCCCGACAGAAATGCGATTCGTCTGCAGAAGGTCCGCTGCAGCCAATCGTGTTTGCGGGCATCGAGAAAAATTCCCAGCAACACCAGCGTCGGCGCAACGATGAAAAAATGCAGGATGCTGAGGCTCCAAAGTATGGCGCTGCGGATCGCCAGCCAGACCTTCCTCATATAAAGACGTCCACCACGGCAGGCAGAACGTCGATTGCCCGGCACTCCACGGTCACAACTTCTCCATCAATCATGACGTCCACAGGCGCCGCCTCTTTGAATTCCACGTGGCGCACCGCGCGGCGCGAAGCCAGCGGATGTTTGATATGAGAGCCGTCGTAAAGTCGCGGCAATGTGCGGAGCAATCCCAGCCGGCCGATCGGGCCCCAGCGCACAAATTCAATAAGCCCGTCGCTAGGATCGGCGTCCGGCGCGATAAGCATCGTCCCGCCCGTGTACTTGCTGTTGTTGAACGTCAGGAAAAGGGAACGCCCTTCGTCCCACTCCGCGTCGTCATCGCAGCGCAAGGCCATAGACCGCCGGCGCAACTGCACTACGCGCACGAACACACCGAGCAAATAACCGAGATCGCCGAACGGCTTGAACACGCGATTGGTCAGTGCGGCAACATCCGCAGTAAAACCCATGCTCAAAAGATTGAAGGAGTAAATTTCGCCCCTAGCGTGCGTCAACCGCAACAAATCTACCGCTCGCGTGCGGTCTTCGAGCAGCGCCTGCATCGAAGCCGCAGCCCCATCCTTTGTAAAATCGCGCAGGAAGGAATTGCCGGTTCCCAATGGCAGGAATCCCAGCGCGACACGCTGAACCGCCGTGCGTCTCGCAAAAACTCCGTTGAGGATTTCGTGAGCCGTGCCATCGCCGCCGACCGCAAGAAAGCGCCGGTAGCCCTGCTCGTAGGCTTCGCGGGCAAGTTGCACGGCATGCCCCTGGCCGGTCGAAGCGATGACGTCAACCTTCAAACCTTTCTCGCGCAGACGCGCGAGCTCGGGCCCCGCGAGTTTCGCGGAGCGGCCGCCACCGGCGGCGGGGTTGACGATGGCGAAAAATCGATCCATTGGGAGCGCGCACGAATCCGAAATTCTAATTTCCGATCGACGCAATCATTTGCAAACTGTCTTCACAGCGGCAGAATCGCGGTGCTGCTGTCGAGCTTCGCGAGGCGTTCTGCCAGAACGTTGCGTTTGATCTTGAGAGAAGCCGTCCGGGGAAAGTCCTCATCCAGGAGAACGACCCCGTGGATACGCTTGTAGTTTAGCAGGCGATTGTTCCGCGCGTTGATGTCCTCGCGAAGTTGTTCGCTGTACTGTTGCCCCGGCTCGGCATGCAGCGCCAGCACAAGTTTTTCGCCAACCATCGAGCGTTTCGGCCAAATGTAGTTGGCGGCGAACACGCAAAACTCTTTTACTGGGAGGCTCTCGAAAACGGTTTCGATGTCTTCGGGATAAATATTTTTTCCTTCTTCGGTGACGATCATGTTTTTCTTGCGGCCTGTAAGTTGTAAATGACCCGCGCCGTCGAAGCGCCCGAGGTCGCCGGTCATCAGCCAGCCGTCAACGACGGTTTCCGAAGTGAGTTCCGGCTCATTCAGGTAGCCCGCCATGACGGTTTTGCTTCGAACGGAAACTTCGCCAACACCGTCGACGGCCGGATTCACAATGCGCACTTCCATCCCCGGCAGCGGCTTGCCAACGGTATCCGCGCGAAACGGTTTCAAGTCATTGACGGTGATCGCCGTACCCGCTTCCGTGAGCCCGTATCCGTTGGCGACGGGAATCCCGAGGTCGTAGAAAAATTGCAGCGTCTGCGGTTCGCTGAAAGCGCCGCCAACAATGATGGCGCGAAGCTCTCCGCCAAACGCTTCGTGGACTTGCTTGAGCAGGAAGCGGCTGATGCCGAGGCGTGGCCGGCTTTTCGTCAGCGCCTTGTTGATGCCGACGAGGAACTCGAAAACTCTGCGTTTTCCCGGCGGCAGCGCATCGAAACGCGCTTGCAATCCTTTCTGCAAGTTTTTCAAAACCAGTGGAACGAGACTCACATAAGTGATTTTGTATTTCGGAAAAGCTTCGCGCACGTATTCGGGACGCAAAGTTCGCAAATGCACGACCGCCGCGCCGCACGTGAATGGCCCGAAAAAACCAACCATGAAATCGATGGCATGATTTGTCGGCAGAATGCTGAGGTAGCGCACGCCCGGCCAAAACGGATAAAGCGATGTGAGCGCAACGCACTGCTCAAGATAGTTTTCGTGCGTCATCATGCAGCCCTTGGGGCGGCCGCCCGTCCCAGAGGAGTAGACAATGCATGCCGTGTCCTGACGTTTACGCGCGACGAAAACCGGTTCGCCGTTTCCGCGAAATTCTTCCCAGCGCTTTGCGCTGGCGAGGTCGGCGTTGGCTGGCGCTTCCGTGACCAGAACGGTTCGAACGTTTGACGCAGCTGCGCGGCCAGTCGACGCGCTAAGTTGCCGCCAGATCGGATACTCCGTGATCAGCACTGTGGCGCCCGAATGCTTGAGCAATTGCCATTGCTCTTCCGGCGTCAGCTTGTAATCCAAAGGAACGAGAACGCCGCCCGTGAAAAAAATGGCGTAAGCCGAAATCAGCCACTTGGACTGATTCGTCATGATGATGCTGGCGCG
>Ga0137359_10003950_pt1 | contig 12106 bp, 8 predicted proteins | sample Mad1_40_16metaG_FD_108281 | JGI IMG/M metagenome (GOLD analysis project Ga0137359, IMG submission 108281) | Vadose zone soil microbial communities from Angelo Coast Range Reserve, California, USA - Mad1_40_16 metaG | ecosystem: Environmental > Terrestrial > Soil > Vadose zone | place: USA... | reverse complement strand
TCGATCCACGGCGGCGTGCCGCGCGTCAGGCCGTGCACCCAACTGAGATATTCGCTGCCGCCTATTTCTTCGCGCGTGCGCCCGAGCATGACGACGACGTCGCCGGCTGATTTAAACCACGGGGTTACGACCCGGTTAATTTTTTCCAGAATCCCGACCATGCCGATGGTCGGCGTGGGATAAATGGGTACGCCGTCAGTTTCATTATAGAAACTAACGTTGCCGCTCACAACCGGCACGCCGAGCGCGAGACAAGCGGAACGCATGCCTTCGATCACCTGGGAGAATTGCCACATCACTTCGGGATTTTCCGGACTGCCGAAATTGAGACAATCGGTCAAACCGATCGGGCGCGCACCGACGCAAGCGAGATTTCGTGCCGCCTCTACGACCGCCAGCACACCGCCGACATAGGGATCCAAATAACAATAGCGGCTATTGCCATCGATGGTCAACGCTAAACCTTTGTCGCTTCCCTTCACTCTGATTACCGCCGCGTCGGCGCCGGGCGCGACGACGGTATTCGTTCGCACGAAGTGATCGTATTGTCGGAAAATCCATTCCTTCGACGCGATATTTGGCGAAGCCAGCAGTTGTTTGAGCGCAGCGCTAAGATCGCTCGGCTCTTGCACCGCCGACAGATCCAATTGCTGCATTTGATCACGATTGGCCGGCCGCGCCGTCGGCCGCTGGTAAGCCGGTGCTTCTTTGGTGAGCGCGCGGATCGGGATCTGCGCCACCTCTTTGCCACGCCACAGCGCGCGAAACTGCTGATCGTCCGCCACCCGGCCGATCACCACGGCGTCGAGATCCCATTTGTCGAAAATTTTCTTGATCTCGTCTTCGGTGCCTTTTTTCGCCACCAAAAGCATCCGCTCTTGCGACTCGGAAAGAAGAATTTCGTAGGGCGTCATGCCCTCCTCGCGCAAAGGTACCGCGGAAAGATCTAATTCCACGCCACAACCACCGCGGCCCGCCATCTCAGCCGATGAGCTGGTCAGCCCGGCGGCCCCCATGTCTTGAATGCCAATGATGAAATCCTTCTCCATCAGCTCCAAGCAGGCTTCCAAGAGCAATTTTTCAGTGAAAGGATCGCCGACTTGCACCGTGGGACGGCGCTGTTCCTTTTCTTCCGAAAATGACTCCGAGGCCATCGTCGCGCCGTGAATACCGTCGCGTCCGGTCTTCGAACCGACGTAGATCACCGGGTTGCCGACACCTTTGGCAATGCCGGTGAAGATATGTTTCTTTTTGACGATGCCAACCGTGAAAGCGTTCACCAAAATATTGGCGTTATAGCACTCGTCGAAATAGCACTCGCCGCCCACCGTGGGCACACCGATGCAGTTGCCATAGCCGCCGATACCGGCGACCACGCCGGAGAGCAAATAGCGCGTGCGCGGATGATCAATGCTGCCGAAGCGCAGCGAGTTGAGCGACGCAATCGGCCGCGCGCCCATGGTGAAAATATCGCGAAGAATGCCGCCGACGCCGGTGGCCGCGCCTTGATAGGGCTCGATGAATGATGGATGGTTGTGGCTTTCCATTTTGAATGCCACGGCAAGCCCGCCGCCGATATCGACGACGCCGGCATTTTCACCGGGACCTTGGAGCACGTAGGGACCTTCGGTCGGCAGATTCTTCAGATAATAGCGCGAGCTTTTGTAGCTACAGTGCTCCGACCACATCACCGAGAAAACACCCAACTCGGTAAAGTTCGGCTCGCGTCCGAGAATCTTGACGATTTTCTGATATTCGTCGGTCGTGAGGCCGTGACTGGCGACGAGTTCCGGTGAAACGGCGGGTTGGACGTACTCTTCGTGGCGTTGCGGGTCAAGCATGCGGCCTCGCCTTGCCGGCACAGGCAGCCGCAATCGACTTGAAAATCTTGGCGCCGTCATCGCCACCAAGGAGCTGACTGCAGGCATCCTCGGGATGGGGCATCAGGCCGAATACGTTGCGCGCTTGGTTGCAGACGCCGGCGATATTGTCCAAGGAACCGTTCGGATTCGCCGACGCCGTGGGTTTGCCTTTGGCGTCAACGTAGCGGAGCAGGATCTGGCGGTTTTTGCGCAAGCCCTCGAGCGTCTTCGGATCGGCGTAGTAACAGCCCTCGCCATGCTTGACTGGCAAGCGCAGCAACTGGCCCTTTTTCAATCCCCCGGTAAACGGCGTGTCCGTTTCTTCGACACGCAAATGAACCTGCTGACAAACGAACTGCAGGCCGGCGTTGCGCACCAGAGCGCCGGGCAGCAATCCCGACTCACAGAGAATCTGGAAGCCGTTGCAAACCCCAAGCACCCGTCCACCGCTTTGCGCAAACTTCATAAGCCCGCGCATGACCGGCGAAAAGCGCGCCATGGCACCGCAGCGCAAGTAGTCGCCATAGGAAAACCCGCCGGGCAAAACGACGCAATCGAAATTGCCGGCAAACTCGTCTTTATGCCAAAGAAACTTAACTTTCTGCCCGAGCTCGGACTTGAGACTATCGAAAACGTCGTGATCGTCGCACGAACCGGGAAAAGTGATAACGCCCCAACGCATAATCAGTTCTGACTCATGTCGGCTGTGAATCGCTCAATCGCCGTCGCTGAGCTCGAAGCGGTAGTCCTCGATGACGGTATTGGCCAATAATTTATCACACATCTCGCGGACACGCGCCTCGGCAGCCGGGCGCGACGGCGCGTCGACGGCGAGCTCGAGATATTTTCCGGCCCGAACGTCTTGGACTTCGTCAAAGCCGAGAGTATGGAGCGAGCGCTCGATGGCTTTTCCCTGCGGATCGAGAACACCGTTTTTCAACGAGATAAAAATTTTAACTCTCATAAGGCTCAGTTTCAAAACGCCGGCGGTCTAGTGAAATACCCGGCGAAAGATAAAATCAACATTACCCAAATGATGCTTAACACCCCAAACGGATTCAATCTCCTTAGCCGATAGATGGCGGCGAATCGCCGCATCGGCGAGCAGCTCGCGCTTTAAATCGCCGCCTTCTTTTCCCACTTTCAAGGCGTGACGTTGAACCATCCGATAAGCCACGTCGCGCGCGACGCCTTTGTCCACCAACGCCAGCAGCACTTTCTCGGAAAACACCGTGCCGCCGCTCTTTTCTAAATTACGCTTCATGTTCTCCGGGTAGACGCATAAGTTGCCGAGCACGTAAGTCATGCGGCGCAGCATGAAATCGAGCGCGATCGTCGCGTCCGGCGCGATCACTCGCTCCACCGATGAATGGCTGATATCGCGCTCATGCCAGAGGGGCACGTTTTCCATCGCGGCGAGCGCGTAGGAGCGCATGAGCCGCGCCAAACCGGAAACATTTTCCGACAAAATCGGGTTACGCTTGTGCGGCATCGCCGATGAGCCTTTTTGCCCCGAGGTAAAGGGCTCCTCAGCTTCCTGGACTTCGGTGCGCTGCAGATGGCGGATTTCTACGGCAAATTTCTCCAGCGAGCTGGCAATAATAGCCAAGGTTGCGAAATAATACGCGTGGCGATCGCGCTGAATGATCTGGTTGGAAATCGGCGCGGGCTTAAGGCCGCTTTGCCGGCACACATAGGCCTCGACCCGTGGTGAAATCTGCGCAAAGGTACCGACCGCACCCGAGATCTGGCCCACGCAAATATCCTCGACCGCTTTGCGAAAGCGCGACAGATGGCGCGCCATCTCTTGATACCAAAGCGCCAATTTCAATCCGAAAGTAATCGGCTCGGCGTGCACGCCGTGGGTACGGCCGATCATCACCGTCCACTTATACTTGCGCGCCTGGCGCCGCAGCGCGCTCATTAAATCCTTAATATCCTGCTCGATGAGCGCCGAAGCTTCTTTGAACTGAATCGCCAACGCCGTGTCCATGACATCGGAGGAAGTCATGCCGACGTGAAGATATCTCGCATCATCGCCGATCGATTCCGCCACGGAGCTCAGGAAGGCGATAATTTCGTGCTTAACTTCTCTTTCGATCTCGCGGATGCGCTTGACGTTGAAGCGCGCTTTCTTGCGAATGCGCGCGATGGCCGCCCGAGGCACTTGACCCAGGCGCGCTAAACCTTCGGCGGCAAGAATTTCCACATCAAGCCATTTCTGGAAGCTATTTTCTTCGGACCAGATGCGACCCATCTCCGGCCGGGTATAACGCTCAATCATGCCTCGAAGCCGCCCATTCTTGATTCAAAGTTCAACGTTCGAGGTTCAAGGTTCGAAAACGATCCGAAGTTTGCCACCTTGAACTTGGAACTTTGAACCTTGAACTATTCTTTATCCGTATGTCCGAAACCGCCGTCGTGGCGCGCCGACACGGGTAACTCATCGACTTCGCGCCACTGGGCGCGAACGACGCGCTGAACCACCATCTGCGCGATGCGCTGGCCGCGCTGAATCACGAGCGGTTCCGTGCCGAGATTGATGGCGATGACTTGGATCTCGCCGCGGTAATCTGAGTCGATCGTGCCGGGACTGTTAATCATCGTCAACCCGTGTTTCAGCGCCAAACCGCTGCGCGGCCGGATTTGCGCTTCAAAACCAACCGGTAGCGCGATCGCGAGGCCCGTCGGAATCAAGACTCGCTGCATCGGCGCGAGCGCGAGGTCATGCTCGACTTCGGCACAGAGATCCATGCCCGCTGCCCCCTCGGTCATATAAGCGGGCAAGTCGAGCTGTGCTGGACCTGACCGCAAGCGCTTGATCTCAATCCGAACTTCTTCCACAGATGGTCATTCGCGCGCGATCCGGACGGCGCCAGCTCAATGATTTAAGTTTTTGATTTGAAAGTTGTCGTCGAAGCCGCCCAAGAGCGTCAACGTCATCGCGCCCTTGGCGAAGAGCGTGTCGGCAAGCTCGATCATATCGTCACGCGACACGGCGCGAATCTTTTGGCAGATTTCCTCGGTGCTCACGGTCTTGCCGAAATAGATTTCATTGCGTGCGATGTGGCTCATCCAGGAGTCGGTCGATTCCAATCCCAACATCATGCTCCCAACCAGTTGACCTTGCGTCCGGCTGAGCTCTTCATCTTTGATTTCTCCCGCGGCCAATTTCTTGAGCTCTTTGAGAATCAACTCGACGACTTCCTCGGTCGATTCCAGGCTCGTGCCCGCATACACGCCCAGATACCCGACGTCCTTATACGACGAGGAGAAAGAATAAACCGAATAAGCCTTGCCGCGCTTCTCGCGAATCTCTTGGAACAAACGCGAGCTCATGCCGCCGCCGAGGAGCGTATTGAGCACGTAGGCAACGTAGCGTTTAGGATGCGCTTGGGAAATCCCGGCGACGCCCAGGCAAAGATGAACTTGCTCCAGCGATTTCGCGTGGGGAAAAACGCCGCTGCCCATCTCGGGCGTCGGCTCACCGTTGGCGCTCAGCGCGCCGTCTTGGCGATCGCCGTCAAGCACTGAGCCCAGACGCGCCGCCATCTCTTCCACCAGCGCCTGGTGGCGAAAATTGCCGGCGGTGGAGACGATGACACGGCGCGGCCGGTAGCGCGACTTAAAAAAACCGAGAATATCTTCGCGTTGGAAATTGTTGACGGTTACTTCGCTACCGCAAATCGGCCGGCCGATCGGATGGTTCTTGAAAAAATCGAGATTGAAAAGGTCGTGCACGTAATCATCGGGAGTGTCTTCCGCCTGGGAGATTTCCTGGAGGATCACGGACCTTTCCCGTTCAATCTCCTCGGCGTCGAAACTGGAATGGAGAAAAATATCGGTCAGCAGATCGATCGCCAGCGGCAGATTCTCATCGAGCACCTTGGCGTAGTAACAGGTATGCTCCTTGGACGTGAATGCGTTGATCACGCCGCCGACGGCGTCCATTTCCTCGGCGATTTGCGCCGCGCTGCGTCGCTCGGTGCCTTTGAAGAGCAGATGCTCGATGAAGTGCGATAGGCCGTTTTCCGCTTCACTTTCGTGGCGCGATCCGTTTTCGACCCAAATGCCGAGGCTGACCGAGCGATGCTCGGGCATTTCGTGCGACACGATGCGGATGCCGTTATCAAGGAGGGTCTTGGAGAACATCGAGACTCACTTGGATTGTGAAGCTGCTAACGTGCGGAACTCTCCGGGCTGGCGCCGGTTTCTTGCAGCGCATCCTTGCGGCTCAGCCGGATCTTGCCCTGCTTGTCGATATCCAGGACTTTAACCATGACTTCGTCACCTTCTTTAAGGACGTCGCTGACTTTGCGCACGCGCTCCGGGGCGAGCTGTGAAATGTGAATCAAGCCGTCCGTGCCGGGAAGTATTTCGACAAAAGCGCCGAACTCGACGATCTTGCGAACGGTCCCTTTATAGATCCTTCCAATCTCCGCTTCAGCAACGATCCGCTGCACCATTTCGACGGCTTTTCTCGACGCGGCTTCGTCGGCCGACGCGATCATCACCGTACCATCGTCTTCGACATCCATCTTGACACCCGTCGCTTCGATGATACCGCGAATCACTTTTCCGCCCGGACCAATGATCTCGCGGATCTTGTCCGGTTTTACCTTTAAAGTGATGATGCGCGGCGCGTGACCGGAGACGCTGGTACGAGCGGCGGGTAACGCCGAATTCATCACGCTGAGGATGTGCAGACGGCCCTCTTTCGCTTGATGCAGCGCCTGACGCATGATATCGCGGTTCACGCCGCTGATCTTTATATCCATCTGCAGCGACGTCACGCCTTCCGCCGTGCCGGCGACTTTAAAGTCCATGTCGCCGAGATGATCTTCGTCACCGAGAATATCGGAGAGCACGCGAACGTGCTCGCCTTCTTTAATCAGACCCATCGCGATACCCGCCACGGGCGCGGACACCGGCACGCCGGCATCCATTAATGACAACGATCCGCCACACACCGTCGCCATGGACGTCGAGCCGTTGGATTCGAGAATTTCCGAAACGATGCGGATGGTGTACGGAAACCCTTCTTCCGCTGGAAGCACAGGCACCAGCGCGCGTTCGGCGAGGTTGCCATGACCAATTTCACGTCTCCCGGGACCTCGCAAGAATTTCACCTCGCCGACGCTGAACGGCGGGAAATTGTAATGCAGCATGAACTTCTTGAAGTGCTCGCCGATCAGCGCGTCAACCCGCTGCTCGTCCGAAGTCGTGCCCAACGTCGTGACCACCAGCGCCTGGGTTTCGCCGCGCGTAAACAACGCCGAGCCGTGCGTGCGCGGCAGCACCTCGATCTCGCAGCTGATCGGCCGGACGTCTTTCAGGCCGCGCCCATCGATGCGCCGCTCTTTTTGAATGACCAGTCCGCGAAAAACATTGCGCTTGAGCTCTTCGAAAGCACCTTTGATGTCTTTCTGCTTATCTGGAAACTCCGTCAACGCTTGCGGCACGACTTCACTCTTGACCTCCGCGATTCGTTTGTAGCGTTCCAGTTTTTCCGGGATTTCAAGAGCCTGTTTGAGCTTCGTCAGCGCCAGATCTTCAACCCGGCGGGCGACGGCTTCATCAAGATGCGCGAGCGGTACGTGTCGTTTTGGCTTGCCGATTTCTCGGCGAATTTGCTCTTGAATTTGGATGAGCGGCTGGATCGCTTCGTGGCCCGCGAACAGCGCCTCCAGGATTTCACCTTCGGGCACGATTTGTGCGCCGCCTTCAACCATCACGATCGCGTCCCGGCTGCCGGAGAGAAATATATCCACGTCGCTTTCTTCGAGTTGGCTCTGGGTCGGATTCATGACCCATTGGCCGTCGACGCGGCCGATTCGCACGCCGGCCAGCGGTCCGTTAAACGGAATATCCGACACGTGCAAGGCGATCGAAGTGCCCAACATGGCCACTACGTCAGGGTCGTTCTCGCGGTCGGCGGAAAGCACCGTGGCGATCACTTGGGTTTCGCAGCGCAGCCCTTCGGCGAATAACGGACGAATCGAACGGTCGATTAAACGGCAGGTCAAAATCTCTTTTTCCGACGGCCGGCCTTCTCTCTTAAAAAAACCGCCGGGGATTTTCCCGGCGGCGAAGGTCTTTTCTTGGTAGTCGACGGTTAGGGGAAAAAAGTCGGTATCCAGTTTCAAATCTTTGGCGGCCACCGCGGTGACCAAAACGACGGTCTCGCCGTAGCGTACCAGCGCCGCGCCGTCCGCTTGCTTGGCCATTCGGCCGACCTCAATAGATAAGGGCCGGCCATGAAAATCCAATTCAATTTTCTTAATCATATAGAAATCCTCTGGCGGGAGACGTGACTGACGGAGGCGAGGAACTGGCGGGCAACGGATTGGGAATAGCTATTTGCGTATTCCGAGCCGCTGGATAAGGCTCTGGTATCTCTCAAAATCCGAATTGCGCAGATAATCCAGCAGCCTTCTCCTCTGCCCTACAAGCATCAGGAGGCCACGGCGAGAATGGTGATCCTTGACATGAACCTTGAAGTGCCCGGTAAGATGCTCTATGCGCTGGCTTAGAAGCGCGACCTGCACTTCTGGAGAGCCGGTGTCCGTCTGATGAACCCTGAACTGCTCAATGGTTTGTCGTCTCTGCGGTTCAGCAATTCCCATATTCTCCGCTCTTTCTTGTCTCTATCCTTCCTTTAGTTGGTTCACATTTAACACAAGGATATAGCCTTGTAAAGCACGCGGAATCTGCGCAACGAGGTGGCAGTCGTCGATTTCGCGATCCGCCGTTAGCAAAAACTTATAAAATTGTTTGTATCGCCGTTTCGATAAACATGATAAGTTGCCGCTATCGTGAAGAATGGCTTAAGCCGCATCTTATTACTAGTTTGTTTATTCTCCCTGCCCGTCAATTCGCTCCCGGCCGGGGAATACTACCGCTGGGTAGACGACAACGGTGTTTTGCACATTACCGACAATCTCCACAACGTGCCGCCGAAGCAAAGGGATAACGTAAACCGTATCCCGGCGCAAGAGAGCGCCCGAGTGGCCGAGCCGGAAATCAAACTGCCGCCGAAGAAAGCGTCGATTCCTTTGGAGAAACATGGCCAGGTGGCGATCGTCCAGGCGACTTTGAATAATAAAAAGTCGGCAAAATTCGTAGTCGATACCGGCGCCAGTTATACCCTGATCTCGAACGCGCTCGCGCGCGAGCTCGCCATCGACGTGGGTCAGAATCCCAAGACCCTGCCGTTTCAAACCGCCAATGGATTGATCGAGGCGCCGGTGACCAACCTCGAATCGATCACGGTCGGTGGGATGGAAATCCGCAATCTCCCCGCTGCAATCCACGATGCCATGACCGACCCGCAAGTTTCCGGACTCTTAGGGTTGAATTTTTTGAGCAACTTCCGCATGGATATCGATACTCAAAAAGGCATGCTCTATTTGGAAAAAAAATGAGCCGAATTAATTTCTCACTGGCGTTGAAGCTGGCGGGACCCGCGGTCCGGCAATCTATTCCATCTTAAATGGCAACGCGATAAATGCAAAACGGGCCGGTAGTCAATCCACCGACCCGTTTGTTGCCTTTCCTCTGAATCAACTTTCGCTAACTGCTAAATTACGAGCATCCGCTCACGGCGCCGCAGTTCAAGCATTTATAGCAAGCGCCACTGCGGATCATGATGGCACCGCAATCGGGGCATGGCGGCGCGTCTTGTTGATACAAGCTCGTCACGCTGCTGATCGTCGCTACCGGCGCCCCGCCGCGCGGCGCATGAGCGGCGATGGACACCACTTTTTTCTGGTGAACTTCCTCGACCGGGTCCCGTTTGACGATCCCCGCCTCCTGCTGCGCATCACCGTCGAGAAATTTGCTGGCGAGCCAGCGGAAAATATAATCCATGATCGATTTGGCCATCGGAATGTCCGGGTTCTTGGTGAAACCGGAGGGCTCGAAGCGCATGTGACTGAACTTATCGACCAAGACTTGAAGCGGCACGCCGTATTGTAGCGACATAGAGATCGCTGTGGCGAAGGAATCCATCAAACCGGAGATCGTCGAGCCTTCCTTCGACATGGTGATAAAAATCTCGCCCGGCTGGCCGTCTTCATACATGCCGGCGGTGATGTAGCCCTCATGGCCGGCAATATCGAACTTGTGAGTGATCGAGCGCCGCTCATCGGGTAGCTTATGGCGCAGAACTCGCGCCTCCTTGCTCTCCACGGCTACCGTCTTCTGCTCCTCCTTGTCTCTTGAGGTATTGAGCGGCTGCGTACGTTTGGAGCCGTCGCGGTAGATGGCAATTGCCTTGAGTCCCAACTTCCACGACTCCATGTAAGCATGCATGATGTCTTCCACGGTGGCGTCGTTGGGCATGTTGATGGTTTTCGAGATGGCGCCGGAAATAAACGGCTGCACCGCCCCCATCATCTTCACATGGCCCATGTAATGGATCGTGCGGCTGCCCTTCTCCGCCTTAAAAGCGCAGTCGAATACCGCGAGGTCGTCATCCTTGACATGCGGTGCCCCTTCGATGGTTTCGTGCTCCTCGATATATTCAACGATCTCTTGGCTCTGCTTAATGTCGTAACCCAGCCGCTTCAGGGCCCGCGGCACCGTATTATTGATGATCTTCAACATGCCGCCGCCGACCAGTTTCTTGTACTTGATCAGGGCGATGTCGGGCTCCACGCCGGTGGTGTCGCAGTCCATCATGAAAGCGATGGTTCCCGTGGGCGCCAGGACGGAAATCTGCGAATTCTTGACGCCGAATTCTTCCGCTTCGGCGCAAGTTTGATCCCAGGCCTCACGCGCTGCGGTGAACAGATCGAGCGGTACATGGGACGGTGAAAGTTTGTAGGCTTGGGATCGATGCTTGTTCAACACCCGCAGCATGGGCTGGCGATTCACTTCGAAGCCGGCGAAAGTGCCAGTGGCCGCGGCATTGCGCGCCGACTGCAAGTAGCCTTCGCCGGACATCAGGGCGGTCACCGCTGCCGCGTAGGCGCGCCCGCCGTCGGAATCGTAAGGCAGACCCAAGGTCATCAACAACGCGCCGAGGTTGGCATAACCCATACCGAGCTCGCGGAACGCATGGGCATTGGCCGTGATCTCAGCGGTGGGATAGGAAGAATTGTCGATCAGAATATCCTGGGCGAGTATAACGATATCGACCGCGCGGCGGAACGATTCAGTATCGAAGACGCCGTCCTCGCGCAGATACTTGAGCAAATTGAGCGATGCCAAATTACACGCCGAATTGTCCAAGTGCATATATTCGGAGCAGGGATTAGACGCATTGATCCGTGCCGTATTAGAGCAGGTATGCCAATCGTTGATCGTCGTGTCGTACTGCATACCTGGATCGCCGCAGAAGTAGGCGCTTTCGGCGATCGTGCGCATCAGATCGCGCGCCTTGTACGTCTCGCACGGCTGACCGGTGGTGACAAACTTGGTCTGCCACTCGCGGTCCTCTTGAACCGCCTGCATGAACTCGTCGGTCACGCGGACCGAGTTGTTGGCGTTCTGGAAAAACACGCTGCCATAGGCGGGGCCATCAAGGCTGGAGTCGTAGCCGGCTTCGATCAACGCCCAGGCTTTTTTCTCTTCTTCGACTTTGCACTTGACGAACTCTTCGATATCGGGATGGTCGACGTCTAAGACGACCATCTTCGCAGCGCGCCGCGTCTTACCGCCGGATTTGATCACGCCAGCCGACGCATCGGCGGCTTTCATGAACGATACTGGACCGGAAGCCGTACCACCGCCGGCCAATTGTTCTTTTGCAGAACGGATCTTAGACAGATTGACACCGGAGCCCGAGCCGCCTTTGAAGATCACTCCTTCCTTTCGATACCAATCGAGAATCGAATCCATGGTGTCTTCGACCGATAGGATGAAGCAAGCAGAGCATTGGGGTTTTTCCTCGATGCCGCAATTAAACCACACCGGACTGTTAAAGCACGCTTTCTGGTGCAGCAAAATATGCGTCAGTTCGTCGGCAAACGCCGTCGCATCCTGTTCCGTCGCGAAGTAACCGTCCTTCGTACCCCAGCCGGTAATGGTATTAACCACCCGGCCGATCATCTGGCGCACGCTGTTTTCTCTCTGGGGGGTCCCCAAAGGACCGCGAAAATACTTTGAAACGACCACTTGAGTGGCCATTAAAGACCAGGATTTAGGAATCTCCACGTTCGACTGCTCGAACACAACCTTGCCTTTTTCGTTGGTAATGGAAGCCGTGCGCAACTCCCACTCGATTTCGTCGTAGGGACTTA
>Ga0137359_10003948_pt1 | contig 12107 bp, 9 predicted proteins | sample Mad1_40_16metaG_FD_108281 | JGI IMG/M metagenome (GOLD analysis project Ga0137359, IMG submission 108281) | Vadose zone soil microbial communities from Angelo Coast Range Reserve, California, USA - Mad1_40_16 metaG | ecosystem: Environmental > Terrestrial > Soil > Vadose zone | place: USA... | reverse complement strand
GCCTCGTGACCGAACATGGCGAAGATCGACAACTGAAGCGCTACGAGCTTCTGACCGACATCATTGGTTCGGAAGATCACTTCGGCGACATGGATTTCAAACTTTGCGGCACCGATAATGGCGTAACCGGGTTCCAACTCGATCTGAAACTTCCCGGCGTCAGTCACAAAATCATCGCCGAAGCAATCCAGCGCGCGAAAGAAGCGCGCACAAAAATCCTCGGGACTATGCGTGGCGCGCTCGATAAACCGCGTGCCGATTTGTCGAAGTACGCGCCGCGGATTGAGACAATCAAAATTAATCCGGAGAAGATCGGCGCGCTCATCGGTCCCGGCGGCAAGACGATCAAGGGCATCGTGGCCGAAACCGGCGCGGAGATTAACATCGAAGACGACGGCTCGGTCCACATTTATGCGACCAGTCCCGAAAGCATGGCCCGCGCGAAGGAAATCATCGGCGGGATGGCGAAGGAGATCGAGATTGGTGTGACGTATCAGGGTCGGGTCGTTTCCACCAAAGAGTTCGGCGCATTTGTCGAAGTTTTGCCTGGCAAGGACGGTCTGGTGCACATTTCTGAGTTGGCCGACTTCCGAGTGAAACGGACCGAAGACGTCGTTAAGATTGGCGACATGATCTGGGTGAAATGCATCGGCATCGATGACAAAGGACGCGTGAAACTGTCACGCAAAGCCGCCTTGAAAGAGCGCGCTGAAAAAGAAACCGGACAAGAAGCGCCGACGGCGGAAGATTACGAACCGACGCGAAGGTAGTTGCGCGTTTATCGCGGTGGACAAATTAGTGCGACGGTCATAGACCGCCGCTACATTACGCCGCGATGAAAGCCGGGTTCGTTGAGAAACTAATCGGCCGCCTCGGCAAGATCGGGCCGGAGGAAGTGCAGAATTATTTTCTGCGCCTGGCTCAGGAGAAAGGTTTTCTCGAAACCGTTTTCAATTCGATCCAGGAAGGAATCATCGTCACCGACTCCAACGGCCGCATCACCTACTTGAATGACGCGGCTTGTGAATTGTTCGGACTCGAAGCCGACGATTCGCTCGGCAAACGCCTGGACCAGCGCGTTCGCGGCCTTGATTGGGAGTTGCTCTCGAAAAGCGAAGTCGCGGTCAGCCGGGACTTGGAAATTTTCTATCCGGCCAACAGGTTCATTAATTTCTACATCGTACCGTTGCTGATTGAGCGTCAAACAAATGACGACAAGATCGACAATCACGCCGAACCGGTCGGGCACGCGATCATTTTGCGCGACATCACCGAAACTCGCCGCAGCGAACAGCAGACACTCGAATCCGAACGGTTTAACGCGCTGACTTTGCTCGCAGCTGGCGTCGCGCACGAAATTGGCAACCCGCTCAACTCGCTCAATATTCATTTGCAATTGATCGAACGCGCAGCGCGCAAAGGGAACGGCGCGAACCGTGCCGAGCTTCAGGAGTCGGTCGAAGTTGCGCGCGCGGAAGTGAACCGCCTTGATTCGATCATCACTCAATTCTTGCGCGCGATTCGTCCGACGCGTCCACAAATGCGTCCGGAAAACGTCAATTCGATTGTCGAAGAAGCGGTGCGCTTTCTCGCGCCGGAAATCAAAGACCGCGACATCGTGGTCGAGCAGGAATTGCGCTCCGATCTGCCGCTGCTCGAGCTCGATCGCGACCAAATGAAGCAGGCGTTCTACAACGTGATCAAAAACAGCTTCGAGGCGATGAAGGCACGCGGCATTTTGCGGATTCGCACCGACAAGGATGATTCGCACGTGATTGTGCGATTTACTGATTCCGGCGGCGGGATGTCGCCGGAAAACTTGAGCCACGTGTTCGAGCCGTATTTCACCACCAAAGCGAGCGGCACCGGCCTGGGATTGTTGATCGTTCGGCGAATTGTGCGCGAACACGGAGGCGAATTGTCGATCGAAAGCAGCGAAGGCAAAGGTCTCACCTTGACGATTCGTTTGCCTTACATCGACAAACGCGTCCGGATGCTGGAAGCCGGAGACGCAGATCGCGCGAACAACCGCGGCTAGAGTTCATGAGCGCGCGCGAAGAAAAACAATCGCGGCCCAACGTAGCTGCGTCGCTCGATAGATCGACATCTTCACCGGCAAAGATCTTTGTTCTCGGCGTTTTGTTGATCGCCGCGGTCGCGATCGCATATCTGCCGGCGTGGAATGGCAAACCGATTTGGGACGATAACGCGCACATCACGAATCCTTGGCTCAATTCGATGCGCGGATTGGTTCGCATTTGGACGGAGCCGGGCGCGACGCAGCAGTATTATCCGCTCGTTCACACCGTCTTTTGGATCGAGCACGCGCTCTGGGGCGATGCGGTGCTGCCGTATCATCTGCTCAATATTTTGCTGCATGGTCTGAGCGCATTCGTTCTCTATCGAATTCTGCGGCTACTCGGAGTTCCCGGCGCGTGGCTCGGCGCTGCGCTTTTCGCGCTGCATCCAGTCCAGGTGGAATCGGTCGCGTGGATTTCGGAATTAAAAAACACCCTTTCAGGATTCTTCTTTCTCTCGAGTGCGTTTGTTTATTTTAGATTCGATGAAACGCGGAGTCGTCGCATGTACGCCGCGGCGTGCGTCTTGTTTCTAGCCGGCTTGCTTTGCAAAACCGTCGTCGCGCCATTGCCAGCCGTGTTGTTGGTCGTCCTTTGGTGGAAGCGAGGGAGCATTTCGTGGAAACGCGATGTCGTCCCAACGTTGCCGCTTTTCGGACTCGGCATCGGCGCGGGATTGCTAACAGCGTTGGTGGAGCGCAATCTTGTCGGCGCACAAGGCCCCGCATTCAATTTGTCGATTCTGGATCGTTGTTTGATCGCCGGGCGAGATTTCTGGTTTTATTTGTTCAAGCTCATCTGGCCGCAAAAACTCACCTTCATTTATCCACGGTGGGAAATCGACGCGCGCATTTGGTGGCAATGGTTGTTCCCGATCGCCATGCTCGTGACGTTCGCGCTGCTCTGGAAATTGCGAACCCGAATGCGCGCGCCATTGGCGGTCGCGCTAATTTTCGCCGGTCTGCTTTTTCCGGCGCTTGGTTTCATCAACGTCTATCCGTTCCTTTACTCGTTCGTCGCCGATCACTTTCAGTACCTCGCCTGCGCTGGACCGCTTGCGTTCGCCGGCGCCGGCATCGCACTCGGTTTGGACAAGGCTGGTGCGAAAGAAAAATCTTTGCGTCGACCAATTTACGCGCTGCCGCTCATCATTCTCGGGTTCTTGAGTTGGCAACAAAGCCGGCAATACATCGACATCGAAACGCTTTGGCGCACGACGATTGCGAAAAATCCAAATTGCTGGATGGCGTTCAGCAATCTCGGTTCATACTTGCTGACGCGTGGAAATGTGGACGAGGCGGTTGCCGATTTTCGCAAAGGCCTCGAGTTGCGACCCGACCAAAGCAACGACCACAACAATTTAGGCAAGGCCCTTCAGGCAAAAGGGCGAATGGCGGAAGCCATGGGCGAATTTCAAACCGCACTCCGGATTTCGCCCAACGATTCGGACACCGAGAACAACATCGGCGCCGCTCTTTTAGAGTCCGGGGAATTGGACGATGCGATCGGACATTTGCTCAAAGCGGTAGAAAACCGGCCCAGCAACGCCGCGGCGTACATTAATCTTGGCAACGCATATCTGCAGAAGCGCGAGATTGATACCGCCATCGCCGCCTACTCCGCGACGCTCGAACTTCGTTACGACTACGCGGAGACTCACTACAGCCTCGGCAATGCATTTCGCCAAAAAGGCGATCTCGATGACGCGGTTCTTCATTACCGCCTCGCGCTGGAATTGCGGGCGGATTACGCCGACGCGCATAACAATCTCGGTAATACACTTCGGCAACAAGGAAAAATCGCCGACGCTATTCGTGAGTACGAAGCTGCTTTGAATTATCAGCCCAAATCCGTCATTGCCGAAAACAATCTCGCATGGCTGCTCGCCACTGCCGCCAACCCGGCTCTTCGAAACGGCGCTCGAGCGGTCCAACTCGCCGAACAAGCCGTGCGCGACACGGGTGGAGGCGATCCAGTGTTGCTGCACACTTTGGCCGCGGCCTACGCTGAAAATGGCGACTTCGACAGCGCAACGAACGCAGCCACTGCCGCTCTTGCAATCGCGGACGCCAACGGCATTACCTCCCTCGCTGAATCACTTCGCAGCAAAATCGCGCTCTATCAGTCGCACTCGGCCTATCACGAGGATTCAACGGCGCGACAATAACTCTCATCTTCTCGTTGAGAGATTGCTCGATTCGGTGAGAATAAATGGCGCAGTCACGCCCAAACCTTGATGGCCTCAGTCCAACCTACGCTCCTGATCGTCGATGATGAGAAACACACGCGCGATGGATTGCGCCGTCTCCTCGAAAACGATTACGACGTTTACGTCGCCGGCGACATCGCGAGCGCGATGAATGTTCTCGAGCGCGAACATGTCGATCTTTTGCTGACGGATCTGCGGCTCGCCGGCGAAGATGGAATGCAACTCATCGATCGCGCGCTGAAAATGCCCGACCCGCCGATTTGTATCATGATGACCGCTTATGGATCGGTCGACACCGCGGTCGAGGCGATGAAGCGCGGCGCTTACGATTTCGTGACAAAGCCGTTGAACCTCGACAAAGTTGAACTGTTGATCTCTCGCGCACTGCGCGACCGCAAACTCGTCGAGGAAAATCAGACACTTCGGCTACAGGTCAACGAACGTTACGGCCTTGAGAATATCATCGGCGACTCGCCGGTTCTGCACGAAGTGTTGGAAACGATCCGACAAGTCGCGCCTTCATCGGCGAATGTTTTGATCGAAGGCGAAAGCGGTACCGGAAAAGAACTCGCGGCCCACGCGATCCACAACTTGAGCCGGCGCAATAAAGGCAGATTCGTCACGGTGCATTCCGCCGCACTCTCGCCAACGTTGCTCGAAAGCGAATTGTTCGGCCATGAGAAGGGCGCGTTTACCGGCGCGCACGAGCGGAGGATCGGACGATTCGAACAGGCGAACGGTGGCACAATTTTTCTGGATGAAGTCGCCGAGATTCCGCCCGCGACACAAGTGAAGTTATTGCGCGTCATTAGCGAAGACCGTTCGTTCGAGCGCGTCGGCGGCAATCAAACGTTGCGGGCCAACGTTCGACTCATCGCCGCCACCAACAAAAATCTCGAGCAGTTGGTGAAGGAAGGGAAATTCCGGGACGATTTGTATTTTCGACTCAATGTCGTGCGAATCGTGATGCCGCCGTTGCGCGAACGGAAAGACGATATTCCACTGCTGGTGCGCGCGTTTTTGCGACAGTTCTCGAAGGCGAACGACAAGCAAGTTGCCGATCTTACGCCTGAAGCGATGAATGCACTTTTGACTTACAACTGGCCGGGCAACGTGCGCGAGCTGCGCACTGCGATCGAGCATGGCGTGGTGATGACGATGGGGCCGAAAATTACCGTCCGCGATTTACCGCCTTCGCTTCGGCAAGCAGCGGCCGGGACTCTGCCGCGCGGAATTTCTGCGAAAGCAGCTTTCGGCGAAAAAGCGAGCCCGCTCGACCTTCACGAAACTGAGCGCAAGCTGATTTTGCAGGCCCTGGCGACAACGAACGGCAATGTCACTGCCGCGGCGAAGAAACTTGGGATCAGTCGGCGGACACTTCATCGAAAGATCAACGAATTGAACGCGAATAAGAAAGAGGCTGCGGCGAACGCAGAACAAAATGCCGGGTAGCGAAGAATTCATTCAGAGCGCGGTTCACGCGTTGGAAGCCGGCGGGCTCGCGGTTTGGATTCGCCGCAGCGCGGTCGCCCTCGGCATCATCGCGATTGCGGCGATTTATCTTTACCAGTTTCGCGGCCTCTCCACTTCGCAAGGAATGGACCAGGCGCAGATCGGACGCGCAATCGCGCGCGGCGAAGGTTGGAAAACGAAAATAGCGCGGCCGCGCGCGGTCGGCCAACTCCAGACGCATGGCAGATCGGTGCCGGACAAAATTTGGACCGATACCTACAACGCGCCGCTTCCGCCATTCGTCGACGCCGTCGCTCTGCTTCTCGTGAAGCCGTATTGGAAAATTTCGCAGCGCACTCTCATATATGCCGGCGACCGCGCGATCGCGATGATGTCGATGTTGCTGTTCATCGCGTCGGTCGTCGTCTTGTTTTTTATCGCGCGCCGATTGTTCGATCGCCGGCTGGCGTTTCTAGCTTGTGGTCTCATCCTTCTTTGCGACGCGATGTGGCAATATTCACTTTCCGGATTGCCGCAGATGTTGCTGCTGTTGCTATTCAATTTCGCAATCTATCTGCTGATTCGAGCGGTCGAGACACATCATGCCGATGAACCGACATTGATGTGGCTCGCGGCGGCAGGCGCTGTCTTCGGCCTCCTCGCCCTGACCCACGCTCTGACATTTTGGATTTTTGTCGGCGCGTTAATTTTCATCGCGTTTTATTTTCGTCCGCGCGGATGGTCGGCCGCATTCATAGCGGCGCCATGGGCGATCATTTACCTGCCGTGGGTGATCCGCACCTGGATCATTAGCGGCAATCCCGGCGGAGTTGCAATTTACTCCATCTTCAACGGCATCGGCCATAACGAGTGGGGTTGGATGCGGCAATTAAATTTCGATCCAGGGGCCGGGTTACTCGGTGCATTCCGGGACAAGATCGCAGCCGGTCTGACCGGACAGACCGCGCATTTGTTCGAATACTTCGGGCTCAGTGTGGTGGCGCTGATGTTTTTTGCCGCGTTGCTTTACACATTCAAGAGAACCGAAACCGCAACCGTGCGCTGGATTGTTTTCGCAATGTGGGGCGGCGCTCTTCTCGGAATGACGCTTTACGGAATCAATGACGAACAAGGCGTCGCCGCAAACCAGCTCCATCTGATTTTTATCCCGGTGATGACCTGCTACGGACTCGCCTATCTTTTGGTGCAGTGGAACCGACTCGGCGTCACGATTCCGTTCGCACGCGCCGGCTTTATCACGTTGCTCTACCTTCTCTGCTCATTGCCGATGATCTTCGCCACGCCGTGGCTGGCACCCGCGCATCCGTTTGTCCGTTGGCCGCCCTATATGCCGGCACTTATCGGCGTGATTAATGATTGGATGAAACCGGACGAAATCACCGCGTCCGACATGCCATGGGCGGTCGCGTGGTATGCGGACCGTCGCAGTCTGTGGCTGCCGGAAACGGTGCGCGTTTTCACGGACTTTGGCGACTACAACCTTCTCGGTGCGCCGATAAACGCTCTCTATCTCACGCCGGTGAGCGGCACCGACAATAAATTGCGCGACATCGTCAAAGGCGAATACAAGGATTGGTCGGCGGTGATTCAGCGCACTCAACAGTTGGAAAAGTTTTCTTTGAAATGGAACACCGTCGCGCTCGGTCTCGACAACGAGTGCATCTTCCTGAGCGACCACGACCGCAGCCGCGAGCAAGCCGGCGCACAATGAACGGCCGCACTTTCCCGTTTACGAACCGGCATCGCGGCGTTTCAGTAGCATCGTGAAACAACAGGCCACAAAAATTTTCGGGACCGACGGCGTCCGTGGAGTCGCCAACGTCGAACCGGTGACGGCCGAAACTGCACTCAAGCTTGGCCGAGCCGCCGCGCATGTTTTCACAAAACTGAACCCGCGGACGCTGCCTGAAGGCGCCCGGCCGAAGATTGTTCTCGGAAAGGACACGCGTCTTTCCGGCTACATGCTCGAAAATGCGCTCGTCGCCGGAATCACGTCGCTCGGGGTCGATGTTTTGATCATTGGTCCGCTCCCCACACCTGGAGTTGCTTACATCACTCGCTCGCTTCGCGCGGATGCCGGGATTGTTCTTTCCGCTTCGCATAATCCCTACGAAGACAACGGCATTAAATTCTTCCGGCACGACGGCTACAAACTCGACGATCAGGTCGAAGCGCAGATCGAAGACCTCGTTTTTACCGGCAAGATCGACAACATCCGGCCGACCGCCGGGAAAATCGGACGCGCGGCGCGCATCGATGACGCGCTTGGCCGTTACGTTGAGTTCGCGAAACGCAGTTTCCCACGGGACATGTCGCTCGAAGGAATGCGCGTGGCGGTCGATGTCGCGAATGGTGCGGCTTACAAATCGACGCCCTGCATTCTGCGCGAGCTCGGCGCGGAAGTCGCAATCGTTCACAACGAGCCAAACGGCATAAATATTAACGACGGCTGCGGCAGCACGTACCCGGAAGAGATCCGGCGCGCGGTGGAGTTAAGCGACGCCGACGTCGGAATCACTCATGACGGCGACGCCGACCGAGTTATCCTTTGTGATGAGGATGGCGAAATCGTCGATGGCGACGAGATTCTCGCCATCGCCGCGCTCGATCTCTTGAAATCCGGTCAGCTGCGTGACCAAACGCTGGTCGCGACGGTCATGAGCAATTTCGGTCTCGACGAGACGCTTGTGGCGAACGGCGGCCAGATAGTTCGCACGAAAGTTGGTGATCGGTATGTGATCGAGGAAATGATGAAGAAAAGTCTGAACCTCGGCGGCGAACAAAGCGGTCACATTATCTTCCGTGATTTCACAACTACCGGCGATGGAATCATCAGCGCGCTTCAGATCCTGCGGATCATGCGCGAGACCGGCGAGCCGTTAAGTAAATTGAAAAAGTGTTTAAAGAAATATCCGCAGGCGCAGCGCAATCTGGTGGTGAAATCGAAACCACCGATCGAAGAGTTGCGCGAAGTCGTGAAATTACGGGATGAAGTGGAACGCGAGCTCGCCGGCAAAGGGCGGGTCCTGCTGCGTTACTCCGGCACCGAATCGAAGATCCGGCTGTTGATTGAAGGCCGCGAGTTCGAGAAGATCGATAAACACGCCAACCGGATCGCGGACGCGATCCAAAGCGCCATCGGAGAAAACTGATGAATCTCTCTCACGTTACCGAAGCTCTCCTCTTCAGCGCGCACAAACCGCTCTCGACCAAGGAAATTGTCGATCTTCTCCACGGTGCCGGCGCAGAGGACGAGTTTTCGCCTAACGAATTCGCAAAAGTACGGCAGCCCGACGTCGCGGCGGCGATCGAGCAATTGAAAGTGGAATACATTCAGAACGAACACGGCTTTCAGCTGGTCGAGAAAGCGAATGGCTGGCAGCTCGTCAGCGATCCGAAGTACGCGCAATGGGTTCGCGGACTTTTTCCCGCGCCGAAGCCAGCGCGCTTGAGTTCGCCTGGGCTCGAAACGCTCGCGATCATTGCTTACCGCCAACCGATTACGCGCGCCGATGTCGAGGCGGTGCGCGGCGTGACGATCGACGGAGTTTTGCAAACGTTGATGGAACGCGGGCTCGTGAAAATTTCAGGACGGGCTGAGATTCCCGGACGGCCGCTGCTTTACGAGACAACGGAATTCTTTCTCGACCATTTCGGTCTGCGCAATCTCGACGAGCTGCCGAATGTCGAAGAGTTGCGCACACGGCATTTGCCCGTCGCGCCGCGGCCGCAAGCGACAACCGAAACTGTCGCTCAGCCTGAATTGCCTGCGTCATCCGAATCGTAATTAGATCGATGGGCCGGTTGTCGATCTTTGCCATCGCATCTTTGTCGGCAACTTCATTCGCGGCTGACATTCAGCCGGGCAATTGTGCGCGCGCGGCTGGCTACTCAGATAAAAACCGCGGTTTTTCTGTGCTCGTCATGCAGAATGGCAAGACGGTTTTCGAGCATTACGCAAACGGCGGCGGCACCGACATGCGCTGCAAAATCTTCAGTGGCACAAAAAGTTTTTGGGGAATCGCAGCGCTTTGTGCCGTTCGCGACGGTTTGATCAAGCTGGATGATCGCGTCGCCGACACGATCACCGAGTGGAAAAATGATCCGCGTAAGACGCAGATCACGATTCGCCAGCTGTTGAACCAAACGGACGGCATCGAGCCCGCGCCGCATCTGCACAGCGAATCGATTCGCGATCGCAACGCCGTCGCCATCCAGTTGCCGCTCGTCGCAGAGCCGGGCTCTGCGTACGCCTATGGCCCGAGTCATCTTCAGATTTTCAACGAAGTGCTGCGGCGAAAGTTGAATGGAAGATCGACAGTCTCCTACATCAGCGAAAGCGTTCTCTCGCCACTTGGCCTAACGAGCTTGGAATTCAAGCGAGACGGCCGCGGCAACCCGCTGCCGGCAAGCGGATTCGAGCTGACCGCGCGCGAATGGGCGCACTTTGGCGAACTCGTCCTCGGCCGCGGCAATTATCACGGCAAACAAATTGTGCCGTCGAACCTGTTGAGCCAGGGTTTCATCGGTTCGAGCGCGAATCCGTCGTACGGCCTGACGCTTTGGTTGAACCGCCAGGCGCCGAACGCTCGCGAGATCGATTACGAAAAAGAGCTCGATTTGAAATGGCAACGCGCGCGCTGGGGCGGGATTTGCATCTGCCGCGCTGCGCCGCCAGACATGGTCGTCGCCCTCGGCTCGAATTATCAACGATTGTTCATCATTCCATCGATGAACGCGTTGATTGTTCGCCAGGGAACGAGCGGGAAATTCTCGGACTCATTTTTCCTGCGGCTGATTCTCGGCCGATAGCGGGTTTGACTTGACCGCAGCTTTCTTGAACCGTTCCCGCCTAACTCATTGTCGATCTTATGAATAAATTTGCCATCGGTTGCGGCGGAGTGCTGGTCATTTTGCTCTTCATCGTCGTGGTTGCGGCTTTAGCGTTGATGGGTAGTTACAATCGTCTGGTCAAGTCGCAGCAAGGAGTCGACTCGCAATGGGCGCAGGTGCAAAATGTTTACCAGCGGCGCGCCGATCTCATTCCCAATCTGGTCAACACCGTCCAAGGCGCCGCGAACTTTGAGAAATCGACGCTCACCGACATCACGAACGCGCGCGCCAGCGTCGGCCGAGTTCAGCTCGATCCGAACAAAGCGCCGACTGATGCCAGGCAGCTTGAGGAATTCCAAGCCGCGCAAGGTCAGCTGAGCAACGCGCTCTCGCGTTTGCTCGTCGTGGTCGAGCGTTACCCGGAATTAAAGGCGAACCAGAATTTCCTCACCCTTCAAGCGCAGCTCGAAGGAACCGAGAACCGGATCGCGGTTGAGCGGAACAAGTTCAATGAAGTCGTGCAAGGGTACAACACCCAGGTGCGCAGCTTCCCAACCAATTTCATTGCCGGGATCTTCGGTTTCGCGCCCCGCCCCTACTTCACTGCGCAACCGGGTGCGGAAACAGCGCCGACGGTGAATTTCAATTTCGGTTCGCCTGCTCCTGCGGCATCACCCGCAGCAACGGCAGCCGCGACGCCGTAAGGTAGATGTCGATCCTGCGAAGTTGCGTCGCACTTGCGGCGATTTCACTCGCGCTAAATGCACGCGCGGCGGAGATGATCCCCTCGAAGCCGGCAGCTTACTTTAACGATTACGCCGGCGTTGTTTCAAGAGACGCCGCGCTTCGATTCAACGAACAGCTCGCGCAATTCGAGCGCGAAACTTCGAATCAGATAGTCGTCGCAATATTTCCGAAGATGCAAAGCGACTCGGATATTGCGGATTACACGTATCGCGTCAAAGAAACTTGGCACGTTGGGCAGAAAGGATTGAACAATGGCGCGGTTTTGTTCGTGTTCATAACAGACCGCAAGATGTTCATCCAAGTGAACTATGGCCTGGAGGGCGCACTCCCGGACGCAACTTGTTTCGACATCACGGAAAATCGAATCAAACCGCATTTTAGGAACAAGGATTATGAAGCCGGACTTGCTGAAGGCATCGATTCGATTCTTAAAGCGGTCCGTGGCGAATACAGAGGAACAGGAACGACCGTTAGGGAACGGCGAAGTAAAGCCCCGGCGCCCAGCTTTTTGTTTTTCATTATTTTCTTCGTCGTGTTGTCGATTATTTCCCGGATCATGCGAAAGCTTGGCGGCTACAGTTATTCCTCGCGTCGGCGAGGGCCGGTTTTCATCCCGATGGGATTCGGTGGTGGAAGTGGCGGCGGCTGGTCCTCCGGTGGCGGCGGATTCAGCGGCGGAGGCGGTATTGGTGGCGGTGGTGGCGCAGGCTCAAGCTGGTAAGCACCAATGCGAACCAACGAATTTCTGAGCAAACTCGAGCACGATC
>Ga0137359_10003947_pt1 | contig 12107 bp, 9 predicted proteins | sample Mad1_40_16metaG_FD_108281 | JGI IMG/M metagenome (GOLD analysis project Ga0137359, IMG submission 108281) | Vadose zone soil microbial communities from Angelo Coast Range Reserve, California, USA - Mad1_40_16 metaG | ecosystem: Environmental > Terrestrial > Soil > Vadose zone | place: USA... | reverse complement strand
CAAGGCGCGCGAAAGATTGCGCGTATCAGTCGCAGCATCATTTACTAGCTGCGCGATTTTTTCGACATCACCCACTTCGATCACGCGATGATTCTTTAGTCGTGAGGCGACCGAGCGCGCCATGAATGCGACTGCGGTGAGGTGCTGGCAAAGTCCATCGTGCAATTCTTGACCGAGCCGTTGCTGCTCGCGGTCGCTGATCTCCAGGATTTCGCCTTCCAGGCCTCTGCGTCGCACGATCTCTTTCTCCAATTCCTTGTTTGCAGCACGCAACTCTGCCGTTCGCTGCGCTACCTTTGCTTCCAAGATCCTCTGCGCGCTGCGTACCTCGGAAATAGCCGTTCGATAAAACTGAGACCCGGCTTTGCGTGCGGCGTCCCAAACAGCGAGGGCCCTCTCACTTTTGCGCGCGAGATGTTCCAGCCGTTCTCCCGCTCTCATTGACTTGCCGAGCGCGCCCACTCCTTTGTGCACTCGGCTTTGCAAACCTTTCTGTGCTTTGCGCGATGCGTGTAACGCTTGCGTCCCTTTGCGCGCACGACCTTCAAGACGTTTCCGCGTTTTGCGAGCCGCGGCTTTGGCGCGTTTGGTTCTCGCGGCGTCCCGGCTGCGCTTCATCATACGGCGACTTTCTCATGAAAGGCGGCGATTTGTCAGCAAAATCTGCGCAGTCACTCGCCGACTTCGGCAGATGAGCGACGCTTCTTGCGAACATTATAAAACGAGGGCAGGCGCACTCGGTAAGACTTTGACCTATAACTAAACTTACCGTTTGTCTGATTGCGCTTTCGGTTGCGATTCTGCATTCTCCCGCGCAAATGGCGCTACTCTCCCCGATCAGGTTATCGGATCGCGACAAACTGGAGATTTTACAGCGCCTGGATCGATTCCGAAAATGGCATTCGCTCGATGACAAACGTTATTGTCTCGCTTGCGGCAATGTAATTACCGGACACGAAATCGATGTGGTCGGCGGCACTCGCGGCACCGGACCTTTGCGAGTGGTTTGTTCCACTCCGCGCTGTCATGCCATTCCAATGGATTGGGTCCTACCCACCAACCAAGTGCTCGAGAAGATGTTGATGTTGCAAGACGAGCCGCGCGTCCGTCCGACTCCGACTGACCGATGGGGGCAGCGCGAAAATTCTTTTTCTGCCGCTCTGCGAAAATTCGCGGGCCAGTTTCGAAGAGCAGCCTAAGTTGGCTGCGACTTCTTCTGATCCAAGTGCCACGCGCGTAGGGATTTGACCTACGGTCCAACCGGTTTGCAGCCCGATTGCCGTCTGCCTTCGGCTTTCGCATCTTTTGAATCACGCAACGATTTCGGGCGAACCCACAACAACCATTCGTTAGGCAAAAACTTATGTTACAACCACGCTTCGATTGCGACACTGCCGAATTCACTTCCGACGAGTCGCTCATGGCGGCGATTACCGATCATCAACCGGAAGCTTTGAGCGAATTTTATTCGCGCCACGGCAACAGGATCAGGTCGGTCATCGGCAACGTGGTGCACGAGGAAGGGGAAGCGGACGATGTGCTGCAGGAGATCTTGATCCAAATCTGGCGCGAAGCCGATCGCTATTCGCCAAAAGCGGGCAAGCTGCTTGGCTGGGTGGTAACCTTGGCGCGCCGCCGCGCCATCGATCGGTTACGTCGGAAACAAGCGTATTGCCGCGCCAAGGAACGTTACGAGGCGCAGGTCGATCACCAGCCGCAGACCTCGCCGCAACCTCGCGGACTCGGGAACGAGATTGAGCGTTCTGATTTGCGGCGCTTTCTTCACCGACGCCTGAACGATCTGCCGCGCTATCAACGCCAGGCCATTGAGCTTTCCTTTTTCACGGGAATGAGCCATCGCGAGATCGCCGCTGCCACGCGCGCGCCGCTAGGCACGGTGAAAACGCGCCTCGAGTTGGGATTGCAGAAATTAACGCAATCGCTGCGGCCGATACGTCACAAAGTTTAGCGACACCTTAGGGCGCCGGGGCTCCGAGCTGACCTTGGGGGACCAAATCGGAGTCCCGGCGAGGGCTTTAGTCGCGCACCGACAGATTGTCGCCGGACCCGGCGGAGCCGGGCAGCTCCTTCAACAGAAAGAGACGATTGGAATGAAAATTACGCGAGAAGGAGCTGGGCGACCCAGCTGATTGATTCAATCGGCTGCCCTTTGGGCGCAAAAGCGGGTCGATCTTTCATTGGAAAGTTAATGCCGAATCCGAGCTACAATTTTGCCGGGCTCGTGCTATGTTTTTGCAAATGGATACGCCTCACATCACCGCTTACCTGAAAACTTATTGCGGCTGGAGCGCCGGCGTCCGCGCCGTCCTCGCCAAATACAATTTGCCCTTCACCGAAAAAGACATCATCCAGAATCCCGCTTTCCGCTGGGAGATGGAGACAAAGAGCGGCCAGCCGCTTTCGCCGTGCGTCGAAATTAACGGCCACGTGCTTCCCGATGTCAGCGGCGAAGAAGTGGAGAAATATTTGATCGACAATAAAGTCGTGCAGGCGAGCGACGCGCAAACTGGTGTGCCATTGAACGCTCCGTGCCCAACTGAGGTGCACGAGGGCGAAGTGAAGCTCAATTTCTAGTTTCGCTTCTCTTTCTTTTAACGCGTGGATCGGGCAGTCCGTTAAATGCCAGTCCGGCTCGGAGTGCCAGTCCGGCTCGGACCGCCCAACTTTTCTCTGAGCCAATCTGTGGCTAGATTGTCAGAGATTTGAATGAAACTTTTCGCGCGCGCCCGGAAGAGCAAACTTTTCCGCTACGGTTGGAAAATTAGCCTGCTCGGCCTCATCGCGGCGGGAGGTTTGACTCTCTTTATTTTTTACGGCGCGTGGGCGTCCAGTTTCGACATGAAAAAGGTGGGCGCCATGCCGGAGCGCAGCACCGTTTTCGACTTCGCTGGAAAGATTTACAGCCGTCTCGCCGGCGCGAATCGCTTGCGTGTCTCTCTCGACCAAGTCTCGCCGTTTTTCATCACCGCGCTCCTGACGCGTGAAGACACGCGCTTTTATCAACATTCGGGGATTGATTGGCGTGGCATTTTGCGTGCGCTCGTGCGCGATCTTCTGAGCGGCTCGGCCAAGGAAGGCGCCAGCAGCATTACTCAGCAACTCGCCCGTAACAGCCTTCCGCTCGGTGGGCGCAACATCAGCCGCAAATTACTTGAAGCGATGGTGGCTCTGCGAATCGAGCGCGAGTTTAGCAAACAACAGATCCTCGAGCTTTACGTGAACCGAATTTACTTCGGCTCCGGCTGTTACGGAGTCGAGACCGCTTCGCAGGCCTATTTCGGCAAGCACGCGTCGGAACTCAATCTTCCCGAGGCCGCGCTTCTCGCCGGTTTGATTCGAAGTCCAAATCGGTTTTCGCCGCTGAAAAATCCGGAAGGCGCGGCCCTCCAACGCGACGCCGTTTTGGATCGCCTGGCCGAGTTGAAAAAAATTTCGGCCGCGCAAGCCACCCAGGCAAAGTCTGCCAGAGTCGATGCGCATCCCAAGCGCATGCTTCAGATCCAGGAAAATTACGCAATGGACGCGGTGCAGCGCGATTTGAACGCGATTCTTACTCAGGACCAGATCGACAATGGCGGCCTCTACATTTACACGACGCTCGATCCGGCTGTGCAAAATGCAGCGCAGCAAGCGCTCGAGACGCAACTCACCAAGATCGAGCATCAATCGAATTTTCATCATCCGGTCAAGGCGAACTATCAGCCGCCGGAAAACGGCGAGGATTCGGCGATGCCCTATTTGGAAGGCGCGGTCGTGGCGATCGACAACAACAGCGGCGGCATCCGCGGTCTCGTTGGCGGCCGCGATTATTCGCAAAGCAAATTCAATCGCGCGCTGCCGCCGGCAAATCGACAGGTCGGCTCGGCCTTCAAGCCGTTTGTTTACACTGTCGCCTTCACTCAAGGACTTCTCCCCGGCGCTTCGATTAGCGATGGTCCGATTCAGCCGGGCGAAATCGATGGTGCGGGAAATTGGTCGCCCGGAAATTCCGATGGCACTTACGGCGGCATCGAGCCTTGTTCATACGGCCTCATTAATTCCCGCAACACCATGAGCGTGCGGGTCGGCCAATTCGCCGGCCTCGACACTGTGCAAAAAGTCGCCACCACACTCAATCTCGGCGAAAACATTCCGCGCGGCCCCGCCATTTACATCGGTTCGTTCGAAACAAATCTGAAAGATCTCACCGCGGCTTACGCGGTTTTCCCGAACGCCGGAATTCGTAAACAGGCTTACGTCATCGAACGCATCGACGATCCTGAGCACCGGCCGATCTATCGCGCCGCGCACATTGCCGCGCCCGCGCTCGATGCGAGCGCGGCCTGGATGACTTCGCGATTGATGGAAGAAGTGCTCACGACGGGAACCGCTGCGAGCGCGCGTTCGTTAGGCTTTAAATTACCGGCGGCTGGAAAAACCGGAACGACCAACGATTACAAGGACGCCTGGTTCGTTGGTTACACCAGCACGATGACTTGCGGCGTTTGGGTTGGGTTCGATCAACCGGTCACGATCATTCCGCACGGTTACGGCGCCGCTCTCGCGCTTCCGGTCTGGGTGCAAGTGATGAACAAAGCCGCGGTCCGTTATCCGCCGGAGGACTTGCAAACTACGATCCCGATGCAACACGCCATCGTTTGTTCGCTCTCGAATCATCTCGCCACTACTGGCTGTCAGTCGGCGGGCACTGCCTACGAAATTGATTTACCGGCTGATAAAGTTCCCACGGCGCCATGCGAAATTCACGGCGGCGATCAAATGTACGCGCAGCGCCTGGACGATCTCGGCCGCAAAGCCGCCACTTTCCCGAACAAACTCTTTCAATCGTTCCGGAAATTCTTCGGTGGCAAGTGACTTGTCATCCCGAGCAGAGCGAGGGATCTCCCAATCGAAGTGCGGAATACACAGGCTAAATAGCGTGATCGATCAGCTTGTGTGAGATCCTTCACTTCGTTCAGGATGACCGCGTTCGTTGAACGCTCGCCAATCTCCCACGTGTCGATGTCCACCTTCGGTCGCCGTGGCGACCTGTGGCGCGACGCTTTTCTTTCGTTGAAAAAGCGAAATAAAAGCGGGTGAGGGGAATCGAACCCCCGTGTGTAGCTTGGGAAGCTACCGTTCTACCATTGAACTACACCCGCGAAAGAGTTTCAGATTTTAGATTTCAGATCGCAGATTGCAATCGAAACAAAATCACTGCCACGAAATCACGTCGTCGGACTGAACGCCACTAGCGTTCTTGTAAAGGTTGTCGCCGTTATTTCCCAACTTTGTATCTTTGCCGAGAGACCAAGCGATAACGCCCTGGCGAATCGGACTCGAACCGGCGCCCCCGCTGCCTCCGTAGGGATTTGGCGTTACCTGGTTGTCGTAATCTGCGTCGAGAGCGACGGCATAAGCAGTTCCCCATGGGTCGAAATATTGACCTGCCCCAGTCGTCGTTCCAATTCCGGAGCGTGGATTAGCCGGATCTTTTACGTCTGGTGGCGACATGAAAACAATTTGCCGCGTATTCAGGGTGGTGCTTATCCCGCGCAATTCATTAAATAGAGCGTCATTTGTGTTTCCACCGGACCCGTAAGTCGCCGTCGCATCAGTCGTTGCTGATGTCGGATAACGCCCGTACTCCGTGTAAAACGCATTCACCGCGGTCACGATTTGGGTGAGATCGTTCTTGGCTTGGGTTTTCTTAGCCTGGTCCTGCACACCGCGAAATGCCGGAAATAAAAGTCCCATCAAAATCACAATGATCGTGATGACGACGAGCAGCTCGATGAGAGTGAAGGCGCGTGATTGTCGATCTTGCATGACTCGACTTCAGGTGTAGTGGCGCGTGTCCTCACGCGCAAACTTCTTTTAATGCGGCTGGGGACAGCCGCCTCTACACCAATTTAACGATTTATCGCTTCAACGAATCACGTCCACTTCGCCATTTGTTCGGGAAAGGGACATTGGGCACAATCGGAATTATCCTGCAAACAGAAGTCTTCGTAAATCTGCAAAAGTCCCTGCTGATGCGCGACCGTTTTCAGAAATTGCGCCGTTCGCGCGTCGGAGCCGAAGAGACGCGTGGCGGCGGTTTCGAGCGGCCGATTAGATAGACGCGACTTTAGTTTTGCGTAGTCCGGCCAAACATCGGCGTCATCCAAGAACCAGACCGGGAAGATGACGTTGGCCAGGATTTCCGCCACGCGCGATTCGCCAATGAGCGCCATTTCTTTTGGCGAGGAATCCGAAGTAAGCGTGTAATGAAATTTCCAAAACGGATGGTCGAGGCCGTCAAAGAAATCGTTTACGGCCGCAACACTTTTCTTGCCTAACGAGCGGCGCACCGCCGGCCATTCGCACGCCAGGATCGACAATGCGGCCAGCCGCCGCTGCGGATGATTGAGTGGTCGCGTGCCGCTTAAACGCCATGTCTTGGCCGGCAAAATGAATCGTTGGAAATCGTCGCGGTGCGGCCACCATCGGTCCCACAATTGGCGCACATAATTTCTGGTCGATTTTTTGTAAACGGCCAGGTCCGGCGCTTCGAGGAAACCGGCCACGCCAAACAACAGCGCTTCGCAATCGTCCTTCTTTTCGCGTAAAGACTTCAGCGGCAGTCGCTGCGCGATCAACGTGAAGGCCAATTTATTTTCTTTGTAACCGAGCGCTGCCGCCAATTCCTGGAAAAGCGCTTCGTCTCGGCCGTGATTGTCGATCTTGGCGTGGATGCGCGCGGCCTTTTTCTGCAAACGAAATTGCGCAGCTGCATCCAGCACGCTCCGCACCTGTTCTTCCGGCAAATCTTTCAGTGGCGCCTGGCAACGGCCCGGTCGGGCCAGCGGAATGTTCGCGCTGAAAGTTTCCGGTAAGACCGCGGGATCGATGCGCACCTGCGGCACGTTGCGGTTCGATATTGTGCGCGTGAAGAATTCGCGGTCGCTCGTGTCGATGAAAACATGGAGCACGGTTTGTTCAAATGTGGGATTCGTCGCATGACCATGCGTTTCCCAATTGCGATCGGCGAGATCGATCTCGATGCAGCCGCGCATCGGCTCGCTTCCGTTAATGCTTACCGCGGCATCGGAGAAATCGGGGCCGGCTTCGCGGTTCCAGGTGCCGAATTGGACGATGTCGATCTTATCCCCGGAAGCGGACACAAAATTTTGCCCGAAATCTCCGGCGAACCAGCGCGCTTGCAGTTCCAGTTCATTTGGAGTGCGCAGCGGAAGAAAAAGCGCGCGTTCGCGCACGCGTGCGGCTTTTTCCAGCATTTCCGCATAACGATTGCCGATCTGGGGAGAAATCGTCACGGCGCATTGTAGCCGTTTCGCTCTGCGAAACGCGATACCGATGTTTCAAAAGCGTCGCCCAAAGGGCGACGGCTACAGCGCGGCTGCTACAATTTCAATCGGCGCTCGCCGGCTCAAGGCGCGATTCGACACCGGTCGGACCGCGCTGCCCCAAACGCTCGCGCAAGTTTCGCACAATCTCTTCGACCGTCGCCGCGTGCGGGCGCGGAAAAATAAAAAGATATTTCGGACCCTTCCCGGCAGCCGGGAAAATAATCAGGTTTTCCGAGAGGAATTTCGGTTCGTGCGCGACCATCGAGCCGCCGAGCTCGATTGTTTGGGCAAATGGCCTCCCGGTTTTGCGCGCGACAAAGAAAAGTTTGTGCGGTTCTTCATTGGTTGCGACCAGCGCGCCGAAAAGATTTGCAGGAATCCGGCGTCCGCGGCCGCTGATGCAGGGCGCGGCCCAGGCGATCGTTTCACCCAGGACGTTTTGTCGTGCAAAAACGTGCTCCAATCGCGCCGGCAAAGTAACCGGCAACTTTACCGGCATGTTGAGATCGGGCGGGCCATTCAATTTTTTAAAGGCGAGCCAGGTTTTCGCTTTCATGGCGCGCAGAATCTTCGGCGCAAAATAGAAGAACGCTGCGGTGGCAACGGCGAAGATCGACAATGCGAGGATGGGATTGTAATGAATCAGCGCGAGTCCGCCCAGGACGGCGATATCTTCGCCAACACTGAGAGCGATGTTCGAAAACGGCTCGGGCGATGTATTGCTGGCGAGTCGCGTCGCCGATTTCGCCGTGTGTGCGATCAAACTGGTTCCGCCCGCGAGCAAGGCCACGATAACGGTAAACGCCGGGCTGGGATGTCCGAGCACTTGGATCGCGAGCAACGCGCCGCCAATCGGTCGAATTACAGTGTGGACAATGTCCCATGCGGAATCGATCCACGGAATTTTGTCCGCGAAAAATTCGAGGAAATAAAGAATGCCAGCAATGATAATTACGGCGGGATGGCCAAGCACTTCGAGCGATTGATAGGCGGGCCCGAGCGTGATCCAATGAAAATGAATTGCCAGACCGGTGGCGAAAACGGTGAGATAAAGATCGATTCCGGCGAGACAAGCAAGCCCGAGCGCGACGCCGAGAAGGTTCAGCCGATCCACATGAAAATTATGCGGCGCGGCGATTGATTGTCACGCGGTTTCAATCTTCAACATGGCCACAGTTGCCGCCGAGGACGGCGGCCTCTACAATCGCGCCATGCTTGATATTCGCCTGATTCGCGAAAAACCGGATTTCGTGAAGAAGCAGCTTGCCAAACGCGGAAGCGGCGATGAGGCGATGATTGATCAGCTGCTTCTGATTAATCAACAATGGCGTGCTGGCGAAGCAAAAGTCCAAGAATTTCGCGCTTCGAAAAAGGCCAAGAGTGAAGAGGTTCGAATGCTTCGTGAATCTGGAGGTCCCGCACCCCTGCTGGAGCAAGCACAGAATACATCCAAGGGATTGGAGGAAAACATTAGCGCTTTGGAGCAGCAAATCGCAGCAGCAAAATTGCGGCAAGACGAACTGTTGCTGCAAATTGCGAACCTGCCGCATGAGAGCGTGCCGATCGGAAAAGACCCGAGCGCCAACAAGATTGTGCGCAGTTGGGGCGAAAAGCCAAAGTTAAAGGAAACTCTCGATCACGTCGCGCTCGGGGAAAAATTGAAACTTCTCGACTCGGAGCGCGCGACGAAGTTAAGCGGGAGCGACATAATCTGTTTTACTGGCGCGGGCGCGAAGCTGGAGCGGGCGCTGATTAATTTTATGCTCGATCTGCACACGCAGGAGCATGGTTACACCGAAATTAGTCCGCCATTTCTCGTCCGGCGCGATTGCATGATTGGAACCAGTCAGCTGCCGAAGTTCGAACCGGACATGTACAAGGTGGAGAAGGACGAATTATTCCTCGCACCAACCGCGGAAGTGCCGGTAACAAATTTTCATCGCAAAGAGATCTTGTCGCTTGTCGATCTTCCCAAAAAATTTGTGGCTTACACGCCATGTTTTCGACGCGAGGCTGGATCTGCCGGACAAGAGACGCGCGGAATTACTCGCGTGCATCAATTCGACAAAGTGGAACTGGTAAAGATTACAACGCCGGAAAAATCTTACGGAGAACTAGAGTCGTTGGTTGCGGACGCAGAAAAGGTGCTGCGATTGCTTGGGCTGCATTATCGTGTGGTCGAACTTTGCACCGGCGACCTCGGGTTCGGTTCGGCGAAAACCTACGACTTGGAGGTCTGGTCGCCAGGTGTGCGCAAAATAGTTGGAGCCGTTACGCAATTCGGAGGTTATCTGGAAGTCTCGAGCTGTTCGAACTTCGAGGATTTCCAGGCGCGCCGAATGAATCTTCGTTACAAAGATGCGGATGGAAAAAATCATTTCTGCCACACCCTGAACGGCTCCGGTCTGGCGCTGCCCAGATTGTTCGCTGCACTGATCGAGAGTTATCAGCAATCGGACGGCTCGATCCGGATTCCGGAAAAATTGCAGCCGTACTTCGGCGCCGCCGAGATCAGGTAGCGGCGGTTCACCGAGCCGATCCGAGCCGGATTGGCGTTTTGGCGATTGAGGTCAATCGCCGCTACCTTCAGCGAAGAGATTGAGCTGCGACCGATTCTTTTCCGCGAGCGCCTTTTCCTCCTCCGACGGCAGGGGCAACTCGAAGCCGAGACGATGGGCCAACCGTTGCGCAGTCTCTGGAGCGAACCCTTCGAAGTGATTGCTCACGAATGCCCAGACGTTACGCACCTCGGCGAGGTGCCGTTCGATTTTGAGCGACCAACTTTCGAGCGCGGCCTCGCGTTTCCAAAGAAGTTTGTCGTAGCGATGAACGAACAGGCCGTCGCGATCGTACTTGGTCGAATAATCGCCGAGTAGCCGCAGGTAAAGAAAATCGGCGGTTAGTGGAAGGAATTCGAAAGGCGCAAGATTGCGTTCGTTGAGCGGGCTGGTGTCGGCCCAAACCCAGCAGACGCGGCACTTTTCGAGAAGTCCGATGATTTGCGGGCGATGCCAACCAGCGTGACGAAACTCAACGGCGAATCGAAAATCGCGCGGCAATTGGGTGAGAAATTTGCGAAGCGGTTGCCGGCCGTCTTTAGGCGTGAACGATGGCGGCAGCTGAACAAGAATGACCTGCAGTTTCGGCGCGAGTGGTTCGATGGCGCGCAAAAACGAATTGAGCTCCGCGCTGCAATCACGCAGCCGGCAAACGTGAGTGATTTCGCGGGGAAGTTTGCAGCTGAACCGAAACGAGGCCGGGGTCATCTCCATCCAGCGCTGCACAGTATTTTCCGCCGGTGCGCTGTAAAAGGTTGAGTCGACTTCAACAGCCGGGAAATAGCGCGAGTAAAATTCCAGCCACTCGGACTGCGGCAAATCCGGCGGATAAAAAGTTCCTCGCCAGTCGTCGAAACTCCAGGCGCAGGCGCCGATGCGAATCTTCTGCTGGTCGGTCAGATTCAAGCTGAAGTGAAGCTAATCCAGGCAGAGCGAAGATGTCGATGTTAGGGATGTCGATTTAGCGATTACAAGAGGCGATTTGCCCGGTCTTTTGCCTCTTGGGCAACTTGACGGAGACGATAAGTCAACTACCCTGCCAGACCCCATGAAATTTCGATTTCTCCCGCTGTTTTTTCTGCTCTCGGCAGGTCTGTTTTTTGCCGGCCCGAGCAGAGCCGCGATCGTTTTCAGGCCCGGCGAAAAAGCGAAATATGTGGCTCCCGGCGAGGAGGAGATGAACGGAAACGCCGAGGAGTTGTTCCACATCGGGCAAACGGCCGAAAAAGAAGGCAATCTCAAACGAGCCATCAGAGCTTACAGGACTCTCGTCCGCCGCCATCCCAAAGATGCGCTTGCGCCGGGAGCCGCTTTTCGCACGGGTGAATTACAAGAAAAGGTGCACGATTATCTGAATGCCGCGGCGTCATACCGATGGGTTGTAGAAAGATATCCCACCAGCCCGCGCTTTAATGAAGCAATCGAGGCGCAATTTCGCGTCGGCGAAATGTATCTGGCCGGAAAGAGGCTGAAGCTGCTGGGCATTCCGTTTGCCACATCGATGGATCGGGCGGTGGAAATTTTTGCGGCGGTGATCCGGACCGCGCCCTACGGCAAGTACACAGCGCGTGCGCAGTTCGACATTGGTTTGGCCCGCGAAAAACAAGGGTTGAACGACGCAGCCTTGCAAGCTTACCAGGCAGTCGTCGACAAGTTTCCCAACGACCCGATCGCAGCCGACGCGCAATATCAAATTGGATACATTTGGTTGAGCGCGGCGCGCGGTGGCACGAAAGACATCGCGGCCGCAAATAATGCCAGGACTGCCTTCGAGGATTTCGTTTTTCGCTATCCCAACAGCGAGAAGGGGCCGCAAGCTCGAGCCAATCTCCAACGCCTCGAGCATAAGCAAACGATGACCTCGTATGACGTGGCCAGGTTTTATGACAAGCAGAAATATTACCGGGCTGCTGTGATTTATTATAACGAAGTGATCCGACAACAGCCGGGCTCACCCGAAAGCGAGAAAGCCAAGAAACGAATCGACCAGTTGCGTGCGAAAGTCGGCGAGAAAGCGTTGCAGCCGGCCTTCGCGGCGGAGGAAGCCAAGAAAAAGGCCGCGACTCCTGCAGGGGCGAACAAGCCGGAACCGTCGACGAGCAGTTCTACCAGCGGCAACGAGCCATTGCCTCCGCCAGAAACGGATTTGGCGTTACCGCCACCAGCTTCGCTCATGCCCGATACCACGAACGCCCCT
>Ga0137359_10003941_pt1 | contig 12112 bp, 10 predicted proteins | sample Mad1_40_16metaG_FD_108281 | JGI IMG/M metagenome (GOLD analysis project Ga0137359, IMG submission 108281) | Vadose zone soil microbial communities from Angelo Coast Range Reserve, California, USA - Mad1_40_16 metaG | ecosystem: Environmental > Terrestrial > Soil > Vadose zone | place: USA... | reverse complement strand
GGTTTCCCTGCTCGAAAAGGCATACGGCGCGCAGCCGTCCAAAGACGGTCTCATCACGGCGCTTGCCCGCCTATACGCCCGCACCGGCGATCCAGCCAAGGCGGAGGCGGTCTTGACTACTCGCCTGAAGGCCGATCCAAAGGACGTTACGATCCGCGCGGCGTTGGCCCAGCTATATCTCGAGGAAAAGAAATATGATGAGGCCATCGCCGATTACGCGCGCGTCATTTCAGAGCGTCCGGCCGATGCTCCCGTGCTCAACAACCTGGCTTGGCTCTATCAGCAAAAAGGCGATCTGGCGAAAGCGCGCGCACTGGCCGAGCGAGCGATCGCTGCCGCGCCGCGCGCGCCGCAGATCGACGATACGCTCGGATGGATCCTGTTGGCCCAGGGCGAAACCGACAAGGCGGTTACCTATTTGAGCGCCGCCAGCGTCTCGGCTCCCAGCAATCCGGACATTCGATATCACCTCGCGGTTGCCCTCCACCGGGTCGGTCGCGCGGCTGACGCTCAGGCAATGCTCGAGACCTTGCTCGGTTCCGGTGTCGCTTTTTCGGACAAATCCGAAGCGGAAAAGCTGCTGCAACAGTGGAAGCGAGGCTGAGTGGGTCGGCCGGCTAGCGAGCGGCCTCGATCTCCTGCAGAAGCTTCTGTAACTCTCGAGCGAGGCGCGGCGCCGGCATTCTGCGGCGAGAAACCGGATCGGCGGCGAGGGGGGGCTCGTCGGTGTCCGGCGGTGGTGCACTCAGGCGCTGGAGCGCGGCTGTCAGCTCCTCGACTGCGGCCTGCAGCTCCGGCAGAGCGGCAGCATTCGCAACCGTGCTTTCATCCATCGGCTGCTGCTGCGCAGCGCTTGTGCGCACGGTTGTCTCGAGTGTCTCGACCGACGATCGCAGCGTGGCTCCGAGAGCCTGGGTATTCGCTGTCAAGCGGCCGACTGCGTCCAGCAGAGCGGCAGCATTGGCAACTGTGCTTTCTTCCATCGGCTGCTGCTGCGCAGCGCTTGTGCGCACGGTTGTCTCGAGTGTCTCGACCGACGATCGCAGCGTGGCTCCGAGGGCCTGGGTATTCGCCGTCAGGCGGCCGACCGCGTCCAGCAGAGCATGATGGCCTTGCTCCATTACCGCGACCAGCCGTTCGGGAAGTTGAGGCGGCGCCGAAGGCGCCCTGTCGTCGTCAGAGGCAGGAGCGTTGCAAGCCACTTCCAGCAATTCTACGGCACGGCGAAGGAGTCCGACTTCGACGCGCTCGGCAGGCAGCTGCGCAATCGTTTCGAGCAAGGGTTCTGCCGTGACGTCGATGGCAATACGCCCGAGGACGGCGAGAAGTACCAGACCAACAAGGATCAGAATGACGGAAGTCGTCGGAATCGCGCCCGACAGAAACGGCAGAGAATTGTGGTCTTGTGCGAGACCTAGGCCGACGACTCCGGCCAGCACGATCAGCGCGCTGAAGAAATGGCTGCGCGCCAGCGAGATATAATAAAGCCGCGCAATCTCGCTCCTCGTCTCGGTCGGATTAAATCGGGCTTGCAGCACGACACGCCCGTCTGCTCTTGTCGATTGGGCCAGTGCCGGAGCCAGTCTTGGCGCAAGCTGCTGGAAGCCATTCGCGCCAAAGTCGGCGACCCAGTCGCGCCGGGGTGGGGCTCGATCGGAGGCAGTACGTGCCAGATGGTGGCGCACGCGCAAGGTACCGGCGACCAGGGTCGCCGTCGTCAGCAGCATTGCACACAGGGCATACATGGCGAGTGTGGCAACCGCGAGTGCGGGCAAATGCAGCAGCAGCATCGTCCCAATCTCGGGGCGTGGAGCGGCCAACACCTCAGGAACGGCTAAGGCAGCCCCTACCACAATCGCGCCGATCGCGCTCGACAAGACGATCATCCACGGTCGCATCGACACTCCTTCCATTGCCTACGCTTACCACCGCCCGATCGAGCCGGCTGCTGTTGTGGGATCTCGCCGCCACATGGATGCGATGGGTAATCGCGGCCAACATCTCCCGCGGAGAATAGCTCGAACGATCGCAGTTTACTTCCTCCGTCAACTGCCGGCTCAATTTCCCCACACCACCGGCATCGAGGAAGGCGTGAGGGTCGGCCGCGTCGTTCCGGGTGTCAAACTCCATCCGTGCACTAGCAAAGCAGTGCTAAAGATCCCCTATCCAGCCGCTCATACTGGGAAATTATCGATGCTCTATCAGCTTGGAGCGCCGATGGGCTGCATCTTCGTCCAGCTGTCCCGCAATCCGACAGTGCGGTTGAAGATCAGCCGGTTCGGAACACTGTCGAGGTCGGGGCAGAAATAGCCCTGCCTTTCAAACTGGACGGGCTCTCCCGACACCGCGGCGGCGAGGGCGGGCTCGACCCGGCTCTCGGTCAACCTCTCGAGCGAATGCGGATTGAGATCGGCCATAAAATCGCCGTCGGCACTCGGGTCCGGGCGGGTGAAGAGAGCATTATAGAGCCGAATTTCCGCCGGCACGGAGTGCGTCGCCGAGACCCAATGCAAGGTTCCCCTGACCCTGCGTCCGTCGGGCGCGTTGCCGCCGCGCGTCGCCGGGTCGTAGGTGCAGACCAGCTCTACGACCTCGCCCACTGCATTCTTTACCACCTCACGGCAGGTCACAAAATAGCCGTAGCGCAGCCGAACCTCGCGTCCGGGCGACAGTCGGTAAAAGTTCTTGGGCGGGTGCTCCATAAAATCGTCGCGCTCGACGTAGAGCTCGCGCCCGAACGGAATACGCCGGATACCGGCAGCCGGGTTTTCCGGGTTGTTGACCGCATCCAGCTCCTCAATGCCGCCGACTGGATAGTTCTCGATGACGAGCTTCAAGGGGCGCAGCACCGCCATCCGCCGCTCGGCAGTTTTGTTCAAGAGCTCGCGGATCGAGTGCTCGAACATCGCGACATCGACGATGCTGTTGGCCCGAGCGACGCCGACGCGGCGGACAAAGTCGCGGATCGCCGCCGGCGGCACGCCGCGGCGGCGCAACGCGGCCAATGTCGGCATACGTGGATCGTCCCAGCCGCTGACGCGCCTTTGCCGAACGAGCTCGGTCAGGAAGCGCTTTGACAGGACTGTGTAATTGAGGTTCAGGCGGGCGGACTCGTATTGTCGGGGCCGCGTCGGCACCGGCAAATTGTCGAGGAGCCAATCATAGAGGGGCCGGTGGTCCTCGAACTCGAGCGTGCACAGCGAATGCGTAATCCCTTCGATCGCATCCGACTGACCGTGTGCGAAGTCATAAGTCGGATAAATACACCATGTGGAGCCGGTGCGAGGGTGCTCTGAATGCAGGATCCGATAGAGCACCGGGTCCCGCAAATTGATGTTTCCGGCCGCCATGTCGATCTTGGCGCGCAAAACCCGCGCCCCATTCGGGAACTCGCCTTTCCGCATACGGCGGAACAAATCGAGGTTCTCGACAACTAATCTGTCGCGGTACGGACTGTTTTGCCCGGGCTCGGTCAAGCTGCCGCGCATAGCCCGCAGCTCTTCCGCAGGCAGATCGTCGACATAAGCCTTGCCCGTGCGGATCAGGTGCTCGGCCCATTCGTAGAGCTGGTCGAAATAATCTGAAGCATAGTAGAGGTGCGGTCCCCAGTCGAAGCCGAGCCAGCGCACGTCACGCTTGATCGCATCAATATACTCCTGCTCTTCCTTTATCGGATTGGTGTCATCGAAGCGCAGATGGCAACGGCCGCCATATTCCTGGGCGACCCCAAAATTGAGAGAGATCGCTTTGGCATGTCCGATGTGGAGATAACCGTTGGGCTCCGGCGGGAAACGGGTCACCACCCCGGCGGTGGCGCCCGACGCCATATCGGCCTCGATGATGTCGCGGATGAAGTCGCGGCCCGCTGCCGCTATCTCGTTCGCCATTAAGATCCTCGGTTCCATCGGCTCGTCTATGTGGCGCATTCGGGCGCGCCCGCCAAGCCCGGAGGAAGGCTCAGACCTCGCGGATCCGCCCCTCGGATTTTACCGCCTCGGCGATGGCATCGAATGCGGCGACGGTGTCGAGCATCTCACTCATCGAAATAGGACCGAGTCGACCGGCGGGAAGCTCAGAAGTTGCGGCGCGGCGCCGCTGCGCCCCAGCACGAGCTCGGTCCGGCCGAGCGCTTCGGCCGATGCGTTGCGGCCAAAGGCATGCACCCGCAAATACATCGGTGTCGACCGCCCCGCAGCCAGGGTTCCGCTGATGCCGGAGGCGAATTCGAGCAGCACCGAGAGGCTGTCGAGAGGATTGGGTGGCGGTTTGTGCGACAGCAGCAGAGCCTGGACGCGCCGGACCGGGCCCGCCAATGCGATCAGCGCGTCGAGGACATGGATGCCGGTCCCGGTCATCCCTCCGGCAGGCGATTCCTCCAGTGAATAGCGCCATCCCGTGAAGGTTCCGGCGAGCTCACTGCTGAAATGCGCCTCGACATGGGGGATCTCGCCGAGTTCGCCGCTTTTGACCGGTCGCACCAACTCGCGCAAGGAGGGAAAAAACCGTTTGTCAGTGCCGACCCCGAGCACGACCCCGGCCGCGCGGCAGGCCTCGATGGCGCGCGCCGCCTCGGATTTTTTCAAGGTCAGCGGCTTCTCGCAGAACACCGCCTTGCCCGCCGCGGCGACCGCAATGATCTGTTCGCAATGCAGTGAATGCGGCGTCGCCAAGACAACCGCGTCGACGCCGGGATCTGCGAGCACCGGCCCAAGCCCACCGACGTGGTTGAGCTGATGGGCTGCCGCGTATTCGCGATGCCTACCCGGATCGCGGCTGACCGCCTGGGTAAAGCGCAGCCGTTCGCTCTTGCCCTGAACCGCCTCGACGAGGGTCTTGCCCCACCGCCCGAGACCGACAATCGCGGCGTCGATCATCGGCAGGGCAGTCGAGCGTTAAGAGCGGCGAGCACCGAGATGCTGGGTGAAGAAGGCAAAGACCCCTCTTGGCACCGAACCTTGGCAAAAGCAAGCCGGATATCGGAAGCCATGGTCGTGGGTTGACATTCGCGGCGCGTTCGCGACCTTGATCGATTGGATTGGCGGGCGGGAGATTTGATGATGACCGGCGCTCTGGATCGCCTTCGCGTGCTCGATTTTACGACGACGATCGCCGGCCCGCATTGCGGCCGTCTGCTCGCCGATCTGGGTGCGGAAGTGATCAAGATCGAGGCACCCGAAGGCGACATGATGCGCACGCGGCCGCCGTTGCGCAACGGCGCCAGCACCAGCTTCGGGCAGCTCAACGCCGGCAAGAAGAGCATCGTCCTCGATCTTAAGACATCGCAGGCGGTCGAGGCGGTCCGGCGCCTCGTCGCCACCGCCGATGTGGTGGTGGAGAATTTCCGGCCCGGAGTCATGCGTCGGTTCGGCCTCGATTACGAAGCGCTCGCCCCGATCAAACCCGAGCTGATCTACTGCGCGATCTCGGGTTACGGGCAGACCGGTCCGTCCTCGCAATTGCCGGCCTATGCGCCGGTGATCCATGCCGCTTCGGGCTACGATCTGGCGCATATGGCCTACCAGGGAGAGCAGCGCCGACCGGATTATTGCGGCATCTACATCGCCGATGTGCTGAGTGGCACCTACGCATTCGGTGCGATCATGACGGCGCTCTATCAGCGTCAATTGACTGGGCGAGGTCAAATGATCGACGTCTCGATGCTCGAGAGCATGCTGAGCCTGACCTTGAGCGAAATCCAGGCTGCGCAGTTCGCAGTGGCACCTCCGGGCCGCCCGGTCTTTGGCCCGATCGCCGCCAAGGACGGCTACATCAATCTATCCATCGCCAGCGAGAGGACATTTCAGAACCTGGCGATCGCCTCCGGCCATCCCCAATGGATCACCGATCCGCGCTTTGCCAAATACCCCGATCGGCGGGCCAACTGGGGCGAATTGATCGACGAGCTGGAGCACTGGTCGCGACAGCGCAGCATGGAGGAGGTTCAGGCGATGTTCGACCGGCACGGGGTTCCGTCCTCGCCCTACCGCACGGTCAAGGAAGCCATGACCGATCCTCAGCTCGCGCACCGTCGCGCACTCGCCGAAATACACGATGCGGGCGGCACATTTCGGGCGCTCAACCCGCCCTTCCGCATGTCCGCCGCGACGACGGCGATGATACCCTACGCCGCGGCGCTCGGCGAGCACACCGAGGCGCTCCTGGGGGAGCTGGGCTATGGGCCGGCAGAGATCGCCGCGCTGAACGGCTGACCCATAGCGTCACTCGGTTGGCGTGCCTTGTGCCGCCGGCAGCACGAGCTGTGTCTAGGTCACGAGGGCGACTCGCTTGCCGTCGGGACCATAGATCGAAGTCTGCCAAACCAGCATGCGACGTCCGAGATGCAATGGCTCCGCCTCGCCGGTCACCCGGCCGGGCGAGCAGGAGCGGAAGAAGTTCGTCTTGGATTCGATCGTCGCCGTCCTGGTGCCCGGCGGAATATGAAACAGCGACCCCAAACCTCCGAGCTCGTCGCCAAAGGCCATCAGCGCACCGCCGTGCAGTATGTCGAAGGCGTTCAGATGACGTTCGTCCGCCTGCATTTCACCGACGACCTTGTCCTTGTCGGCAGAGGTGATGCCGATGCCGAAATGCAGCGCCATCCCCGTGCGAGGCGGCAGCACCATGATCATTCTCTCCGCGGGCCGCTCAGCGCTGCCACTGTAGCCTCTCGCGCGCGACGATGGTCTCACCGGCAGCGGTCAGACGCACCAGATTGACCGTACCCGCAAGCTCCGGCGAGCCCGAGTAGAACGCCGGAACGGCGCCGTTGCCGACGCGCATCGGTCGGTCCCAGTGACCGAGCGCCAGATAGTCGGCGCAGGTGGCGGCGATCTCGTCATCACTGAACACCCAGGACGGACGCAGCGGATTGGCTCGGGTTTCCGGCGGCTCGTAATGTCCGTGCGCCATCGCCACCTGCCAGCGCGTCGAGCGCGGTCGCGGCCCCCGCAGCGGCGCCATGCTGTAATAGTCCCGATGCGCGTGACCCCATATTTCGAGATCATATGCCGGAAACGGCACGGCCTCTTGATCGGTGACGCCGAGAATGCGGACGTTCGGGATCCGCTCGAACCCGCCGCGGACATGGACCGAATTCGGCAAAGCCGGATCGTGGTTACCGGGAAGAATCACGATTGGCATATCCGTTTCAGCGAGCGACCGCCCGGCTCGGTCAAGAATGGCGGCGCTCAGCTGATTGTTCTCGAAGGTATCCCCGGCAAGCAGAACAACATCCGCCCGCAGCGCCCTGGCGGTCGCCAGCACGGCGCGAAGTCCGGCCGTGCCGTCACCACCACGTGGCCCCGCGCTGCTATCGTCGTCGACATGAATATCCGAGCTGTGCACGAGCACAATCTCGGGCGTGCGAACAAATTGTGGGTTCGAAGCCGTGATCTCCATGCACCGATCTATAGCAATCGCTTCGACCGACGCGCAACTCACCAAGCAGCGCAGCGAGCGCCCCGCTCACCGGAACACGACCGAGGTGAGGGTCACACAAGCCAGGTGCAGCACAATCACGGTGGAATGGTGCTTCGTAAAAATAGCTGGTGTGAACCACCCCACACGCGGATTTGAAATACGCGAGGATATTCGTTCTCCGGAGGATCCGGCGCGGGATCCTGCGATTGCGAGGGCGTCAAGAAAGAAGTATAGTTAACAGCTTGAACAACGAGGTGTTTGCTCGTGAAGCGCCTCATCTTCCCGCTGGAGGCCGGCGGGAATGTCCTGATCGAAGTGGAGGAGGGCGGAGGCACCCGCGGGTTGCATCCCAGCGAGGTGATCGCGACCGTCGGCGCCACCTTCGAAGCGGCACTCGAGGCGATCAAGCCGGCGGCAGTCGCCGTGGCGAGCAAGTTCCGCGACTTCGCGGACGCTCCTGAAGGTGTCGAGGTCGAGTTCGGTTTGAAGTTCACCGGGCAGGCAGGAGCCTTCATAGCCTCCGCCAGTGCTGAAGCGCAGTTCCGTGTCAAGTTGGCGTGGAAAGGCAAGTAGGCGACATAGAGGCGATGTAAGCCGCATCGGAGTTCGGCTTCCCACAAGGAATCCGTCATGCACGGGGCCATTTCCTATCTCGATTTCGATCTGCTGGTCAGGCGAACCGAGGGCGGCTATCGAGCGCAGGTCCTGTCCTCCCCGGCCGGCGAGGCGACAGCCGATTTTGCCGCGCCCTTTTCCGAACTGGAGTTGGAAAATTTCCTTCTGCGCGTCGGGCGGCCGCGCCGCGGCACGCGACCATCGGCTCGCCCGAGATGGAAGCGGTCAAGACCCTGGGCAAAGGTCTTTACGAGGCTGTCTTCAGCGGCGATGTCAGGGACTGCTGGCGCAGCAGCCTGAGCGAAGCCGAGGCGCAAAATGCAGGGCTGCGTCTGCGCCTGCGCATTGCCGACGCACCTGAGCTCACTGATATCCCGTGGGAATACCTCTACAACGTCCGGCTCAACCGCTTCTTGTCTCTGTCGGAATATACGCCGCTGATCCGCTACCTCGACCTGCCGGAGCGCATCCGACCCCTTGAAGTCGATTCGCCGCTCAAAATTTTGGTGATGATCTCGAGCCCGGCCGACTATCCCGCCCTCGATGTCGAAGGCGAGTGGTCCCGTTTGAACAAGGCCCTGGCAGGGCTCATCGGCAGCGGGCAAGTATGGCTCGAGCGCCTCGCAACGCCCCGGCTTTCGGTCTTGCAAAGAAAGCTGCGCGGCGATGAATTTCACATCCTGGATTTCGTAGGTCACGCCGGCTTCGACCGCGAAACCCAGGATGGGATCCTCGTACTGTGCGACGAGGCGGGAAAGGGGCGGCTCGTTGCAGCGGAGAATTTGGGAACAATCCTGCATGATCACCGCTCCTTGCGCCTCGTAGTGCTCAACGCGTGCGAAGGTTCGCGCTCTTCGCGGTCCGACCCGTTTGCCGGCGTTGCCCAGACCCTTGTCCAGCAGGGCGTTCCGGCGGTTATCGCGATGCAGTTTGAGATCACCGACGAGGCGGCGATAACTTTCGCCGAGGAGTTCTATGCCGCCACGGCGGACGGCTATCCCGTTGACGCCGCCTTGTCCGCATCTCGCAAGGCGATCTTTGCGGCAGGCAACGACATCGAGTGGGGGACGCCGGTTCTCTATCTGCGCGCACCCAACGGGCAGATCTTTACCGTCAATCGCGACGAAGCGGCGCAGGGACCCGAGGAGAAGCAGCGGGCCGAGGCGGCACGGCTGGCGGTGGAGGAGAAGCAGCGGGCCGAGGCGACACGGCTGGCGGTGGAGGAGGAACAGCGGGCCGAGGCGACACGGCTGGCGGTGGAGGAGGAACAGCGGCAGGCGTCGGAACTGCTACCTAACCGGCTACATTGGCACCTGAACAGGCGCGCACAGAGCGGAATTAGCATCGCCGGGGTTGCAATCGCCTTACTGGGGCTGGTGCTGGTTCCCAGTCAATTTAGGTACACGCAAAATTTTAGCTGGGTTGCTGTCCCGGTCGTGGCGCTGCTCGCATCCGCCACGTCTTCGCCATTAGATCCGAACGGAAGTGGGCGGCGTCTGTGCTCGCCGGTTTCAACCCCCTCTTGGCTGCCTTAATCGTAGTCTGGCTCGTCAATGGCGCCCGTGGAGGCGATATTAATTGGGCCGCTCTCGGAATGTTCGCCCTCTTCGCCCTGGCGTTCGCGATCGAGAGTGTCGCAGCGTGCTTAACCCTCCGGGGCCGCCGCGGGCCGTCGCGCGTCACACCATAGGCAACGTTCGCTTACACCCGCTCGAAATCCGTGCGCTCGGTGACCGGGAGGCCCTGGAGGTAGCGGCGCAGGCAGTCGAGGCCGAGCTCGACGGCGCCGAGGCGCACCCACTCGCGGCCGCCGTAAATGCGCGAGCGGCGGGATTCCACGCCTTCCTCGGCGGCGATCGCGAGATAGATGCTGCCGCCGAAATCGATGCGGTCGGGACCGTCGTCGATTTCGATCAGTACCGCCAGGGCGTGGCTTGCGCCGGTCTCCTGGCGGGCAGCCCTGGCCACCGCCTCGGCCACCTCGCGGCTCAATTCGCCGGCGATCAGCGCGCCGTCGAGACCAAGAGCGGCAGAAATCTCAGCTGGGTCGCGGGCGACGAGGCCGCGGCGAAACACCTTCTCCGCCCCGGGGAGGTGGGCAACGCGGGCGGCGATCTGGCCACCGGTGAAGGTCTCGACCGCCGCCAGCGAACCCTCTCGTGCAGCCAGCTCCGCCAGCACGACGCCCTCCAAGGTCTGATCGTCCTCTCCCAGGATGAAATTGCCGAGGCGCCGGCGAACCTCCTCCTGCACTGGCGCTAGTTTTGCGTGGATGTCATCCATGTCAGCGCCGCGCACCGTCAACTTCGTCTCGATCTGCGGATAGTGGGTGCGAAAACCGAGCTTGACGCTGCGGTCGGGCACCAGATCCTCGACCCCGGCGAGGAGCTGGTCGACATGCGACTCGCCCAGCCCGTAGGAGTGGAAGCGCTTCAGGTGGATCGCCGTCGGGGTGCCGCCGCGCGCCAACAGGCGCGGGATGATCTGCTCCTCGAGCATGCGGCGCAGCTCGCGAGGCACGCCCGGGGTAAAGAAGAACCGGGCCTTGCCGATGTCGACCGCAAAGCCGCAGGCGGTGCCGATCGGGTTGTCGAGGATTTCGCCGGTCGTCGGCAGCATCGCCTGCTTCTTATTGTTGGCCGACATGACGCGGTTGCGGCGGCGAAAGAACTCCTCCATGCGCTGCAGCCAGTCCTCGTTGAGGACGAGATCGACGCCGGCGGCGCGCGCCGCGATCTCCTGCGACAGATCATCGACCGTCGGCCCGAGGCCGCCATTCACGATGACCGCATCGGCGCGCTCGCCCGACAGCCGAAACGCCGCTAGCAATTCCTCCCGGTCGTCGCCGACGATCGTCCCCCAGCTGACCGAGAGCCCAAAATCCTCGAGCTTCTGGGCCATGTAGCTGAAATTGGTATTGACGATCTTGCCGGTCAGCACCTCGTCGCCGGTGCAGATGATCTCGATGCGCATGGTCAGTCCCGATCTCATTGGTCAAAGGCGCGCTTGATGCGGGCCCAGTCGTCGAGCGCCCGCTCCTCGCCCGGTGTAATCGCGATGACGATCTGATTCCAGCCGGCACCGCGCAACGCTTCGACGCGCTGCTTTTGTTCCTGCTCGCCGGCGGTGAAGGTGGTGCGCCGGATCAGCTCGGCGGTGACGAATTTGCGCTCTTCGGGCTTCACGAACAAGAAATGGCCGCGGTGATTGGTCAGATAGCGTGCGTCGGTAGGCTGGTAACGGCGCGCCATCTCGACATAGCCGGCGACGTCGGCGGCGACCTCTTGTGGGACCGGCGAGGTATTCTGCCAGCCCTCCATGTCGAAATCGGCCGCCCGATGCAACAGCACGGCGGCGCGCGGCCCGGCCTGCGCCATGGCGCGCGGACTGTCTGCTGGTTCGCCGTCGGCCAGCACGCAGCCGCAGGTCCAGGCGGTGGCGTAGAGGTCACCGGCAGCGCGACCGGCGGCCTGCCAACTATGCTGCATGCTTTCAACGGCGGCCATCGCGCCGGGGACATCGGAGACAAAGCTTTTCCATCCCGCGTTCAGCTTGGCCGTCAGCGCCTGCGATCGCGGCCCATAAGCGGAGATGTGCAGAGGGATCGGGTCCTTTGTGTTGATCAGCCCGATCTCGGGATTGAGAAACCGGATTTTCCGACGTTTTCCCTCGATCGGGGTCTCGACCGTCTCATTGTTCAGCAGTCCGTAAACGACCCGGATATATTCCTCCATTTCCGCCAGCTTGATGGCATTGAGGCCCATCGCCCGGCGCGCCGAGAAGCCGGTGCCGATGCCGAAATCGACGCGTCCCGGCGCCAGCCCGTTCAATGTCGCGAGGGCATTGGCAGTGACCGCGGCAATACGGTTCGACGGCACCAGCACTCCGGTGCCGAGACGAATGCGCGAGGTCTTGAGCGCCGCAGCCGCCATCGCGACAAAACAATCGCCGGTGATCATCTGCGTGTCGTAGAACCAGGCATGGGTGAAGCCGAGCTCTTCGGCCCGCACGGCCGTCCTCCAAGACTCGCTTCCCGTCGCGATCCCGATGCCGAAATCCATCGCCCCTCCCTGCGGTC
>Ga0137359_10003937_pt1 | contig 12117 bp, 8 predicted proteins | sample Mad1_40_16metaG_FD_108281 | JGI IMG/M metagenome (GOLD analysis project Ga0137359, IMG submission 108281) | Vadose zone soil microbial communities from Angelo Coast Range Reserve, California, USA - Mad1_40_16 metaG | ecosystem: Environmental > Terrestrial > Soil > Vadose zone | place: USA... | reverse complement strand
CGCACCCACGGCCAGCACGCGGTGCCGGCGACCTTCGGCTACAAGCCGGCGGTATGGATTGACGAGATGATCCGCCATGTCGAGCGGCTGCACCAGGCGGCACCTCGCCTCTTTGTCGCGATGCTCGGCGGCGGGGCCGGCACCTTCGCCTCGCTCGGCGCGCAGGGGCCGGCGGTGCAGGCAGGGATGGGCAAGCATCTCGGCATGCCGCCGATGCGTGTGCCGTCGCGCACCTTGGGCGATCATCTCGCCGAGAACATCTGCCTCCTCGGCCTGCTGGCGGCGACCTGCGGCAAGATCGCGCGCGAGATCTACACCTTGATGAAGACCGAGTTCGGCGAGGTCGAGGAGCCGGTGCCGCCCGGCACGGTCGGCAGCTCGACGATGCCGCAAAAGCGCAACCCGAAACTCTGCCAGGACATCATCGCCGTCGCGGCCGAGGTCCGCGCCAGCGTGCCGTTGGCCTTGGAGGCGATGCAGAGCGAGCACGAGGCGGACCGCACGACGAGCCTGATCATGGATGCCGCCGAGGCACGCGCCTCGATCGCGATGGGCGACACGTTGAGCCGCCTCGTCGAGGTCGTGAAGGGCCTGCGGCTCGACCCGGCTCGCATGCGCCAGAACCTCGATCTCGGCGGCGGGCTGATCATGGCCGAAGCCGTCATGCTGAACCTCGGCGCCGCGATCGGGCGCCAGCACGCGCACGACGTCGTCTACGACGCCGCGCAAGCGGCCTTTGTCGAAACCCGGTCCTTCGCCGAGCTGCTGGCGGCCGACCCGCGCGTCACCGCGCATCTCGACGAGCCGGCGATCAAAGGACTGCTCGACCCGATCGCCTACACCGGCCTCTGCGCCGAAATGGCCCGCGATGCCGCCATCCGCGCCCGGGCGACCGCCGTGGAAATCGGCCGGGAGAGCCCTTAGCAGGAGGCGGGAGCGGATCGGGCTGGAGAGGCGAGTTGTCGCAGGCGGCTTGTTCCGGAGATTTTGCTACACGAACTTTCCGATTGTAGCGTACACTAATAAGACAAAACCGTAATCAATGAAAGGGATGGGCGCATGAGCTGGACGATCTTCTCATCAGCCTTCCTGACGGCAGCGGTCGAGTGGGTCGAAGCCTATACGATCGTGCTTGCCGTCAGCCTGACGATCGGGTGGCGCGCCGCCCTCGGCGCTGTCGCCGCGGCATCGGCAACCCTCGTCGGATTGACCGCCGCTACCGGAGGGGTGCTGGCGCTGGGTGCCGGGATTAGCTGGATCCAGCTCCTGATCGGGGTTTTCCTGTTGCTGTTCGGGGTGCGCTGGCTGGCCAAGGCCATAGCCCGCGAGGCGGGGTTGACCGCTCGGCATGATGAAGACGAGGAGTTCGCCGCGACGCGGGCTCAGCTGGCTTCCGCGGATGGGCGAGCGGCATGGCTCGTCGCCTATAAGGGCGTGCTGCTCGAGGGCCTGGAGGTATGGCTGATCGTCATTGCTCTAGGCATTGGCGGCGCCGGTATCATCAGCAGTGCCGGCGGCGCCATCGCCGCCCTTCTCCCGGTCGTATTGGCCGGAGCCTATCTTCGGAGCCCGCTTCGCCGGGTGCCGGAGAACGCCATAAAATTCGTTGTCGGTGCGATGATCGTTGCGTTCGGGAACTACTGGTCCCTCGAAGCGCTCGGAGGTTCGACGATATGGCCGATCGGCGCATCGGCGCTGATCGCGCTCGTGGGTTTTTACATCCTGGGCGGATTGCTGCTGATCGCCGCGCTTCGCCCGCGTGAACCGAGAGAAGTGACGATATGAAGGCTTTGCTGAAGACCTTGTTTGGCGACCTGCGCAATTGCTGTGTGGTCGCCCTGCTCATCGCCTCCGAGGTGGCGATGATCCAGGGAGACTGGGCAGAGTTCGCTCCTTTAGTGCTCCCACCGCTGACCCTCGCCGGGGTCTTTTGGCTGGCACGGTCGTGGCGTGCGGTTGCTACATAGTGTGAACGGGCGTTCCACTGGTCAGACTGTTGCGGTTACCGCTGCCGCGTCGTCGATCGAGAGCTGCACTGCGTCGCCGCCGCGCCAGCCGTCGCGCCTGATATGGCCCACGACATGGATCGCCGCGCCCGCTGTCTCGGTGAGGAATTGACCGAGCGGTGTCCCCGCGACCCGGAAGGCGATCGCCCGTAGCCGGACATTGTCGAGCGGATCGGCCAGGGTGCAGCGAAGATGGCCAGTCCCCACGGGCCCGGCATGGATGACGCGCACACCGGGAAAGACAAAGCGGGGCTCGCTGTTGGCCGCGCCGAATGGCGCCAGCCTCGTGACGTGGTCGACCAGCTCGCACTGTGCCGCAGCGATGGAGAGCGCCCCGTCGATGCGCAGCTCCGGCACCAACGGCTCGCGGTCGAACCCGTCCCCCAAGCGCTCGACCAGAAACTCCCGCAACGCATCGAGCTTTTCCGCCGCGACCGTGAAACCCGCCGCCATCGCATGGCCGCCGCCGTTGATCAGCAGACCGGCCTGGCGCGCCGCGATCACCGCCGGCCCGAGGGGCAACCCGGCGATCGAGCGGCCGGAGCCCTTGCCAATGCCGTCGGCGACCGCGACAACGCAGGCCGGGCGCTCGTAACGCTCCTTCAGGCGAGAGGCGACGATCCCGATCACGCCAGGGTGCCAATTCTCTGCTGCCGCGAAGACGAGCACTGGTGACTGCGGCGCCCCTTCAACCATCGTGATCGCCGCTTCCAGCGTGCGCGCTTCGATCTCGCGGCGCTCGCGGTTGTGGCCGTCCAGGCGCGCCGCGAGATCGGCGGCGAGCGCCGGATCATCGGTGGCCAGTAGGCGCGCGCCGAGATCGGCGGCACCGACCCGCCCGCCGGCGTTGACGCGCGGGCCGATGACGAAGCCGAGATGATAGGCGTCGATCGGCTCGTTGACCCCCGCGACAGCCGCCAGTGCGGCGAGGCCGGGGTTGGCATTCCGCCTGGCGACCTTGATCCCTTGCGCGACCAGCGCGCGATTGACCCCCGTGAGGGGGACGACATCGCAGACCGTGCCGAGCGCCACCAGATCCAGCCAGCCGAGGAGGTCGGGCTCGGCGCGGCCGCCGCTATACCAATCCACCTGACGGAGCGCGCGGTTGACCGCAACAACGAGCAGAAACGCCACGCCGACCGCTGCCAATGAGCCATGCGGACTGGTTTCGTCGAGACGGTTCGGGTTGACGATCGCGGTGGCGCGCGGCAACAGCGGTTCGGCGACGTGATGATCGACGACGATCACCTCGAGCCCGGCCTCGGCAGCTTCCGCCAGCGGGAGATGCGCATTCGTACCGCAATCGACGGTGACCACCACGCGCACCCCCTCGTCGCGCAGGCGCAACAGGGCCGGGGTATTCGGGCCGTAGCCCTCGCGCAGGCGGTCCGGTACGTAAATTCGCGTCCGGGTCCCGATGGCGGCGAAGAACCGCACCAGCAACGCGGCGGAGGTGGCGCCGTCGACGTCGTAATCGCCGAAGACGCCGATCGTCTCACCCTCGCGCACCGCGCGGACGAGACGCGCCGCGGCAACCGCCATGTCGCGCAGATGCGAGGGATCGGGCAGCTGCTCGCGCAGTCGCGGCGCCAGAAAACCCGGCGCGTGGTCCACATCGATCGCGCGCTGCGCGAGGAGGCGCCCGACAATCTCGGGCAGCGCCAGCCGCTCGGCGATCGCGAGGCCCATCCGCTCATCCCCGCCGTGCAGTCGCCAGCGGCGTCCGCAAACGGAACTCTCGACCCGCAGTATAGGCCCGCGAAATGTCTCGGCGTCCCCTGCGCCGTCGTCCATATCAGATCCTAACCCAGACTCTCCTGTTCTTATCGTCATCCCCGCCAAGGCCGGGGCCCAGGGGATGTCCCGCAAGACATTGCCATCCCTGGATTCCCGCCTTCGCGGGAATGACGAGGAAGTGAGGATTGAGGAGAATCATATGGAGGTCGGGTGGTCAGCGGGCGAAGGGTGCGAAGCTCTGCTTTCGGGTGAAATCGTGCCGCGCCTCGATATAGCGGACCGTGCCGGTTTTCGAGCGCATGATGACCGAATGCGTCGAGGCGCCGCCGGCAAAGCGGCGCACGCCGCGCAGCATCGTGCCATTGGTGACCCCAGTCGCCGCAAACATGACGTCGCCCGAGGCGAGGTCGAGCAGTTTGTACTTGCGATCGAGGTCGGTGACTCCAAGGCGATGGGCGCGGCCGCGCTCGTCGTCGTTGCGGAACAGCAGCCGGCCCTGCATCTGCCCGCCGACGCAGCGCAACGCCGCCGCCGCGAGCACGCCCTCGGGCGCACCACCCGACCCGACATACATGTCGATCCCGGTCTCCGGATCGGAGGTCGCAATAACGCCGCTGACGTCGCCATCCGAGATCAGGGTGATCCGCGCGCCAGCGGCGCGCACCTTGGCGATCAATTCGGCGTGGCGCGGCCGGTCGAGGATGCACACGACGAGGTCCGAAATCTCGACCTTCTTGGCCGTCGCCAAGTTCTTCAAATTGACCGTCGGCGGCTCGTCGAGATCGACCAGATCTTCGGGAAGCCCGCCGCCGACCGCGATCTTGTCCATATAAACGTCGGGAGCGTTCAGAAAGCCGCCGGCATCGGCCATCGCGATCACGGCTAGCGCGTTGGCCCCGCCCTTCGCGGTGATCGTCGTCCCTTCGAGCGGATCGAGCGCGATGTCGATCGGCGGTCCGTTCCCGCTGCCGACCTTTTCGCCGATGAACAGCATCGGCGCCTCGTCGCGCTCGCCCTCGCCGATGACGACCGTGCCGGCGATCGCGAGGCTGTTCAACGCCTCCCGCATGGCGTCGACCGCCGCCTGATCGGCGGCCTTCTCGTCGCCTCGCCCCATCAATCGCGAGGCTGAGAGCGCCGCAGCTTCGGTCACCCGAACGGCCTCCAGCGCGAGATTACGATCCATCTTCGATGTCTCGGGCATGGCTTTTCCTCCTCGTCGCTGTTGAGCGGTTGTTGACCTCAGAAGTCCTCGATGCGGATCATGCGCGGCGGTTCGAGCACCGAATCGAGCGCCTCGATCCTCTTGAGAGCGCGGTTCATCGCCGCCTCGACGGCGATGTGGGTGGTCATCACCACCGGGACGGCCTCACCCGGGGCGCGACCACGCTGGATCATCGATTCCATCGATACCTGCTCATCCCGCAGCGCCGCCGCGACATCGGCGATCACACCGGGCTGATCGACTACCATCAGCCTGATGTAGTAGGCGCCGTGGTGCCGCTCGATCGGCACGCCGGGGATCGGGCGCAAATTGGCGGTGGGTATCCCAAAGGAGGGGACGTGGCGCCCCGCGGCGATGTCGACGAGATCGGCGGCCACGGCCGATGCCGTGGGCAAAGCGCCGGCACCGCGTCCTTCCATCACCACGCGGCCGACAAAATCGCCCTCGGCGACAACGGCGTTGTAGACGCCCTCGACGGCGGCAATCGGAGTCGCCCGCGGCACCATGCAGGGATGGACGCGCTGCTCCAGCCCCTCCTCGGTCAGGCGCGCGATGCCGAGCAGCTTGATGCGATAGCCGAGCTCCTCGGCGAAGTCGATGTCGAGCCGCGACACATGGCGGATCCCCTCGGCGAACACCCCGGCGAGGTCGACCGGACGGCCGAACCCGACGCTCGCGAGGATCGCCAGCTTGTGCGCGGCGTCGATGCCGTCGATGTCAAAGCTCGGATCGGCCTCGGCATAGCCGAGCTTTTGCGCCTCGGCCAGCACTTCGGCAAACTCGTGCGCGGTCTCGCGCATGGTGGTCAGGATGTAGTTCGAGGTGCCGTTCAGAATTCCGTAGACCCGCTCGAGACGGTTCCCGGCGAGACCCTCGCGCAGACCCTTGATAACCGGGATCCCGCCCGCGACCGAAGCCTCGAACGAAAGGATGACGCCCTTTTCCTCGGCTCGCGCGGCAAGCCTCGTTCCATCATGCGCCATCAACGCCTTGTTGGCGGTGACCACGTGCTTGCCGTGATCGAGCGCGGTGTCGAGCACACGCCGGGCGATCCCGTCGACCCCGCCGATGAGCTCGACGACAACGTCGATCTCGGGGTCGGTTGCCATCGCCGCCGCGTCCTCGTACCAGCGTACCGCCGACAAATCGACGCCGCGATCGCGGCGGCGGTCGCGCGCCGAGACCGCGGTAACGACGATCCTGCGGCCGGCGTGTTGGGCCAGTGGCTCGGCCTGACGGTCCAGCAACTGCAGGGTGCCGGCACCCACCGTGCCGAGCCCTGCGACGGCGATCTTCAACGGCGGTTTCACGACAGCAACCCAAATGCGGTGTGCGAAACGCGAGAGCCGCCAATGGGGCGGCGCGACCCGCCCCTTTGTAGCGCTCACGCAGCAATTTTTCGACAGATTTCCAGCGTTAACGCCGGAAACCGCCGCGCCGAACGGGCTTGGCGGATGGCGCAGCGAAAAAATCCGCGCTGAATCGTTACGTCTCGGTCAGTGTTCGAGCAGGATCTCGGCGCGGCTTTCGCCTGAATTCGCGTCAGCCGGCGCCGCCTCCACCTGGATCTTGTCGGAGGGTATTCCCGCCTGGGTCAGAGCGGCAGCGACGGCCTGGGCCCGGTCGAGGGCGCTGCGAAAGCTGTTCAGCTGCTCGACCGCGCCGCTTCCGGCACCGGCATAGCCCACGATGCGAACCTTCCCCGGGTTCTGCTGATAGAGCGGAACGACCGTTTCGAGCGCTTGCCGGTCTTTGTCGCTGAGGCTTGTCGAATCGGCGCCGAATTTGATCTCGGCGACAGGCGTCCCGACCGGAGGAGGCGGTTTCGGACTGGCCTTGGCGGAACCGGCCGCTGCGGAACGAGAGGGCGGCAGCGCCGGCATCTCCGGCGGCGGGGGCGGGGGTTGGAACCCGGCAGAGCCGCTCGCCTCCGGCAGTGGGGTTCGGGCGAGAACCCCTCCCGGAGCCAGCCCGGAGGGCAGCGTGCTCGCAACTCTCGGCGTCGCCGGCAGCTGGGGTGGCGGCGGTGGCGGTTGGATCTCCTCGGGCTGAGGCATCGCCCGCGCCTGCGGCATTTCGAGGCTCGACTCCAACGGACCCGATTCGGGCGGCTCGCCCTGTTTGCGCAGCCCCTCTCCCGGCGCGGCGAGCGTTTTGCCACTGGCCCGTCTCGGGCTGCCTGCGTTGTTCGATGGCAATGCGGCTGCCTGTTCACCGCGAGCACCGCCCGGGCTAGATACGACCGATGGCAGCGGCGTGGCGGACAGCGCCGGCGCGGCGGATGATGCCGCTGCCGTCGGTGGAGAAGGCGGCGCGCCGGGCGCGGCTGGTGCATCGCCTGGCTCGCGCGCCGGCGGGAGCGACGAAGGTGGGGGCGGTGGTGCCGCCGATACGGCAGGAAAGCCGGCTCGCAGCTGTTCGTCCGTGTGTCTGGCGTTCACCCGGTCGGCGATCAGGCTCTGCGTCAGCTTATCCCGCTCGGCAGCGGTCATCGCCCGCACTGGCGGCGGCGGCACCGTCGCAAGATTCGGGTAATCCGACGCCTCTCCGGCAGCGAGGTTCCGGGTGTTCGGCGTGGTATCCGGATCGGGATCGTTCTGGCTGGCCCCGGTCCAGTCACGCACGGTCTCGACCGGATTGCAGGCACCGAGCCCGAGGAGCACCGCCAGGATAACAAGCCGGTGAGCCGGTTGCCTTGCCCTCCTCTCGTTGCCGTACCAGGAGGACCGGAATTTACCCATACGCATAACCGCTTTCCCGAAGAATTGACCCCCGGTGCCGCCCGCAAGCGCTCGGGATCCGCGCATGAGCGGCACAATTCCATCGCTGCTGATGTATTAGATCCGGGCTGGCGCGTCACTACATTTGATGGCGAGAACAACCAAGCGCCCCCAGGCCGTCGGCTGCGGCCTGCCGTTCCATGCGTCTCCGCAGCCGACCGGCGCATTGAGGAAACGGCGATGAAGGACACGATCCGCAGCAAGCCCAGCGCTGGATCCTCGCCGCGTACCGCCGGCCGCATGAAAACATCCTCGGGCAAGCCCGGCGCGGGAGGGGCGCCCCCTCCCGATGAGCCTCGGATCAAGGATGCCGGCCGCGGCAAATCTGCCGCGGGGGTGACCCCGCCCGGCAACGGTGGGGCGGGAGACGCTCCCGCCGATCCCGGTGAGCTGTCACAGCAGATGGCCGACATTGCCGAGAAGAGCCAGCAGCTCGTCGCCGAGTTCCTCAAGCGGCAAGCCCCCGAGGGTGGCGTCGGAATGGCGAACCCGATGAGCATCGGCGCCGCCTTCCTGGAGATGACGACGCGCATGATGTCGGACCCCTCGCGGCTCGTTCAGGCGCAGCTGTCGCTGTGGAACGACTATCTGACATTGTGGCAGCGTACGGCGCAGCGGTTTCTCGGCGGCGACACCGAGCCCTTGATCGAACCACCAGCCGGGGACCGGCGCTTCCGCGACGCGGCGTGGACCGACAACACGCTGTTCGATTTCATCAAGCAGAGCTATCTCTTGACGGCGCGTTGGCTGCAGGGAACGGTTCGCGATGTCGAGGGGATCGACGAACGTACCGCCCGCAAGGTCGATTTCTACACGCGCCAGTTCGTCGATGCGATCGCGCCTTCGAACTTCCTGATGACCAATCCCGAAGTATTGCGGGCGACGATCGAGAGCCGCGGCGAGAACCTGCTCAACGGGTTGAAGAACCTGCTCGACGATCTCGAGCGCGGCAAGGGCCGCCTGGCGATCAAGATGACCGACATGGAGGCGTTCCGGATCGGCGAGAACATAGGGGTCACACCCGGGAAGGTCGTCTACCAGAACGATCTGATGCAGCTGATCCAATACAAGCCGACGACCGAGAAGGCAAAGCGCCGCCCGCTGCTGATCATCCCGCCGTGGATCAACAAGTTCTATATCCTGGACCTGCGACCCAGTAATTCATTTATCCGCTGGGCGGTGTCGCAGGGCCATACGGTATTCGTGATCTCCTGGGTCAATCCCGACGAGCGGCTCGCCGCCAAAACCTTTACGGACTACATGTTGGAGGGGCCGCTTGCCGCGCTTGATGCGATCGGAGAGGCGACTGGCGAGCGCGAAGCCAATGTAGTCGGCTATTGCCTCGGCGGCACCTTGCTCGCCAGCACCCTCGCCTACATGGCGGTCAAGCGCGACAACCGGTTCAAGAGCGCCACCTATCTCGTGACGATGGTGGACTTTGCCGAGGCCGGCGAGCTTTCCGTCTTTATCGACGAGGAGCAGCTGAGCGCGCTCGAGGAACGCATGAACGCGAAGGGCTATCTGGAGGGCCGCGACATGGCGACCACCTTCAACATGCTGCGCGCCAACGATCTGATCTGGTCCTTTGTCGTCAACAATTACCTGCTCGGCAAGTCGCCCTTCCCGTTCGATTTGTTGTACTGGAACGCCGATTCGACGCGCATGCCGGCAGCGATGCACAGCTTTTATTTGCGCAACATGTACCAGGAGAATCTGCTGGTCAAACCGGGCGGCATCACCCTCGACGGCGTGCCGATCGATCTGAGCAAGGTCAAGACGCCGTCGTTCTTGCTGTCGACCCGTGAAGACCACATAGCCCCCTGGCGGTCGACCTACGCGGCCACCCAGATCTACCGCGGGCCGGTCGAGTTCGTGCTGTCCGCCTCGGGCCACATCGCCGGCGTGGTCAATCCACCCGGCAGCAAATATGACCATTGGGAGAACGACCAAAACCCGCCGACCCCGAAGGAATGGCTCGGCACCGCGACCGCCCACCCCGATTCCTGGTGGCCGGTATGGGAACGCTGGATCTCCCACTACGCCGGCGGTGAGGTGCCCGCGCGACACCCCGGCGACGGCAAGCTCCCACCGATCGAGGACGCCCCGGGGTCCTACGTCAAGGAGCGCGCCGCGGATTGACCAGGGGGCCGCGAGGGCAAAGTGGGGTCAGGGGAAGAGGGCGCGATGCTCGAGCGCGGTGGTTTCGGGAATCCCGAGCATCGCGTTCATGTTCTGGATCGCCTGTCCGGAAGCGCCCTTGACCAGATTGTCGATCGCCGAGACGAGGATCGCCCGGTTCGCCAGGCGGTCACGCGACAGGCCGATCAGACAGAGATTGGTCGCCCGAACATGGCGGGTCGCCGGTAGGCTGCCCTCGGGCAGCATCCGCACGAACGGCTCGTCTCGATAGGCGCCTTCGAGGACGGCGCGCAAATCGCCGATGGTCGCCCCCGGAGCCAGCCGGACATAGATCGTCGACAGGATGCCGCGGTTCATCGGCATCAGATGCGGCGTGAAATTGACCACGAGCTTGCGTCCGGCCGCTAGAGAAAGCCCCTGCTCGATCTCCGGGGCATGACGGTGACCAGCGACGCCGTAGGCCTGAATACCTTCGGAAACCTCGCAAAAGAGGCTCCCTTCCCGGGCGGCGCGGCCGGCCCCGCTGACCCCCGATTTGGCGTCGATGATGATGTCGTCGGGATCGATCAGCCGTGCCCGCAGCAGCGGTATCAGCGGGAGTTGGGCCGCGGTCGGGTAGCAGCCTGGAACAGCAACGAGCCGCGCCTGCCGGATCCGCTCGCGCTCGATCTCGGTCAGGCCGTAGACCGCCTCCCGCTGCAATTCCGGCGCGCGGTGCTCGTGACCATACCACTCGGCGTAGGTCGCGAAGTCGGTGAGCCGGAAATCGGCGGAAAGATCGATGACCTTCAAATGCCTGGGAAGACCGGCGATGACTTCCTGGGTGGTGCCGTGCGGCAGGCCGCAAAAGACGAGATCGAGCGCCGACCAGTCGACCTCGCCGATCATGACGAGATCGGGCAGGTCTTCACCGGCAAGGTGCGGAAAGACCGCGCCGATCGGCTTCCCGGCCTGGCGGTCTGCGGTCAAGGCCACGATCGCGGCGTGCGGGTGGTAGCGCAAGAGGCGCAACAGCTCGGCCCCGGTGTAACCGCTGGCGCCGAGTATTCCGATCCGGACCCGATCTCGTATGGACATGAGTGGCCTCTTTCGTGCGGCTTACCGGCGAAACTGTTGCCTTTCCGTCGCCGGATCTCCTGCGCTATCGTGCAATTTCACGGCGGCTCCGCAGGATGCGATACCTATGAACGAAAACAGCGCGCCCCTCAATTGTCTCGCCGGGGTCCGAGTGCTCGATCTGACTCAGTTCGAGGCCGGCCCGTCCTGCACCGAAGCACTCGCCTGGCTCGGCGCCGAGGTCGTCAAGGTCGAGAACCCTACCGCCGGGGAGCCCGGCCGGACCGCCTTCGCCGGACCGGCCGGCAGCCCCGACTCGTTCTATTTTTTCGAATTCAATGCCAACAAGAAGTCGGTCACCGTCAACCTCAAATCCGAGCGCGGCCTGGCGCTGGTCAAGGAGATGGCCAAGAAGGCCGACGTCATGATCGAGAACATGGCCCCCGGAACGATCGAGCGGCTGGGGCTCGGCTACGACGCGATCCGCGCCCTGAACTCCGGCATCATCTACGCTCAGGTCAAAGGCTTCGGCGAGGGCAGTCCCTACGAGAAGAACCTCGCCTTCGACATGATCGCGCAGGCCTGCGGCGGCACGATGAGCATCACCGGCGAGCCGGATGGGCCGCCGATCAAGCCTGGCCCCTCGCTCGGCGATACGGGCACCGGCATGACGATGGCGATCAGCATCCTGGGCGCCCTCTACGAGCGCCGCGCCACCGGCCAGGGCAGACGCCTCCAAGTCGCGATGCAGGACGCCATGCTGCACTACATCCGCATCGCGTTTCAGGCGCAGGCCGCCACCGGCCAGGCGGCACGGCGCAACGGCTCGCGCAGCGCGACGGCGGTCGCCCCGGCCGGCATCTTTCCGTGCGCGCCGGGCGGCCCCAATGACTGGGTTTATGTTTTTGCCCGCCAGCCGGATCATTGGCAGCGCCTCTTGAAGGTGCTCGGCCGCGAGGACCTGATCGGCGACCCTCGCTACGAGACCGCGAGGGCTCGCGGGGAGCGCATAGCCGAGGTCAATGCGATGGTTGCCGAGTGGACTCAGCGGCGCGACAAGCACGAGGCGATGCGCATCATCGGCGCCGCCGGCGTTCCCGCCGGTGCGGTGCTCGACACGATGGAGCTGATGAACGAGCCGAGCTTCGAAGAGCGCGGCATCCTGCAGACCGTG
>Ga0137359_10003936_pt1 | contig 12117 bp, 18 predicted proteins | sample Mad1_40_16metaG_FD_108281 | JGI IMG/M metagenome (GOLD analysis project Ga0137359, IMG submission 108281) | Vadose zone soil microbial communities from Angelo Coast Range Reserve, California, USA - Mad1_40_16 metaG | ecosystem: Environmental > Terrestrial > Soil > Vadose zone | place: USA... | reverse complement strand
CTCCCCGCTGAAGAATGCGCCGGGTACCGGTGCGGACGACCCCGAAACCAGCCGTCGCGATCTCCTTGCGCAGCACCGCCGCTTCCTCGAAGCGGCCGGCGCAACGGTCAACGATGGCGTCGAGATTGAGCTATCGCCACTTATCACGTACGCCGGTGAGGGTCTGGCGCCTATCAAGGACAAAACGTTCATGCGTTCGGGCGTAGTCAGCTCCGTAGAGGAGTTGGAGGTACTCGCAGCGTGAAGAGATCGAAGATTTATGGTAGTTGTATGTACAGTGTAAAGTGAAGTACAAATACAAACGCGTCCACATCTGAAGGCGCACGGACGTATTCGCACACGTAGAACACGTAGGGGGATTGTTCTGTTCACACCCGGACCTGCTCTCGGACTCGTTCCAAACAATTTGGGACTCGGGCAACCATCTGTCGTAGTGAACACCATCAAGACCATCATTTTTAACGCCCAGCAAAGTATGTGCCTCGTCAAATGCTTGTCGAATGCCTTTATTTTTAGGGTCGGCATTTGGGCCAGTACTGAGGTAAGCTTGGAGGTTGCGCAACGCGGACTCCACGGGATCCTCATTTGCGTCCACTATCGCTCGTCATCCTCTGTAAAATGTAAGAATACGAAACTTAAGCGGTAGACAGGGCTTACTGCCTTGACTTCGTCAACGATTCTCGTAAACATTCTGCCTGTCTTGTCCCGCACTCCTTGTCATAATGTCAAGTCGCTCTCGAGAATGTTCTTGGTTTTCTCAAACAACACGTTGAGAAAATGAAAATGGCGCATTACAGTCCTTTCATTTTTTTTGTCCGCCCAGCCTGTAAGAAGCATGGGTCAGGGGGTGTGAAGGGGCCATAGGGTGAAAATGATCGGATTATACGTAACGCCAGCGTCACGTTTGCGTAGGTTGATAGGAATTAAGAAGTGATAGTGATGTTTCGAAAATTCATCGAGTAGGCGGGACTTGCCCATCCCCGATGATTGGGTGATGGAACAATACGGGGCGTATTGCGTCTCAAGCCTTGTCACATCAAAAACGTGCTATTCGAGAGCCTCTAGTGCGCGACGTCGTGTCCCAGGATTTCATAAGAGCTGAAAAGAATGAAATGTGTGATTACATGGCACGGTGTGAACGGGGGTGGCATTACCTTGGTGATATTTATTGGGAACTCTAGATTTACCTGAACTTGGATCACTGGGAACACGGTATCTCTACGTGAAATACATCTAAGAGGTTGAGAAATGAGCCGTTGATAAACTGATCCGTCTCGGGTTCACGGACGTACCATGGGTCACGACAGGACACCAAAGCGTACAATCGTTCCCGTTCAATGCCTTTCTCAACGAGTCGATGAAACTTGAGCTATTTTTCTTGTCCATTTTGACATTGTTCATAAATTGACTAGTACGGACCAACTCCGGACATCCATCGAAATTGGCTAGGGCTTATTATGAATGATGACAAAATAGGCACCGTTAAGACACTTCTCGATGTCAGTACTTTCATCATCGTCAGGCAAATTTGCCTCGTAATCTCTTCTGTACTTTACTGTGTATCGACGAGAGTGCGTCGTCTGGAAAAACCCTGCCGGACGCCGCCACCGATGGGGAATCATCAATAGCCATGGGTTCGACACCTGGTGACTCGGAGGGTGAAGCTGGTGAAGCCTGGCGCTGTGCTTTCGCAGATGGGCCAGAAGACGACTGTTCTTAACCAAGCGCCGTGCCAAGCGCCGTGCCGAAAGGACGCGTGCACACGTGACGTAATAACGAGCTCTTCTCCGCTCGCGTTCGCCATCACTCACCGTCGCGTTCTCTGACCTACCTCGATGACCACCCCCGAACATACTCAGTCATGGTCTTTAACTGCAAAAAGCTCACTCACCCCAGTGTCTCTCTCTCCTGGCGATTTTTCTAGAACTCATGTCGATCACAAAGCCGTTCCTTACATTGAACTCCCTCCTTTGTCTCCAACAGAGCGCGCCACTTACCAAACTGTTTCAAATCGAGACCTCCCAGAATCATTTGACTACAGCCTTCCGCTTTCGGATCGTGTTATCGTTGGAGAATCTCGTGATGATGCCACCCATTGGTATTATGTAGAGAATGTCGACGGTATCGTTTACAGGGTGAGTACACTGCTGGTTATTCTCAAAATTGCCTGGTATTGAATCCCCGCTCCCTCCTATAAGTTCAAGGCACGTACTTTCTTCGAGGCGTTCCCACATTCTGTCTCCGAATATGGTGCGTAAATTGTCTCCATTCTCGTGTATGCTATTAAGGGCCTCTGCTATACTGTTGCGTATCAGAGTACAGGAAAAGGGCTGGCTTAATACCACCTTTTGACCCTTCCGCCTCGAATGTTCATCCCGACTCTCGTCCCAAAATTTTCATCAGGATTCCTTCGAGTAGGAGTAGACTCCCAAGACACCGTTCTGCCGAACTACCCTCAGACGAAGAATGGGAGCATGATCTTGCGGAAGGAGATGGCGACGACGACGACGACGATCTTCGGAGTGAGGCATCGTCATTTCGCGTGCTAAGGAGAAGTGCAAGACGTTCCACTGCCCGAGGCAGCTCGGGACGCACGCACCTACCTTTCAGTCCCAGAAAGACGCGTCACCGTAAGCCATTCCTTAGTGAGACCGAAAGCTCGGTGTCTAGCGTCTTTGATGGCATCGGTCCTACCCGGAGGTCTGGCCGCATCCGCAACTCACTCGGGATTCGCGATGTAGGCGATGAATCGGAGTCGGAGGCAGTCTCTGACGAGTCATTTGTCCCGGATCGTAAAATCCGGTCGAAGGACAAGCCCAACATACCAAAGCGTGGCAAGGCATCGCGTGCTGCTTATGGGCACATCCGTAGTATCGCTGACCTAGAGTATGACGAAGTCGAGAACGGCCCTCTGTCCGCTCACAGACACACGTGCGAAAGATGTCAGCGCAAGCCGACGCACCTCTTATTGCAGCAGCAGCGGAAAATGGCGACGAAGAGCAAGACTAAACGAAAGGCAAAGGATGATGAACCTGAAGAGGACAGTGATAGCGAGGACAAATTAGCTGCTCTGGGCGGATGGATTCGATGGTATGTTTATACTACCGCGATGTGGTAACAGCTGCTCATGACGACACGTTTGTAGTCTAAAATGTCCTTTAGCCGCGCATTGGCGTTGCCTTGCCAGTACCCAGCGTGATGAAATACTCAAAGCTGTACAGGCCCGGGACTTCATTGCTTTAGAAGCGGCTCATCGGAAAGATATCGCGGATGTTGGGCACACCGCGTCGAACGAAGGCAAGAGCCAAGACCGTCATCCCCCGATCCAGGCTCCTGCGAAGCGGCCTGGACTCGAATCGCACCAAACCACGGAATTTATATGTTCCATGTGCTCGAAAGGCGGTATTTGCATGTGTTGCCAGAATGTCGCCCTCGAACCTGAATCCCTCCTTGGTCCTGCGGTATCTGAGGGAACAGACGCTTTATCTGGACAGAATCTTGCTACCGATACTCAACTCGCGGTAGCTTCCAAAGAACTTCTTTTCCGTTGTAGGCTTTGCAAGCGCCTTGCTCACTATAGGCATCTCCCTTATGAAGCAATTGACAACGTGGGGGAAGTAGACGCTGAGGCCATTGCTGAATATTATCAATACAGTCAAGATTGGTCATGCTTTGACTGTCAATCCTTTGTGTACCGTGCGGAAAAGATCCTTGCCTGGAGGCCGTATCCCCCTGACACAATACAACCTGAATTACCACTCGGAGAATCAATTGGTCCTAAAATGCACCTACCTCGCGAATATCTCGTCAAGTGGCAAGGTCGTAGCTATCGTCGGGTACAATGGGTCCCTCACGGCTGGCTAGCTTCCATCCATGCCGGACTCTTGCGCAATTTCCTGACGCATGGGCCACGGGTCGATCTTCTGGACCACGCTGTTCGGGAAGATCAAGTCGCAAATGCCGTCTCAGAGGGGGGAATCGGTGGATCGAGTAAGGAATTGGATGATTCTCGACCAGTGCCTCGTTCAGAAAATGTCATGCTATCGGCCATTTCTGATGCTGAGCTACGTATACCTCCGGCTTGGAAGACAGTAGATCGCGTCCTGGATGTCTTGGTGTGGTTCCCAAACAAGCAAAGGTCGAAGACAAGCAAGAAAAAGGCTATAATGACGCCTGTGGACGCGGATCACCTTCCTGATCTTGAGTCTCAGAACGAGTGGAACGAAATTTTTCAATCTGGGGAAGAACCATCCACGCGGAACACGAAGACACTGGACGAGTGGGAGGCTGAGAAGGAGGACGACGTATCTGTCGAAGACATTGATCGTGTCGTCTGGGCCTTCATTAAATGGGACGACCTCGGGTATGACGAAGGTAAGCCTTGGTGTATGTAGTGATATTTCAGCGTCTTTTCAACATGTGTAGCTACCTGGGACTCTCCGCCTCGCCCTGGTGAACCAGGATATTCAGCCTTCAAAGTAGCGTTTGGGCGCTTCTTGGAGTCACGGAAGGTACATATCAAGCTCCGCAGCAAGAAACAGATTCAGGCTTTTGAGGATCGCCACAAGAATGAGTACCGCCAACGCTATGCCTTGAAAGAAGCCGGACAACTCAATCTGGGCCAGCAAAACCACCTTAAACTTATGCCGTTCCAGGTAAAGAAGGCTTCTCCCAACTCTCATTCCGTTGTTCTAACCCGTATTCTAACCCGTATCACCTTTGTAGGTTGATGGGTTTAATTGGCTCTGTGACAACTGGTGGAATCACCAGCCGTCTATCCTTGCGGATGAAATGGGACTGGTATGCGTCTGATCTCTCTATTCACCTGACATTAATATCTTCGCAGGGGAAAACTGTCCAAATTGTCACCTTCATAGGTAATATCATTAAGTCATTTGACGCTTGCCCTGTTCTGGTTGTTGTGCCTAATTCGACGATCACGAACTGGGCACGAGAGTTTTCAAGTTGGGTACCCGGCATTCGTGTCGTCCCCTTCTATGGCGAAGCTAAATCTCGTGTGGTGATCAAACGGTACGAGTTAACACATTCGACCAAGATACAAGGGACCACTGGAGCAAAGTTCCACGTCCTTGTCACTACATATGACACCATCACATCCAAGGACTTCAATCCGGTGATCAAGAGCGTCCCCCGATGGGAAGTATTAATAGTTGACGAAGGACAGCGCCGTAAGCCATTTCTTGTATCGAGCCACGGCTACGTTGAATGGTCCTGTTAGTCAAGAATGACCAAGGCCTCTTGTTTAAAAAGCTAAACGAACTCAACGTATCACATCGAATAATTATGACAGGTGTAAGTTCGTTGTCTTAACGATGTTTCTACGATCTTATGTCCGTAGACCCCGTTGAACAATAACATTCGGGAGCTGTTCAACCTCATGAATTTCCTTGATCCAAACGAATGGGGGAATCTCGAGCGACTCGAGAAGGAACACGAGGAATTGACCGAGGATCTCGTAAAGGAGCTCCACAACAGATTGCGCCCCTACTTTCTTCGTCGCCTGAAAGGGCAAGTTTTGCAACTACCACCTAAGGTTCGTTACTATCATTGAGAACGAGAGCACAATCGACCGACAGTCTGTAGAATGAAGTCATCGTACCTGTATCTTTGACTCCATTACAGAAGGAGGTCTATAAATCTGTGCTTGGTGCGTAAATTCGCTGTGCAGATTATAACACCTCAGGCTATTTGCTAATGTGTCGACCACGCAGGGAAAAATGTTGAGATATTGAAGACACTATTGTCAACCTCTAACGACTCCCGGAACTCTACGAAGAAGTTGAGAGTGGGTAGTATGAACAATATCCTCATGGACCTTCGAAAGTACGTATCTCAGCTGTTTAAATTACTTACCCTTATGATCCCCTTAGGTGCATACAGCACCCTTATCTTGTGTCTCGTGACATCGAGCCAAAAGGCTTGAACCCGCAAGAGGCTCATGCTAGACTCGTAGCTGGTAGTGCGAAGTTGCGTCTTCTACAGGGACTACTACCCAAACTCAGGGCTAGAGGTCATCGTGTCTTACTCTTTAGCCAAGCTCGTATCGCTCCTCATTTATTTTTCTCTCTATGCTGATAACTGCTTAGTTCGTTATTGCACTAGATTTCATAGAAGACTTTCTTGATGGAGAAGGATTCAAGCATTTGCGTCTAGTGAGCGACACAAGTACTTGATCATTTGATGTTATCTCACTGTGGGTTAGGATGGCAACACGAAGCAATCCGAACGACAAAAAGGGATGGATGAGTTCAACCGTCCCGGGTCGGACGTTTTCATTTACCTGCTCTCTACGCGAGCCGGGGGCGTTGGTATTAATTTATGGAGCGCGGACACTGTAATTATCTTCGACCCCGACTTCAATCCTCATCAAGTACGTCCTTGTGGTTCACTCTCCATCCTTTCTCCGTATTCACACCTTCCAGGACCTTCAAGTACGGTTCGATGCCCTGTATCCTGCTACCGCATTCTGATTCGTGTTCAGGCAATTGCTCGTGCTCACCGCTATGGCCAAACGAAGCCTTGTTTGGTGTTCAAGCTGATGGCCAAGGATACTGCCGAAGGTGTGCACATAATGACCCTGTAGTCTGTTTGGTATACTGACGTGCCTGATAGAGCGCATTATTCAAACTGGGAAAAAGAAACTGGTGTTGGATCATGTGATCGTTCAAAAGATGGATGCCGAAGAAGGTGGCAGTGATGTCCGGTCCATCTTGACGTATGGTGCCCAGGCTCTGTTCGATGAGACAGCGGACACGCGCACCATTACTTGTGCGCTCAGTATATCTAGCCGTTACCCTAAATTTTCACCCGTTATTCCTCAGATTCAGAGCAGGATCTCGACAAGTTAATCGAGAAGACTGAGATAGAAGGTGAACAACCTACCGAGACTGGCGAAGATACTGGACATGCTTTCACATTTGCCAAAGTATGGGCCGCTGAGAATGGTGGTCTGGAGGAAATGGATGAGCAGGTTCACGAACCGTCGAAGACTGTCGACTCTTGGGCCCACACCTTGGAGCTCATTGCAAAGGAACAGGCCCAGATGAAAGCAACTGAGCGCACCGGACGCGGTGTCCGTCGCAAAGCAGCGATTGCTGCTGGAACTCAGGTGGTGTGTCCATTGCTCCTCTTACGTAAACTAGGACACTCACCTTGAAGAAGCCAATGCTTGACTTCTTTGACTCCCCAGTGAAAGACAAACCCACCAAAGGGAAGAAGCGAAAGAAATCGAGATCCACAGAATCCGAGTCGGACGCGTACATTAATGCTAACCTGAGTCAGTCCGGGAATTCAAGCGACGAGCCGTTTCTTGAGGATATCAGACAAGACATCGCTGGACTTCGTAACCCTGAGGTGGGAAATTCAAAGACGTCAAAGGGCTTGTCCGGAAACGAATTTCTACCCCCACCTGCTTCCGCTTCTGTTAGCCAATCGACTTCAACCCGTGCTTGGCCCGACGACCACCGTGTGGCTGCTAATCGACAAGAGGTGGCCATTTGTGCCTTGTGCGGGAACGCTCATCAAGGCCCGTGCGGGATGACAGCACGCTCAGAGAACCTTGTGCATTACCGCCAGATTTTGTTCACCAATGAAACCGGCGAACCATTCCAAGAGCGTGTGCGTCCGATTGATTGAATCACGCCGGTCTAATCTCTAAATGCGATTACTCTTGTCAGCGGGATGCCATTGCGATTATTGACCACACCTTGGAGAAGCGAGGACAGCTTCACCTTATCTATAATCAACCTCTGCGACTGGTTGAGAAGGGTAGAAGCCGGACGTCGGTACCTTCGAAACCCAATCCCAATATTCGGGTTCAACAGACGGCTCCAACGCAACTGCCCGAAGGCACATCAGGAGCGGCGCGTCTAGGGTCGGCTTCACAGAAACGGCGGTCCGACGCTGAAGCTCAAGGTAGCGCGAAGAAGAGGCCCAAGACGAACGAGCCGGGTTGCCCTATTTGCGGAGGACCGCATCATCTTGTCAAAGATTGTCCCGTGACTATGGCGGGGCCAGAGAGGTGAGGACGGTTGTGGACCAGTTTGACCTTGTCTGACTGGTTGGTGTGTAGCATACAAACTGCCATCTCACGATTGAAATCCGAATCGGGACAAACTGCCACTATTGCAGTGCTGTATGCAGCGCTTGAGAAGTACGGAAAGCGAGAGATGAATGAAATAATAGAGGTTGAATAAATAATATAATGGTGTCCCTACAGTAATATATATAATTAATATATTTACTCGCAGCTTATCAGGGGCTGCGAGTTGAAAACGCCACCTCGGCACGACCAAAGATGCCACCTTTATCGATACAGTCGAATTCTTCTCAGGGTCTCTCTCAGTCTTCTTCTAAGAGACCAGCCAGTGACCCGTTGTGTACCTCTGCTCGCATCTTTAGGAAACCCCGTAAGGAATCGAAAATCCGGACAAACATGACTCTACCGTCCCTGCCTTCCATCCAAAGCGATGCTGCACTTGCGATATTCACCCATCGATCGATCAGACCACCTCTGCAAAATGATAGCTTTGGAGATGGCGAACGGCTTGCTTTCCTTGGCGAGCATGTCTTGCATATGGTCGTTGCCGAAATACTCTTTGAAAAAAGGCCGATGAAGGATGCAAGGGATCTACAGGTATGCCCGGGTGACCGCTCAACCCCTACCCCTGGCGGGCACTCACGTTGATGCGGAATGGTTACAGAAAGAGCTAGAGCAGACGTTAACAGGCGACGTTTATGACCAATGGGTGACTAGTTATGGGATGCGGGATAGGGTTGCTTGTCCCGCGGACTTCCGCGAAGAGCTGAAGGAACAGGGGGTCGGTACAACTCCAGCTTGGCGACCAACGACCCACACTCGCTAATGCATACAACAATGCACAGGAGACCCGACATCTCTTCCATGCCTATGTTGGCGCGTCGTATACTGAAAGGGGCTATCGAGACATCAAAGCTTGGATTGGCCCACTGGTCGACCCAGATTTCGGTCCAACGCCGTCTGGGTCCTTCTCCGGAGCCACTCTTGCCAATCCACCCCCACCAGCATATGGTGCGCCCCCTCTTCCGCATAGTCCGCCAGCCCCGGGGGGGCAGAAGTTGGGATCATTATCTTTATTCAATGAACTGGCTATGCAACGTGGGTTAAAGATCGATTGGAATTCGAGTCAGTCTGGGCCGGCTCACTCTCTGACTTGGGTGGTACAATGCATTGGTGAATACAGCCGATAAGGTGCAGCTGAGAGTCTGTTTACTGATATCTTGTCCCCCAGTTAATGGGATAGCGAAAGGTGAGGGTGTTGGGAAAAGCAAGCAGAAAGCGAAAGAGGAGGCGGCGCAACAAGCGTTCTTCGCCATGGGCTGGGCTGGTCCGGCGTCAGGACAATACCGCTGAAGATGTGCGTTAAGTTCTCCTTGTACTCCTGTGTTGTCGAGTACACTGACAAAGGGGGTATGGAACAATGGAACATGAGAAGTTATTCGGTGGGAGTTAAAGGAATGGAGTAGATTGGCGATGTACCGTAGTTTATCTGACTGAGTTCGTATTCGTATTGCTGAAATCTCCAAGAGTTGACTAAGCCGCCGCACTGCATTTCCTTTCCGACCGACTTTTGACTTGACCTTGACCTGACCTCTTCCTCGACCTTCGCCTGTGCACACATCCCGAATCGCCTTACTTCTAGCGATCCCACCATCTCCTTTAACCCCGTGCACAACTCTACCAAATCTCATCACCCATCAAATGGTCAGTGTGCCGAGCAACTCTTTCACATCTAACCTTTCGCCCTCACCGGGACAGCCTGCTCACACTGTGATCGACTTGACTACTTCGCCCTCCCCACCCCCCGCTCCAAGACTACCACCTCCTGTGTTACCTCAGCCACCGCTATTTTCCCCTACTGCACAACCTGTTACCTTTGAAAGCGCTTCACCAAGAACCCCTGTTTGTATTGGTCGTCTGGATGTGACCGCCCTAATTTTATATCCATCAACGTATCTCGATATTTCACTTTCTGAACCATCGAGTTCAGACCCTGTTTGGGGACCTGTACGGTTACAGTATGAGCGCACGCCGCATCGAGGAAGTGAGGACACGGTTCACATCAAGACCCCGAACAGGAGGGGACCTCATGGAGACATCCATCCCGGCGAGGACTTTGCCGTTGTCGAACAAAGGGTCGCGTCAATATTGGGGCCCATGCTAGGAAAGGGTCTAATACGTTTAGATTCGAGAATCCGCAGAGGGAACCGGCACGTGCGTGTTTCGCCCTGCTGAACCGTTCGTCCTATGTAAACGTGATTGGCACAGCTCCCTGTTCTTCCACTTGAGATCCTTGTATTTACCCCAAAGGGTAACATTCTCGTCGTCGGGAACTTTCTCCGCCAGTCTGGCCTCCTCTTGGAGCACCCAATTATATTACCTGCCAATATTCTTTATCACAACCCACATAACCCACCTCCGGGAGGTCACGCACGCGCCCTTATGGCAGGTTCACGTACCGACTACAGTGGTCCAGGCGGCGACTACACTCGATTACCTACTCCCGTCTCTGGGAAGACCGTCGAAGTACAGCGCGCTCAGGTAGACGAGCTCTTCAAGAACTTGCGTGGGGGCGAAGAGCTTGAAGAGACTGAACCTCGTGCGTCTTTGTACCCTATTCTCTATCCTGTCTTCGACTGTCGCGGATCTACACACAGCCCCCGAAATCGGAACGCTTCTCTATCCACATCAGAAGAAGGCCTTGACTTTTCTTCTCGAAAGGGAGCAGGAAATCGACAGGGGTGATCTACGCTCTACCTTATGGCAGTGTGTGCCCAACCCTCTCACGGGCCAGAAGTCGTGGTGTCACCTCGTGACCAGAGATGAGCTCTTCGAAGCGCCTTGTGAGTCGAAAGGCGCCATTTTGGCTGACGACGTGAGTGTGGCGTCATTGAGTAGGATGATCTAGTCTGTTAAAGTTGACAATGCCCCGCACCCGTTTGAAGATGGGCTTAGGCAAGACGATCACCACTGTCTCTCTTATCGCTGCTACGCTTTCGTCTGCGAAAGATTTTGAGGCAGCGCCCGTAATTCCTCCAAAGCCGCCCGGCCCGATTCATTGCGAATCCAACCTCAGTGCCGAGCACTTTTCAGGCCGCGTCTGGGGGATGCCGTCTCCGTCCACTCCTACACCATCCATAACGGCTACCAAGGCAAAGGGGAAGGAAGCGAAGGCACGGGATCTAGCTGAGGAGCAATACGCAAGGACTTGTCGTATCAAATGCAAGAGCCGTGCTACTCTGGTTGTCTGTCCTCTCTCCACCGTTTCGAATTGGGAAGATCAGCTCCGAGAGCACTGGAATGGGTCCGTACGCGTCTCAGGGGGTTCGGGAAGCTGCACTGGTGCAGATATGGCGGGTAACCAGATTACTCTGCCAGCAATGTTCAGCAACAACGCAGATATGGAAGGGCTCACTCTAGATGACGGAAACGCGGTCTTGCAGCAGAAGAGGAGTGGCACGCGCCTCCGTGTCTATGTGTACCACGGAAATGCGCGCCGTCCTGACCCTACTTTCCTCGCCGACTTTGACGTGGTTATTACTACATATTCTACACTTGCCTCGGAATTTTCGAAACAAACGCGGAGTCTGGAAGATGGAGAAGATGTTGCTACCGACTCTGGCAACGAGGCGAATGGCAAGCTCTCTAGGTCTTCAAAGCTTGGCAAACGCAAACGACCGTGTAGCAACGGGACAGAAGCCACCAGCCCTCTTCAGAGTGTACACTGGTTCAGAGTAGTCTTGGACGAGGCGCAGTGAGTCATAATCGTGATGACCTTTCAGTCAATTATCCCACGTTAACTGGTCGTCCTAGCTCCATCAAAGAGCTCAACACGGTAGCGTGTCGCGCTTCGTGTGATCTCATGGCTGATCGGCGGTTATGCTTAACCGGGACTCCCGTACAAAACAAGCTAGATGACGTCTTTGCCCTAATCAAGTTTTTAAAGCTCTCTCCTCTCGACGACAAAGCTACATGGACAGAGTTTGTAGGAACCCCTGTCAAATACGGCCAACCTCTCGGCGTTGCCCGTTTACAGACCGTCATGGGGAGTATTACCT
>Ga0137359_10003935_pt1 | contig 12117 bp, 20 predicted proteins | sample Mad1_40_16metaG_FD_108281 | JGI IMG/M metagenome (GOLD analysis project Ga0137359, IMG submission 108281) | Vadose zone soil microbial communities from Angelo Coast Range Reserve, California, USA - Mad1_40_16 metaG | ecosystem: Environmental > Terrestrial > Soil > Vadose zone | place: USA... | reverse complement strand
CGAGTTCCTTGATTTCATGATGTACCATGGCTTCAATCGTGTCGCCCGCAACTAGGCTCAACATTGGCCCGCCGAGGTCAGCGAGGAGTACCTTGCTAGTAGCGGTCTGCATCTCGATGCGCAGGCTGACGCCATCCACAGAAGCGGCAGACTCGTTGTTCACCGCAAGTGCGCCGGAGAAGGTCTCACCGAGCTGGATCGCGCCGAAGGAGGATGGGAGGGTTAGAAGTGTGGATGCATTGGTCAGGTCGCGCAGAGTCTTGGGGTGGCCTGGGAGGGGGGCACTACCCTGTAAAGAGAGTACGGACGCGGTGGAGTGGGCTGAAAAAGAGGGGGAACTGGAGTAGAACGGTTCCCATGCACTAGCGAGAGCGGGTCGCTACTTGGAACAAAGATCACAAATAAACGGGAGTTGTTATTCGAGCAGACACGTACAGAGAGTCGCATCACTTTGAGTGATAAAAGGTGTCCTGGGCCATCCATTAGAGTAGGTCTTGAAAGAAAGCTACCGTAATCAATTATCATAATTTATCCCCGTGCTAACACTTTCTTCAGCTCTCCGTTATGCTTTTCCAATCTCTCTAACGTCCCTTGCGCATTCCCCATCTTATCCATCAGATATTTCGTCCGTATCCCTATCGCAGTCGCACCACTCCACCACCGTCCCTTGTCAAGCCCAATTGTATGAAGGGTCTGCAACTCCTGCTCACATGCACGCACAGTCGCTTCAGCACTGTCGATGAGTTTTGTATTGGAGGCGAGATCTTGAGAAGCTTGGAAAATTGGATCTGGGTGGGTAACAGTCGGTAAACATACGTTGCGAAGACAGTGCAACTCAAGAAAAAAAAATCACCATCAACAAGGCGCTGGAAGACATAACGATAGATAGGTCGTCCAGGGCGAATGGCTGACGGTCGACCATTTCGCGCGTCCACAGTAATCATCTCTGCCCGCTCCATACTCCGCAGTGCGTTCTCCTCGCCCTTGAATGGAGAATTTACCAGTATCTCATGGTAGGGGACTGTATCCCTTCTAGCAAGCGCACGAAGTAGGGCCCAAGCGTGCTCTCTACTCCACGGCAGGCTACGAGCGTCATCCGCGTCATCACCAAACGCACGTTTACGCAACTCGGTGACACCTTGGCGAATAATATCTTCAACTGCGTCCGCTGGTGTCTGCCCGGCGCGCATTTTGTGTATCAGCTAAGATGTCGAAGATTAGTCGGGTAATGCGGATAAGATGAAGCGTAGCGCACACTGGCAAGATCGCTCGCCCTACCACCTAGCCAACCAATCATCTCCGTATCATCGTGAGAGAGCTGGATCTCGATGCCTGCTTCATGCAATTTCGTCCTAACCAATTGCAACGCGCTTGCGTTATCCACGTCAGACAAGGCAATCACGTTTAGCGGTCTCGATAGAAGCGCTTCATTAACGAAGAGTCAGTATAATCCAGAAAATGACAACACAATAGTCAAAAGTCCAGACCTTTAGCAAGTGGCTTTGAATGTTCCCGATTGTGGCTGGTGACGATGACATGCGCAGTCTGACCGCACAGTTCTACTTACCAATGTCATGAATGAATCAGGGGACGCACTTGTTCCTCAACCAATGCCGCTGCCCACCTCGCAAACACGTGCATGACTTCTTCTTTACCGTTCGCAGTATAGTTCTTCAGTACGACGATCGGTACTGCGTTTACAACTTCGAGACCTGATGGATTATATCCTCCTTTCGCCGTCAGGGCTTGTGTCTTGGGAGAGTAGGTTTCAAGAACTTCGTCGCGTTCACCGAAGGGCTCATCTCCGACGCCCAACTCTGCAATTATACCACCACCTGCAATTGGTCCCATGCGTGGATCGTGCCAAATGCCGCGACAAATGAGTTCTTGTACTCGCTCTGAATTCCGCACCTCTTCTTCCACTTGGGCGGCGCTTTCGCACTCGCGACGCGCCTGTTTGTTGCGAGTAGAGGTGATAGAGTGAAGTGCCGTCCCAACGATCTCGAGGATCTGCCTAAGTTGGTCAGGAAGTGAAGTACTCAGGCCAGCTGTTCAGTGTCAACACGTGTCCGCCACCCAAAACACTTAGCTCCGGATAACACACCATTTTGGCCAATGAGCCCAACACTGGCAAGATCAATGAAACTATTCATTGATTTGAGAAACGTAAAAACTGGCCAATAGCCGGTCTGCTTCGCTAGCGTGTCGACGAGACGCATGTCTGAGTCGGCGCGTTGCAGTTCCGCACAATCAATGAAAAGTACCGGACTATCGGAAACGAGTATCACTAGAGTCATGTAAGCTAGAAATAAAACAAAAGTACGCACCGCTTTTTGTCCCGAAGGATACGAGATAACATTTTTGACTTGCCGCTTCCCTGTGGTCCATATACAAAGGCGATACTGTCTGTAGGCGACATGAATCCGGGGGGCGACACAATATTTCGTCAGACATACTGGGTGTGTCATTGAGGTAATTTCGGAGAGTAATATCGGCATCCTGACGTTCCTGCCAAGCTGTATCTGTATCTGTGGAATCTGTAGACCTGAAGGTCAATCTATCGACAGTATTGCTATGGAGCCACTGATACAGGCGGAATTCTGTATAAAAGATGAGGTCGGAAGCGAGAGTATTCAGAAAATTGCAATAACCTCTATAATTGAACCATTCTAGGATCTTTCCCTCAACCATGAGGACACGGACGGGATCAAAGATCTGTCCAACGTCTGAATTCAGATTATTGAAGAAAGGGATGCCACGCACGGTGTACGTCAGAGTGCCTAAGAAGAAGACGATAACTGGAATGACAATGCGAGGGTGCTTGGCGATCCAGTCGCGAACGACGTGGGCTTGCACTGGAGGTACGAAGGAGGTACGAATGCGCGTTTGACCGACACAGAGACCATGTGCAACATTGCGGGCTATAATAGACGAGCGAACGTCCGAGAAGGTGATAGTTGAGCCGCGGTAAGAGGTACCGGTAACAGCAGCCGGAGGTGTGATATCCATAATGCGACCATATGGCTAATGGTGGGAGTGAGGAACATGCTGATGTCAAAAGAAGGAGCGAATACTCTGAACGTATGATAGAGTGATTCTTCGTGTGGGTCCGCGCCATCAAAGACGACGCGAAGGAGAGGGGATGCAAATCTATTCATGTCCTGGGCTGTGTGTGAGGATGCCCATTGTAGAATGAAGGGAGTAGTGTGGTCAGTACCTCACGCCATGGTTGTCCTTGTACAACCCAGATATTGCCTCTACGAATACCCAAAGACGATGGTATGCCACCTTGGGAGATGGCGTGATTTCTGAGATCTGACTGGATTATAGACAGGACATCGTCTGACTGAGGGGTGTATTCGAAAAGAACAAAGACACCTCCATCCTTTAGGTGAGGTTCGATAGAAATGGGGTTAAACCCATGAGTGTGTACTGTAGAGATGAGGTTTTTGAGAGAGTCAAGAAGGTGTTCTTGACGAAGCTTTCCGTAGTAATATCGAGGGCTATATGCGGTGAGTTCGAGAATGTGAATGTGATGAACGGCGTGCGACTGACTCCCAAGCGGCGAACTTTACAGGAAAGACAGAGTCGACGAAAAGCCACGCCTGGGGATTTTTATTTTGTGAGAGCGAATGAGAGAGCCGCCCAATGGATGGATGTATGCGCACGCGCATAGCTCAAACACAAAGAGCGTGTGTGACTCTTGTTGCCGCTCCGACAGGTTGGCTGGCGCAACATGTTGACCTCGTCCCCATCACCCGCTACACTCGCGGCTCCGCCTACATCGTCGGCTCGTCTCAGCAGCCTTCGTCGTAAGAAACCTTCTCATCGCACAAGAAGGCCGCCTCCTTCTCGAGCCATCTCGATGTTTTCCTCACTCAAGTCCCTCGTTACAACTCCTTTTTCGTGGTTTGCCAACACCGGAAACGATACTTTCGAGTCTGAAGATACCCAAGGCAAACGCAAACTCGTACATGGTCCCTCTCACGACAGCGATGGAGAACAACAAGATACACCCTCGGCATACAGAGTCAAACGTATCCGCCTCAACTCACCAGAGCGTGTCCCCACTCAATCTGTTCTCCCTCCTGCATCGTACCTCGACCCTCCTACCCCTTCACTTCGACCATCGACTCATCGTCGCACTCATGCTTCCAAGCCAGCTCGTCCCTACACTTCCTCCAACAATACCATCCCCATCCCCCGCCCGGATACGTCTCGCCTTTCTCCCTTCTCCGATCCTCCTAGGACCCAACCTGCTCTCATTGCCCGCACAATGTCTATGGATCCCCCGACAGCTCGTCGCCCCTCTGTTCCAGCACCCTCATTTCTACCTCCTCCCATTTCTCGTGACGTCTCCATGGAGTTTTCTCCCAACCTCTCCGCTGAACCTCCCAACCCCCCCTTCCGCATGCGATCTGCCCTGACCCCTCAGCCAGGTGCCCCCCTTTACGGTCCAAATCCACAGAGACGTGAACGCAACCCATCGGAACCCCCACCGCTTACTGCTCTCATTGAAAATCCAATTTTTGTAAAACCGCCTTCAGTGCCACAGGAACAGAGGCGCGTGAGCGATGACTCCTCTCTCACACTTGGCTCTCTCTTCAGTAAACAGAAATCGGTATAGGCCCTCTTTTTCCATCCACTACCTTCTCTCACTTATCAGCACCACCAGGGACTTACCACTAATCGATCCCATTCAACCCTCGTCCTTCCCGCTCAGCCTGCTAATGGTAAGCCTAGTCTTTGTTCTTTTATCCCATCGTGCTAACCCTCCCACAGACCTTCGACCCACCAACCCGGCGGAACTTGCACTCCATCAGCTCGAGAAATACCGCACTCCCCTTGTACCTACTCGTCTCCGGTCAGCTAACGTCGATGGCGCGCTTCCAGAACTCTTCCAGACCCGGAAAAAAGCACGGGCGCTTGTCCTTATGAAACGTGATAAACGTGATGACAAGCCCCGCCTGGGTCACGCCAGCAAGTATATCAGTGCGCCGAAAGAAAAGGAAAAGGAAACCCCTTCGAAGAATAAGAATAGTAAGCCGTATGCTGGTGAAGGTGGTCTTAAGAAGTTATTGGCCCGGCGTAAACAAGAAGAGTTAGATGCAGAACCAACGGAGGACTCTGCCGTACAGCCGATGGTCGATGACAGTGAGCTTGAACCTATGCCCCCCAAGCGCACAAGCAAAATTGCCGAACCAGTTCGCGCTCCGGCTGCCTTTGCTCGCAAAGTCTCCGCACCACCGTCCTCCGTCCCTTCTTTTGGTATGGTAGGTGGTAGGAAACCCACTGCCCTTCGCGCAAATCGTATACACGCGAAGACTCGCACAGTTGGTCCTACGCGTACCAGAAATCGGTTCTCAGCAGCATACGAGGACGATGAACTAGAAGATGTCGATGAACTTGCTGCTGTGTCGGAGGAGACCCCGAAGGACAAGGAAGGTATCAATGCAAATCTTCCCAAGTTTGAAGCTCCAAGCGGGTTTAGCTTTGCTCCAGTATGCTTCCCCTTCATTTCACCCTATCTAATAGCACATATGTAACGTTTTAAACAGCCTTCATCCGTTGCTTCGATTCCTCAAGCGTCGGACACACCTTCCGTCCTTGATGAACCACCAATTCCCATCCTTCCCTTCACATTCTCCAAAGTCCAGACGCCGTCCGTCGCATCTCCGGCTCCCGGGACTGTCATACCCGCTGCGCAGCCTCCTGGGATCGCGCTCGTCCCGCCCACTCCTGATCGACCGCAGATGGAGAAGCCTCAATCCGAGTCATCTCTTCCGAACTTCTTTGCCAACTCCCAGATCTTTGCGCGCACGGGCGTACCGCCTCCCCATGCTGAGCCCAAGCCTGTATCCAAACCTGCATCCAAACCTGATTCTCAGCCTGCGAACCAGATCTCTCAAGTCAGCGAGTCCATGACAGGCACTGCAGCATCAGAGCGTCGGACTGCCCCTACTCCTACATCCGTATTTGGTGCAGTTACGCCAATATCCGTTGCATCAACGGCAAGTCCAGAATCTCAAAAGCCTACTGAGCCTCCTCTTCAGGCCCGGGCACCATCCACCTTTGCACCGCCCCCGCAGGCTCAGTCGATGCCGCCTTCGTCCATGCAGGCAAATATTAGTAGATCACACCCATTCAGTCTCACCCCTTCTACATCGCAGCCAGTGGAGAAGAAAGGCTCTAGCCTAGCTCCGCAGAAGCCCCTTTTCGGCGGTCCGACCTCATTTGGCGGATTTGGGACCTCATCGCCAGCGCCTGTGCCCACCACGAAGCCAGATACTCAATCAACTAAAATTACTACTCCCGCCTTCTCTTTCCCCAAGACAACAACCGCTGCTCCAGCGGAAGCTGAACAGCCTCTGAAACCCGCTCTCCCGGTTTCGAGTCCCGCTTCGACTTCGGCATCTTTACCGGCAACTGCGCCTGTGACTGAAACTTCCAAACCTCCTCCCAGCTCATATTTTTCCTTTGACCAATCGACTAAAGAGTCTGCTAGCCCTCCTGTGACCCCTGCAAAAAACATCTTTACATTTGGTGATTCCTCTACCACAGAGCCTACTGCTCCAGTGGAGAAGTCAGGTGCCTCATCAAGTGGTCTCACGTTTGGTTCGACAACAACGACCGGTGCCCCTAGCGGGTTCTTGTTTGGCTCGCCCGCTGCCCAAACTGAAACCAAACCCGCTGCTAGCACGAGTGGGTTTTCGTTTGGCATGCCTCCCGCACCATCAGGTTCGTTAAAGTCAGCAGCTTTCTCGTTCGGGACACCAACGCTAGCTCGCCCTCTAACCCCTCCCTCTGCTGATGATGGTATGCGTATGGAGGAGAGCCCGACGCGTGGGGGTGGGACAGATGCCCCCGGTGGAAGTGCTAAACCGCAGTCACTACCACAGCTGCAGATGCCTGGCACCAAGTCCGGCTTTTCGCTTGGTTCCAATACGGGAGCAGGTTTCGGATCACCGTCCTCTTCCCCTTTTGGGGGAACTCCTGCGACTGGTTCCGGTTTTACATTCGGACAACAGAATCAAACATCGAACCACGGTACCAGTGGAGGTTTCCCCTTTGGTGCGAACACAAAAGCATCCGAGGGCGCAAGCGTGGGTTACTCCTTTAGCACAACCAAACCCACCGAGAATACGGCACCTACAGGGTTCCCATTTGGTCAACCCGCTACAGATAGTAGGCCTTCGTCCTCAGGTGGATTCACGTTCAATCAGCCAGGCCCAAAGACTGCGGACGCGACGACTTCTGGGTTTTCCTTCAAGGCACCGGAGTCGATCCAGCACTCGACGAGTTTCACATTCGGCCAGGCAGCGCCGGAACCAGGACGCACGTCCTCATCGAGTGGGTTTGCGTTTGGACAAGCTCAAGCCCAACTACCAGCCCCCGCCTCTCCTTTCGCGTTTGGTTCGTCTGGAAGTGGCGGTCCATTTGGATCTGCGCCTGCAAGCCCTGCGTTTGCCACCCAGCCATTGGCACCGACATCGTCGATGCCATTCTCTTTCGGAGGACCTGCAAGCGCACCGCCGCAACAGCCTGCACCAAATCCATTTGGGTTTGGCTCAGGTGCCGGGCAGCCTACCTCCCCGGCCGTGGCGCAGGGTTTCGGACTTAACTTCGGGGGTGGCACCCCGCAAACACCGACGGGAACGTTCGGTGCATCCACGCCGCAAACCCCAACAACTGGTAATAGTGGCAATGCTATGTTCACCATGGGTGCATCCCCACAGGTTGCTCCACCTCCTGGAAGTCGCCCAGTGAGGAAACTACCGACCCGCAGACCGGGCGCCAAGCGATAAATAGCACCGATGCCAAATTGCGTATATGACCAAAGGCGACGAAACTACCCGGACATTCATTCTTCCTTCTGTATACATTTCAATTCCTACTTGGCCATTTTCTTGCAGCCATTGTCGCAACCTGTTCTGAAAATCAAAGCCCCATGGTTCCGTTCTTATCTGGTTCGTTGTATTCTGTCACTAGCTCTATCTGTTTCTGAAACTTCGGACAGGTTGCTTGCCGCTTCTAGTTTCCAAACCCACATGGTCAACGTAAATTGACACCGCCTGCTCGATTACCAACGTCTCTCCTTCCTGTCTTTTTTCCTGCACCGTTTTGCAATCCTGCTTTCACTGATTTGCATTTGTTTTTACACAACTGGGATATCGATATCTAGGCGTAGATAATCACACACCATCCATAGTCTTACGCAGGCTCAAGGCCATGCACCCCGCACATTATCATTATCACACGGCTCAAGGCCGATTGGCATCTTAACTTGGTATTTTCTTGCAATTGTATTTTGTCCTGGATCGACCGGTTGGTTGTTCGTGGCAAGCGTGGGTAACCGCCAACAGTTGTGCAGCAGCACCGTGACTGGCACCGAGTTGACATTCCGGCCAACATGCCTCGCGAAATCGTTACCGTACAAATCGGCCAATGCGGCAACCAAAGTATGCGTGAACTTGGCCTTGGCACGTCTAATACCGTGCTCATGGCACATTTCAGTGGGCTCAGTCTTCTGGCAACGGCTTTGTGCCGAACACGGTATCAACAAAGAAGGCATCCTCGAAGACTGGGCGACCGAGGGCGGCGATCGCAAGGACGTTTTCTTTTATCAGGCCGATGATGAGCACTACATCCCTCGCGCAATCCTTATCGACCTAGAGCCGCGGGTACGCTTCTGCTGCTCATACATCGGCGACGGCTGTGGTAATATAATAATTCTGAATGCATGCGCGCCTGGCAGGTCATTAACAATATATTAACATCTCCATTCGCAAATCTCTATAACCCAGAGAACATCTTCATGTCTAAGGATGGCGGTGGTGCAGGAAACAACTGGGCGCAGGGATACTCGACGGGAGAGAAGTTGTACGAGGACATCATGGAAATGGTCGACCGAGAAGCGGAGGGAAGTGACTCGCTGGAGGTGCGCACTCCTTTCTATTGTTCTTTATGGGCTCTTCGAAAATTCGAGAGCGCGCCAGATGATTTAATGACTTCACGTTCGGGACTATCTCTGCGCAGGGTTTCATGTTACTGCACTCTATAGCAGGTGGGACGGGCTCAGGGCTTGGCTCTTTCTTACTGGAGCGATTAAACGACAAATTCCCGAAGAAGCTGGTTCAAACGTACTCGGTCTTTCCAAACGCACAAGAAGGCGATGTGGTGGTGCAGCCATACAACGCACTGTTGACCCTCAAGCGTCTCGCGAACCACGCTGACTCGGTCGTCGTGCTCGACAACGGTGCGCTGGCACGCATCAACGCTGACCGTCTGCACTTGCAAACGCCTTCGTTTGACCAAACGAATCAGCTCGTGTGTTCACCTACTTCCTTCCGATGAGTATTTGCTCACGATGCAGCACGATGTCCAAGGTGTCAACGGTCATGGCAGCAAGCACACAGACGCTACGATACCCAGGATACATGAACAACGACTTGGTCGGCATCATCGCTTCGCTCATCCCAACACCACGTTGTCACTTTCTGATGACATCCTACACGCCCTTTACTTCTGACTCGATTGACAAGGTCATCATTTTATTTTATTTCCATCGGCTTGCTGAAGGAGTACTGATCTTGTCTGAAAAGGCGAAGCCAATACGGCGCACGACGGTGCTGGATGTGATGCGTCGACTCCTGCAGCCGAAAAACAGGATGGTCTCTACTGTACCGAGCAAGACGGCGTGCTACATCTCAATCCTCAATATCATTCAAGGTGACGTCGACCCTACCGACGTACGTCTATCCGCCTCCTGCTTAGACCCAAATTAGACGTATAATAGGTGCACCAATCGCTTCTGCGCATTCGCGAGCGCCAGCTTGCCAACTTTATTCCATGGGGGCCAGCGTCCATCCAAGTTGCACTGACGCGTCGCTCGCCATACGTCACTACAAATCATCGTGTCAGTGGGCTCATGCTCGCAAACCACACGAGCATTGCCTCGGTGATTATCCATTAAGAAGCATATTTTTTGGGATTAAGCTCATGCATGCCCCATCTCAGCTATTCAAGCGGATGTTGGATCAGTTCGACCGCCTGAAAAAGCGAAATGCCTTTCTTGAACAATACAAGAAGGAAAGGATATTTGAGAACGGGTTAGAAGAGTTTGACGACGCAAGGTACGCATTAGAATCGGTTTCTAAGACAGCTTTCGTTGACTATGTGGTTGTTCAGAGCGACAGCAGACGAGCTATTAAAGGAGTACAAAGCTTGCGAGAGTCCAGACTATATATCATATGTGCGTGTCTCCATTATTTGTCATTCAGGTTGTAAATCAAGGACACTCTCAGGGCTCCAATGATGGTGAACAAGCCAGCTGATATACCCGATGTTCAAAACGTTCAGTTCTATATATTTGTGACTGCACAACTCCCATCCACGCAAATGTATTTCTTCATTAGTTCCGCAGACTTTTCCGTGATAATGAATTAAAGGTGGAACAGACTAAGCCATCTATGATGTATCAAAACAACACGGCAAAAAACGAGGAACAGCCGTAGCACAGCGGCGACTACGGAGGGAACGAATTACGACTTTTTCGTACCCTCCATCTTTTTTCCAATGTCACTACCTAGAAAATCAGAGTGAGAACTAAGGTCGGATTATCAACTGGGTGATCGGGATTTACCGCGCAACTTGACCCCAAGTACGCGCTCGAGCTTAGAGAGGATCTGAGCGTTGGGGATGGCCTTGCCGGACTCATAATCCTGTAGTACGGACGGTTTCTCATTTATTTTTTGGGCGACGTCCTTCTGTGAGAATTTCAGATCCATGCGTGCGGTTTGGATTGCCTATACGTGATGTAATAAGACACATTTAGCACGCTGCAGTTGGCGACAATAAGAACCGTACCCGTCCGACACTGGGTGCGACTTTTGCTGGAGGAGCGACTTCATTCTCTCGATCAAGCTTGACTATACGTTGATGGTCCGTGCCTAGGGAATGGGAAATAAGGGGATGGAATAATAAAATTGCAAAGCGCCCACCTTGACGAGCCTTGTTCGATCCGCTGGCAACCTTCTTCTCGGTGGCAACGACAGCTCCTGCTCGACGGGCCTAGAGGTCACAGTGAGATGCATCCCCAGATTGAAGAAAAACAATAAATAATGGAGAAGGACACGCACAGCTGTTACAAAAGAAAGAAGACAAATAGAATTGGTGGTGAGGGGACCATAGATATTTTATTCCACGATGGAACATACCGTTAAGGTCGGCGTCATTTCTGGTGACCTTTGGAGCTTTGGTCTTATTGCCAATGACAGTCTTTGAGTCCCAGTCGATGTTGCTCATGGCAGAAAGAAAAAGAGATTGTGTCGGATTGATACAAGTCACAGTTCAGTTTTAAGTACTCTGACTCAGCCGTCTTTGTACAACATTCTCTCGGCTCGGCACGCGACCCACTTCCCAACCTTCGTCCAATAAGCATTCAATCTGGGTGTCATTGAGGAGGGCGAGGTCCTCAATCTCCCAGCTCGTACACAGGTCGACCATCCACTTCATCCGCCTCTTACTGATATCCCCGCCGACACCCGGCGCACGCACCTTGAGCTTCTCTCTCAGTAAGCCAACTTTCTCGATAGCCTCCCCCGCGCGCTTTGGTATATTCTCTTCTATCCTCTTCCTTATAATGTTGGCCAATTTGGGGCTCTTTCCATTGGTCGAGACCATGATTTGCAGCGGACCCTGTTGGATTTGGGAACCGAAGTAAAAGTCGCAATAGGATGGATCGTCTGCGACGTTAACTGGAATTCGACGGGTTCTGCAGGATGTGCCGATATCTCTTGAGAGCTCGACGTCATCGACGGCCGTCAAAACCATGTCTACCCCGTCTAGATCGGTAGATAGGAATGTACGGTCACGGAATATGATGTGATTTTCCGAACTGGTGTCGATGAGTGACCTTGTTTGGTCATTTAGACCTTGAGAGGGAGAAACGACGGTGACGTTGGCTCCAGCAGCGAGGACATGCTGGATTCGACTAGATGCGACCTCACCGCCTCCAACGACCAGGACGTGTTTGTCCTTGAGCTGCCAAGCGATAAGCAAGGAGCCAGACATGAGAATATGGGTAAATGGTAGTCGCCCATAGTCACCCATTACGTG
>Ga0137359_10003931_pt1 | contig 12120 bp, 13 predicted proteins | sample Mad1_40_16metaG_FD_108281 | JGI IMG/M metagenome (GOLD analysis project Ga0137359, IMG submission 108281) | Vadose zone soil microbial communities from Angelo Coast Range Reserve, California, USA - Mad1_40_16 metaG | ecosystem: Environmental > Terrestrial > Soil > Vadose zone | place: USA... | reverse complement strand
GTCCTGTAACGTAAGCGCCCGGAGGCGTGGGAGAGAGACAGGGCGGGGCCACAATGGACGATTGAGGTAGTAGAAAGGCAGACAGTGTTCGAGAGCGAGTTCCTCGAGCGCAGGCATGAGCGAGAAACAATCGAGAAGTTGTCTGTGTGTTGGCAATGCGAGCAGGGAGCGTTCTGAAGTCTGGTTTGGGTTCGGGGCAGTGATGCTGAACACAACGAGCTGTGAAGGTGGGTGGATGCCGAGAGACCAGCTTGAGAAGAAAGCGTTCTCTATGATGACGCGGCGTAGGCGCGGGTGCGTCGCGAGGAAGTTACAGGGGAGAGCCACAGGAAGATCACTGCTACGCCGCGAGTCAGGACGGTGTGAGTTGATACGCATCCAGACCGTCTCGAGGAGAGGCGCTGAAGTCTCCAGGAGTCTTACCCAGCGGCGCGCAGTGCATGAGCACGCGCCGAGTTCAAGGTTCTGTATATGGAAGAGGTGATTTGAGAGCACATAGATTGGGTCAAGCTTCAGCGGACCCCGCTTCGGGAACCAACCCCAGAAGACAGGAACTATAGAGCCCTCGCAGGGGTGTGGGTCGTTCATCGCGATGGTAATAGGCAACGCCCTGGATAGAGTGAGCATGCGAAGGGCACAAGTGCGTCCCAGATGCAGCGCGATGTGAGTCCACAGCTTGGGGGTTTGGAATGCGACGGTGCGCCAGTGGCGGCAGACGTGCGCGACGGCAGGCACCCACCAAAGCATGGTGCCATAAAGCGCAAAACGCCTCTCTTTGCTCTTTTGGAAGAGGCAAGAACCCAGTAAAGTGCGCTTGTAGTGGAGGAAGATCTGGCCGAGGATCTCCGATGGGATGCGGCAAGTGCGTGTGAGTGTGTTGCGGCGGTTCGCGATCACACCGAGCGGGCCGGCGAGTATGGCATGCATCTCGTGGTCTACCAGGCGCAATGCGGCCTCGTCGCTGAGAGTTAAGGGTGAGACCCATTGGAGGGAGTTGTCTACGACTTCAAGGCGCGTCTGTGCTGCATCTAACCAATATCGGGTAGAGCTGGGCAAGCCCTGTCACAGGCGCATCAAAGGAAGATGAGGAAACTCGGAAACCCACGATATGCCATCGATCTCTGGGGATCGGTCGCCCATGTGTAGGAAGTATGAACTCAAGTATGAGCCTAGATAGCCACTGTCAGACTGTAACCGACAGGACGGATGATGGGAGAAAGAATGTTCTGAGAGATGTCCTATGCGTGGACGATTCAACTTCCGACTTGCGTGAAACGCAGAGTTGGTGAAGGAATGGAGAAAATCTAACATATTCCAAATATAAGCTATGTCGATGGGAGGAGGTGATGGCATGATTGACTCACGCTGGCACGATAACTTTGAGGGCACTGTAGCTCGACCTGCCACTGGCAGAGTGGCTACCTGATGGATTATGGGTTCTTTGAAGTGGAATTAGACAAGTAAATGGTGTTTTGTTGCGGGTTGGTCAGGCAGAGTCGAGTGTACACATATAAGATCTCATCCTGCATGTCGCGCTTGGTCAGCCGTCTCGATATCAATACTCAACCTTACCCGTTTGGAACTCTCCACGAGACAGTCAAGTGGACATGTCAGAGCGAACCTCCTTATGGTGGTGGTCCAGGCTACCAGTGGTCTCGGACATCAGTGAAGGCGCCAGAGCCTAGTCTGCGTTGGACCGTTTCCGGGCCGGCCAAACCGGAGATCTGAACGGTGCCACACTGCCACACGTCCTGCCAGTGCGACCGTTTCGGCCACTGCCGATTCTTTCGATTTCGCCGACTTCCGTGTTGCGCCACGGATGTGTTCGCTCATGTGCAAATGAGCTTACCCTCCTACGCACGGCTGTTCCTGTCGGGGTTCGGGCTCGACGACCTCGTACATAATAACTGCGCCGCATTGGGGACCGTGACTGAGTTCTTTACCTCCGGTCAACTCGTGGATTGACGGAGCGCAGGGGTGAGGGGCTGGGGTTCAAGTTGGGACCTGGAACCCCCGTTTGGAGTGGAGGAGTTGGAGTTGCTTCCAGCTCACTCCGCTCCGCTTGCTTGCATTGTGGGATAGCTGAGACTGGGGCTGGTACGCCGGATGGCTGGGGACAATCGCTGCTCGAGGGGCCTTCCGTGTCGATGGGCCCTACTTCTGTAGCCCGAACAAGCACTTGTCATCCCAGGTGCGCACAGACGCAGTGCAAAGCGCCTGATTATGAGGAGGCTTTTTGGGGGATGAGGGTGTTTTTGCTAATAGTATTCATGGAATTTTGGGATTATACAGAGCAAGCAACTATTGCTTGATCTCTGTTGTTGGTCCTAATAGACGTGCAGGATGCCGTATTCTCTGGGTGGTGGATGAGTGAAGCCGTACATTCCTAAGTGTGTCCATACATTCATTCACCTTCTTGCTCGATTGAGGGGTGTTCCCAGCTCATAGTAGACTTCATTATTTCTACGCATCCCGTTTATCAAGAGCCCAAAGATCTTGCCAGGAGTAAAAGCATCAACACCCACGAAGGTTGGTAACACTTTCGTTACTCTGGCCCGTTCATCTCTGATACTTTTTCTCCTTAGCCCGACGAAACATGCTCGAGGTCATCTACCAAGCGGAGCATGGTGATTAGTGGGTAGAAATGATAGTGCGCATGCACTCCCTTTTCATGTTTCTTTCTGCATCTCAGGTCATGCAGTCATCGCTGTTCATATACAGATTCATACAGCTAATCTGTCTCCCTTTACGGGGAGAAGTGGATCAGCCAAGGGCTCACTCTCGTTAGTTCGCATGTCATCGTACTTGGATACGTGTTGTGCATGCCACCTGAAGGATTCCTCTCGTTAGAAGCGATCGATCTCACTTCAGACCAACACATTTGCCACACATCTGCTCACTCAACAGCGAAGGAAACTCCTTGCGCTTCCGAATTAGAGCAATCTTTCGTTTTGTTTTCTGCACATTGACTGAAGGGTTATCAAAGAAAAGTAAAGCAATTGGAAAGCAATGGCGCGACGAAAACAGCCATCAGGTGCGTTGTGCATGGCCTTTCTAACTAACAAGCTGGAAACAGCCGGCCCAACCACACGCTTCCACACCTTCGTGCTCCGGATGGAGTATTTGTGGCTCATAGTGAGTCTCGTTCCGGCCGCTCCAGCCGCACGCTGGGGGAATCGCGATTACCATTCTCTCAGACTGTGTGAACCTGATGGACACTAACCGGGTACGTTGGGCTGGTAGGAGATGACTACGCGACATGGCTCAAACGAAGTTCCCGTGCGTTTCACAGCGCTCAGCAGCAGCAGCTTCGAAAGTCGTGCTAGTGCCACCAACGGCATTTGGTCGCCGCCTCCGAGTTCAAATTCATCATCTTGACTCTCCTATCATTGCCGATTCGAACTCGACGTCAAGCACCCCACCAATAGATCCGGATGCTAAAGGTCTGTTTGATCAACCGTACCCTGCGCGGAGCGCCATGATTACACTCTCGCGTAATATGCGTGTGAACCACCCCGGCTGTTTCAACCGCTGTGCGAACGTCTCTCCGTAATACTCAGCTCGTCAGACAAGCTGCTGTCACCTCTTGTGCTGACCAAATATCATACACCTACTCCTGCGCCGTCGTATCGTTCGATGATGATGAGACGTGTGTGAGCGTAACTAATCTAACACACTCTTTTGGTTGGCACACCCGTGAACATCGCACGGTCTCGTAAGTGATATTACTGCCGCATGGCGTAGATATGAATGAATTGTGCCAGTGTTCATTTCCATAGCACGACCTTTATCCCTTCTCTTCTTTTCGATACGATCATCCATCTCTGCGCCCCCCCAGGCCGTCCTCCCCAACTCCTGTTAAATGTTTGACGCTCGCCGTTTCAGGTGATTCGTGTGTCGAAATGGAATAGTGGCTGTCACTATCGCGGGCAGAGAGCCTCCACTAACCCTAAACCGTGACATACACGACCACCTGTGTTCATTCCCCTTGCTCGGCCGCGCTCGCGAGAGTGTGCCCGAAGAGCCACCACACAAACGCGGGAGCCTCGACGTTCACTCCCCTCACGCTGCACTTTGTAATTGCGTCCATCAAACGGGGCGTAACGAGGGGGATGATTACACCCGAGCCCTCCATCGTTGCCACCGCGGCTGTCTTATTTTATTTTGATCTCGTCTTCCAACTCCAATGTGATGGCCACTGGCAGAGAGATACGGCCTCTAAAATCACCACCGTCGCGTTTTCTTTTTACTCTGGGTTAGCAAGCAATCTGCGTCCGATTGGTTACTTTGCCAGAAACAGGAACGCGTGCACACGTAATCCCGTCCGAGCACCATGTGCTACAGCTGCAAGGTACTGCCAGTGGCCATTTGGCGCCCATCAGATTCATGCTCGATCAATCATCTGTCGACATGCTACAAGCAGTATTAGCAATCCCCTACCTGGATCAATGTCAGGCCTCAGCGCTCACCAGGATCGAGAGCTGGCGCCACATCACCCATCGTTCTTCTAGCACGCAGCCACCAGAACAAGGTTCCATGCCGGTGTGAAAAAGGGTACATGACCAAGGTAAAGAAATAGAGTAGAGGGGATGATTGGGCTAGGGTGCCCGAGTGGGTTATCGGTGCCGTTCACCGCAGTGGCTGCTGCCGAAATAACCTATTGCACTTTTGCTTCGGATAGCACCTTTGATATAACTAATGAAACGTCACCACCGATCGATAGAGAACAGATATTGGGCGCGCACGTCATTTGATGTACTGTGCTGGGTCGTTCAATGCCATGCCATCGGAAATCTGTTGCTGTTTACGGTTCCCATTTGCACAGACATCGGTCATAAGTCCCCACTTCCCGACGAGTAAATGGTGGCACGCAGAATAATTTGAAAAATAAATACTTAGTAACTTCCACATTGCACCCGACCTCCTGGCTAGGGGTCTTGCCCATCCGAGCCACACTCATGGCCAGTGGCTGTCATCCACGGCGACTGTCATCCAGAGACTTCCTGAGAAGCCGTGACGCCCCATACTTCAGCAGGGCATCGAGCTCGCCAACGCCAAGCAACGACTCGGACAAGGCCACCCTTTCCCCGACCACGAGATTCAGTGATTTCTCCCCATCAGTTTTCGCACTTCCGAGGAGGGCGCTGCGACTCGGATGTCCAGTCCCCTTCTGCCATGTTGCATGAATTAGATTTTCGACCACAAGCCAAGGAGTGGGGGAACGCGCTACCCAAGCAAGGGGTGCCAGCGCGCCAGCAATTCGTAAGACGGGAAGGGCCGGAACAAGAACGCAGGACAGTCGCCAAAGCAGGCCGCCAGCACACGGAACGAGGAGGCGCTGAAGTATCCTCGGAAGGATGCAAGTGGACCTCCGACTCGGAGATCTGAGGATGGCCGATGCAGGTGGAGTTTGTGAGAGAACCGCCTGACACTTCCAGTTGGTCTGAGGTGCAGACGAGCCTGTGTCTCGGTATGCACGCCGGCGACCAGTTTTGTACCAGAATCAAACGTCAGTCACAGACGACCCTGGCTTTTGGCACTAGGCAAGGGTGGCGCAGCGAACTCACCGCCTCCTTATGCCCAGCGTCCACTTTAGCCCTGAAACTGCTACTGTAAGGAGATTACTCATACGTGTCTACGTGTCGTAGCGCCGCAGAGCGGCACGCTGATCCACAGAATGGCCCTAGGCAAACTTGAATTGGGTCATAATCATGGCCCGCTTGGACTGGGCCCTCTCGAGATGCATCGATCGTCTGCGTATTGATAGAAGAGTCCGAGTTGGTAGATCCCGACAGCTTGAGGAGCAGCCACGTTTGTTTCGTCCGAGCCCGCGGATGATCAGATCGGAGATGTGATTTGATTTGATTTGTCAGGTCAGCTGAGGCATCCGACTTGGAGTACGCTGTTGTCATGGTGACAGTCGTTGCTTAACTTAGAGAGGGTAACGACTTGGGAGGGATGCTCCGTAGAACAACCTAATAAGATCTTGGTATAAATACATTACAGTGAGCAGTGCCTTGGGAGAAACAAAAATGGGGAGGTTTGTGGATGCGATGGGGAGAAGGGTTCCTGTTACTATAGATATGTAAGCCCAAAAGGAAATATGGGTCGAAAGACATCAGGGCGAGTTGCGTAGAGGAAAGTGTGATGCACAAAAAACATGCATGAGACGTGAATTAGGCTTGAATACAGTGGGTTGGATGGTGTAATATGAGGGGAGCGTCTCCACTCGGAACGGGGACCTACTTCCGGAAAACGACTTCTAGCAAAATTGCGCTTAGAGCTTAAGGATGGCCCGAAAAACGACCTACATATTACTCCTGTCTTTGCGCCATAAGTCGCGCATCTAGTGTTTGGGGTCTGTGACTTTGTCCCATACGACAACAACAGCAGACTCTTTCAGCAAGTCAACCATTTCTTTCTTGACAGCGCATTTGCGTAGCTCAATGCGGTCCAGGATCGTCACACACGCAGGGCTAGTCTGCCGTCGACGCAACGCCTCCGAAAGGATCCTCGACGCCGCCTCACCCGTGCGCACAAAGTCGATCCCGACCAGCGTGAGCGAAGCCAACTCGGGAAACAGCGGCTTGCTGTGAGCGCCACCAGTACCCGTGTACTGCTCGAGGGCGGAGAGCAAGTGCTCACCGGCCCCACCAAATGCCAAAACGTGCGTTATCGTGGGACAGGCCGCGAACGTCTCGTACCAGTCATGTGCCGACCATTGGGAGGCTTCTGCGCGTATGCTGAGCATTTGGAGATCCGCACGTGGGACGCCCGTGCACGCCCGCAGCAGTGCTCGGCGTTCCATGTCCGGCTTGCTTGATTTCCATTTGCCCTCCAGGCGTACGTCCGGGATGCTTGGTGGCCCGGCGTACTCATCGCGGGCCAATACACCGGTCGGCGGGATGAATTTGCGCCAGACGGACAGCACAAAGGTGTCGCCGTCGTCGTGTGCGGAGGAGAGGGCAAGTGCGCGCGGACCACCCTTGCTGCTCGCTGACATGCCGCGTTTTCTCGTGGGGATGGCTGGGCTGGTGGGGGAAAGCTGAAGCAAGAGTGATGGTAAGATTCGTAGAAAATTGAGGTTCGACAGTGGAGACTCCTGCCATAACAACGTCTTCACAACCGCAGTAGGTGGTATGTTCAGCGACTTGAGCACCTGGTGACACCTGTCGAAGTGGTCCTGTAACGTAAGCGCCCGGAGGCGTGGAAGAGACACATGGCGCGGGCAGAATACAGGATTGAGGTAGTAGTGAGGCAGGCAGTGTTCGAGAGCGAGTTCCTCGAGCGCGGGCAGGAGCGAGAGACAATCGAGAAGTTGTTTGTGTGTTGGCACGGCGAGCACCGAGCGTTCTGCAGTCTGGTTCGGGTTCGGGGCAGTGATGCGGAACACGACGAGCTGTGAAGGCGGGTGGGGGCCGAGAAACCAGTTTGAGAAGAAGGCGTTCTCTATGACGATGCGGCGCAAGCGCGGGTGCGTCGCGAGGAAGTTACAGGGGAGAGCTACAGGAAGGTCATTGCTACGCCGCGAGTCAGGACGGTGTGAGTTGATACGCAACCAGACCGTCTCCAGGAGCGGCGCTGAAGTCTCCAGGAGTCTTACCCAGCGGCGCGCAGTGCATGAGCACGCGCCGAGTTCAAGGTTCTGTATATGGGAGAGGTGGTTTGAGAGCACATAGATTGGGTCAAGCTTCGGAGGACCCGGCTTCGGGAGCCGACCCCAGAAAAAAGGAACTATGGAGTCGCCGCACGGGTGTGGGTCGTTCATCGCGATGGTGATAGGCAACGCCCTGGATAGAGTGAGCATGCGAAAGACACAAGTGCGCCCCAGATGCAGCGCGATGTCGGTCCACAGCTTGGGGGTTTGGAATGCGACGGTGCGCCAGTGGCGGCAGACGTGCGCGACGGCAGGCACCCACCAAAGCACTGTGTTATAAAGCGCGGAACGCTTCTCCTTTTCCTTTTGGAAAACGCAAAAGCCCAGTGAAGTGAGCTTGTAGTGGAGGAAGATCTGGCCGAGGATCTCCGATGGGATGCGGCATGTGCGAGTAAGTGTGTTGCGGCGGTTCGCGATCACACCGAGCGGGCCGGCGAGTATGGCATGCATCTCGCGGTCTACCAGGCGCAATGCGGCCTCGTCGCTGAGGGTTAAGGGTGAGACCCGTTGGAGGGAGTTGTCTAGGCGTTCAAGGCGCGTCTGTGCTGCATCTAACCAATATCGGGTAGAGCTGGGAAAGCCCAGTCACAGGCACATCAAAAGGAGAAGAGAAAAGTTGGAAACTCACGATATGCGATTGATCTCTGGGGATCTGGAGCCCATGTATAGGATGAACCCAAGTATGAGCCTAGATGATAGCTAAACTGAAACTGACAGGACGAATGAGGGAGAAAGAATGCTCTGAAAGATGTTCTTGTGGATAGTTCAACTTTCTATTTGCACAGAACGCAGAGTTGGTGAAGGGATGGAGAAAATTGAGATCTAAACACGTTGCAAGGTAAGCAATGTTGACTGGAGGAGGCGGTGCCATGATTGACTCACGTTGGCACGATAACTTTGAAGGCACTGTAAGCTCGACCTCCGGGAGTGTGATAACCCTCATTTGGAAATACGCACGAGGCAGTCAAGTGGACATGCCAGGACCTTCATAGGTGTGTCCAGGCTGTGGACACCAAAGCGCCAAGACGCATGCGTAGGTGAGCTGCCGTTGCCGGGCCGGGACAAACCGGAGACCTGCTGACATTCGTCTTATTCGTCCCTTATTGAGGCCTAATGAGCCTCATTCATCATGGCCGAGATGGAGCATACGAAGATACTCTGCTAATGCTAGTTCTGTTCGCTGACGTGCATTGCGCCTACCCTCCCACGCACGCAGTTCCTGTCGGAGATCGGGCTCGCCAAATTGTACATGTACTAAGCTAGCCAAAGAGGGGGCGCGAAACCAACTTGAAGACCCAGACCCCATAAGCTTGACCATACCAGTTAAATTCGACCTGCAAGGAGCCAAATTAGCCTCCATCACTCAAGTACTAGCGTACAAAAGAATAAACTCACTGAAAGAGGCAAAACCCAGGGTCCCAGACCAACAAGAAACTTGTCGCTGGCGAAGACCGCGATACTCCAATTCAATGGGCGGTCGAAACGAACAAGGCCATCTGGACCAATATAAGACGACGCTCCATACGCTGCGAGACCGGGTGAGCCTCTCAGGCTACGCTGAGTCGCTGTGTTCATTGTGTCCCTCTACCATCCCAGTCTCTTGCTTCACTGATATTTATAGGGGTAAATCTAGTCCATCATGTGAACCTAGTACTACTCATTCATCCCGATGGTAACCTCCGAGTCTCACGTTCTTCCCACACTAGTGTCCGGGTTCTAATGATCTGTTACCATCAGTACATGTTGGGCTACTGTGAGATGCGTTTTTAATCCTCTTGACGTTGACCCAAGTGGTGCAAATTCAGTTGCATGGCTCCGCGGCGTCCTGCGCAAGTACGTCACTGACAAACTTTGATCGTTCCCGACTCGAAGGGACCCGACCGCACAACTTTGACATGGACCCTCGCATGCCATTGTGACAGGACGCATAAGTCGTCGAGGATGACTGATCTCGAACGCTGGGGCCCGAAATATCTGGTCGAATGAGAGCTGGGTGGGATACGAAATGGTTGAAGAAGGCACTGCCTGTGAAGGAACGCGTTGTCATTGTCATTGGTATTGGCAGAATGTTTCGAAAGGTCACAAGTCAATCTCTGGAATTCACTTCAACCTTGATCAAATACCCACAGGCGATGAAGAAGAAAATGAAGCCGAGAGATGTCAGCCGGTCTGGCCCGGAGTCAGCGGTGCCCGGTGCCCGGTGCCACTCCGGTGCCCATTTGAGCCAAATGACATTGAGGGTGCCCGGACCGGATGGCAACAATAATGCTGTAACTTAGTTGGTTCGAGTCACGGTACCCTTCCATGTTCACCGCATGACCTTCCGATGTTTCTTAGAATCCTTCGCTTCCAACAGGGCCTCTCCTAGTTGTTTCTTCCTCTCCAACCCCTTCCATCGGATTGTCAAAAGACTCAAAACAGTGGTCGACTGATCGTCCTAAGGATCTTCCTGCTTCTTTTCTCTTCATGAACCATCGGCCCATGCAAAACGACCTTCTACCGTGAGTTTCTAATCTCCTTGATCGCCTCTACGCCCCCGTGATCGCGTATCCAAGGTCTACCGAATATTGGTCAGACGTGTTGCAGAGGCGCCTTGAATTCGTAGATGACATTATTCAACGGGCCTCATCTTTGACTCTCAATGACACCCAAGCGTTGCGCCTCCTAGACGAAGAGATGTCCGCCATCTACGCCGGACCATTCTGCATGGTCCGAAGCCGCCATAATGCACTCACGCGGAGCTGCCGCATCCCACCAGAGATCCTCGGCAAGATCTTCGTCCATTACCAGCTTTCCTCTTCCTCGTCCAGCTTTTATTCTCAGAATAGCAAGGAAAATATCTCTTCCCTCTATAGCACTGCGCTGTGGTGGGTTCCTGCAGTCGCTCACGTCTGTCGCCACTGGCGCACCGTCGCACTCGAGTGCCCAAGGTTGTGGTCCAATATCGCGTTGCACATAGGGCCCGCCTGGGCAACGCGCATGCTCGAGCTGTCCAAAGACTCACCAATTTCTATTTCCATGAGCGACCCAGACCCATGCGAAGTGGCCACAGACTCATCATCCTTGAGTTGGTTCCCGGAGCCGGTTCCTCCGAAACTCGACCCACTCAAGGTGCTTTCTGAACACCTCTTGCATATCAAAGAACTCAAACTTGCCGCATGTCCATGCACCGCACACAACTGGGTGAACCTCCTGGAGACAGGGTCGCCCCTCGAGACACTTCGGTTACATGTGAATCCGCATAGGCCCGGCTCGCTTCCCGATACCCCCATTAGCCTCCCCAACAATTTCCTCGCGACGCACCTGCGCCTGCGCCGTGTTTTCCTAGAGAACGCATGCCTTTCCAGCTGGACCCTTGACTCTCACCCACTCACACAGCTGTCTTCGCTGATCATCATCGCTCCCGATCCTCGCCACGCCACGGACCGTTTGGCGCATATTGTACCGACACCCGAGCAATTCCTCGATTGTCTTTTTCTCATGCCGGCACTCGAGGAGCTCCGCCTCGAGTATTGCCTTCCTTATATCGCTCATAAGTACTCATCACGCGCTGTATCCCTTCTGCATCTCCACACTCTCACGCTGCGGGACCACGTCGACAAGTGCCACCAAGTATTTTCTCAGCTCGACTTTGCACCTGCCGCGACAATAAATATATACTGTTGGTCTACAAACCCACGTTCCGAGCGCGATTGCCTCCGAATACTTCCAATACTCTCCGCGCATCTATCCCGCATTGGCCCTGGCACCGGCAATAGCCGTACGGGCGGCCCGCAGGCTCTCACGCTCCATTCCGCGAACGACGATGCACGCACGCGCTTTGTACTCTCTGCTTGGAGCACTTTCACTCTGCCGACTGTCGAAGAAGACCACAAGCGGTACTTCGGGCCAAAGGGCGACCCGGACGTGCGACTGGAGTGCGAATGGAACGCGGGAGATCCTGAGATGGAGCGCCGCGCGTTGCTGCGGGCATGCGCAGGCGTCCCCATCGCGCAATTGCGCGCGCTGAGCCTGCGCCCGAGCAATGCGGTGTGGTCCGCGCATGACTGGTACGACACGTTCGTGGATTGCTCGGAGATCACACACGTCTTGGCGCATGATGCGCTCGCCGAGAGCTTAATCGAGGCGCTCAGGCTGTCCACCGGTCCTCCCGGCATCGATGACGATGACGATGACGAAATTATAAGCAGTGATCGCGATGGCTTGCCACTCTTTCAGGAGCTAGTATCGCTCTCGCTGGTCGGTGTCGACTTTGGGGCCGCGGACGAATGGATGAGAAAAAGGCTTTGTAACTCAATGAAGCGGCGCCAAGCGAACCCCTTGTGCGTGACTCTGCTAGACCACCTCGAGCTGCGCGCGTGCACTGTTAAGGAGGAGTGGGTTGACGCGCTGGGAGATTTCGCCTGTATCGTCGTGTGGGACCGGATCACAGACGCGCAGCGCTAGCAAAATGAACCGGGGAC
>Ga0137359_10003930_pt1 | contig 12121 bp, 8 predicted proteins | sample Mad1_40_16metaG_FD_108281 | JGI IMG/M metagenome (GOLD analysis project Ga0137359, IMG submission 108281) | Vadose zone soil microbial communities from Angelo Coast Range Reserve, California, USA - Mad1_40_16 metaG | ecosystem: Environmental > Terrestrial > Soil > Vadose zone | place: USA... | reverse complement strand
TCGATCGCGACTTTGCGGCGGAACGGCTTGGACGCGATGACATAGACGTGCAGCGCATTCGGCCGCGTGGCGAGAACGGCCTGCGCGCCGCGGCCGACGAGCACCACACGGCCCTCCGCGGCGGCCTCGGCGATCACGCGCTCCGTCATCTGGACGAGCGTTTCCTCTTCGGTGTCGACGGGGACCGCGGTCTCCCCGGTGGTGATGAACATCTCCGGCGACGCGACGGCGAGCGTCCGCGCCAGCCGTTCGAGCAGTCCCGGCGCGCGCTCCTCACGCCGGGCGACTTCGTCCGTCGATAGGCCCGCCAGCCGGGCGACCTGATCGATGAACTCGTTGTCGATCAGGGTCCAACCCAGACGCCCCACGACCAGCCGAGCGATTTCCGACCCGCCGGACGCGTACTGGCGCGTGATCGTGACGAGCGGTTTTACGGCTGACGAAGGTTGCGTCGGAGATCTCCGACTATGAAGGAGACTACGTGAACAGGTTGGGGCCTGCTCCTGGCCCGGCGGGCCCTTTTCCGAAAGGAGGTTTCTGCTCTGCACGCGCCCGGACGTAGCCGAGCTCCTCGCTGCGCGCGATCCGCTTCTCGGCCACGAGCCCTTCGAGCACGAGCTCGCACGCCGAGACCATCGTGGCGGGATCTTTCTTGCCGGCGAGCCCGACCTGATCGATCAGCGCGAGGAGACCGGGGACGACGGTGAAGCCTTTGAGGAGCGCCTCGGAGCGCTCGTCGGGCGTGATCTTGAGGGCGCCGCCTTCATCGAACCAGTGGACGATGTCGTCCACGTTGGCGCCGCCGACGCGGCCCTCGAACGTGCGGCCGGCCGCGCGGCGAATCAGGTCCTTGGCGATCGTTTCGGAGCCCTGCAGCTCGCCCTCGTACTCGAGCTCGAGCTTGCCGGTGATGGCGGGCAACGCCGCGTACACGTCCGAGATGCGCGGCACGACCGTCTTCTCTTTCGTGATGATCGTGCGCCGCTCTGCGTTCGACAGCACGTTGTCCAGCACGCTGATCGGCAGACGCTGCGACACGCCGCTACGGCGATCCACGCGTTTGTCCTCGCGCGCCTCGAACGCGATCCGCTCGATCAATTCGGCCATGAAATCGGGCACGCGGACGGATCTCGCGCCATTCCTTTCCACCCACGCCTCTTGCTGCGTAATCGTCGTCCCCAGCTCGACGGTGAGTGGGTAGTGCGTCGTGATCTCCGAGCCGATCCGGTCCTTGAGCGGCGTGATGATCTTGCCGCGGGCGGTGTAGTCCTCGGGGTTCGCGGTAAAGACCAGGGCCACGTCGAGATTCAGTCGAACGGGGTAGCCTTTGATCTGCACGTCGCCTTCCTGCATGATGTTGAAGAGGCCCACCTGAATCTTGCCCGCGAGGTCCGGCAGCTCGTTGATCGCGAAGATGCCGCGATTGGCACGCGGCAACAGGCCGAAATGCATGGTGAGCTCGTCCGACAGCAGATGCCCGCCTCGCGCCGCCTTGATCGGATCGACGTCGCCGATGATGTCGGCGATCGTGACGTCGGGGGTCGCGAGCTTCTCCACGAACCGCAGCTCGCGCGACAGCCAGGCGATCGGCGTGGCGTCGCCGTGCTCCGCGATCAGCTCGCGGCCGTACTTGGAGATCGGATCGAAGGGATCGTCGTTGACCTCGCTGCCCGCGATGATCGGGATCTCCTCGTCGAGCAGCGTGACGAGCTGGCGCAGGATACGGCTCTTCGCCTGACCGCGCAGGCCGAGCAGAATGAAGTTGTGGCGTGAGAGGATCGCGTTGACGAGTTGTGGGAGGACGGTCTCTTCGTACCCCACGATGCCCGGGAACAGCGCCGAGCCGTTCTCGAGCAAACAGATCAGATTCTCGCGCATCTCATCTTTGACGGTGCGCTGGCGGCGGGCCGGGCTGGCCCACTCTGTCTTCTTCAACTCACCGAGTGTCGTCACGTGTGTCATGGCTCGACGTTAAACCCCTCAGCCCGTGCTCTGCAACCCTTGCGCGATACCGCGCACACTTGCCAGCAGCGCCCGGAAGACTTCGTTGTCCGGCCGCCCCGTGGCGCGCCACCGTTCCAGCAGATCGATCTGCAGCAGACTCATCGGGTCTACGTACGGATTGCGTAACAGGATCGACCGCTGCAGCGCCGGCTCGGAGTCGAGCAGCGCCGTTTCGTGTTTCAACGCGAGCACGTTGGCGACTGTGCGATCGAACTCCGCCCGAATCAGCGGGAAGTAGCGCTCGCCGATCTTCCCGGCGAGGCGCGCATAGCGCGCCGCGATCACGAAATCGGCCGTGGCGAGCACCATCTCCACATCGTCGAGCAGTGTCCGCAGGAACGGCCATTCGCGGGCCATCTCGCCCAGCGCCGCCGCGCCGGAGCGCTCGGTGGCGCGGTCCAGTGCCGTGCCCAGACCGTACCAGCCGGGCAGCAGATGGCGGCTCTGCGTCCATGCGAACACCCACGGAATCGCCCGCAGCTGCTCGATCTCGCCTTGCTCGGCGCTTGGGCGTGAGGCAGGGCGACTGCCGATTTCCATGCGCTCGATGACGTCGATGGGTGTCGCCAGTCGGAAGTACTCGACGAACTGCGGGTCGTCGTACACGAGCGCACGGTAGGCCGCCCGGCTGCTCTGCGCGATGGCGTCCATGATGCTGACCCAGCCCGGCTCACGGGCATCCGGCGCGCGGGGCAGGGCCGTCGCGAGCGCCACGGCGCTCACCGTCTGCTCGAGCGTACGGATGGCGATCCCGCGCAGCCCGTACTTCGCGTTGATCGCCTGGCCCTGTTCCGTCATCCGGAAGCGGCCACGGACGGAGCGCGGCGGCGCGCTCAGAATGGCGCTCGTGATCTTGCCGCCGCCGCGGCTCACGGTGCCGCCGCGGCCATGAAAGAACGTGAGGTCGACTCCCGATCTTTCGGCCGTCTCCACGAGCGCCGCCTGCGCGTGGTGCAGCGCCCAGCGCGACGCGCCGATCCCCGCATCCTTGTTGCTATCAGAGTATCCGATCATGACCATCTGCTGCATGCCGCGCTCGACGAGGTGCGCCCGGTAGTAGGGGTCCGCGAGCAGCTCACCCACGACGCGGGGCGCGGCGGCGAGATCGGCCACCGTCTCGAAGAGCGGCGCCATGTCCAGGGGCACGCGTTCCGATGCCGCGAGCCCACCCCAGCGGGCGAGCAGCAGAACGGCGAGGACGTCGTCCGCACCCTGCGCCATGCTGATGATGTAGGGGCCGACGGCGTCCGGCCCGAAGCGCGTGCGGCAGTCGGCGATCGCCTTGAAGACCTCTAGAGTGCGTGTGGCCTGCGCGTCAGGCGATCCCGCCGGCTCTTCTCGCTGCTCGAGCACCCGACGGAGCCGGGCGAGACGGTCGGCTGCGGGGCGGTTGCTCCAATCGGGGTCCGCGAGCAGCGTCGCGAGCACCGCGCGATGGACATGGGCGTGTTGTCGCAGGTCGATCGTGGCCAGGTGGAAGCCGAACGTTTCGACGCGACGCAGCAGCCGCTGCACGCCGAACAGTCCCGCGTGCTCGCCGCGGTGCTCGCGCAGGCTCGCGACGACCATCCCCAGATCACGCTCGAGCTCGGCCGCGACAGCGAATCCCTCCGGCGTCTCGCGTCGAGTCGCCTCCAGCCGAGCGGCGACAAGACGGAACAGCACGCGATACGGCATGTCGTGATAGCGCGCCGGGATCGTTGCCAGCGCCTTGGGGAACTGGGCGCCATAGGTCGCCACGCGCTCGCGCACGGCGTCGCTCACGCCCGTGAGTGCTCCCGATTGCGACAGCCGGCGTGCGAGCTCGGTTGCCTCCCGGCGATACCGATCGAGCGCGAGGTCGCGTTGCCGGGCCAAAGCAGCGCGTAGCGTTTCAGCGCCGACGTTGGGATTGCCGTCCATGTCGCCGCCGACCCAGGAGCCAAAGCGCAACACCGGCCGACTGGGTACTTCGACGGCGTACGACCTGTGCACCGCTTGCTCGAGCTCTTCGAAGAATGGCGGGACGATGCGGTAGACGATGTCCGTCAGGTAGAAGAGCACATTCTCGAGCTCGTCCATCACGGTGGGGCGTGCCGATGGTTGCGGATCGGTCTGCCACGCGGCCGTGATTTCCTCGCGAATTCGCGCCAGCGCGGCGCGCTCTTCATCGGGCGTGCGCGACGGATCGAGCCGCTCCACGAGCAGCCGGCCGATCACCTGCTCCTTCTCGAGCAGCGTGCGCCGCGTCGCTTCGGTGGGGTGCGCAGTGAACACGGGCTCTACTCGCAGCCGCTGGAGCAGGGCCGCCACCTGGGGCGGCGTGACGCCGGCGGCGGCGAGTTGTGCGACGGTGGCCTGGAGACTGCCCTCCTGCGGATCGCTCGCACTGCGCAGATAGTCGCGTCGCCGCCGGATCCGGTGAATCCGCTCGGCGAGATTGACGACCTCGAAGTATGCAGAGAAGGCGCGGACCAGCGTTTCGGCATCACGCGGCGGCAAGCCCTTCACCAACGCCTGCAACTCGTCGTCGGCTCCTGCGATGCTGGCGTGCCGGGCGCGCTCGACGAGCTGGAAGAACGCGTCGCCACATTGCTCGCGGATGACGTCCCCGACCAGCGCCCCGAGCGTTCGGACATCGTCCTTCAGCGGAAGGTCTTTGGGAGCGAACTCCCTCAGGAAGCCTCCGCGGGCGTAAAGAGCCGGACGGCGGCGACACCCCACGCCGCGAGATCGACGGATGCCCGTCCGTCGCCCCCGACAGGAATCGCGTCACCATTCTGCTCGACCAGACTGGTCCGCCGGGCAAGCTTGAACGGGTACGCCGCGGGCCAGACGCCGACGCTGCGGGCTTGTCCGGCGACGTCGAGAACCTTCACGATCACGCCCTCGCCGTCGTCGGCCGGCTTCGCACCGACGATCATCACGCCCTTGTCGGCGTAAAACAGCGCGCGATCCTTGGCAATCAGGGGACCGGGCGTCTCGTTGGTGTAGGCCGGGCTGACGTACAGCGGCTCGCACGCCGCCCACCCGCGCCGCACCGGCTCGGCCGCATCGCCGGGCGCGACCAGCGAGAGCCGGAACCGGAATGTCACCGCTCCGCCCTGCGACGCCGCATAGTTCGTGTGCCAGTAGTTGTTCATCACGTAGGCGAACAGCGTACCGTCGGGCACGATCGTGCGATGCCACGCGCCGCGGAACAGGTCGTTCAGCGTGAACAGCGGGGTATCGGGGCCGCTCCAGAGCACGCCGTCGTTGCCTTCGTGCACCCACACCCAATGCGTATGACAAAACCAATCGCGGCAGCTCCCGGGCTGCTGATCGCGATCGACGGTCATGCGGCCAAGCGGGACTTCGACATCGACCGTCGGTTTGAGGAATGCAAAGGGAAACGCGATGTACAGCGCCTCTTTCGCGAGCGTGGGCGTCTTTACGATCCGGTTCTCGATGTCCACCCAGGGCAGCTCGTCGTACAACGTGATCGTCGACGTGATCGCGGGGAACCCTTCGAGTGCTCGCTCGACCACGAGGCGCACCCCGATACCGGGGAGCCGCTCGCGGCGCGCGCGAACGAGCTTGGCCTGCGTGAGCTCGAGCTGCGGAGGATTCTTGAGCTCGTCGCGGTCGCCTGAGGTCCAGAGCGCGCTATGCTCACCACCGCGCGCGTAGACGAGCTGATTCAGGCCGGACCAGTCCGATGGCTTCACGCGCTCCTTCCCGTCCGGACCGGTGAGGGAACGGATCGCGCCAGTCGCCTGGTCGATCTGGACCGTGAATCCAGCCGCCTTGGCGTCGAGCGCGTCGCCGTCCGCCGCCGGCGGACGGGCTTCACGATCCGCTTCGGTCAGCGCCAGGTAGCCAAGCGGGGGGACCTCGCGAAACAGGACGAGCGCGTCGCCATTCTCCAGATCGACAGACGCCAGCTCGCGCCCGTCGTTGGTGAGAGATTTGGCGGCGCCACCGGGGACGCGGACCACGTCGGTCCGCTCCCAGGTGCCGGCATTGAACACCAGGCGGCCGCGGCCGGAGCGACAGGCCCGGCCGAGCCTCAGCAGTCCGTCGTTCAGCTGATCACGGGCCGCGGCTGCGCCGACGTCGATGAAGCGTTTCTTGTACTCCCACTGCCCCACGGTCTGCCGCGAGGCGGGCGCTGAAACGCTCTCGTCTGCGCCCCAGGTGTGCTCGCCGAACAGCAGCAAGTCACGCCACATGGCGGTGCGCGCCTCGGCACGGCTGCGGCGGCGCTGCGTCGCCTCATCGTCGCGCGGCTCGATGCGCGCGTCCCACAGCGCGACGATCTCCGCCGCGCGGGCGACGAGTTGCGCGGAACGAAACGCCGCCAGCTCCGCCGCGGTGGACGCGGCGCCGTCTTCCCAGTAGAGCCCCGTGTCGCCACGGCGGACCGGAATTTTCGTCCCGTAGCGGCGCTCGACGTCGCGGAAGAAGTCCTCCGCCCGACCCGTGACGATGCGCGGGAACGTGAACCGCCGGGCGAATTCCTGGACGTTGGCAACGATCGTTTCTTTCATAAGGGCATTGTCCTGCCAATCGGCACCGTACAGCAGGGCGGTGTCATACGGCCAGTTCTGCGCGAGAAACGCCGGCTGATTGAGCAGCCAATCGGAGAGACGGTGACCCATCTCGTCGGGGCCGACGTCGAAGCCGAAACGCGTGCCGTCGCCGTAGTGGTGCGCGCGCCAATGCAACACGCGGCTGCCGTCGGGCCCCTCCCAGTAGTAGAGCTGTGGGTAGACGGTGCCTTCGGTGCCGGTAGCCGGAAGGAGCGGCACGGCACGCTCGGGGTTGGGGCCGCTGGCGAGGTACTTCACGCCGCTTGCGGCGAGGAGCGTCGGGAAGGTCAGCGTCTGCCCGGGGACGTCGGTGATCTGGGCGGACAGGAACGTCAGGCCTCGCTCGCGCGCCAGCTTCCCCGCCGGCCACACGAGCCGGGCGAACGTCTCGTGATCGAGGATGCCGGTGAGCATGTTCGCGAACAGCGCCTGCCACGCGATCTTGCCGTCGCGAATCGCCTGCAGCAGTGCGTCGCCCGCCTCGGGCGAGCGGTTCTCCAGGTACGACAGCACCTGGAGCGCGCACTCCGCGGTGAAATGGAATTCGCGGTGCGTCGCGGTCCACGCGAGCGCCGCGTCCAGATTCTTGCGATGCACCTCGAGCGCTCGCTCCTGAAGATCGGTGTAGCCGACGTCGGTGTGGATCGAGGGCAGCCAGTAGAGCGTCCAGCGCTTCGCCGGCGTGAGGCGCAGCCGCCGGCGCGCCGCGCGGTCTCGTCCGACTTCGATGTCGAACTGAAAATCCGACGGCTCCGACAGCGGGATCCACACTTCGCCGCTCAACGCCACGCCCTGCGCAGACGGCAGCAGCCCCGCGGTGCCGACCAACGCGCCCCGACGGTCCGTCACGCGCGCGCGCGCCGCCGGCGCGCTCAGTCCGGAGACGGTGATGCGCACCAGGTTCTTGCGGCCTTCGGGCTGTTGAAAGAGCGCGGTTGGGCGGACCTCGATCACCGGCTGCTGTGACTCGCGTCGCGTGCTCGCCAGCGATCCGGCGAGCGACGAGAGCAAGCCCAGGAATGTACGACGATCAGAACGCAGCATGATTCCTATAATTTACCGCTGCTTGACTGTGCAGGTCCCCTATGTACGTTTCGCGGTCCGTGACCTCGAACCCTAACAGGAGCTAGCATGAAGCGCATCGCATTGGCCGTGGCGATCGTCGTCATGGCTGCAGGCGCGTGTAAGAAGGCGGAGCAAAGCAATACTGCCACCCCGCCTGCTGACTCGATGAAAATGGCGGACTCGATGAAGATGATGGCGCCGGCTGACACGACGCATCATATGGCGGCCGATACGATGAAGGCACATGCGCCAACGCCGCCGCCGGCACCGGCGCGCAAACCGGCGACTCGTCCGACAACGACGCGGCGCCCGTAGCGTCGCGTAGCTACAGGTGGGAATCAAGCCCGGGCGCCGCCCGGGCTTTTGTTTTGCTGGACCGACCGGACGATCGCCCTGCGCGTCTCAAACGGCGGCGTCCAGCCCAGCTCACCGCGGATCCGCTCCACCGAATACGGGTTCTCTCCCAGAATGAACGACATCGCCGCATTCCCGAGCGCGGTGTAGCGGCCCGGCATGACGAGGCGCATCAACACGCTCCACGCGGCCACACCAGTTCGAATGAGCGGCACCGGGATCCGAACTCGGAGCGGCCGCACCCCTAACGCCTCCGCGAAGGCGGCGAAGAACTCCCGTTGCGTGAGCAGCGGCGGCGCGTCGCGCGTCACGTTGTAGGCGCGGAACCGGGGCTCGGCGGGCGCGTCGAGCGCGGCGAGAATCGCCGACGCGACGTTACCGGCGTAGACACACGACAGATGATTCGTCCCGGGTCCGATCTCGGGGAGGAATCCACGTTTGAGGTTTGCGATCAGGCGCCGCGTGAAGAGCAGATCCCGCTCCCCGTAGATAACGTTCGGCCGGATCGCGATGACCGAGACTCCGCCGCGCGCCGCCTCTTGGTGAACTAACTGTTCCGCGGCTCGCTTGCTGCGGGCGTAGAAGTCTTTGCCCGGGAGCGGCTGAAACGGATAGTCCTCGGTGATTCCCTGGTCGCCTGCTTTGAACACGGCGGCGCGGCCGTACACAGCGACCGTCGAGATGTGAATGAGGCGCGCACCGGTGCGGCGGGCCGCCTCGAGCGCGAGGCGAGTGCCGCCGACGTTCACGCGCGTGAACTCGTCGAACGAATCGTGCGATGCCACGAGTGCGGCCGCGTGAACGATCGCGCTGACGTCCTTGGCAGCGCGTTGCCACGAAGTCACGTCGGTGACGTCGCCGATGACCGCCTCGGCGCCGAACGCCTCGACCGTGGCGACCGAGTGCTCGCGCACCAGGGCGCGGGGCGTCTCGCCCCCCCCTCGTGCCCGCAGCGCGTCGAGCACGTGGGTGCCGACGAGCCCGGCGGCGCCGGTGACGAGAACCGTCACGCGGGAGTGACGTGGGGAGCGTCGAACGGCAGCTCGACGAGGCGCGCTTCCCGCCCCGCCGCGCGCACGGTCGCGCCGGGCGGCACCTCCCGCCGGACGATGGCGAGGCCGATCCAGCGGCCGAGCACCGACCCGCCGGCATCCGGGAGCCAGGCGATGCTGGTCACACGTCCCACATCACGTTCCTCGTGGGTGACGGCGCTCCAGCCGCTCGCCGGGGCGGCGGGTGGATCGGTCTCGAACAGCAGGCCACGCAAGTGCCGGTTCGCGTGCCCGCGGAAATGCAGGCGGCTCACCGTCTCCTGGCCGGTATAGCAGCCCTTGGTGTACGACACGCCGCCGATTTCGTCGAAGCGTACTTCCTGCGGTATGGTCTTCTCGTCCACCTCGGACGCGAGTCGAGGCCACCCCGCCAGGATCCGTGCCAGCTCCAGGGCCTCGGGCGTCGCGGCGTGCGCGCCGACGTCCACCAACCGTCGTTGTATAGCGGCGACCTGGTCGGCCGCGGCCGTCAGCTGAAACACAAACGGCGCGACATCGCTCGCGCGGGCGACTTCGAGCGCGATCCCACCAGCCGACGCTTCCAGCACCCGATTCGGGGCGTGCGGGACTGGGAAGCCGGCTGCGCCCATGACGGCGACAGCGTGGGCGCCCGCGATGCGGAGGACCGCCGTGTCGTCCGTGCGATCGCTGGAGCGCGCCAGGCGGGGCGGGACCGAGCGCTGCAGAATCGTCAGAGCGCGCTCGCGGCCTTCCACCGGGACGGTGAAGCGCACGCGTGGTCCAAGCCGCGCCGCCCAGCCGTCTACCACGATCATCCCCTTGGGTGTGAGCAGCGCACCGTACACGAACGCGCCGTCGCCCGGCTTCTCGATGTCGCTGGTGAGCAAGCCCTGAAAGCACGTGATCGCGCCTTCACCGGGTCCAAGCAGGTCGATAACCCCGACATCGGCCGGTGCAACAATGGCGCCGGCGCGCAGCTGATCGACGATCTCGGCGGGCACCGCGTCGCGCTCGAGCCGCGTGACGGTCGCGCTCGGCGCCGTGGGAAAAACGTCGCTCATAGGTCGGCCAGCTCGCCGGCGGAGTGCCCCGCGAGCGACTCCCATACCAACGCGGCACCCTTTCCCTCGAGCGTTCCTGCGGCATGACTGGTCGTCAGCATGACGCACGGCATCCCCGCGGCGCGGGCGGCCTGCAACCCCGGCAGCGAATCCTCGATGACGACGCACGCGCGGGGCGCGATGGGGCGACGGCGGTTGAATGCGTCGTGCGCCGCGAGATAGGACGCGGGATCCGGCTTTGAGCGAGACACGTCGTCGGCGGCGATGATGACTTCGAAGCTATCGCCGAGTGCGGTCTGGCCCAACACGTGATCGATCTCGCGCCGTAGCGCGCCGGACACGATGCCCAGGCGGAATCGTTTTCCCGCGTCGCGCACGAACTCCGGCGCGCCGCGGACCAGCCGCAGCGACGTTCTGACGAGCTCGAGATAGATCTGCGACTTCTTCGTCACGAGATGCTTCAGCATCTCAGTCGTCAACGTCCGTTGGGCGTTGCGGAACGCCAGCACGAAGCCGGTACGATCGTCCAGGCCGAGGTACTGAGCGTAGTACTGCTCACGTGTCAGTGTGATGCGTTCGTCCACGAGCACGCGCCGCAGCGCCTCGCAGTGCTGCGGCTCATCGTCTACCAGCACGCCGTTGAAGTCGAACAGCACGGCTTCGGTCAGAGTGTCTCCTTCAACCAGGCGACGACCTTAGGCCAGCATGAGGTCCTGGCATGCTCGCTCAACACCAGTCCGCGGTGCGACAACCCCGGCGCGACCGCGAGCGTCCTATCGGCGGCACCGACCCGCTCGACCACCTGCCGGCACGCCTTCGGCGGCGCAAAGATCCAGTCGGCACCGCCGGCCACGCCGAGATACGGTGTGCTCAGTGCCGCGAGTCCGGCAAAATAGTCGAAGCCATCCATACCGAGCCATCTGCCGCGCACATTCCACTCCATCCATTCCGCGATGATCTCGGCTGCCTCGTCTTCGTTGCCGAAGCGCAGCGCGCGCGCGGGGAACCGACCGAGCAGTCGCGACACAGCCATCGTTGTCGCGGCGAGAGCCCGCCGTACGGGCCCGACCCGGCGCGGTCCAGGAGTTCCGAGCGTCACGATGCCGCGAATCGGCGCCGCCGCAGCAACTCGCGCGAGCCAGCACAAGCCCGCGGCGCCGCCGGCGGAATGCCCCAGCCAGGCGAGCGGCGCGCCGTCCGTTTCTTCGCGCACCCGCGCGACGAGAGTGGGGGTGTCATGGAGGACCCAGTCCTCAAACGTCCAGGCACCGCGCCGTGGTTCGCGCGCGCTCTCGCCGTGATGGCGCATGTCAGCGAGCCACACGTCGAACCCGGCGGCACCAAGAAAATGCGCCATGCCGCCGGCGGACGTTCCGTCACTGGAGTGCAGCCAGAAGCGGTGGTTCGTGAATGCTCCGTGCACGAGGAGGACGACGGGGCGGCCATCGCGATGGGCGCGCAGCCGATGCAAAGCGAGCTCGACGCCGTCGGGCGTGGTCAGTCGCCGGGGGAGCGCACCGCCGGTCACTCGTACCGCCCCGCCGCGCGGTACGCATCGTCGAGCAGCTCGACCGGATGGCGCGCGCGCGCCGCGATGCCGGCGGCCGCGAGCCCAGCGCCGATCTGCATGAGACATCCCGGATTGCCGGTCGCGACCACCTGCGGCGCAGCTTCGCGCAGGCGCTCGAGCTTCGTCTTGAGGACGGCGCGCGACATCTCGGGCTCGAGCAAAGTGAATAGCCCGGCACTGCCGCAGCATTCCGCGGCCCCCGGAACGGGAACGAGCTCGAGCAGCGGGATGGCGGCGAACAGCTTGAGCGGTTGGACGGCGATGCCCTGCGCGTGCAGCAAGTGGCACGGCGGATCGTACGCGACGTGCAGATCGAGCGGCGCCCCGGCGACCGGTCCCTTCATGCCGCTGCCGGCCAGCAGCTCGGTGACGTCGCGCACCCGCGCGCCGAATCGTTCCGCCCGTGGGTTGCCGAGCAGCCGTCCGTATTCCTTCATAAGGGCCCCGCAGCCGGCGCTGTTTACCACGATCGGGTCGTCGCCATCGCCGAAGGCCTCGACGTTG
>Ga0137359_10003927_pt1 | contig 12122 bp, 16 predicted proteins | sample Mad1_40_16metaG_FD_108281 | JGI IMG/M metagenome (GOLD analysis project Ga0137359, IMG submission 108281) | Vadose zone soil microbial communities from Angelo Coast Range Reserve, California, USA - Mad1_40_16 metaG | ecosystem: Environmental > Terrestrial > Soil > Vadose zone | place: USA... | reverse complement strand
CTAGAAGCCAGAGGCTGACTGGGTCTCAAGCACAAAGCCGCCTGGATGAGGGTCCCGATGATACATGTAGCAGCTCTGAGAGTTCCAGCACGGGCGGCGCCGACGAAGAGGATGCCATTATCCAGGTGCTCGACACTCCCAACGCGATCCAGGCGTTGATCGCAGTTCTCAAACCGCGCGAGCCGACGTGGGGAGAAGGCGTCCGAGGGAATATGACGTCGAGTATATCGCGGGCCAATTTTCACAAGATGTTCCCAGGACACAGAACGGACTGGCCCGTGTGTAATTCAGATCCATACTACCGACGCTTTCTGTTCGCAGGCCCCATTGTGCAACCGTTTGCGCCGACTTCCATTGGGGATCCCGGGTTAGCCCTCGTTGGTCCAACGTGGGTCAATGGGCCTGAAGGCCACAATGATGGCTCCACATTCCACGTCTTCGTCGCTGAGTCCTTGGGCTACGAGTGCACCGAAGCCGGGCCAAACTTTAAGTACGTTGGAGAATACATCAAGGTGACCCTTCCCCAAGGGCACATCGACTGGTCGCTCTTACCACCAACCGTAAGACACTGTTTTCCATTCTCACCAACTTTAATTTATGGTGACTTTCAGTGCCAGGAGGTTTGGTTGAAGCGTCTGACCTCAAAGTTAAAGAAACACGTTCCTGGTGTGCGCATCATATTGCGAAATGCTCTAGGGCGTGAGCCCTCTGACGCTGAGGTGTCCAAATGGAAGAACTACAATAACCGATGGGCGGGGACTGCGGCTGCATTTCGGTCGGGTAAAGAGGTACGTTTCACACATGCCGCTTTTTCCCCTCAGCCAAAGTGACACCACCCATGCAGAAAATGCGGGTTGTGGGAATCGAATGTGTGGGGTATGATGCCCATCTAGCATCAACGATTTTGGGGGACAATGACAAGTAAAGTACTATAGCGGAGGTATACTGCGATTTGTAATTGTTTTCTACAAGTATAAATATAGATATCGATATCTGAGCGGTCTACGTTCGAGAAAGCATGTGCCAAGCCTTGCGAATGGGTCGCCGTACAAAGGAGGCGATATCAATATCTTGTGCAACATCTTCGGAATAGGCCCAGAGGAAATAACCCCGAAGAGGAAATAACTCACGAAACTACCCCGAATAGACCTAGCTGACTCAGATTATGTTATCTGGGCACGCATCTTCAATCAAACTTCAAGCTCAAGTAACATACTTTGATAGACCTATGATGGATGGAATATCGAATATCATGCAACTCACCACGTACGTACGTCGTTACGATAGCAGGCCTGACGAAGTATTCACGAATTCACGAGCCAGTTCGGTTGCCGATCGCGAGAACCGACGCGAAGTACCGTCGGTACTGAAGAAGGGACGAATACGGGAACTTGAACGTTGTGGACATGTGAGATTGAACGGATGCTGCGCTGCGATACTGTTGTGCCTGATGGACACATCGTCGCCTAAGCGCTTCTTGTCATCGATCTTCCCGTTTTGTCAAGAGAAATACATCCAGAGTTCTCGAACGTTTCGCTGTCTGTGCCATGTTCTCCGCGGACCTGCGAACCTTGAGGAGCTTTCTTAAATTATGTCGGTGGCATTCCAGCTGGGATATTAACGAGCCGGTCCCAGACAAATGACCCCGTTGACCTCGTATCTACCACGGAGGTCGCCTCAGCACCCTCAGTTTCGCGACAATCTTAAACTCTCAACGTCTGTGTTACCGTCCAAAGCATGGCCATTTCTCTAGCCACATCAGAGCTTGTAGCTCTGTGCGTATCAACATTCCTATATGGTCAGTCCGGTACTTCCCGTCTTCACGATCCTTTCTAGCTAACATCATGATCACTGTGAACAGGAGTGTTCTTCACTCTGGTTTTGATAACCACTGTGATCATGTCATACAAGGCCACAGACGATGTTCGTAGATTGCGCAGGAAGATCCTCCCGGTGTCATACGCAATGTTTGTGGTAGCGACTATTGTCTGTACACCCAGCCTCGTATACATTTGTATCTGATCATCGCCAAATTTCTAGAACGTTATCCTTACCTGGATCCGAGGAGCGTATGGCTTCGTTGGTCACAAAGGGGGCAGCCCAACGGCGTTCTTCTCAGAAATTCAACACCCAACGAACATTATCAAGTTGTGTTGCTTACGCCTTCAGTCGGTAATAGGAGACGGTCTAATTGTAAGTAACCACGAAGAACACCTCCATTCTTCCACCTGAATATCCTTAAAGGCCTGGAGACTGTACGTTGCGTATGGCAGACGGTTCGTAGTCGTTATCCCGGCACTCACCCTTGTGACTGGATATGCAGGTACTTCGGAGAGGAACCAGAGCAGATGCACGTCTAACACATTTTCTTCTAGTGGTTGGCATTGTCGTCATCTACAACTTCTCAACGGCACCCGCAGATACTGATATTTTCCACGTGGCGACACCATGGATCGCGGCTTCATTCACCTTAATGATGATTACCAATATCATCCTATCGGGCAAGTATTTTTTTTCTTTTGCTTCTCAGGAAGTGTTCTTTGCAACGTGCTCACATATGGCTAATTAGGTGCGATCGCACTTCGTATCTTCCTTGCCAGTAAACCTCTGGGAAGCTTGCGACCGCACTGGCCAGTCATATTCGTTCTTATCGAAAGTTGCGCTTTGTATACTTTCACCGTCGTCGCCGCGTTCGCCACCTTCCTGGCCAAGTCCTATATCCAATATCCTGCGGTAGATTCGATCATTCCGATGGTCGTAAGTGTCCATATATATATTGTTTCTGCCCCTCGATTGCCCCTGATCCACGCATCCACTGCTACTAGGGCATTGTGTTCTCGCTCATAGTGCTTCAGATTCGCTTCCACGACAGTGTTTCGCATGGCCACCGTAGCCACCGAAGTGATGGCAACGGCACACAGATGATTTGGAACCGGCCGGACAGTCGCCACTTGCCCAGCGGGGATGAACCTAAGACCACGAATCAACTACGAGCGGTGCGGGTGCCAATGGCGGTTCACGTATCCAAGCAGATCGACACATATGTGAACTCGGCCAATGTGGGAGGAAGAGATGTATCAGACTCGGCGCTGGTCAGGGACAAACTGAACCCGGTTTAGCGGGCATTGCGTGCGCTTCTTGATACATCCGTGTCAGCGTACTGGCTCATTATATGCTTAGACATTGGACGTCGGACTTGCATCGTTGGATGAAGTGGCAGATGCCACGGTTGTGATTGTAACTTTGAACCAGATATGTGGCACGGGCTCGGTGTGTTCGATCTGTGGGTGCCTCACGCACCGCCTCGTAACTTCAACTGCCAAGAGACCTGGCGACAGGTCTTTCGTTTTCTTTACTTTCGGTGCTGCTCCTTGATTTCTTGCGCTCGGGATTGCTTACGTACTCATTGTGGAGGTGAAGAAAGTGCTAGGATTACTGTAGACAACTAAATGATAGTGTTACACCCATAAGTATGGAAACGGAAAAAAAGATATTCCCAAGACGTTGTACAAGTACAGGTCAATACAGTACAGGTCAATACAGTGAAACAAGAATGCGCGGAAAACAAAACAAAACAGGTGAGGTATACAGGTTATTGTGTGGATGTACTCGTTAGTGCAGGCGCATGTAAGGAACGATTGTCAATCGATATGCCTGTAAGTTCGGTCAATACCTGTCCATTGATTTGACCCATGGAAAACTTTACTTTTAGTTTGATTCGAGGTCTTGTAAATACCAATCAGTCGGTGACTAAGCTCGAACATATCGTTGCGAAGGGAGATGATGATAAATTGCGCGTTCTTCGTCCGGTCCTTGATATAGTTCGCAACGATGGAGACATTGCGAAAATCCAGAGCAGCATCAATCTCGTCCATGAAGTAGAGTGGCGTTGGCTGTGTGCGACCTCGCTGTCAGGCTTTACGCACAAAGCAAGGTGCATGTTACGTACTTTGAACACGTGCAGCGCAAAGACGAGTGCTAAGGAACTGAGCGTCTGAGATTCGTCGCAATGTTAAAAAATGAGTGCTTGAGGAGACAAAACAGATACTAGGTACCTTTTCGCCTCCTGACAGATTAGAAATGTTTCTCCAGCTTTTCTTGGGCGGCATAACGCTGAAGATAATGCCCTCGGAAAACGGATCCATACTATCGACGAGTTCCAGCTCGGCGTTTCCTCCAAGCGTAATCATCTGTCCAACGACGTTTCAATAGCAGCATTGGCGAAGATAAGGTGCCATTGACCTGGTACATCTCCTTGAGTTTGAGGGAGATAGTATTGAAACCGGCCATGAACTCGTCGAGCCGCTGTTTCCGCAACGAGTCGTATTTCTGCTTTTCGGCATCACGGAGGGCGGTCGTCTCCTCGAGGTCCCTCGCACGACGCAAGAACTCTTCTTCGCGCTTCTGATACTCCTTCAGGACAGCCGTGTTGGGCTTACTTCTCTTTAGTTGTTCTGAAAAACTGGACATTAAATGGAACAGTCATGCGTTTCTAAAGGATAACACACCATCGAGAAGTTGGACGTCGGCGAGGAGCTCGCGTTGGTTCAGTCTGGAGAGCTCGGCGGCGCTATAAATGTGCAACTCATTTGAAGGTGTCTTGGGCTGGCGGGCCTTCTTGACGGGTTCAACACCTTCTTCGGTCTTCACGACAGGATTTGCATGATTATTCTTTTTCCCGCGTTTGGCAGACGAGCCCTCGTCTTGGCCATTCTCTCCCTTATCCCCATTGTTACTCTGAGGATCTTCGTCTTCGTCTTCCTCATCACTACTGCCGTGTAAGAAAGATAAGGCAAAAAAGGAAACTCGAAGCTTACTCGACGTCTTCCAGACGCAGCTTGTCATGCTCGGCTTGTGCCCTATCCATAGTGTTCCTGTTCTCTTTCAGCTCCGTCCTCTTGTCGTTGAGCTTCTGCGTGAGTTCCACCTTACTGACGGTAAGATAGCGGGACGCTGTTAGGGGATAGAATTTCGTACTTCCTTCGCGCGGAAAGCCTGGATCTCCTCCGTCTTTTCGCTTAGCTCCGCTTTCAAGTTGTCCAAATCGTCCTTCGAGTTCTCTACCTCGGCTTGCGCTGCTTCGACCTTCGCTCGGATGTCGGCGACGTAATCTTTGACTTCCTGCAGCGATTCGCTTAACTTTTCGAGATCAGCTTCGACCTCTTCTAGACCTTGCCGGTTACTGGCGATGGAGCTCTCCAACTTGACCGAGTCTTTCTCTGCTTTGGCCATTGCTACCTCTGCTTTGGTGACCTCTTCGTTCGCGAGGTTGATGTGTAGCTTCAAGCCATCGACCTTTGACTTTTGCGCAAGTAACCGAGAACCACCGATATCGAGGATCTTTTTCTCAAGAGCCTTGATGGCTTCTTCAATCGTGCTTGACTGCGACTGTAATTTTTCAAGGCCGCTCTGGGCGGTAGCAATCTCGCGTTCTAAGTGCGCAATCCGGGAGACATCACTCGTATCTGGCTTGCTCTGCGTCCTAAGTTGCTCGAGTCTCAGCATACCAGGAACAACAGAAGGTGAAGCAGTGCTCACTTGAGGTCACGGACCCGTTTTTCGGCTTCTATGACGCGCTTCCCGGCATTCTGGATGTCGAGGTTGAGCTTGTCGATCTCAAGGTTGATCTGCGGCCCGGACTTTCCCACAGCCTCCAGCTCTGCTTCAGCTGCTCGAAGCGCTTCTGTAGCCTCTGTGAGCTGCGCAGCAGCGGCTTCGCTGTCCTGGCCGTACTTCCTCAGTACGTCAGGCGAGACCTCATCGGCTGCAAGTTTCGAGCTCATTCCACCGCCTCTGGGTTTTGCTCCGCCACCGGACATGGTGCCAGACGAATCGATAAGCTCTCCGGCGAGAGTAACAACTCGCCATCTCCGCCCGCCGAACGCTATGCGATTTGCTTGGGCGAGATCCTGTGAGACAAGGGTATCACGCAACACCTTGTAGAATGCATGTGCGAATCGCGGTTCCTTCGGTTTGACAAGGTCGAATAGGCGTGGAACGTTCTCTGGCGTCTGGATGGGTCGCATGCCATTTGTCTCGTCTATCTTCTCAAGCACAAGGAAATTCGCGCGTCCGACATTTTGTTTTCGGAGGTATTCGATACAGGTTTGTCCCTGCTGTACGGTGTCCACGACCATGTTGTTGAGGGAACCACAAGCAGTTGTAATTGCAACGTCGTATTTGTCAGGAATAGTCCCAAGACTCCCAAGTCGACCCTGCTCCGTGACATGAGGTTCGCTCGACAAACTTCCACATGGTACATACGTGAAATCCGCTGACACGACCTGAGTTCCTCAAGCGAGTCAGACTGTCCAGGACTTTGTTCTGCGAAGTGTTGGCCGCTTGTGACGCTTTGGCTTCTTCAACACGCTGTCTCGTTGAGGATGCTTGAGCACGGAGTTGGTTGACGCGGATGGTTAAGTCCTACGCATAGTAAGGCTTCATGGCGGCCATTTGTCGATAATCATACCTGGACTCTCTGCTTTGCAGCTTTCGTTTCCTGTTGAAGAGACTGCCTCCGATCCTTGATGTTCTCCAGTTCTCCTACCTTAAAGCATAGTTAGACAACGAACAATATGAGTTGGCCAACATACCTTGGCCTTTTGATCATTCTTGACTGCCTCAAGCGCCCCTTGTGCCTCCGCGCTAGCTAGCTTGACTGCCTCCGCCTTTTTGAGCAGCATGTCGCGCTCGCTTGTCTTGACGTCAACTTCGGCTTGTTTTTGATTTATCTTCGTTTTCCAAGGTTGGAGCTCTTTCTGCTTTTGCTCGATCTGATCATGGAATACCTGAGTCTTATCTACAGGACCAATGAGTGCGGTTGGCTGAAGATGAAGAGACCTGATACCTTTAAGACTGTCGCGAATGCCTTCCAGGACCTTTTCTTCCCGCTGTAACTCTTCCTCATATTGGTCGGCTTTCTTCTTCTCGCTCTTCACCTTTGTAGTGTTCTCTTTGAAGGAGCGGAGGGCATCGTTACGAGCGTTCTCGTCCTACAACACGAACCGGTCAGCCGCCACCACACGCCAGACGGACACAAGACGCTGAAAACCATACGTCCTGCAATGACTTCTTGAGTTTCTTGGCCTTGCTATTGGCGTGTTTGCGCTTCTCCTCCAGACCCACTTCCTGCTTTTCATATGCCGCCATTTCTTTGAGTGCCTCGGCGGCAGCAGCTTTGACTTCCTGCACGCGACCACGCAAACTCTTCAACAGGCATATAGAGGATACGCAAATAACGTACCTCATATGTTTGGACGCGTTCCGTGTAGTGTTTCTCGAGCGACTCCAGATGCGCTATGTCGTCTTTATTACGCTCGCGTTCCTCAGTGAGCTCCTTTTCGCTCTGAGCCTAGAAACTGTTTTCAACACCGGGCCCCGCATTGCTGGCAAGAAACCACGTACTATTTCTTGCTTGGCTTCCTTCTCATCTACAAGACATCGCCAGATGTAGAACTGGTACAACGTTGATTGGGCGCGTACGTGGTCGTTCTGCAGGCGTAGATAATTTTCTGCCTCGCGCTTCTCTTTCTCGAGTGCGTTCTTCTCACGCTCGACGAGTCGCAGACGATTCAGCTTCTCTGTGCGGTCCTCAGTTAGGCGTTCCATTTCAACGAGAGCTGTCTCGATTGGTTCCTTATACTGTGAGGTGCCAATTATGTCCTCAAGGTACTCGAGTAGGCCATCTTCATGTTCCGACGGCGCCTTCGGTTTCATCTGGGCAATGGATTCCACTTCACCCTGTTGTGGGGTAAGATAAATCACGCAGAGCCGGTGCTGACTCACCTGGAGAATAAGAAACCGATTGTGATCAAGGTCAATACCACGGCCCTTGAGAAGCGTTTGGACTTCTTTGTAGTTGCTTGCTCGTCCGTTGATCGTATACTTGCTGGTATTGTTCTTGTATGCGGTGCGAGCCACAGCCAAAGTCGAGTTCGGAACAACAGTATATTCATCAGGCCCAGGCTGATTTTGACAATGATTGACAGTTCCCACGTATCAGACAAAATGAACGCACGAGATCGATTATTTCACGGAAATGAACCTCCACGCTGCACTCTTGCAGATCAGGGTGTTGAGCGGAGTTATGTACGAGCTCAGAAAGTTTTCCTTGTCGCATCTTAGTAGCACGATATCCAAAGACAAAGAGGAGTGCATCGATGGTGTTCGACTTTCCAGAACCATTCGGTCCGACAATTGCAGAGAAAGACTGCCTGGAATTAGCAGCGATCCAACGGAACGAAAACAACACACCTTATGAAAAGGCCCAATTTCCTGACGACCGGCATAACTCTTGAAGTTCACAAGTACCAGTTTGTGAATCACAAGGCGGGCACAGGGCCCTTTGGGCTCTTCCACTGGAGGTGGCGCGTGTCTTACCTTAGCAGGAGAAACCGGCAGGTCATCAAGGAGAGATCTCTCTTCTTCGTGGACCACCGATGTCGTGGGTAACTTCTTAGGGCTAGGGACAGGTGTTGAACTCCCAGCCGGCAGCACTGGCTCCCCATTACTGTCGGGTAGAACGGCCTTTGACTCTTTGTCAAGGTTTGTATCGGGAGCAAAATCTTCGTCTTCCGCGGGACGAGGTGCGGAGGAGTTTGCCTTTCTGGATGACGCCCTGGGTGCCCTTCGCTTTGAGGTGGTAGGGATTATGTGCTCTTCGCCACCGTTGTCACCAACATGTCCTAGGGAAGGCTCGTCCGGAGGTTCGGCTTTGACACTCACATCGGACGCGGCGGATATCGCAGCAGCCCTTCGAGTACGGGGTTTAACAACAGGTTTTACATCTTCTTCGTCCTCTTCACGAAGGTCTTCTAGTTCGCGTGAAGGGCGGGACTTCTTCGCTGGATGGGATGGTTCTCTGTCATCATCATCATCATCATCATCTGAGCCTTGTACTTGGCGCAGAGCGCTTTTCGACCTGGAAGAAGTGCGTGATGTTGTTGCAGGAGGTGGTGGTTTGGAAGATGATGAACGACGCGTGGTGCGTGACGGAGGCTTGACCTGGTTTTCTTGCTCTTCGTTGTCTGTATTGTCGCCACTCGTGCGCTTTCGTTTCGGAGCGGAAGCTGACCGTTGCGGTGGAGGTTTATTCTCTGGTTCGACAGATAATCTGGACGTAGAGCGCGTAGAGCGACGAGGAGGCATGTGTATGCGTGTAAGGAAGTGTGTTTGAGGAGAGAGACGCGTATCACGGTCACGAGGATCGTTGGTCCATGGACCAAGTGCGGTGTTATGGCTGTTTGGGACTCGACAAACGTGGAAAGAAAAGCCACTTGAACCGGTACCACGACAATCCCAAACGACGTTCAACCTCAACCTCAAATATGGATGACGGTACGTCTTCAGCATCACCGACAACCACTCCCTGGCAGCAGCGACATTGGCCACGAGTACTAGTGTAGAAACCTCACTTCGCCATTTCTCTACTTTCTCTGCTTTTTCGGCGTCGCCAACATAAGACAGAAACGGTCCCAGCATCCCGTTCAGTCCAGTGTCTGTACTTGGCTTCCCGACAACAGTAGTTCTACTTTCTTCGACGTGTCCTTATCATTTCCTATTTCTTCCTGCTCTCCCGCCTCGTTCATCGTAGGGAGCATTGGCAACACCCAGCGTCCGCCATTGCAGTCACGTCCCAATATTCACCTAATTTCTTCCATCATTCTCCTCTTCCCGTCGTTGCTCCTATTCGCCTCTTACCTCGGCCACCATGACACAACCTGACGTTCATTTGTCCTGCACCAGCTTGGCAGTCACAAGATATGGCCCCCAGCAGCACACCAATAAGCATTCCCACTGGTGATGTAACCATGGCCAACGGCACCGCGGATGGCCAAGCTTGGGACGCCGGGCGCTCACCGGGCCGCGGCGGTGGCGGCGAGCCTCCACGACGTTCAAGCAGGAGCAGGAGCCCCGGGCGTGGCAATGGTGATGATCGAAAGTGCGCATCCATCTTGTGTTCCCCTCCTTCCTTCTCAGCACATTAATTTTCCCGACTAGTCGTGATGTCGGACAAAATCCTGGTAACAATCTTCATGTCTCCGGGTTGAGTACGCGTGTCGACACGCGTGATCTTGAGGCTGCCTTCACGAAGATCGGCAGGGCAAGTGTGGCGCTTTGTTATGTTTCCCCACGCTAATTCAACTCCTCGTAATCCAGGTTAAAAAGGCATCTGTCATGTATGACCCTCATACCCGCGAGTCTCGCGGGTTCGGTTTCGTGACCATGGAATCGGCCGAGGAAGCTGAAGCGGCAATCACCGCGCTTAACGCCACAGACATGATGGGAAAGACCATCACAGTGGAAAAAGTACGCCTTCAGTTGCCAACACAGAGACGAAACTAACTGCCACTTAGGCCCGTCGCGGACGTGCTCGCACCCCCACACCAGGAAGATACTACGGTCCTCCAAAACGCAGTGACCGTAAGCTGTCTCACCTATGACGTACTTCTATTCCCTATTTACCTTTTCACTAGGTGAGCGTTACTACGACCCACGCCCGTATGACTCCCGTTATGCGCGCGACCATGACCACGAGGACCGTCGTGGAGGACGTGGTGGTGGGCGATACGATGATCGCCCACGTGACTATGACCGTGGTTATCGCGATTATGACAGGGGCCCACGGGACTACGACAGAGGAGGAGGAGGATATGGTCGTGAGCCACGTGATTACGACCGCCGTCATGACGATAGACGGTACTGAACAGTAGTTCACAAAATGCCATCTAGCGGCCAAATTGACATGATTTCTACTCCTGCTCTGTCAATCTACCGGTATTTTTTTGCGTCTTCCTGCAAGGGTAGTTCTTTGGTGTTTGGAATGCCACTTTCTTTGCTCGCGCTCGCGAATTGGCCGCCTGCGCCGCACTTAAAAGTTCTAGCTTCGAAACTTGAGTACTGTACCCTGTGTTTTCATTTACTTGACTCGAATCAGATCGTCTCCTTGTACAGTCTTCCTCCTGAACGGTTCGTCGCCTCCAGCACCCTGGACCACTCCGGAATCCATTTTCTGTCTGCTGAGCATATTAAGCAAACCACGGACGAGTGTAACAGCTGCGATGAGGGCTACTGCGTTACCACAGTACTTTTCGTCATTGCAAGTCGACATACGTTATGCGCGAGAACGTCGCTTAGTCGCACTCTTTATCAACTTGGCCAATGTCACATCATACCCAACACATGTAATCACTTCAAAAGAAAACTTCTGGGCACGGAGTCAGCTGACAGCCTAATGACTACAAGTCTGCACGGAGAAGGAGAACATACCTCAGTACCAGAGTTGAAACAATCTTGAACTGACCCTCTCTCAATTATCTCCGACTTTTGAGCGTATTTTGTGAGCCACTCCTCGATCTCAGCGGGAGTGGGATCGTAGCTGAGATCCATACGACGTATTCTTAGACTACACCGCGCATGGACATCACGAACTCGCAGCGCCAGTAGCCGCTTTATCAATTCCGCCCTGCACTGTACCACATTGCTTTAATTCAGAGGTTTGGAAAGGGATATGAAGAAACTCACTTGTCTTGGCAATGCGTGCCATTCATCGATTCCAACCTCCATGTACGATGGGTGGGACCTGGTGTAGACACCACAATACCGGAGATTGGCCTTTGTATTTTGCCCTGGAGGATTGACCAATACATGGAACGTCTCCATTTTATCCTCGACTAAATCAGTACCTGGAGCAAAGAGGATCACCCCTGGCTCCCCGATGCGCTTAGGTGCAAATGGTTGTGTTATGTAGTTGGCACAGATGAAGTTTTCCAGGAATCCTGGGATCCTCGCAGTGATTGGTCGCTCCGTGTACGCGGATCCTCCAAAAAACCTGGAAAAGCTTATCCAAGGTATGTCGGGAGTCGTCCTGGCACAGGCAGCTTCTTGTGTCGCTAAGCGGTAATCGCAAAGTCTCGCTGCACGAAATACCGACGCGCGATTACAGGACCCGTTATCAGCACACAAGGCGGCGATGATGCGAGGGAATACGTCCGCGTCTTCCCGATTGCCACGGCTTACTACCTCGGATGGTGTCGATGGCGGCGTTGATAAAGTCCGGCTGGAAGTGTAAGTCCTTTGAGATGTTACTCCAAACACTGCAATGGAAATAGACACTGACCGTT
>Ga0137359_10003926_pt1 | contig 12125 bp, 8 predicted proteins | sample Mad1_40_16metaG_FD_108281 | JGI IMG/M metagenome (GOLD analysis project Ga0137359, IMG submission 108281) | Vadose zone soil microbial communities from Angelo Coast Range Reserve, California, USA - Mad1_40_16 metaG | ecosystem: Environmental > Terrestrial > Soil > Vadose zone | place: USA... | reverse complement strand
CGTCAGGCGCGATCACGACTGGTACATATCTAATCCTCGTGCAATAACTTGACGTTCCTCGCCTGATCTGCACGCGGGCTGGGAAAATGATCACATCCAGAGCTGTGAGTATCTAGGCTCTGAACTTGAAACTTCACCCGAGCCCTCGATGCCGTCAACAGACGATTCGTAATGTGATGACCAGAAATTCGAATACAGTTCATATTGGACGTACTTGCCTGGTTCACCAGCGCTGCCAGTGTACACCGCCGCCAATATATCGTGGCACAACCCCCGTTATGGTCAGTGTCATGGTACTACTGCACACCCAAAAATCCAGAGTAACGTGTCCTTAGTCTTTCTGGGATGGCAGACAACAGAGGCGGTGTAGGGATGACTCTGATCCTTGTCCCAGGCGTATCTCTCATGATTAACACTTTCACCTTCGATCGTAAGTATCGTCGCTCTGCCGTCCAATGATATAATGCGAGGACATATCGCGTAAATGGTCGTACACACACTAGGGTACATAGTTACGGTTCAAGTTTCAACTAGCCCATATGTTCACAAGTACTGCGGAAGCGCGGAAGCATGAATCGTACACACAAATGAGACGGTGAGACTAAACAGGTTGGACTTTGGGGACCTTGTTCTGCAATCTACCGTCCACCGATATCGACATGTGCATACCAATGTCACTTTTTGCGTTGTTGAACTCGTCCTGTGATACCTGCGTGTCACCAATTGTCTGATGTAGCCCGTTCTGGAAGTGCAAAGCAGACGCGGCCGCCAGGCGACTGGGTAGCTGGGCACAAACGACTGATGCGTGTTCCCTCCTGGCTTCTGGTAGCTTATCGGTATACAAGCAAAGTTTGAGTGATGGTTTGGCACATACCACGAAGATGGATGAGGATTCGTTGGCTCATGATAAATGTGACTGCGTACTCGGGCGATGCACTAGGACCAGTATGATACGACTCGTCGAGAAGAAAAAAAGAATAAGGACATACCCAGTGGTTTCAATGACATCGTGAATGCCATGATACATCACAATGTTTGCCGCATTCGCGACTGGGCGAAAAAAATAAGCTGTAGTCAAGGACCGACGCAAAGAACATACGTGTCAGTACAATGAAATATCCAAGACCATCGTAGAGTAATCTTGCTTCGCGGTTAGACTCTTAGATGTTCACCAGACCAGAAGCGACTTACATCTTGAAGAGCCACGAGGTACTAGTAGAGCGATTCCGTTGCAGGTCTGAGCAGAGAGTAAACTTTATAGGAATAACACTTACTTAGACGTTTCAGCCTTGACTTTCATAATATAGTAGGTCGAGATCGACAAAGTAAGAAAATCGAATAACATTGCGACCATATAAAACGACCAGGTCGAGATTGGACTTGCCGGATAGAGGCTAGAAACTCCGCAACTTATCTTATAGTTAAGAAAAGTTGGACTTTAGCATTCAGGCCAATGATGCGTACTTTCCCTAATACGCAGGTATGAACGTCGATCACCGTGCGCGATAACACTGATGACTGCACTCACATCTGTCATCACAGCTAACGTGCATAATGTCACTAAGGTAATGGCGTTTGCGGAAATGATCTGCTGACTCACGAATCCGGGCGTACATACTGGAAAACCATAGGAACTGGTTCAAATCAGCAAGGGAAGGTCGTATCGGAGAAGAAGAGAGCGGACCGAAGTATCCAGAATATATGTCACCAAAAGGGTCCAGCCTACCCAGCGACTACGCATAGAAATACCATACGTCCTAGAGCTTACCATCAGACTCTAGACGAAACCAGAAAAAAAAATTGATCCACCGAGTTGCCAGGATTGCTTGCGATGCCATCATTTGGATCACTGTCGGATTGGTTAGGCAGGGCTGCATGCGGGCATAGGTATTGAATCTGTGCCTTTGAATATGGGGGAAGCCAAGTAATAGTGGTCGCACATGCTGGACGTGAAGCCGTGATAGAAGAATCCCACATTACTGACGACCAGGACCAGTATACTCGAGTAGCTGTATCGAATGTGAGCAACCTGAGGTTATGCGACCAACAAAGCAAGAAACCCGCCGAATAAGAACAAATAAAATAAGGCCAATGCTATATGCGTGGCCAATGTGAACTGGTTAGAAAAACTCTTCGCGAACATGAATTAAAGCTTTTTACTCTCGCCGACTAGAGAACTTATAAAGCCGGTATTCTGCAGGGAGGGTGAGGAGAAACCTGCACGAATATGAGCCCTCATGGAGGTCGCGGTCTGCAGTTGACAACATACTCATAAGTGGCCACCGTCAGCGACGCGATGCGTAGGTTATTATCGGCTGCCAGAGCACCTGGACTGGGGTTCATTGTAGTGGCGGACACTTCGACTGCTCCCACAGCCATAATTTGAACTGCAGTTAGGAGCAAAAGGGAGGAATAAATGTAAGGAAATAATGAAAAGGGATCGAAAGCATCTTGATATTTTTTTGGAAGTAAGTATATATAACGCAGATGACTGTTGCTTCCCAGAACGAGGCTCCGACCAGAGATCGATTAAGCTCTCCACTTCTGGACAGCGAAAGTGAGGCACCTTCAGGAGAGACCAAGACTCTGTTGCCTCGTGATCGCAAAGGTGTTTGTTGGCTGTCAAACTGTAATCCTTTCGGATATTTGCAAGGACATGTGACACCTCCCAACCGGAACAACCTCTAGACAGCGCGGTATCGTTCGCAGTCTCAGGCTTACAGTAAAGCGAATGACAAGTGTACATTCAGTCCCGATTAAATCCATCTGTGAGCGAATAAGTAAAGCAGCACCATGGATTAGCATCAGCATTATTTACTGTAAAAAAAAGAAGCTCGTAGGTCAATTGATATCCATCTTCGTGTACATGGGCAAGCCTGCTCACCTCCGATACCAGATACAGGAAAAGCAAGCGCAAACCGTTTGAAGAATAAATGTACCCTTTCTGTACGAACGGCATGAAATGCCACAAAGAAACTAGTTCAAAACCAGTTCAATTCGGAACGAGAGTTGTTGAGGACGACTTGTCTCAGAGTTTTACGCACTTTCCAATCCAGGCAGTTGACAACAGACGTCGCGTACCGCCACATGTACTCCCCAGTTACGAAGTTAAGAGTTGAGCGCTCAAGGCATCTCCGTTCTCGCCTCATCAATGTCTAAATTGCACCCTTGAGCACTAGGATACGTATCCCCCTGTACAATGGTAATGGTCCGGGAAACCTTCTTGCAAGATAGATCAATATTAAGCACATTGAGAGATGGGATGACCAACCACAACATAGATATTTCTACATGATGGCAAGCACTAAAGTTGCGGTAGTCCTATGTTGGTAACAATCTGTGTCGTGTCGCACTTGCGAGGGTCGGACTCCGGAGTTCAACTTAATAGCCGGATCTGGTGAATTTGAGACCAATTTGACTCTGCCCTGGGCCTCACTCGTACTTCGTTTAAGCTTCCTTCTCCACATGACTAAGAACTTTATTGCGGCAGAAAACAGGCGCGAAGGGCACATACATGTCCTCCTCATAACGACAGGCAGTGTTGCCTCTATCAAGGCACCGCTCATAGTCGGAGAGCTCCTCAAGGTTCGCTACCACACACCAAGCTTGCGGAAACTATGGATTCACCTGTTGTTTTTCTCCACCCCGTGAGCGTATAGTACAAGAATGTGTCCGTACAAGTAGCCGCAACCAAGCCATCGCTCACATTCTTCCGGCCGGGGGATATTCGCAGCCTAGGAGTGAATGTGTGGATCGACGACGATGAATGGGATGTGCGTGCGCGCCTTTTACCCGAAACTCTAGTCGCTGCTGCTCACCTCTTTTTAGCCGAGCTACTGCATCGGAGATCCCATTTTACACATCGAGCTTCGTCGTTGGGCTGATATTGTGCTCATCGCACCCTGCTCCGCCAACACCCTCGCGAAGATCGCCAATGGCGTTTGCGACAATCTCGTGGTAAGCGGCTTATTCCCATCTAACATGAGTTTTTTAACTCGTCAACATCCACCACCACCGTTTCCGTGACGTCGCATTGGCGGCCTTGAAAAAAAGACGTCGCTGATGCGGGCGTTAGCACCTACGACGCCGACCTACGTTTACCCCGCGATGAACACGCTCATGTACGAACACCCGCTAACGGCGCAACACATCCGGACTGTCAGAGACGTTATTGGATACGAGGTCGTTGGCCCTGTTTCCAAGAATCTCGCGTGCGGCGACGTCGGCGTCGGCGCGATGGTTGATTGGCGTGACATTGTCGCGGGTGTTGTTGAGAGACTTGCTCTCATCAGAGTTCTGGACGACAGTTGATATGAGTCATCCTTTTCATCGTCATTGCGAGGTCGATGTTATAACTCCATGTCAAAAATCACTCGGGTTCATAGGAAGAGAGTGCAAGCACGTTCTATTTGATTGTCAAGGCACGCCAGGTGGGTAATAATCACAACAGATGGTAGTAAAGTAAAAAGATGCTACAAACGTCATGTGCCATCATACATTGCGCCACACGTACCGGCTCTGTCTCTGGTGCAGATACACCGTCAACTCGTGTTTCAGCCACCCGCTTTTCCCAACAGGGCGTATCCGCTTCCGGCAGGGCCGTGCAACTAAGTTGACTTTCGAGTGAGCCCTGTTACAGAGCAACTGAATAAATTACTGACCTTATTGTAGCACCGATGGCACAGGGGGTCCCCGTCTTTCTCCGTGAGACGGCTCGAATCGAGAGACGTATTGCACTCTGAACAACGAAGACATCCTCTGTGCCATGTCTTGCCAATAGCCTTTACCTAGAAATTAACCAAAGTAAACTCGTAAGCCTGAAGGTGAAGTCCGGGATTTATGATTGAGTCGCACCTGCTCTGCGAAATATACGTTCTTGCTGCAGCGGGGGCACTGGGGTGTTCCACTACCCCACTGCCGCGTAGCACCGCCCGTCGGCATGGAACGCAACTCACCCGTGAGTGCGGCACCATAGCGCGTGCCAGTCGTGCTTGCAGACAACGGTGCGATTCGGCGCGTCCCAGCGCCTCCATTCGCATTGGCAGAGAGCGCACGGCCTAGGGTGGAAGCTGCAATCATGGCGGGGAGCGGGCGCTTTGTAGGTGATTCTGCGCGTTTAGGCGTACCAGCAAGTGGCACAGTTCGAGGGAGACCACCTTCGGAACGTCCGGAGTGCGATGGCGTGACCTGTGGGTCGTCACTGTTGTCTTCCGCAGTATTGTCATTACCATCCGTTCGCTCTGCATCAACGATGAAGGCGCCACGAGTAGGGCTCAGAACACGCGTAGGACGAAGAAGAGGTCTGGGTGAACTTGCTGCATTTCCAGAGGCGTTTCCCGTAGGGAATAAGGTACCTTTGCGAGTCGAGGTCTGTGGAGGGGGCGTAAGTCTTGGGGATAGAGAAGGCGGGCTCGCTGTGTTGCGCTGTGCTGGGGACGCGGTTGGGGATGTCTCAGTTGCACGGGAGGGTGACACGGATGTGACCACAGCACAATGAGGCAGGTTGGCTTGACGTAGATCCTGTGTCCCAAACAACTTGCTGTGGCAGTTCTTACTATTGGAAGCGGTTAGAATGCCTATACGAAGAACCCTTCTCTGAACTCCATACCAATATGGCTGGTTGCACATGTACTATCAGCGGATCAGACCTCCCCCCGATTAAAGCCACACGCACCTCTTTCTCGTGTTCGAGTAGCCGGAAAGAGTCTAATCTGATGCCGCAGCTTGTACACGTGAGACAGGGCTGGGGCACCAATGAGTACAACCCGTTGAGACCGTGAACGAAAAGCGTACCTTGTGATACAGCTGCACAACAGGTATCATTAGCGCGGCGTATAAAAATCTGGTGGATGCCTGAATTCATACTTTTCTACCAGGTCCCATTACCTATTGCGGGATTTGTAGAGGTCAACATTCAACTGAGAGGATTCAGGCTGAGGACAGAGCAACTTACCTGCTCAGCAGCATATACAGCCTTGGAGCACCTGGGACATACGGGAGTGCCTCCAAAAGGATGCATCTGGAGAAAAAAACAAGTTACTGGGGAGAAGTAGTGGTGGTGAGAGGTGGAGGAGCGATCACCGGTTGTTGCAGTCGTCGCCCCACCGCCAAGGAACAACGCGCAAAACTAATATTATGTAATAAATAGGTTGAACATGATCGTGACCAGGCTCGGGCCGACAGAAGGTGGGCCCTTTAGTAGATGGAATCAACGCCAACTCGGGAGAGAAACTCAAGGCAGGTCGACGAAGCAGGTTAACGAAGGCTGTTTGTTTGTTTGCTTTAATTCGAATTCGCGAAGAACCGAGTGAGTTGACCTTTTTCCAGATCGGATATGAGTCGGAGATTGAAAGCGATTAGGCAAGATTGATTTTTCGCCACAACGTCTTCCTGACCTGTCACACTCCGTCCTTTTTCACTTCCCTCTACTCCTCTCCTTTTCCATCCAAAAAAAGTCATCATAAAGGCCACCCATGTCTGACGACGAAGCTCATAATCAGACCTTTGAGCAGGTAACCCTTTCCTTATCCTCTTCCGAGTTTGCCTCAATCTCACTTCATGCGTTAAGGCCAGTGCCGGGGCCTCCCTCACCTTCCCGATGCAATGCTCTGCGCTGCGAAAAAACGGGCACGTCGTTATCAAGGGTATACATCGGTTTATGAGAAATCCAAATTTCGTGGCTGATGGGCGTGGTTAACATCAGGTCGCCCCTGCAAGATCGTGGACATGTCTACGTCTAAGACTGGAAAGCACGGACACGCAAAAGTTCACCTTGTCGCTATCGATGTAAGTACCTCTTTCGTTTCCTGGCGCATATGTGTCTCACGACCCAGTCAGATCTTCACTGGCAAGAAACTGGTGAGTTTTTAGGAATATACCCCCATTTTACTCTCCTTTCCTGCTTAAATGTGAGAGGTTACTTAATTGGGTATCACAGGAAGATATCTGTCCTTCCACGCACAACATGGATGTCCCCAATGTCCAGCGTACTGAATACCAACTTGTATGCTCCTTTTTTATCCTCGGTTCTGCGGTTGAGCGTTGCGATATCAAGGTCAACATCGATGATGGATTCCTGAACCTGATGAGTCAAGATGGCGCATCGAAGGACGATGTCAGGGTTCCCGAGGGAGACCTTGGCAGCCAAATTTCCACTGCATTCGACGAGGGCAAGGACCTTCTCGTTACCATTGTCTCCGCCATGGCCGAAGAGCAGGTGAGTCTGGCACGTTCACATTGGCTATGTGCGCTTCTCATTTTCGTAGGCTATTTCGTTCAAGGAAGCCCCGAAAGGCTCTTAGACCTCACCCTAGCTCATGTCATTGTCATTTCCCGTCATTCCCTCGTGAACGTGCATTTTACGTCCCTTCATTTAACGTCCTTACGGATGTCATCCTGTTGTGCATGTACTTTTCATAGCTTGATTCGGCGTGTGTACTGCATAGTCCTCTCCTTCGGTGTCGCAACAAGTAGCTGCATGGATTGAGAAGTTAGATTCTGTCTCACAGTTTGTTGTGTGGAAAAATATAGTGATGCAGGTATTCCCGTCAATCGCCCGCGCACGAGCGACACAGGTTTGCCCCTTGCTCTTCACTTCAATATGACTCGATAAGAAAGCAACGTGAAAGCAATCGGAACGTGGAAGACAGGGATCATGAGTGCAAACCGATGGCCAATGAATCAGATCACATTCCTATCCCACTCTGCTATCTCCCCTTGCCCGTCCAGGGACATTCGAAGATAAACTTGTGTGCACACTTCCTTGCCTGGCACGGCGGGGAATTGTGAGGAGTTCCCGGAAGGTTTTCTGCTCGTGTTCCCACGTTGCAAAGAGGCGTGCGTCAGGTAAGACTGGCCCCTTTTCCCCTTCCTTCCCCTTGCCATTCGGCAAGCCGTTCGTGAGCAGCTCCTTGCCCTTTGCCATCGGTATCGGTGCGGACGACTTGTCAGAATTCCATGGGGCAGGCACACCGGCACCATATGTAAGCTTCTCTGAGCCGCGCTGAAGGACCGTGGGGTGGGACAGACGCGTAATGCGGGACAAAACTGCACCCTGTTACAGCAAGATGGGGTTAGTTAATAGTTAGTTAATACGGCCCGCCACTATGGCTAGAGAGAGACAGAGAGAGACGCACCGAAAGTGCCTCTCTTGCCAACTCCGGTATCCGGGAAGTCTGATGGCTGGCTAGGGGAATGATCCTCTCTTGCGTCCCGATAGGACGTGGCGCTGCGCCGGGCAGGCTCGACTTCTTGTCCTTCTCATCATCTTTCTTGCCGTCCTTGTCCTTGTCCTTCTCTTCTGGGGGCGGGGGCACAATTGGGATGGCATAGGACGGGCCCACGGGCGCCACTGTCGGCGCATTCGGAGCGGCCGTGGTGTACAGGCTGTCCGCGGGCTCCCAATGTGGGTTTTTCTCTGCTTGGCCGAGCAACACCATGGCTATGCGGTGGCGGGAGGGATTCGCGACATTGGGGTTCGCAGGAGGCGGGTGGGTGAGTATGTGGTGATAAGCGCCAAGGAGCGAAGGTTGGATCTGGGGGATGGACAGCTGTGCTGGCGGGAAATCCGCTATCGTCCGGGGCTCTCTGAACGTGGAAGGTAGATGCCACTCGGGGGTCGATGCGAGGTTCGAAAGGGAGTACGGTACGATGGTGGTGTAGTCGGCGGGGTTGGCGGATGAGACCCGAGTAAGGGACACCGTAGACTCGATTTTCGATGGAAGCAGCTGAGCGGAGGAGGAGGGCTCGCCGGGCGGAGGGAGGGAGAGGAAGTCAAGCTCAGGAGATGAACGCTCGACGGGGAATGGTGGGAGGAAACTGGGTATGTGGGATGGGGGTTTCCAACTATCCGTCCGTGGCCGTTTTCGTGTAGGAGAGGTCGGATTAGATACAGGAGATAAAGGTAAAGGTGGGGTGGATGGTGGTCGCGGCGGTGTCAACTGTCGTCCGACGTCTTGAAGACCGGCAGGGACATGGACCTCACTATCGCCTCCTCCGACGGTAAGGTCTACCATTTCAACATCTCCATCTCCATCTTCTTCTTCTGCCTCCTCGTCCTCTTCTCCCCCCCATATGTCATCCAAATCGAATTCGGGGAGCGGTGCCCATACTAATGGTATTGATTCCCGCTGGACAGGTAGCCCAGCGGCCAACGATGCTGAACGCGGGAGGCAGACGCGTTAATACAAAAGACGCAGCCTGCACGTTCCAACTTACCCTTGAACTCGTTCAAATCCTCCTGTCGCTTCAACGAGTGGCAAGAATAACGCTCTAGCTCGTCGCCTTCCGTACCACAGTACTCGTGAAGCTCGTCCATACTGACACCAAGTTCGTCAAGAGCACTCATTGCATCTCTGACAGTCAGGTTTAATCTCCCAGCATGCTGGGCATATTTCGAGCACGTTGTTGCCAGCAAGATGATGTATCGCGAGAGAAGATCGGAAAGCACGACAGAGGCCTGCGACGATGACCGTGTAAAGCTGTGAGCATGAAGCGTCTTAAGAACCACGGTCTCGAGTAATTTGTGTGAACTGGCGTCCATGTGCGGGATGTAAGGGAACGGTACGTCAGGCTCGTGCTCGCGTTGTCGTTGACTGCTGCGAGCTCACTGTTGTGGTGGTCAGGAGCAGCGATTCAGGCGCCGATCCAACATCCTCGGCAACGGCCGCAAATATCTTAATTATCGTCTAATCGTGCTTAATTAAAGAAGATAAGATAAGATATTATATGCGATGCTACTAACAGTTGTTTCGATGACGCGGACAAGTTGTCACGGCCTACGTGGGCATAAAACTCATGGCGGAGATAATGTTGTGATATTCGAGATGAGAGTGCCAACTCCGGGTTGACAGCGCTGACAGACGAATTTAATAGCGAGAGTATTGTATCTTTGGAAGCCTACGCGGGTGGTCATTCTGTAGTTACTGTATCACCCAACTCTAACTACTAACCACTCTGCATTTCTGCGCAGCGTGTGACAACAAAATGTGGCGCATTGTATCAGTATTCTAGAATGCTCTCGCGGGATATTTCGTGAATACGCGGCTAAGTTCACTCTGACATGCGGCTTTCAGCTCTCGCCTTCTGATTGTAATGCGTAGGGCGACCCTGAACCGCATAGAGTCCATGGAACGTCAGCTTCTTATGTACTAGGCTACCAGGGCACGTATATCACAGAATATCACACGTACTCGTGGGGTCATTCGAATGCAACCAACCCCGGGGCTTTAGTAAATTGTTTTCAGAAAAGCTACGTGGCGAGTGACCGTCCAAGTGGAGGAAGGAGAGCCTGAGAGGGGCGAAAGTCGGTGTCATGGAGCAAGCACGAAAAGTACCGTCGAACTCGCTTCGTTTCGAAGGAAGCTTTTTCCCCGCAACGACCAAATTCGTAATTTCCTTCGCTAGATGCGCTTTCGATCTCGCAGAATGTACGGTAGTCCGGGGGGTAGAATAAGGAGCGGCATGACAACACGCCTCTCCGAAAGGCACCACTTACATCACGCCGTATCCATCGAGCGCTGAACTTGAATACAGGCGAAACACGTCGTATGTACCCAGAAACATTACGAAGGGAGTGCCGTGCCACAGACATTGGACTTTTTCTTCATGTGTAGGACCTTGGTCCGACCAAGAGTGTCAGCTAAGCAGCGACATGAGAACTTTCGCGCGTCTCAGACAGTGTAAAACCAGCAGTGCCGCCACAGATGACGAAGGACGAAAGGGACAGCAACCAAGCAGATCCGAATTTTGGTGCCAATTTTGTCTGAGTCATACGTGAGTGCCAGTGCCAGACCTATGTGCGACAAGTCGGATGAAAGTCATCAAATAACAAGTGAGGTGACACCTGAAGTGACAAAACGCTTGTGCGGTGATTAATGTGGGGATGCTACGAGCCTACAGCATGAATCGGTATCTTTTTCTCATGAGGTGTGCCGCGGGCGGGGGAAGCATAGCCCAGCTTGAAACTTTATCGCACTCGAGCTACGTGCCTCATTGCGGCCTTAACAGTTCTGCCGCAAGTTGTTTCTTGAAAATGGTGGTTGTGATCTGACAAGTACATCTACGGCATACGCTGAGGGAATGGGATGTTTTAATTGCCGGGTTAAAGCAGCTACACACGGGAAATACGGCAGTACCTTCTGGTATTCCGACGCGACGTTTCAAGTGGGTAGCTCGAGAGAATCGGTGTTCACGTTGAGGCAACGGCCTGGGCAAGAAAGACGAAAACAGATGGATTTATCCATCAATCTATAAGCTTGGGTGAGGGTGACACGAATGAGAAAACACTACATTATGCAGTTGTATGATAACCAGCTGCGAGAAATTTCAACTACGCCGCGGGCTAAGACGCTGGACAGCGACCAGGAAAGAATTCGGAAGCGAAGAACTACGAGATACCGGTGACAGCAACACGCCATCCCTGACAGAAATCCATAATTCTCGTATATGTGGGTTGTCTAATCGCTATTCACGCAATACAAGTGCGTCAACTTCAGGCTCACCGCGATGACTTCCCATCTGGGCTGGTGTCGTCTTTGTCTTCGTAATCCGATCCCTGCGCCATGAGGTCCGCATGTCCCATTTTTTCAAGCTTCTTGTCAAAGTCGCGCCTTCGGTAACCCTTCACTATGCGCTCGAGAAGTGCGCTCGTTGAAATGCCCGGTGTGCGGCGCGTGGGTATGAATTTGCCTAAATGAGTATGGGGCTCAACTAACGCGCGCAAAAAGAAGTGAGCAGACCTATAGACTTGACAAATCCGTACACGTCGTCGTGCCCTGCGCTCAGATACGGTTCCTCATCGTGCGCCACATAATCGATGTTGTGCTTCTCTATGAATGCGGCGTCGATGACCCAAGGAGCATGAGGGACGACCTCATCCACCCAACGACAATGTTGGGCCGCTTCACAGCGTTCTGCGTAGTCCATAACACACTTGAACTTATGTTGTTTGACTTGCTCATCGTTGTTCACGCCGACAAGGAGGTACACTTTCGGAAAAGAAAGCTTTGCTTGGCGCAACTGCAAGGAGTGGCTGAGCACTCCTAAGCGTAAGCCCTGGAAAAGACAACAAAAGAAACTGGTTAGGGCGTACCCAAAGTGGAAAAGATCGTACACGCCTTGGAGTG
>Ga0137359_10003923_pt1 | contig 12127 bp, 14 predicted proteins | sample Mad1_40_16metaG_FD_108281 | JGI IMG/M metagenome (GOLD analysis project Ga0137359, IMG submission 108281) | Vadose zone soil microbial communities from Angelo Coast Range Reserve, California, USA - Mad1_40_16 metaG | ecosystem: Environmental > Terrestrial > Soil > Vadose zone | place: USA... | reverse complement strand
TTCCCTGCGTCCCTGATGTTGAAGCCTGGCGTACCAGCCGGAGGTATGATGAAGGCGGCCGTTCTTACGGTAAGTTTCCCGGAATAGGCCATCCTGCCAATAGCGGATATCGGTCTTAGAAAAGTGGCCGAGCTTTTGTTTAACTCGGCCACTTTTCGCGTTCTGATACGCCGTTTTGTGTGCTGTCATGAGCTATTGGTTGCGAGTATAGAACAGCTAGTGAAGCGTGTCCAGACGCCACAAGACGGGTCATGAGAGAGCATAGCGCACGTGGGAAGCAGGTGACTCTTAATCACTGGGTTGTAGGTTCGATTCCTACACGGTGCAAGGAACTTACGTAAACACGCGCCTTTTGTAGCGCAATGGCAGCGCAGTTTTTCGAAGCGCGAAGCGCCCTTTATTCTACACAGGCTTCCTCCCTGAGGTTGAGTCTTCAAACCGAAGCGCAACAAATCACTCTACGCGCATCGCGAGACTGATTGCGATCGAACAAGCCGAACAAAAAGGGAACAGCGAGGGTGGGACCACCATCAAAAGCCTCGAGAGTTCTGACTGACGCATTGCATGGCAATTGGTGGCGAGAAGGTATCGTGTCAGCACCGATACAAGAGAACGAAATTTTGATTCTCTGACTGCATGCCCGGCCAGTTTGGTTATCAGAACTCAGCTACCAAATCCCATCTGCGGCATAGATATCTACGGCGTCGTGACGAACTTTTTCTATCGCGGCAGGAACTCGCCAGCCGCTGGGCGATAAGCGTGCGCGAAATTATTAGACGCGAAAAACACGGCGAGCTGAAAGGGCTTGTTCACAGATTTTCGTACAAAATGATACGCTACAAATTGAGCGATATTATTCGCGTCGAAGAGAAAGCAAAAGTCAACGCACCATGACCAGGAACATTTCACATATTGGTCGGCCGCAGCCTAATCCCCAAGGTGCAGAAGCCGCGGGAGCATCCGCGGCTCAGGAATTATTGTCCGAACAGCGTGGAAACACTAGAATGGATAAAGATCGCTCGCAGCTGAGTAGAGAGGAATGGGATTTCTCGACCTGTTCCAATTGGGAGTTGGAGGAGTGCTGGCATTACGAATTTAAACGAGAATCACCCCGGGTGTGCCAAATAATCGTCAATTGGCGGAATGTCTATAAAACGCCAAGCTTTGATGAATTACTAAGATTGGCCCAAGCAATGCTGATGCCTCCTGAGCGTGGACATTTGTATGCTCTGTGTCCGGAATGGCCCACTTACCCATACCTGAGTATTCCCCTGGCTGAGCGTGAACGCCGCTTCAGTCAATTGTTTCCCGATCCAAGGAAGTCTCTTGCTGCTGAATTAGAGCCCACGCCTGCGGCTCCAGGCGATCTCTCGGTGGAAGCGCTAAACTTTATCAGAGAACTCTTAGGGTGCGACGTAAAAACTCAGGAAAACGTTACCTTCCGAATCCCTTGGCGGATGGCAGATAAGGAAATCACGCGACGGTTTGCGGCCTGGCTGAAAATACATCGACGCATCAGAGCAAGCATCAACGTATCGAACCGTGTGCTCGGAGCCGATCTGAAAGCGTTAGGTGCTCTTCGGACACTGAGAGTCAACGAGGACTGGAGCAGGGGACCCGAAATCTATCTCGAACAGTCAGAATGGACCAAAGCGAGAAAACGAGCCCAGAAAATCATCCAGGCAATCGAGAGCCGTTGGACCTGACCAATCTCGGCGTAAGTGCTTTCCCTTACCATTGGCGTTGAGAAGGTGTCGTCTCGCGACCGATACAGACGAGGTTTTTTTTGGTTGGATCGCTGGCATGTTTTCATCCAGCAACAGCCTCGAATATGAAAAACCGGGGCTATTCGAGCGCTTACCCCCTCCGCGCAAACGGCTGCTCGGCTGCGAGCGCCATGTTCTTCTCCAACTTCATGACGCCGGATTGATCAGGATAATTGAGGTCAAACAGCCCGGCTTCAAACGTTCCCTGCAACTGGTCCATGTCCCCTCGGTCATCGCCTATTTCGAGCGGGTCGAGGAACTAGCCCGTGATGATCGGCTCGCCAAAATCCGAGCTGGATACGCCAAGTATCACCAAAATCACTTCTCTTCACAACCGGCCGAACCGCAACCGGTTCCTTTTAAGCAGCCGGAGGACCCACAGCCATGAGAATCGATACCGGGCCACCGCGCAGACCCAAAGACGTCGAACCCGCGGGTGCGAACCGCGGGTTCCTTAAAGGTCGACGTCAACTAGCTGCTAAGCACGAAAATCCCGAATCTAGCCTCAGGCGTCAAGTCCGCACGTGTCCGATCGGACTCGTGTGCGTGGAAAAAGCCCTACCGCTCCGAGATTGGATCTGGCTCCGAGCACGGCTCGCGAAAGGAGGGCGTCGAACTGGATATGATAATCAACAAAGGAATTCTGTGAGTCGTTATGATTGTTAGCAATTACCCGCCATTCCTGCAGGATCTACTCGATAGTTGTCCGAATGCCGGCGAGGGCGTTCATCGGTGGCTTTTCAGGGTCGCCCGATATCTGCACCGGTATCACTCTGGGGACGAAATTTGCCCAATACTCGAAGCTCGTGTTGCTGGTTGTGGTCGGACCGTTGCGCCTCATGAAATCGTTGATGCGGTGAGGAATTCGGCCCTGTGCGCTTGGCAACCCTCAGGCAGGACAGCAAGTGAGCGACGTGCGGAATGGATCGCATCACCGACAATTCGACGTGTCCCAGTATTCGATCCAGAGCTTGCAATACAGACCGCATCTCGTGTTCCAATCGATATAACGCCGGAATGGTTGAAAGCGCATTCACCAGTCCCGGTTAATTGTCCAACTAGGAAATTTCTCACACTCCTTTTCGGCTCACACGAGAAGGCGCTGATTTTCAACCGATACAAGAGCCAAGGCCGACTTTGGCCGTCCGAGATTTCGATTGAACGCTTTAGCCAAATACGTTGGCATGACGGCGCCTGGTTCCTATGCAACCCAGTCGACGGACAATCTCACTGGAATCCGCGGATGCTCAAAGAGAGCCGGCGAAGCGAGGAAAGCGTCACCTCATTCCGGTTCGCCGTCCTGGAGTGCGACCAGAAACCGAAAGAGAAATGGCTTCCGGTCTGGCTCAAAATCCTCGTCCAGCTACCGCTCGGAATAGTTTCGATCACCGACAGCGCCGGGAAAAGCGCTCATGCGCTAGTCCGCGTATCTGCGACGTCAAAAATCGCTTGGGACGCGACAAAACGAAGTATTCTGCGCCCACTAGTTGCTCTCGGCGCTGATGACGGCGCACTGACTGCAGTGCGCCTCAGCCGGTTGCCGGGCTGTTATCGTGGCGATCATGTCCAAGAGCTTCTTTACCTCTCTCCGTGTGCGGACGGGGCTCCCATTTTTGAACAGAAAGGCGCGTCATGAATTCCAGCGACATCAAAGCGCTTATCCAAAAGTTCGGCCGCCCCGCATACGAGAACACCAACGGTGTGTTGTCCCACCTGAACGAAAATTTCTGGGCTGCTTATTATGCCAAGAAACGAGAGCGGATTATTTTCGAGCCGTTTGAACAGGAATTCTATGACTACGATTCTGGCTCGGGAATTTTCACTCTGAAAAGTTCCGATGCAATCCGGGTTGAACTGAGCGCTTTAATGCTAGACGGATCTCGGGACTGGCAAGGGTTTAAAGCTCTCGAACAATTTCGCAGCGCCAAAAATCTCAATGGCGCAATCACATTTCTGCGTGGCCAGGTTGAGGAACACGATTTCTTTGACCAGGATCACCATTATGTTCACCTCGGCAACTGTACACTCAAGTTTGAGCCCGATGGCAGCAAATACAGCGTCGAACAGTTTAGCCATTTGCACCGGAGCCGGAACCGGTCGCCGATCTTCTTTGATCCAAATGCAACTTGTCCAGAATTCGAGGCGAAAATATTAGGTCACCTGCCCACAGATGATCGGATTCTACTTCAGAAATATGCCGGCCAATGCCTGCTCGGTAGGAATCTGACTCAGCGTTTCGTGATTCTGGACGGAATCGCTGGCGCTTCCAAAGGCGCATTTGTACTGATTCTGAACGGAATCGTCGGGCCGAAAAATGCGTACGAGCTACGGACTAACCTACTTACGGAACGATTTGAAATCGGGCGGATGGTCGGTCGCACCGTGCTCGTAGGCTCCGACGTCAAAGGCAATTTCCTTTCAAATAAAAGCGCGTACCGGATCAAATCGCTTGTTGGCGGTGATCCACTCGAGGCCGAAATGAAAAGCAGCAACCAGAGATTCACTGTCTATGGGCGTTTCAATCTCCTCATTACCTCAAATGCCCGACTTCGCGTTTTTCTCGATGGCGACCAGTCAGCTTGGGAAAGGAGAATCCTTATCGTCCGCTACGAGGCCCCGTTTAGTGGGCAAAAGATTTTCGAGATCGAAAAATATCTGCTCGCTCGTGAGGCCAGCGGAATCCTGAACTGGGGTATCAATGGCTTAACGATGCTCTTTCACGATTACGACCAGGCCGGCGATATCATTTTGACTGCCGACCAACAGAAACGTGTATCCGATCTGTTGAGCGAATCTGACAGTCTGCGTCTATTCGTCAGTACCCAAATTGTGCGCGACGATTCGCTGATGGGCAACGGACAGAGCCGTAGTTTAACTGTTGAGGAGATCATCAGCGAATACACTCACGATTGCATTGAGGATAAACAGTGGACACCCCTCACCACCTCGGTGGCAGAAAAACAACTACCAGACCTCATGCTGCAACATTTTGGCACGCCAAAAACCCACGATGTCCCGCGTAACGGCAAGAACAAGCGCGGCTTCTGGAAGGTGCGATTTATATAATTTTCTACCGGACGCTGCGGACGGGTAAGAACCACAACTCAGCGAAAAATGATTTTGTACGGACTTTACGGACGGGTACCACTCTACAGCACGCATAGGGGGAAAAACTATAGATGCATAGATGTAGATTCATACTCGTCCGTAAGGTCCGCCCGCGATTCCGATTACCCGTCCGTAAGGTCCGGCCAGGCAACGCCGGGTCGTTCACTAAAACGGGAGCTACCCAAAGGCAGCAACCTCACGAATTCCGGAGAAAAAGCGGACGAGTAATGCCAGAGCTTCTGCTAGCCGTTCTTCTTTTACCAAAATTTTTCGGCCTTTCAATCGGTCTCGGAGGCGCCGCTTGGGCTCATCGTCGACCCCCTCCCCCCCATGTCGTGTCGCGATCGGTTGCGTCATTGCATTGTACGTGAGCACGCTAATTGACAGCCGTGACCCAAATGGCCCGCCAGACGCAACTGGGCCCTACGACGAAATCTGTTCCGAGTCCCACACGCCGTTTCCGAGGCGCTACGCCCAAGAAAGTGTGGCAATATTTGCGCTAGTGATGCGAGCTGCGCAATTACTCTTTAGCGTAATAGCTTTGTCACGAATCACATATGCAAACCATTTCGTGCTCGAGAGCTGATGATTTAATGTCAGTAGCTTGGCAAAGAATCCGTGTTTGCTACCTTCTGGATTCCGACTTATTGGCGGGACCTAACCGGACGTCCGCGGTGATCGACCTACGCGTGATACATTTACTGGCTCGGCCTTCAGGTGGGTTTCAGTCAGTTCGGATAAGTCGGCCGGGCCCTGACGTCCTCCTGCGGCAAGCTTCCGCTCCACGGTCGTAATAGAATCGAATCGTTTCGTCGAGATCTCTAGCTCAGGAGTATAATTTGTCCCGGCAAAGTTCGTTCCGTTCCCAGCTTGTGAGCATTTTCCTCCAAAGCGCAGACCGGTTTAAATCAGAGTTATTAGTCAGAATGGATCATAGGAAGAATTGAGTATATAACTAGGAACGATGAAAGGCTTCTATCTATATCCCGTGAAGAACGGGGGCAGAGCTTACTGGATGGTGGAATACGGGGAGAAAGTGGGGCGAGGCAAATGGAAGCGGCGACAGAACATGTTTGCGGATCGAGGACGGGCTGAGGAATTTCTGGAACGGGTCAAGCGGGAAGTCATGAGCAAAGGGCGAATTGAATTTGGAACGGATCGAGCGTTGCATGGGGATGCGATGCGAGCGGCGGCAATGGTGAGAGAGAATGGGTTGCCGAGCGGGAGTCTGACGACGGCGATGTGGGTACTGTTGCAGTGTCGAAGTGCGCGAGAGTATCAGGGGGGCCGGTATGAGGTAGTAGCGGATCGACAGGTGGAATTAAATCCGAGAACATTTTTGGGAGTAGCCAATGTTGCGCGAGAGATGGGGTGTAGCGTGAAGGACGTAGTAGAGGGTGCGATCTGGGAGATGATAGAGCGACGTGTGTGTGGGCAGATGAGAGAGAAGGAACAGGAAGAGCGGGCTGAGCGACAAGCGTTTGAAAAGGAACGTGCAAGGCGTTACCGGCTTGAGAGCGAGGCGAGGGAAGAGGAGCGAGTGATAAGAAAATTTAATGCTGCTTTTCGAGCGACGTAGATCGCTCGATAAGGAGAGGAAGCTCGTGAGGATAGAAATACACACGGATCGAGAAGTGCCGACAGAGTGGGAAAAGCGCAAAATGCGGAAAGCGGACCGAGCAAAACTGGCAGCGGTTGGGAGAAGAGATCCACAGAATCAGAACGTTGAGGTGGCAGAGGTAAAGGCAGCAGAGCAAACAGCGGAGGTAGCGCAGGCGTCTGAGGACGCCGAGAAGGTGGAGGTGAGAATTCTCAGGATATGCCCGAACCCGCGTCTAGTGGAGTGCTCCTACGTTGAGGAAGGAATGGAACGCCAATGTATCGTCCGGGTGGGTCGGAATGCGAATTTTGTTCGCGGAATGAAATTGAGCGTACAAGAGCCGAGCGATCCTCGTGCTCAGTCCGAGCCATGGCCCTACACGGGGCCGTTGCCGCGCCGGCGAGGCCGCTGGTAAGAATAGAACTAGCCTGCTTCTATTTTTTCTTCTGGGGTGTGCCACACATCTCGCATTCAAATTTGACCGAGCCGTCCTTAACGAGAGCGATCGCTGATTCGGACGGGCGCTCCAGTGGGTCAGCGGGAAACTGTCCGAAGTTCCTGCATCCATGCATTCATGGAGTACAGCCAATGCGCGCATCGAGGTCTCTATAAGAGGCTTCAGGACTTTTCCCAGATCTGGAATTTCTCCTGTGGAAAAAGGGCGCGACGATGGGCAAGGATGTTGTTGAGGTAATCGGAGCACTGGAGACCAATAAAAATCATGAGTGATTTAAAGAACGTGAATATAGAGAAGAGTTATTTAAAGTTTTTGCAAGGTCTGACCGAGTCCCAGCAGCGGCACGAGATTCAACAATTGCTTTTCTTGGAATCGTCGGGATCTATACCAGAACAGTTACTGACGCATCCGACTGTGGTTGCGCTAAACAAGAGCCTCGACTCGACGTGTTGGAAATTTGAGACAGGCGATGATCGAATAGGAGCGACTGAAATCGGCTCACCTAGATTTTCGGAAGACCTCTGTATTGTTCCGGCCTTGTTTCGCTACGAAAACTTGAATCATTCCGGATGGCCTGTGAACTTGGAGCACAAACTTTTCGTGAAAGCCTTGGTTTACGTTGACGACGAAGGAAAACCTATGGTTGGTACCGTCACGTGTTGGTCCAATCAAGCCGAAGTAGATGCCCAGAAGGCTGAATTCGCGAATTTGCGGAAAGCTGGGTACCTCAATTATCTTCGAACTCTCACACCACTTAATCGTCGCAATGCGATTTTTGAATTGGCAAATATCACGTGGGGCACTGACAACCCGAGATTCCTTGCTCACCCTCAACTGAGTGCTGCAATTAAAAAGCTCGGTATCAATGACCTGGGCTACGGCCATCATGAGGTTGGGGTAGTTGAGTTGGACAGAAATCATTGCGCCGCGCCCGTAACCTATCAGCTCTACGGCTATTTTGCAGACTCTGATTCCGGATACTTTGACACGGTCGAAGCTTACAAACAGTATCGCCGGATTGAGGAGTTTGAAGTCTCCGAAGCAAAATATTACATCCAGGTTCACATATTAGCCCGCATCACACCAACTAGTACTGGCGACATCGGCGCCGAAATCTCGATCGAAAACCTGCGGTTTTCGATTGTCCCAATAGATGACCACGAGCGGACGAGCCTACTTATTGTCGACTGAGTGAATAGGCCGGCTACAGACCGGCTGCAATGAGCGCAGCGGTTGCTGTCTCATGCCCGGGCGGTGCAGTTTCCCACCTTCCTCGGCCAAGTTCTTCAACTTTAGAGTTCCGCCCTTTCGGCCGGCTTAAAAAGGATAAAGTGTTGATGGAAGTAAGGTACAAGGGCGGTCGTGATTTTTCCACCCTTAGTAACAGTTCGGGTGATACCGGAAACTACTGCTCGGTGCACGATAGCCGAACGCGGTGCGGTTGGTGCTGAGAGCGGAGACGGCGCGAGAAAAAGCGAGAAGGTCGTCGTGACTCAGCCCGTAAGTCAGGGGCCGGCCAGTGTAGGTACGCGCCTCCTGGCTCAAGACTTTGATAGCAGCAAGGATGGACGAGCAATACTCCGTTACCAACTCAAGCGCGTCGGGTAGATCTAGCCACGGCATTTTCTGGCGCCTCGTAAACGGATCGGTCACGCTCTTGAAGGCAAATCAATCGTCGTTTGTAGTGATAAGATGCGGGGCGGCGCGGATCTTTTAACGCCGTCCAACAAAGATTGAGCACTATATATTGGGCTTTGCCGAAACAACCGGAGAAGCAAAAGCTGGGTAGCTGTTGACAGTTGACATTCAAGTGCTGCTCATCGCGCACATCGCGTCCCTCAGTCGTGGCCCTACGATGATTCTGATTGCTTTTTTTCTCGCGCTCAGCGGTCGTTTTCCCGCACACCGGCGCCTCGCTCGATTCACGTTCCCGATTTTGCTCTACGTCTGGGTCAGCGGGGTCGGCGTGTACGCGATGCTCGCGGCCTATCGATAAGGCAACCGAACCCGGCGCCCAAAGACAGCGAAGCGGTTCTGCGCAACGCTAATGATCTGCCCAAGCGTTATAGCCCTGATGGTCGCCATCAAAATGCGCCTCGACCGAGGTTAAGCCTGCATCATCGCCGATGCCTAGCGACACCTGTACCGGATTTGTTGTTCCGCTTAAATTAGCGCCTTTCGCCTTGGCATGGAATGCATAGGGAAAACCGCCCAACAGCTCGATCTTCGCATCTAACCGCACGCCGTTAATGATCCCTTCAAAGCCGTAAGAATTGTCCTCGCGCCTGAACGATCCGGCTGGGATGGTGGCGATGAACGGGCCGACCTGAAGTTTGACTGGCTCGGTATCGGGATGAATTCCATTGCTGGCCGTGCTCAAGATGAAGGAGGACCAAAGGTGAAAGGCGGCTTGGTTTGGCTCACGGCCAAGATGGATGCCGAGCCTGGCATCAAAAGAGAGGAACTGAACGCCCTGTGGCGGGGGAATAATGGATATTGCGCTGGGTTCAGCAACCTGAACCGTGGCCACCACTGTATTGCTCTCCGTACTGATCACTGAAACGCTGTTGCTTCCTTGATTTGCGACGTAGACATGTTTGCCGTCTGGCGTTATGGCTACCCCAGTGGGGTTTGTTCCAACCGGGACTGTTTTCACAACTGTGTTGCTGGCCGTTTCGATCACCGCAACGCTGTTGTTCCCTTGATTTGTGAGGTAAACATAATTTCCGTCTGGCGTCACGGCTACCTCATTCCCAATGAGTGACGCTGTCGCGATCAGAACTGTTTTTATCACCGTGTTGGTCGCGATATCGATGATCGCAACGTTCAGTGTGTCGTCGAAAAAAGTATAGGGAACATAGGCGTGTCTCCCGTCTGGTGTGATGGCAATTGGGCCGACAGCCCCAAGCTCAGGCCCAGGCAATAAAATCGAGTTACCGGTGTCGAAGACTAATACTTGAGGGAGTCCATAATAAGGGTCGTACTTCGTCAAGTAAGTGCGTTGCCCATCGGGGGTAAAGGCTATCCCAGCAGCGATCCCTTTGCCTGTGCTAACCGGCACCACTTTGTTAGTCGCTGTGTCGATCACCCAGACAGCGAAATAAGCAGCTTCCGGATGACATGCGAAGGCGGGAAACGGACAAAAGTTAGTCGTTACATAGATAGTGCTCCCATCCGGGGTAACGGCTATCGCATTGGGGTCCTGAAAAGCAACCGCGCCTACGAGTGAGCCATCCAACGGGACCGCGGACACAACCTTGTCGTTGGTAGCGTCGATCACGGAAATGTTTAACACCAAATCCGAAGTCCTAGGCCCGAAGGCGTAGACGTGTTTGCCATCCGGGGCAACAGCTGTGGGGGAGGCAGGACCCGAGATCGCATCGACCACCTTGTTATCTCCCGTATCTATCACCACAATGCCGTCGCTGGTCGTGACATAGGCTAAGGGCTGTCCCGTCCGGGTCTGTGCCTCGCCTGGGCAGGCCATCACCCCTAGCCCTATCGCCAGCATGCCCCAGAGGGCCCCAAAACGACTCGCCCTCAAGCTGCGGCTTCCGTTGAGATTGCTGCTTTGCATGATTTTCCTCCCATGATCTCTAGTAGCCTCTCGGGAATCGGGCCCTTAAAAGCCGGGTCTCAACTGGCACTGCCATGCCGGTGTACGCAGGGAACGGCAGACACCTAACTCCAGCGAAACGCTAGACTTAGGAAAGTACAAAAGGTTTTCCAGTAAATACAGAAAATTCTAGCAATTCTAAATTCTTCTAAAGAGAGCCCGACGTTTCCGAAAACCTTGCGCGAATTTCAGTCACAGTTCGCCAACGGCTGATCGGAACCTATCACGGCATAAGCCGCGATCAGCTCCAGGTTTACCTTGATGAATTCGTCTTTCGCCACAATCGGCGCAGGCAACCCATGGCCGTGTTCCAAACCTTGCTCGGCCTCGGAGCTGGACGCAAGCCCACCTCAGCTGGCCATCGGACGAGACGGAAAAACCGGTGCCCAATTTCGTTCGATGAGGCCTTCCTATCAAACGCACGCGCTTGCCAAACCTTGCGGTTACGGCCCTCAGCCACTTTTCCCGTCGCCAGCTTTTATGATATTGCCCTCCGCGTTTTTGAAGAGAGTCGGTTACGGGTTGGCCGCCCTCCCGATTCGAAAAAGAAGATTCCGTGGTTTAAGATTCTACACCGCTCACATTTGCTGGCTGGTTTCCAACCTGCTTAAAATCTCCACTATCGTCGGATTGAGGTCAGTGTGGTGGTGGACCATTTTCCAGTCGCTGCCTTCGCGACGATAAATGTTGGTTACCCGAAAGTTTGTGTGGACTTCATTTCCCGCCAGTAATACATCTAAATGCTCAGTGCCTAACTCGTAGGAAAAGCCACTGCTGACGCGAATGCGTTGATCACTCAGTCTGAGCTGCCCATTTGAGCAAATCTTGGCCTGATTCTCCCACGATGCGCGGACCTCGTCCCAGCCGATTTGGCTACCGCCGAGAGGGTGCATTGTGGAAACGTCTGAGTTGTGTGACCACGCATCCACCATCGGTGCGGGATCGCCATTTAGCATGCGGTTTAACGCTGCATAGAATTTATCTGATGCTTTACGAATGTCGTTTTCAGCACTCATATTGCTTGCTCCTTCTTAAATGATAGCGCAGCTCGTGTACGCCCGACAGTGTAGCAGGACTTTTAGGTGATTAACTTTCTGACTGCAAAAGCTCCTCCAAGTAGAGCCGATTTTTTCGGGCGATTGCCGTGGGATTCTCCGGCGTTGTGTCCTGCTCAATGACCAACCATCCCTCGTATCGATGACGCCTTAACGCCTGGATTACGGCGGGGATATTGGCTACCCCCTCGTTAAGGGGCGTAAAGATAAAGTGCCTGAGTGCCTCGAGAAAACTCCACCCTTGCTCATGGGAGGTTTGCAAGATTTTCCCATCGACGTCTTTGATATGGGTGTACCCGACCCGACTGCCATACTTTTCGAGCATCCGAAGGGTGTCGCCTCCACCGTACGCAAGGTGCCCGCAATCCAAGCACCAGCCGACCAGGGACGGGTCGGTGTCGTCGAGTAAGCGAGACGTTTCAGCCTCCGTTTCCACATAGGTCCCCACATGATTATGAAACACGACCTGAACGCCCTCTGACCTGAGCGTTGCCCCCACCTCATTCAACCCCTGGCACAACGAGC
>Ga0137359_10003921_pt1 | contig 12128 bp, 7 predicted proteins | sample Mad1_40_16metaG_FD_108281 | JGI IMG/M metagenome (GOLD analysis project Ga0137359, IMG submission 108281) | Vadose zone soil microbial communities from Angelo Coast Range Reserve, California, USA - Mad1_40_16 metaG | ecosystem: Environmental > Terrestrial > Soil > Vadose zone | place: USA... | reverse complement strand
TCAACAGCGTGCGGTCACTCAGCGCGACCGAGTTGCCGTAGCCGTCATTGGCAGCGCCATCGACGGCGAAAAGCTTTTGCACCTGCGTCCAGGTCGAGCCGACGGGGATGAAAACGTAAGCCGAGCCTTGTGCGTTGGTCGCGCCGAAATCGTCGCCGCTCGCGCCGACCAACAGGGCGTCGCTTTGCACAGCGACCGAAATCCCAAACAGGTCATCGGCGGCGCCGTCGCTCGCCGTCAGCGTTTGTGATTGAGTCCAGGTTGAGCCTGTGCGGTTGAAGAGATAGACCGCGCCCTGATTTGAGTTCGGGCCGATATTGTGGAGTGGCGAGCCGAGCGCCAGCATGTTGCCGCTCAGGGAAACCGCTTGACCGAGATTGTCGTCGGTCGCGCCGTCGCTGGCCAGGAGCCTCGCCTGCTCGGTCCAGGTCGTTCCCGCGCGAGTGAAAACGTAAGCCGCGCCTTGTTGGGTGCTGGCCCCGTTATCAACGTATCTCGCGCCGACAGCAACCGTGTCGCCATCGATATCGACGGCGGAGCCGAACTGGTCGCCGTCCGCTTCTTCGGTCGCACGAAGTTTGGTCTGCTGTGTCCAGGTCGCGCCACCGCCGGTGAAGACGTAAGCCGTGCCCTGATCGGCGTGCCCGCCCTCATCGTCGAGAGGCGCGCCGATGACCAGGGTGTTGCCGCTGATGCCCACGGAATATCCGAAAAAGTCGAGCGCCTGTCCGTCGGCCGCGGTGATTTTGGGTTGCTGGGTCCAGGTCGACCCGGAACGGGTGAAAATATAAACCGCGCCGCGAAACGTGCTCTGGTATGGTGCGCCGACGGCGATCGTGTCACCGGCTACGGCGACCGCGTAGCCGAACTGGTTGCCTGCCACGCCGTCGCTGGCGTTGAGTTCGGCTTCCTGCTGCCATTGATTGGTCGCGGGGCCTTTCCTGAAGACAAAGGCCGAGCCTTGATTGCCATGCGAGCCGGCATCTCTGAAAGGAACGCCGACGACCGCCGTGTCGCCGTCAAGGGCCACGGAAAAGCCAAACTGGTCGCCGGTCGCGCTCTCTTGCGCGGTCAACTCGGCTTGCTCGGCCCAAGTCGTGCCGGTGCGAACGTCCACTTTCGCGTACCCCGGCGAGCCGGTCACCAGGGTGTTGCCGCTCAGGAAAACTTTGTCGCCGACGCTCGTCAGCGTGGCTTGCGCCGCCCAGGTCGTGCCGGCGCGCAATAAGACATGATTGCCGGCGGGCGCGGTATAAACCACCGTGTCGCCGTCAATCGTTACGGCTGCGGCAATCTCTTCATCGACCTGGCCAATACTCAATAACTGATTTGTCCAGGTCGTGCCGGAGCGAAACCAGATTTCGAGGCGACCGCGAGAATTACTGATCATTGAGCCAAGGGCGACGGTGCTTCCGCTGATAGCGACCGACCACCCGCTATCGCCGCCGCCATTCACGTAGACGCCGTGGCCCGGAATCTTCGTCTGACGGTCCCAGTTCGTCCCACTGCGAACAAATATTTGCGCGCCCCCGATTTCAAAACCATTGCTATAGCGGGGCTGCCCGACGATCAGTGTGTCGCCGCTGATGGCGACCGAATAACCGAACAGGTCATTATAAGATCGCAAGGGATAGCCGGTGACGGTACTTTCGTTTGTCCAACTGGCGCCGACGCGATGAAATATGCGAACGGTGCCAGTCACTCCAGTTCCGGTGTCCGCATCACGGCTTGCGGTGATCGCCGCGTAGTCCCCGTCAATTGCCACCTCGCTGCCAAGCCGGTCGCCCGCTGCGCCGTCCGGCGCGGTGAGCTTCGCTTGCTGCGACCAGTTCGTGCCTGAACGAACGAAGACATAAGCCGAGCCTTGATCTAGATTCGAGCCGACGTCGTCACCGGTCGCGCCGACGACAATCGTATTCAAGCTGATGGCAACCGAGCCGCCAAAAAAATCCTCCGCCGCGCCATCGCTCGCGGTGAGCTTCGCTTGCTGCGACCAAGTGGTTCCCAAACGCACGAAGACGAAAACAGATCCCTGGTAAGCGTTCGCACCAATATCGTCATAAGGCGCGCTGACCACCGCCGTATCGCCGCTGATCGCCACGTCAGAGCCGAAACTGTCGGTCGCACTCACGCCCGGCACGAGCTTCTGCTGCTGCGTGAAGGTCGGGTCGATCGTTAGTGGATAGACTGCCGTTGAATCGTCAACTTCATAACTCAAGACCGTCTCGTTGACACTCATCCTGGCCGCAAGCTCCCGGCCCAGAGAGTCATATGCTTTCAAGCCTGCATAGCTCAATTTGGCGCGGCCGTCTTTGCTCTTAAAGTCGATTCGTTTCCCCTCTTCAAACACCTGCGCAAAAAAATCGCCCTCGACTTCTACTTCCAACCTCAGCCGCTCGCCTTCACGCCTCTCGACAAAAGGTTCATTGAGAGTGAAGCCGTGCTCAATGCCTTCGGGTTTGTTGACGTACCACTCTTCGATTGTGAATCGTACCGGGTCTGCGAACCATCGTGCGTGTCGCGTGTGGATTGCGGATGCGGTAAGCATCGAGTGCAGTCTATGGGCCGACTCGTTGATGGTTGACAGCTCGTGCCTGTAGGTCAGGCGATTTCCTGCAGTCGTGATGATGGGTTGTCCCACTGCCGTATGAATCGCGTTGTCATAGCCTGCGCCGATAAACCTCAGGTTGATCGACCGCTCTTTATGCAACGGCGTCTCAGCCATCGCCTGCTTGATCTGCCCAGGCAAAGAGACATCTGAATCCTTATTCACATCGGCGGTAATTCGCGCCGCATCTTGCGTGAATTGAGCGCTCAAGTTCTGCTTAGAGTTGTTCGCATAAAATGCCTGGCCCGCTCTCTCATCAGCGTAGACCTTATAGCGCGCAGCAGCGACGGCTTCCTGCAGGGATTCGTACATCCTGCTTTGTTCGAGACGTTCCGTGGCCTGCTCGCTTGGCGATGCGCTCAACTTCGAGGCCTGTTCACGCCTGGTTGAGATCGAAACGGTAGCACAGTATCCAACGACTAGAATGGCGATCAGCAAAAGAATCAGCGACCTGTTTGCGAGTTTCATAAGCACCAGCCTAAAGTTCTATTGCCTTTAACCGATAAACGGACTCCAATTCATCGAGTACAGCTAGGTTAAGTGTGAGTTTTCTCGGCGAAGCGCTTAGCCCCACCTTAATTCGACGTAAGTTGCAACCGACCCAATCACGACGCTGCCGATAAGGAACAGTATTGCAACGGCCCGGACGATGTTTCGTAACATGAGCTCACCTCGATTAACCTCAGCTATAGTCCCCTCAGATTTGCGAATAACCGGAAACTGATCTAGTCGCGACCTCTGTTCGATACCGCGCCCTTCGAGCCTCTACGCGAGCAACAAACTCTGTGCGACGCTTGTTCCATTCTTGCTGCAACTCCTGCGAATGCCCTGCCTCCGCCCAAGGCGCCCGCGCGCGCAAATCCTCCAGGAGTTGCTCTACCTCACCGAGCCGCAAGCCGGCCGGCGCTAAGAACTGCTTGCCTTCCCGCGACCACACCCGCACCCAGCAGCTCGTTCTGATGCCGCCTTGCGTCCTGATGTAGGTGTGAAGCCACGCGATGTCGGACCATGGCACCAGTGAAAGGCCATAAGTCTCGCCCTGCGCCAACCAGTTCGCGCCAAAATTTGTGGTATCGGATGACTTGACTCTCGAGAATTCCCGGTTCACTTGCTGTGCCAGTTCGTGGCAATCGCCATATTGCGACAGTCGTTTGTAGATTGGATGCCCGCTCGGGTTTAGCGCCCGTCTCAGCCACGAACCGAGCGCGATCAGCCCAGGCACGGCGAAGAGCGCGGGAAACCAGGACAGAGAGGCGAGTCCGCCACCTGTGATCGTCAACACCATGCCAATTAGCAGCAGGTTCCGGTTGCTACGGTTGATATGCGATTCGATAAACTCTGTCTTCATTGTTCTCCTCTTGCATTTCATACGCTCGGTTCATTTGTTAAGGCGGGAATTGCCCGTCAGACTGCTAATGTTGTTAGAGTCCTCTCGCCTTTAATGACGTACTCCTTTCTTTTCTGTGAATTCAGCAATTTGCTGTGCTTCGGGCCCTTGCTGCTTGAGCCGCCTCATCAACTCACGATTGCGCGCCCACTCGGCGCCGCGCTCTTCGGGCTTGCCGAAAAGTTCCGGGGTGAGATAGGTTCCGCGCTCGCGTTCAGGTTTATCCTCCACAGCTCTGAACGGATGTTTGAGCATCACGGCGTCTGAGCGCACTCCAGTCACTTGCCACGAGACTTTGACGCTCGGCGCATTGGTCTTGATGGTAAACCGGTTGTTGCGGACTTCATTGGCGACGATTGCTTGCGCGAACGTGCCGATCACCGTGAGCTGATAGCGCAGGTCGCGGTTTAACGGCTCGAACCACTCTGGAAGAGTGACTGTAGCTTCGCCCTTTGTGTTCGTGACGATGTTGCCGCTGTAGATGTTGAGCACTTCGGAGGATTCAACAGAGGCGTGCAGGAGGTACTTGTTTTCCGGGTCCAACGGGTGATCAATCTTGAAGTGCTTCGAGCCTGACACGTCGAGGTCTCCAACCACGGTGAGATGGCCCCCGATAAAGACGTCTCCCTCAAACGAACCAGCTCTGCCTCGGGCTGCGCCGTTAGCAGGCTCGCCGGGTATCGCAATAATGCCGAAGCCACTCTCACTATTCGGACCGCTCGATGGACCGCCTTTCGCAAATACACCGGCGCCGGCTGTGCTACCGGAGCCGGTAGAGGCGCCACCTGTAGCTTCGACTCCGTAGCCGACAGAGCCAACGCCGCCCGTAGCAACGACGCCTCTGCCGTTGAAGTCGCCCCCATGTGCAACCAGTCCACTGCCGCCGAAGCCGATGTTGCTCGGAGCGCCGATCGCATCCACACCGTTGCCGCCGAAGCCGGTGTTGCTCGCGCCACCGATCGCATCCACACCATTGCCGCCTTTGCTAGCCCCTTCCGTCCCGGTGTGATTACCGCCGACGGCGACCAGACCAACACCAGCCACGCCAGAGTGAGTGCCGCCGCCAACGGCTTCCAGGCCGTTGCCGGCTTGACCTTTGGTACTTCCAGCCCCGGAGGCCCTGAGCCCAAGGCCGCCGGCGCGGTTGTCGGTGAGGCTTACGCCGCCCATGGCATCGATGCCAACGCCGCCACTCCCGCTGATGCTAGTGCCGCCCATTACACTGATGCCAGCACCGCCCTCGCCTGACTCGCTTTGCCCACCAAAGCCACGCACACCAGGGCCGCCCAGGCCAGTTTGGCTTTGGCCCCCTTGGCCAGAGACGCCGACTCCTCCAGTGCCGCTTACGCTGTGACCGCCGATGCCCGCCACGCCAATGCCTCCGTAGTTACTCTCGCTTGGTCCGCCACCCGCTGCGAAACCATTCCCCCCAAAATAAGTTCCGCCATTGTGGGTGTTGGTGACGTCGACGAGGAAGAAGCCAGGCTCTCTCGCGCCGATGAGGTTGAGGGGCACCGCCACACCAAGGGGCGAACCGGACGTGCCCTCGCCTGTAAGCGTTGAATCATGAGTAACTGATTGCAGGCCGCTCACCGCCGCCGTCGTCTGAACAGTGCCATCGGGGAACTTGTAGCCACCAAGCGTCGTCTCGATCATCCCTTGCACCGTAAGCTTTGACGTTGGCGCGGCGATGCCAATTCCGATGTTGCCGTTCAACTGGGTGATGATCGAATCACCCAGAATCGAATTTCCTGAAGGGCTAGTCCCGGTCCACAACGAAATCTTTCCGACCGTGCCGCTGCCGAGCACCGCAGGAGGCGAAGCAGTCGCCGCGGAGATACCCTTCACACTTGCATAGCTGCTCGACGGCACCAGGCTGAAGCCTGGCCGCCTGCCGCGCCACGATATCGCGAGAAGGGTTTGTGCGTTGCCCTTACTGCTCGCAACACCAGAGCCTGCCGTTTCGCTCGATGCTGAAGCTGGCTGCTGCGCCTGTGCTTGCCGGCTTACTCCGCTCATGCAGAGCATCATCGCGAGAATCGTTGAGATAAGTCTGTTAGTTTTCATGATGTGTATCACTCCTTCGTCCGCCATTGTGGTTGACGCCGCGCGCGGCCTCACTTGATTTAGCAAGTGGTCCCGGTCACATTCGCCTATTGCTGCTTCTTGTACCAGCCTGAGATCACCACCCCGGAGATCGTGTTGATGAACAGAATCTCGCTGCCATCAGGGGCGACGACGATGTTGGCGGTTGGCGCGCTGGCGCCTTGAGCGGTAACGGTCCCGCGACAATCGCAACCGATCTGGTATGTGTTTGTGAAGCTCCGATTGAGCACGATTCCGGCTACTTGGACGGTGTCAACGTTAGACGAGGTTCCATCACCATTGAAGTGGCCAGCCCTACTGCCACAAACGGTGTGAACGGACCATTAGGCCTGGGAGGAACGATTCTCCCCGCCGCGCCAAAAGAGCCAGACCCCGTCCAGATGTAGCGATACGTACCCGACACAGTTGCGTTGCTGCACTGCGCAAAGGCTGCCTCGCTAACGGTGGCAAGAAGTACTAGGGTGGCGATAACGTACCTGACCATTCTCAGTTTGCATTGATACTTCATGGCTTGCTCCTTCCTTCATTGAATTTTCGATTTGTTTTCGGTTCTACTTCCTCTGCGTTGGTGAAGGTGGCGCCCGCAGGCAGCGGTCATTCACTCACCCCGTAGATGTTCGTCCGGTCGGTTGCCGCTCAAGGTTCGGGAACAATGCAGTCGGGTGCGACGCCGATCAAAGAGGCGTCTTGCCGAAACCGGGCGCGCTCCGCCGGGTCGCCCAAGGCCAGCGTTGCATCCATCAGCGTAGCTAGATTGCGCGCTGCGTCTTCGCATGTATGACTTGATAGTTGATTGCTGCAGCTATGTACGTGCGGATTGGCGACGGCTATGTCGTACCCCAGCGCACGCACCGAGCCCAGTGGGTCCGGCTGGCCGGCGAGCCAGGCGAGGGCGTAGAGGAGACTCCCCGGAATCATGTCCGCGCCGGTGATCCTCACATTGAGATCGACACCGTCACTGTGATCGGGATGACCCGGCTGCACGGTAGTAATGATTACGTCCTTGAGCCGAATATCCATATACTCCACCCTTGACCCGCCCCCCTTCCTAGTGAGCACGATCTGCCTGTCGCCGATGGCTGCATCGATCAGCAGGTCCGCCGGTCTATCGGGTGATGCGGCTCGCAAGACAGGAGAATCGCCTGTTGTCGCAGCTGCAGAACAGTCAGGCGCAACCCCCAACGCCGAGGCGCCTTGCCGAAACTGCAGGCGTTCGTCCGGACTGCCGAGGGCAAGCGTTGCGTCCAGCAATGTCGCGAGTCGGCGGGCACGTTCCTGGCACAGCTCACTTGGCGGCCCATCGGTGCAAGGCCGGTCGTGTTCCTCGCTTACGTCTATGTCGTAGCCGAGCGCCCGCACGGAGCGCAGCGGGTCCGGGTAACCGGCGAGCCAGGCGAGCGCATAGAGGAGACTGCCCTGAACTGCGTCGGCGCCGGTGATTGTCGCGTTGAGATCGGTCATCGGAGGCCCTCCGTTATCACTGGGCCTGGCGATGAGCACGGCAATGATCTGAATGACTATGAGGGTCCCGCTTGGTCTCCGATGCTTCCTTTTGAGCGCGACTTGCGTGTCGCCGAGTGACGCATCAATCGAAAGGTCGTCGGATGTGTCGGCCACTTCAGCCTGTGAGATCGAAGAGGTTGCCTTTGTCGTGCGCGGCGCGCTCAGGACAAACGAAACGACCAGCATCATCACTCCACTGACGGCCACCAGGTAGTTCTTTTGGAATCTCATTTTCTCATCTCCTTCCTGAGGCGTCTGACGCCTCTTAGCCTAACTAGTTGTGGCAGTTTCCTTCAGCTCTCGTTCTTGCTCGACGGTTCTGATGCGAACCCTCCCTGTTACCCGTTACACCCATGAAGGCGCGATTCGCAGCCGGGAGTGCTAACGTGATCTCAACTCCTCTGCGTTTTTTTTGTCGCTAGAGCGCTCCGAGGAGATGTGATATTGTTGCGGCAATCGCGGGGAAGAAGTATGGGGGCACTTTCGCAGAAGCAGATCACTCAGATGCTTGTGGACTGGGGGAACGGCGATCAGGCGGCTCTCGAGAAGCTTACCCCGCTAGTCTATGGCGAACTTCACCGCCTGGCCCGCCGCTACATGGGAAGAGAGCGTCCCGGTCATACGCTACAAACGTCAGCGCTGGTAAACGAGGTCTACATACGCCTTATCGATTGGAAGAATATCCACTGGCAAAACCGCGCGCATTTCTTTGCCGTATCGGCGCAGCTGATGCGCCGCATACTCGTTGACTTTGCTCGTTCGCGAAATTACGCCAAACGTGGCGGCGCGGCGCATAATGTCTCGCTCGACGAGACGATGGTCGTATCTCGCGAAAAAGACGCCGACCTGGTAGCGCTTGATGATGCCCTGGTTTCGCTGGCCCGGCTCAACGAGCGGCAAAGCCGAGTTGTGGAGCTGCGTTTTTTCGGCGGGCTGGAGCTTCAAGAAATCGCGGAGGTGCTCAAAGTGTCTGTGGGGACAGTCAGGCGCGACTGGAGTATCGCCCGCGCGTGGCTTCACAGGGAGCTCTCCAGGGGTTAGAAGTATTCAAGTACGGAGAGGCGAGGTACTTTTTATTTTCCATTTGTCATTTACCATTTTTCATTTGTCATTTCTGGAAGACGAACTGAGCGCGATGACGGTGGTCTTCAACGACAAATAAAAAATGGTAAATGACAAATGGAAAATAGAAAACGACAAATGTATCTCCCCTCATTAGCAGTTTCGGCTCTCGTTCACGCTTTAGTCTCATGAAGTGGGAGCTAAGCGCGAGCCGTGCCTCGCTGAGTCGGTCAAGCACGACCGAATCAATCTGCGGTTCGTAATAATTGAAGATGACGCCAGAACGACATCGACAAATTGGTGACATTTATTTTGCTGCTCTGGAGGTCGACGCTAATCGACGCGCCGCCTTTCTGGAAGCGGCCTGCGCCGGAGACGATGCGCTGCGCCAAGAAGTCGAATCGCTGCTTGCGTCAAATCAGGAGGCCGGTGATTTCATCTCGACCACCGCGCTTGACGCTATCGCTGGGGATCTGGCAAGTGATCAACAGATTGTGCTCGCGGGGAAAAGACTCAACCATTATGGGATTCTCTCGCTTCTCGGCGCGGGCGGCATGGCGGAGGTCTACCTGGCGGAAGACTCGAGGCTGCAACGAAAGGTCGCACTCAAACTATTGCCTTCCGCGTTCAATAGTGATACCGACAGCGTTCGTCGCTTCGAGCTAGAAGCTCGGACGGTTTCCGCCCTAAACCATCCGAACATTGTGACCATTTACGAAATCGGTCGCTTTGATGATCGGCAATACATCGCTACCGAGCTTGTCGAAGGCTGCACGCTGCGTGATCGTATGGCAGAGGGGATCGCGCTGCGGGAAGTCCTGGATGTAGCGATTCAAGTGGCAAGCGCGTTGACCGCAGCGCACAGGGCCGGGGTCGTGCATCGCGATATCAAGCCGGAAAACATAATGCTCAGGCCTGACGGCTATGTGAAGGTCCTCGACTTTGGCCTTGCAAAACTGATCGATAACGACCGTAGCACAGCGGCCACTGACGATGCCGGCCCAAAGAAATTCACCACCGCCGCCGGCTTAGTGCTGGGCACAGCAGGCTATATGTCCCCCGAACAGTGCCGAGGTTTGAGAGTGGACGCTCGAACGGACATTTTCAGTCTCGGTGTGGTGCTTTATGAAATGATCGCCGGCCGCGGGCCATTTAATGCCGCTACGATGGCCGATACGATCGCGAGCATTCTTGAGAAAGAGCCGGCACCGCTTCGCGAATTAGCCTCCGATGTTCCCATCGCTCTTGAACGAATTGTCAGGAAGGCGCTCACCAAAGCTCGCGATGACCGATACCAGTCAGCGCAGGACATGCTCGCCGATCTCAAGAGCCTCAGTATCGAGCTTGAGGTTGCGTTTAAGGTGAAGCACGGCGGTGGACTCGAGATTCAGGGAGGCCCCAATCAGATTGAAGACAAAGAGACTGCGGCATATCGGAATGCTGATGTCGCCGAGATGTTAGCCGCGCCGTCTTCGGGTTCAACAGCCTTTAAGCAGATGCTGGAGCCGGTTGGCGGCGCGGTGCCGCTGGATTCAGGTTTTTACGTTGTGCGGCCAACCGACGAAAAGTTTCGCGCGGCCATCACTCGACAGGACAGCATAGTGCTGGTGAAGGGCGCCCGTCAGGTAGGCAAGACCTCTCTGCTGGCGCGCGGCCTTGAACAGGCGCGCAACTCCGGCGCTAAAGTCATACTCACGGATTTGCAGAACATCAGCGCTCACTCTCTCGAATCGGTCGAAAGGTTTTTGATGACCTGCGCGGATTGCTTTGCGGATCAACTGGACCTGGACCTATCTCCTTCCGAAGTTTGGAAACCAAACCGCAGCCCGATCACAAACTTCGAGCAATATCTCCGGCGTGAAGTTTTAGCCATTGTGCCCTCCCCGATCGTTTGGGGGCTGGACGAAGTCGATCGGCTTTTCACGTGCGCTTTTGGCAGCGAGATATTCGGGCTATTCCGGTCCTGGCACAACAAGAGGGCGCTGGATCCGGCCGGTCCCTGGCGAAGGCTGACTTTGGCAATTGCCTATGCTACCGAAGCGCACCTCTTCATAACCGACCTCAATCAGTCACCGTTCAACGTCGGGACCCGGCTGATGCTTGAGGATTTCACGTTCGAGCAAGTGGCGGAGATCAACGAACGCTATGGCTCACCGTTAAAAGAAAACGCGCAGGTTGCGCGCTACTTCCGGCTGGTCAGCGGTCATCCTTATCTCGTGCGGCGAGGACTTTATGAAATGGTGGTTAACGGCCTTGACCTGTCGGCGTTGGAAGCTCAGGCCGATCACGATGAGGGCCCGTTCGGCGATCATCTGCGCCGGATGTTGTTTTCACTATCGCAAGATCGGGATCTGTGTGAGATCGTGCGCGGCCTGTTGCAAGGCAAGCCGTGCGCAACGCCGGAAGGTTTCTATCGCTTGCGAAGCGCGGGGCTGGTCCTGGGCGACTCGGCTCGCGATGCAAGGCTTCGCTGCGAGCTTTACGCGACTTACTTCGAGAGGCACCTGCTATGAACGCAGTAGAAATGCAGCTCGAGAGCCGGTTCTACGTCACCGGCGGAACTCTGTCGCGCGACGCACTCTGCTACGTTACTCGCCGCGCCGACGACGACCTCTACGCCGGCCTCACGCGCAGACAGTTCTGCTACGTGCTCACCTCGCGCCAGATGGGCAAGTCTTCATTGATGGTTCGCACCGCTTCACGACTGCGTGACGAAGGGGTGGGCGTCGTCGTGCTCGACCTCACCGCCGTCGGGACCAACCTTACTGCCGAACAGTGGTACAGCGGTCTGCTCGCGCAGACCGGTCACCAGCTTGAGCTGGATGACGAGTTGGAGGAGTTCTGGGACAGCCACCCCAAGCTCGGCCCGCTGCAACGCTGGATGCAGGCCATCCGCCAAGTCTTGCTGACCACCTATCCGGGCCGCGTCGTGATCTTCATCGATGAGATCGATGCGGTCCGCAGCCTGCCGTTTTCGACCGACGAATTCTTCGCCGCCATCCGCGAATTCTATAACCGCCGCAGCGAAGACGAAGAGCTGCTGCGCCTGACCTTCTGTTTGCTTGGCGTGGCCGCGCCGTCCGACCTGATCCGCGATACGCGCACAACGCCGTTCAACATTGGCGAACGCATCGAGCTTCACGACTTCACCGAAGCCGAGGCCGCGCCGCTCACCGCCGGCTTGCGGCAATCACCAGAGACGGGGACGCGACTGCTCGCGCGCATCCTACACTGGACGAACGGCCAACCTTACCTTACGCAGCGGCTCTGCCAGGCGGTGGAGGAAGAAGGTCAAGCCGGGACGGCTGACGAAGTCGACCGTTTATGCCGGCGGTTATTCCTCACGCCCCAGGCGCAGGAACGCGACGACAACTTGCTGTTCGTACGCGAGCGGCTGCTGCGTAGCGAGGTGGATCAGACGGCGCTGTTAACGCTCTACGCCGGAGTGCTGGCCCGCAAGCG
>Ga0137359_10003916_pt1 | contig 12142 bp, 5 predicted proteins | sample Mad1_40_16metaG_FD_108281 | JGI IMG/M metagenome (GOLD analysis project Ga0137359, IMG submission 108281) | Vadose zone soil microbial communities from Angelo Coast Range Reserve, California, USA - Mad1_40_16 metaG | ecosystem: Environmental > Terrestrial > Soil > Vadose zone | place: USA... | reverse complement strand
CGCGACCCGTGGCTTGAATATATGAGGATGTCATCTTTGGTTGCCCATGCACGACCATAAGTCCTAATCGCAACACGTCCACGCCCGTTCCAAACATTGATGTTGCCACCGCGAGATTGACGGGCGATTGTGAGCTTCCGAGAGTGTTTTCGAGCTGGCCCAACATACCAGGCAGAGTCAACGACCCCGCTCGACTCGACAACTCCATAGGCTCATGTTCATCGAGCTGTCGCGGCGGCGTCCCTGATTGCAGGGCGATTGTATCGATTCGCTGTGGAATGTCCTGTCGCGCGAGCGCTACGCCGCCCGCGAGTTCTCGAATGGCATTGAAGTAACCGACCAGTGTCCAAAACGGATCAAGATCCGCATCCTGTACGCCGGCAGCGCGGCGATCTTGCGTGTATTGAAGTAATCTGGACCAGAGTCGCACAATTGGCGTTTGTGCTCCACGCCCAGGCGCACAAATTCCCATGTACAGTCTTCCTCGATGTTCAGTATCAAGTGGATGAACGGAATCAGTAGTAGCAAAAAAGGAGTTGTGAATTTCGATGCCGGTAGGCGGAAAGATCGCCAGACCTCGTAAGAAAACGGCCTGAACTTGCTCACGGGCTCGCCTAACGGTGGCAGTGGATGCGATATATTTCGGACGCACTCGTTGTTCTTGCCTTGTGCTTGAACACAATAGATCAATTGCCGACTCATAGATTCCAACCATACTGCCTAACGGACCATCGATCAGATGCAACTCATCTTGAAGAATCAAATCTGGTGGGTGGAACCGAGGCACTTGAATACTAGGGGCTCCCGGTGCTTCGCGCGCGGCCCGCGTCGGTGGCCCGGAGGGACCTCTCGGTGCGCACCAAGTGCGGTAATAGCCGAGATGTGGATTGTAGCGATCGACGTTTCCGAAGAGTGCCGCCGATTTACTCTCGAATGCTAGTCGTGCAAACTTGTCGACCGTTGCGACCAACATCGACGGACATCGATGATATACCTGTTCGTCGATTGTCCAGGCTGGGATTGGACAGTGCGAGGACTTGCCAGCATCTGTGCGAAAAGCATCAACCACGGGCCATGCTCCGCCCGGAGTCTCTTCGCTCCAACCAACGTGGTTGTTCAAGTCACACCTAGGAGACGGACAATAAATCTCAAACTCAAATGGCTTCTCTGTTCTACGACGTCCCCATGCGGTGACTCGAATGAAATATCCAGGCCGCGAAGGTCGTGCAGGGACAAGCCACACGTCAGAGCCCAGCAATGGCTTAACATGAATATTTAACCAGGAATCGATTTGTTCCGGTTTGACGTGGTCCTGGACAGCGAATTCTACAGTCAGCGTGGCGAACCGCGGATCGGACTCGCGTCGTAATGAGACGTTCGACACATCAATGGGCGCGCTCGAAAACTGTTGTGGCGTGACGAGCTGACTATTCGCTGGAACGTCGCCTAAGACAAAGTGCAAGATTCCAGATTCGCCACGTTGATAACCTTCGGGCGGGATCGCAAGTACCGCACGACAGGCCGGACAGTGCAGCACCTGCGCTGGCTCCCCCTCGCTTTCTCCACGGCCTTCAAGATCGCTAATTGCTCCATATACGTTGACGATTCGCCCTTGTGAATCGCGATACGAGAAGTTATGAAGATTATTTGGCGTAACATTACCGCCGGCCCACAGGCCGATCGCAAATCGCCCGTCACCCCATAACGAATCAGTCGAGTCGGGACATCCCTTGGGGCGCCATCCCCTTACTGAACCGTGCGTTTCGACACGCAGCAACTCACTGGCGGTTATCATCGCCAATGCGCGTCGGAATTGCTGAATAGTAAGTAGTCTCAGCGTGTACCTGGATAAGACCGCCATCCCGCCACCTGCTAGCGAGATGCCAGAACGCCTTGCTCGAAGACGTCGCAGCGCTATCGTGAACGCCGCGAGTCCCAAGTAGGCCTCAGTCTTTCCACCACCTGTTGGAAACCAGAGCAAATCGCAAATCTGTCGGTCACCGTGAGTGCAATCCCAAATGGAGGACACATTCAATAATTGAAATGCGAGCTGGAATGGCCACCACGGATTGACGCGCCCCTTTGCCCATAACGACTGTTTGGCGATTACCTTGTTTGCAAAGCAAAACGCAAGGCGTGCGTCGGGCTCACTAGTTAGGACGTTAATGCCGGCGCGTATTCGATCCGCCGCCTCCTGGCAAAGGTTGAGTTGCTGATTTGCAAGCTCCCCCTGACGGCTTGGCAAGCTCGTAGCGATATGCCTCTGCGCGTTGATCCAATTCTCATAACCATCCACTAGCGGTTCAAGAGCGGCGCGCAATTGAGGTCCATCCCACAACTCACTAAGAACGTCCGGATCAAGAACGGGAGATTGATCTTCAACCCCCCACGCGCTGCTCGGAGCAGAAATCTGAAACACGGGGACGAGTTCCGTCCGAGCGTCAGAAGGCGAAAAGCGAGCGACAATCGAGGCGTCGAACAGAGCATCACCCTCCGTCCAATGAAACGGTGAATAATCAGGAGTTGGAAGCGATGAATGCGGACTCTCAGGGTCAACTTCACGCCACATTGCTGCGCAGAGGTGGCCTCTGGCGAACGATTGGCAGTTCCTATACAGGAATGCGAGAGACTCCTCTTCCGCGTCATTTCCCGTATATATCTCTTCCAACGGAACGAGGTTCGCTCGCTCCCCACAACAAACTCGAATCTGTGGTTGGAAGACGTGCTCTTCGGTTGTTGGCCATTCACCCAGAGTCGGCGTGACGTTCACAAAAAAGATCGACACCCGAATACGGTTTCCCTGCTGGCGGCTTCGCACGTCGACCCTGAGATGAGGATCCGAACTCGGCGTTAAGGTTTGCCGATGAGTACAATCTACTCCTTGCCAAATCTGACCTCTCGGCTCTCTTTCCCAGGCCCCTCCGCTGCCTTTTGCGTAACGCGCCCACGTACAACAAATATCAATTTCTCGGCTTTGGTCCGCGTCAAGTGCAAAGGATAACCCGATGGATGCACTGCGCGATCGCGGATCTAGAGTTGGTGACGGAAGAGTCGCCATTCTGGCTGTGGAAGCATAAATTTCATTTCCCGGATCTGCCTGGTCGTCACCGAAAGCGTCTTCTTCCCCAGCTAACTCCGTGCCGCTATCTGGTTCAACGGACAATACATTGTGAGGTGCCAGCACTCCAGTAATGTATTCATCACGCGGGTCCTGGTCAGGCGGTAGAATCTCCCGTGGTCCGCCGCGAGGACCTAGAACTTCCTGTACGATTGCTCCGACAAGTAGGTCTCTTTCCGCCATGACTATTTTATTCCAACCCTTCGCGTCAGTTGACTGCCTTTCCTTTATTGCCGAACTCCAAACTGAACGCTGCTCCTCTGGCCCACGCTGGGAGGAACTTTCGGTTTTCCTCAGACACAGTAACCAGTGAGCCTCCGCACGCTGTCATCAACTCGCGGGAGATATACAAGCCGAGACCCTTTCCACCAGCCTTCATAGTGAAAAACGGATCAAACATATGTTCGATCGCTTCCTGAGGAATCCCTGGGCCTGAATCTGCCAAGGTTATGGTTTTAGTTTCACTGTTGATGACTATGCCGATATGGCGAACGGCGGATTCGGGTAGTCTTGCCGTCCAGTAGCACGCGTTGTGGATCAGATTGTCGAGTATTTGCACTACAGACGCCGAACGGCATCGCACCTCGAAGTCGTCACCTTCGAGCGACCACTCAATTCCGCCTTCCTGGAGCGCACCCCCGTTAAGTTGAAAAGCCAAATCAGCAGCGTCGCGCATGCTTACGGCCTTGGATCGTTGCGAACGTTGCACCGATTCGTACGGAGAGAGGACACGGAACTCGTTTCGGAGCGTCTGAAGACACTGCTCCATGGCCCTGATGGCGTCACCTTCCTTGTGCCGATCAGGCAATGCAAGCTGAAGTTTGTGCAACCCCTCTGAGGCTCCAACAACTTGACGGCCGAACTCGTGAACAACCCGCTCAGCGGCAAGTCCCGTCGCAGCGAGATGCAGAAGAATGTCCAACTTTTCGTCGCGTGACCTCATATCGGATTCGACGCTATCAAGTTGTTGGATTAAGAGCTCGACTGCGCGACGCTGCGTTACAATAACCTGACCTATTCCATCGCCAGACTCACGTCCTTCATTGCCGGACTGTATGTTAGCTGTAGGAATAACGACTTCAATGTCGTTGCTAGCGCTTTCCTTGACTGAGCTCGCAATTTGTCGCGCCTGTTCGACGCTTCCTTCCTCTCTTTTTTCGGTGCGCTCCGGTCGTGGGCGGTCAGTTTTCCAATAGGTGGTGAAATATCGGATGGAAGCCCGTGCCAATGCGCGGAGATCAAGAAATGCAGCATTCTCAATCAGACCCTCGCGGTTTGTCTTGTCCCGCAATAGGAGATTCGTCGACTGATCGACGTGAATCAATCCGATGACTTGGTTATTGCCGATCCGTTCCGCTGGCGCTTGGATACGTTCTTGATCGAGGAATAGCCAATCGTCACCGGGCTCACCGTATGGAAACACCCGCAGGCCGTCACGGAACAAAGAAACGCCGCACTGACTGTCCAATTCCTGGCGTGAGACACCACTGGCATGTAAATAATCTCTTGTACGGTCCCAAACGTAAATATTCATCCAAAATGAACCACATTGTGGCTCAGGTCCTTGCAGCTCATCCTGCGCATGCTGCTTCAGGTCGACAGTTCCGCTCTGTGACCTACGCTTGACCGCAGGATGTTTGCAATCATATTCGAAATCACAATCTCCGGTTTCCGAGACAAGAACCTTAAATTCGTAGTGCGCACGATCCAGTACGTCGGTGACATCAGTATTTTCGTACTCTGGATATTCTGGACACTTCAGCTGGACCTTAAATTTCCGGTCTTCCTCATCTTGTAGTGGGCTCTGTAAGCGTCGAAGCGCCCGATTAACCTTTAGAACCAAACGTTTATCCCACGCGGTTCGTGAGCGCGGAATGGTTAACTGGGTTCCCGAAAGGTTCTCAGTAAATACCTGCGGGCTTCGCTCTTGAACATCGACTTCAACTTCGTCAAGGAAGCGGTTTCCGTCTTCGAAATCGTCCCAGTTCAACCGCAGCACGACTTCGGACATTCCTGTTTGCCTCGTCACCAGTTCAAGCTCACGACCGATCTGGTGAGCAGCAAACCTTCCTACCCCCTTCTCGCCTATAGGCAATCGGCCCAGAGACGTCCGTATTTCTTTTCGTTTGCTTTGTTCTTTGTGATCCACCGCTGGACTCAACCATTTCTCAGTTACATCGGCAAGCGACATACCAAAGCCGTTGTCAGTTACGACGACAGTGGTTTTTTGCGGAGATTCCAAGTTTAGCAGTTCAACAGTGACTTCCGTTGCGTCCGCGTCATAAGAATTCTTCACCAGCTCAATCAACCCTACGGCCTGATCGCTGATCAAATGTTCACCCAGTATTGATACTAGTCTGGCGCGCGGACGAAATGTGGGGCTAAAGGTCATATTCCCTAAAGATGGCTATGGGCAACATTAAAAAGTCTTTTGAGTCGGCCCGCATTATTCATGAAGAACGACTTAAAGAGCAAGAAGTACCTTACCTAAACCTTGAGGTGGGGACTGTTGGAATGACCATCGACCAAGGATTTGGATCACGTAAGCGCAGACCAGTTTGATAGACTCGGTGAAGAGATTCAATCAAGACTCCGCGACCTTCTCTATTATTTATGGACCAGCTTCTGCTTCCCTATGTTCAAGCGATTGATGAGTCGGACAGGCAACAACACCTCGACGAGTTGCTGATCGTGTATGCGTCCCCGGTCATTAGGCAAACGCTGCGGTACAAGCTCGGATTCCACGTCAATCAATTCGGAGTCAATCCTTACAATCCAGACGCAGAGGATCTGTACCACGAGATCATCGCTAAGATAATCGAAGTCCTGACGGCTTCGCCTACCAGCCCAAGAGCTGAGATCGAGGATTTTGAGAAATACGTCGCGCGAGTCGCGATCAATGCTTGCCTCGACTATGTGCGCTCAAGGTCTCCGGCGCGCACTCGCTTGAAATACAGCCTTCGCGAAATCCTAAGTCGGAAGTCTGAATTCGTCGTTTGGAAATCCGAAGAAGAATTCCTTTGCGGGCTTAAGACGTGGAGCAAAGGGCAAGCGCCGATCTCATCTCAACGACTCGCTGAGATTGAGACTGACTTGCCAATCTTTAGGACAACTCGATTCGGCGGCGACGATGTTTCGCGTATTCCTCTAACGCAACTGACAGCCGAATTACTTCGTTGGATTGGCGAACCAATCGAGCTGGATGAGTTGGTCAACCTGATTGCCATTCTCCTTGATGTGAAGGATCGCCCAGCCGACTCAATCGATGATGAAGCCAAAGGTTATCTTGAGGCTCGCGTCGCCGACACGACTCTGATAAGCGATCCGGGTCTGGATTCCGAGAAACTGTTGCGCAGTCTATGGCGGGCGGTACTGGCTCTGCCAAAGAACCAACGGGACACGTATTGCTTCCGATTTGAGGACAACAGCGGCGAAGACCTGTTCACTCTTTTGTTCGAGGCGAACATAACCACACCTGCGCAACTGGGGCAACAGCTAACGCGGTCGCCGGAAGACCTTATGCGTGTCTGGTCGGCGATGCCGATGACCTATGCCGACATCGCCATAGAGCTAAATGCAACAGTAATCCGCGTGAGGAGATGGCGATTTGACGCGCTCCAACGGTTGGAGAAACAGGAGGATTTGCGGCCTTTTTTTGGGCAAAAATAAATGCATCGGTGCGAGGAATTTTCGGCAAATACTCCCGTCTTATATAGATAGAGGGACAAAACGAGGCAACGACGCAACTCATGACCGAGCACATAACGACATCACGAATGCGACGCTTTCGCGTCCGAGCTTTGCCGGTAGACGAACTGACTTCGATGGCCGAGCACTTGGACGTTTGCCCCTCGTGTAATCAGCAGTTCACTGACATGGTTCGAAGCCGGCGCGGGTCAGAGCCGTTGAAAATAACCTTGGCGCAAGAATTTCAATTCAGGCATGAGCACGTCGATTACGAGCAACTCGTGCGACTGGCGGATAAAACGATGGACGCTTCAGAGCGCGAGATACTCGATGTCCACCTCAAGGCCTGCGCGTCCTGCCAAGAAGACGTTCGCAGCTTCATGGCGTTCCGGGAGCAGATCGACAGAGAGACGGAGGCCTCTTACAGACCGATTGCGCCGGAACCAACGCGCGAGAAGCTGCCTTGGCTTGCTTGGTGGCGCGGTCTGGCTTGGAATCCCGCTTATACCGCAGCCGTCCTACTCATTGGAATGGCGCTAGTGATCGGAGTCGCGGTGCTTCTGAAACGACGGGCTGGTAATCTTGAAGCAAAGCAGACGCAGCCACCTCAGGTAATTATCGGTCCGCCCAGCCAAACCCCAACGCCCGAGAACCAGGCGGTCAATGTACAGCCAACTCCCGCGCCAGCTCCGTCAGAGCAATTGCCGAGACGTGCGCCGAGTCCGGCATTGACGGTTAAGAATCAAGAAGGGCTCAAGCCGTTAGAGAATGCAGGCGTGGTTGCCGCGTTGAATGATGAACTAGGCAAAGTTACCGTTGATAAAGCTGGAAATGTTTCTGGACTTGATGAGGTTCCACAGAACACACGTCAGGAAATCGGCGAAGCGTTGCTTGCGGAAAACATTAAAGCGCCAGCAACACAAACCGAGCTTGGCGGTGGACCTCTTGTTCTTAGGGGACCTACCAATGGCGCAACATTCAAGCTTCTCTTACCAGCGAGGGCGGTAATCATCTCCGACCGGCCATCTTTTCAGTGGGAGAGATTCGCCGGCGCAACCAGCTATAGAGTCGCTGTTGGCGATTTGAAGGGTCACGAAATAGCGAGGAGCGAAGAATTACCAGCTGATCGAACAAGGTGGGCTCCCCCTACTTCGCTCAAGCGCGGAGAGATCTATGTTTGGGAGGTTGAAGCAACGCTTGACGGCAAGAAGATCGTCTCGCCTGGGGCATCCGGTCCGCAAATGAAGTTCAAAATCTTGTCCGCCAGCAGCGCACAGGAATTGGGACAACTAATGAAGGTACGCTCACATCTTGCCTTGGGAGTCTTCTATGCGCGTGAAGGAATGGTTGCCGAAGCCGAACGCGAGTTTCAGATTTTGATTCGCAACAATCCTCGCTCGCGAGTCTTAACCAGACTTCTCAAGCAAATCCAATCATTGCGAAGCCATTAATTTTCTACGTGAACTCAGTTCTCGTGTCTTCAGCCCTCCCTTGACAAGACATACCAAACGTAGATTTAGATACACACGAACGCCGTCATCATGACGACCGTTCAGTGACGAGCCAAATATTTGGCTGCGTAAACTCAAACTACCTTACGAACTCGGTTCGGAATACTCAGGAGGTACAACCGTAATGGCGCTTTTCATAATGATTCTAAAGCTCGCAGCCGGTATCGCGGCTGCGATTATCGCGACGAAGATAATCGTAATCAAGACTGAAAGTGATTCTGCTGCAAGTGCGCCAGCAGGAAAATGGAGTCTCACCACAGAAGGTCTCCTCGGTATCAGTGCCCTTTGGATTGCTTTGGTCTTCTCAACCGGAGTAGATATCTTGAATTACAGGAAAGACGTGAACAGTGCGGCCGACAACGAACGGAAAAGGTTAGAGTTGATTGATCGGGAGAACGAGATAAAAGGCCTGGCAGGAGCGGCGAAAAATGGAATTGATGAAGCGAATAAGCAGCTCAAAGCATCTGCCGACACTCTCGCAGGCGTCGCGAACACAACTAACGAGACCCTAGGCAGCGTCAATACAGCTAACGACCGACTAAAAACGTCTGCCAGCACCCTCGGCCAAGTTGTGCAACGACAAATTAAGGCCACTGCAACTGTCAATAATACGCTTGCCCGTTTGATAGAAACTTCAGACGTAGTGCATCGCACGTCAAAGCCCCTTCGCCCCCTGGACTTCACTCTTTCAGTAAAATATGAAAGCACGAACACGAGCGAAGACATTAAGCAGTATGTTGAGAAGGTAAAAAGCTATGTCGATGATATCGACCGAACCGACAGAGCCAATCGTGTTGCAGGGCAACCTCCAGTGAGAAAGGACAATTGGGATTATGATAAAGACAAGATTCATATTACCGGTCCGACCCCGCTTCTAGGTTTGGGAGGACGCCGGGTGGAACAAATTCTCACATCAGGTGCTTTTGGAATAAAGATAAGGCCCACCGAGATGGAGGCGCCTCTAGTCATGAAAAACCAAGTGGCTTTGATTGGATATTCAGACTTTACGAGAACCCCGCCTTTCCGTCTTAGTCCGTTAGTTCGAATCGTCCCTCCTCCCAATTTGCAGATTGAGATTGACAGAAATTCTGGTGACATAATCGAACGCTTCCTGATAAAGACAATTGATCGCGAGGGAGCTGTGTTTGGCGTAAACAGTCTTTATGACCTTCCATCAAAGTGGCTTGAGATAAGTCTGCTGGCTCCGGTTAATGTGTCAGATAATCCGAAGATCAAGTTCTTTTCTTTTCAGAACGATACATTCATAACGAATGGTAAGTTCCCAGAGAGCCTGATTCTTGATGCGAACAGATTCAAAGGCCCAACCACCTTGCGCCCAAGTAGGGATAATCCTGATGGTGCAGGTGTGGCATTTCTTTATCAACTAGGAGAGGATGATTTGAACTCGGCAGCACGATTCGAAAATCAACGCCGCTAGGAAGGTGAAGATACTGACAAGATAGTGACAATTGTTAATTGACATTTTCTTATTTACGCCGATAGATTCGAAACTGAGATGTAAGCGGCGGCGCTCCAGTTAAGGCTAGCTTCGTCCGATCATCACGAAGCCAGCCCAATAGAACGGATGTTTATAACGCTCATCCTTCAATAAGGTAAGCTCGGCCTTGCGTATCGCTTCAGCTCTGTTTCGATTCCCTCTTTCATTGTCTGAAGGTAGATTCTGATAAAAGGCCGTCATAAACTCAGACGTGCTCGCGGAGCCAATCTTCCATTGGCTAACGACCATCGCACGAGTGCCGGCGACGAAAAACGCCCAGGACATTCCGATTACGCCCTCGCCGGGAGCGACTTTCCCATTTGCAGTTTCACATGCGGACAAGACTGCCAAATCCGCATTAAGATTCATGTCCATGATTTGCCGCGCTTCTAATCGACCATCATTTTCTGGATCGCCTTCAGTCTTGGTCAGCAGAAGATGCGAATAAAGAGGCTGTCTGTTATCGATCACGCCGTGTGTCGCTAAATGGATTACCGAATACGTTTGCGCGAGAGCCTTGAAAGTCTTTTCGCTTGCCTCACGTCCGATGAAAACCCGGCTGTCCTTTTGAGCAAACGATTTCGCAATTGAGCTTACCTCTTGCTCTGCTTCCGGCAGAGGGCACAAGTCCGCCTTGCGCTGTTCATCTTTACCGACCACAGGATTTCCGAAAGCGATTAAAGACATGTTAGTCGTCTCGCCTACACCTTTCTTTCGGTTCATTTCCCGCAGCACACTCAATGACGGAGCGTAGTACAGCGCGTGGTCCTCAATCAGGAAGTGTTCAGTCGGCGTCATCAGCGCTTGAAACGGGACATTCCATAAAAAGGAATCGGGGACAATGCAGATCGTGCCGACATTGCGGAGTTGCTGTTCAGCCGGGGCAATCAGGAGCGCATAGAGTTCGCGCGCTGCGGTTGCATAGCCAAGACGTTGCTCAGCCAGTGCGTCATGAAACTCATTGACCTTCCGGTTCAAATCTCCCGGTTTTATCGCGATGGAATATACCCTGACTTCGGGAGCGCTGTTCGATTTGTCTTTGCTCAACACAAAGAGCGAGACACCATCCTTCGCCGCCACGTACTCTAAATAGGCAGTGTCGCCATCAGCAGTCAGCCCATTTAGATCAGCAGCGGAGAGTGACGCAGTGTGGCCGCTGCGAATTCTCAAATTGGGATGCGTTACGTAAAGCGCGTCCTGAAACGATCGATATTCAACTCGTGCCGCATCTAGTTGCGCGTAGAGAGGGTTCAGCGGCGAAGAATCGGCGATCTCTTGCTTCCTAATCGTATTGTTGAGTTCAGAGATCCTCCGGTTCAGACGTTGCGTTTCTGCTTTCTCAGCCGGTGTCAACGCCTTTGCCAAGTCAGGCTTTCCATCTCTAAGCACGTCGAGTAACACACGTCCTTTCGCTCGCTCCGCGTACAGGAGTGCATCGAGTGATTTGCCCTGCTTGATGAGTAGACCAACGAGAGCATTGTAAGAAGCGACTTTGTTCTCCAAGAACAATTCAGTTTCTAACTCACTGCCGGCCACGTGTTCGCGTAACGCTTCGACCTGTTGAACCGCATCTTTCGATGTCTCGATTGCGAGATCGTATTTTTTCTGCGCTGCATACGACTCACCCAGAGTCGTGGTTATGAGATAGGTGAGTTTGGGCAGGTGCGAAGCGCGAGCTAATGTAATGGCAGCTTCGGCGAGCGAGGTAGATTGCGCATAGTCTCCCGTCTCGTAATTGACCTGAGCTAAACGCCACAGGATTTCAGCCTGCCGAGTCCTGTTGCCTGTGTTCTTGGCGATCGCTAGGCCTTTGTTCAAGACGTCAGTTGCGCCGGAAAAATCTTTCCGTGAGCTTAAGACAACTCCAATTCCTTCGTAAGCAGCGATTTGATTATCGAGGGCGCCCGTTGCCGTTGCGTTCTCAATGCTGAGTCCAAAGTATCGCAATGCGTCGCTGTAATTCGATCTTCGTTGCTCGGTGACACCTAGATTCAACAACAGTCTGCCGCGCTCTCTTTTATTATTCTCGGCCTCGTAGATTTTGAGGCTCTCACCGAATTGGGCACTTGCTTGTGCATAGTCCTCTTGTTCCAAATAGAGATAGCCAATGTCATTTCGCAGACTAGCTGTAAGCCTCTCGTCAGAGTTGTGGCTGGCAATATCGAGCGCTTTGTTCAGACAGAGCAGCCCGGTTGCGGAGTCGCCTATCTCGGGGTACGCACGTCCGAGCGCGCCATAAACACCTGCTAGGTACAAATCGTATGTCGAACTTGAGCCGTTTAGTCGCTGATAAAGAGCCAGGGAGTTTTGCAGCTTCTCAACGGGTTG
>Ga0137359_10003915_pt1 | contig 12144 bp, 10 predicted proteins | sample Mad1_40_16metaG_FD_108281 | JGI IMG/M metagenome (GOLD analysis project Ga0137359, IMG submission 108281) | Vadose zone soil microbial communities from Angelo Coast Range Reserve, California, USA - Mad1_40_16 metaG | ecosystem: Environmental > Terrestrial > Soil > Vadose zone | place: USA... | reverse complement strand
GGGGACTGCCGTTGAGATTGCCAGCGGCGTTGGGGAGCTCCGAGACATCCGCAGCTCTGAAGTTATTATTCAACGTTGCGGAGGAAGTTTGTACGGCTACCGCGCCGGCGGTGACTTCGACCGTCTCCGAACTTGGGCCTAGTTCGAGCTGAGCGTCTACAACGTTATCCTGATCCGCAAGCACTGGTATGTCTATTTTGAGAAAGGTTTTGAATCCTTTGGCCTCAACGGAGACCTTGTAGAGACCGGGAAGGATACTAGGAAGTTCGTAGGTGCCTGCCGAGGTCGTGGTGAGAGTAGACGTGACACCGGTGCGCTGATTGGTGACGACCACTTGAGCCTGAGGAACGGCTCCGCCGGAGGGATCGAGGATCTGGCCTCGAAGTCTACCGGTTATCGCTTGGGAAAGAGTTACGCTTCCCGTAAGGAGAAGCAATATAGCGGTGAGTATTAGAGCCGTTGATCTGCGCATACTGAATTTCTCCTTCGAGGACATGTCAGCAATAGTTGGTTCCACGCGCGCACGAACAACGCGCCGTCAGGGCCGTGGAATCCGTGGCCTGGTTGCAACTTAGCGAGTTCATCACAACTGGAACAACTGTCAGTTGTTACAGGAGCGCGGTGAAACCATCGTGCTCGCGCTGAATTGGCGTAGCCAGACGGAGGCGGAGGCGTGTGGAGCACGCGCGAATCCCTACTGGTAGTTCTTACAGTGTCCGCCGGGGATTGTTTCGGTTGATATGGAATTGATCTAAAGGGTGGGCGGACCGTGCAGCGGTTGAGTTACGTCGATTTGATGAACCGCTGTCCCAGAACCAGAAAAAAGAGCAGATGAAGACCTTGCGACAAAAGTGTTTCGCTATTACGAGTGCGGGTCTTCTTTTTTTCCTCGCGGTTCCTGACGGAATGGGAGCCAGGCAAGCTACGAGTGCACCGGCATCAGAAGAAGAATATGCACCTCTGACTCCAGAAGAACTGGATGGACTGGTTGCTCCCATCGCGCTTTTGCTGACGGCGATCAGACGGAGGGCATTCGTTCCATGTAGCGGACGCAAGCCAGAGAGCGATTTCCTTCGCGTGTAGCGCAGAACTTGACAAGTATGGTAATAATATCCTCCTCTTTACCGGAGTCTCCAGGTCCCCCGCCCCAGGGCGGTGAATCATGAACATCAGGTAGTCTCAGCTAGGTTAGCGTTTTACGGTGTTTGAGGTGTCCGTGTCCCCTCACTCAAATCACCAAATCGCCGCAATCGAGTCTCTGGGTGTCGGCCTTTGCCAATACAACGCAGAAGAGCGAAGGGCACTTAAAAACTGCCTATCGAAAATAGTCCTCTCGGTTTTGGCCTCACTCTGGCTGCTGTCGGTAGCAACCGAAACGACGTGGGCTACCACACCGCGCCGCGTCCTCATCCTGCATGAGTTGGGCCTAGGCTCGCCCGGCATGGAGCTGGTCGATCACGAAATAGTCTCTGCAGTCACAGGCCTGCCTTACCAGGTCGAGCTTTATAGTGAGCATTTCGAAACCGCCCTGTTTTCAGACGAAGCTTCCCAGAACAAGTTCGCGGATTGGTATATGCGTAAGTACCGCGATCGGAAACCGGACGTGATTATTGCTGTGGGGCCATCACCTCTCAGGTTCATGATCAACTCCCACGAAAGGTTCCTTCCGGACACACCGGTCCTTTTCTGCGAAAGCACTGAGGAGATGCTTGACGGCGCAACGCTCCCGCCCCATTTCACCGGCGTGTGGGGACTTCCGCAGCCGGGAAGAACCTTAGGGGCGGCTCTTCGCTTGCAGCCGGGCACCAGACACGTGTTTGTGGTAGGCGGTATTGCGCCTTATGACCGCTATCTTGAGGCCTTGGTGAAGGAGAGGTTCCGCAGCTATGAATCGAGCCTGGAGTTCACATACCTGACGGACCTCGATATGCCCGCGCTCCTCGAGCGAATGAAGCACCTGCCGAGTCACTCAATCGTCTATCACACGTCAATCATGGAGGACGCCGCCAGAAATCACTTCATCGACGCGACCCAATCGGCACCTATGGTCGCGAATGCCGCAAATGCACCGGTATTTGTCGTTGATGACGTTGATGTCGGCGGAGGAACGGTAGGCGGTGACGTTTTCAGTTTCGCCATCGAAGGCCGAGAAACGGCCAAGATGCTTCTGAGAGTGCTCAACGGGGAGAAGCCTCAAGACATTCCGGTTGTCAGAGGTGCGAACCAATATTTGTTCGATTGGCGAGCCGTGCAGCGCTGGGGATTCAAGGAAAGTGACCTTCCGCACGACAGCGTTGTGCTGAACCGCCAGCCTACGGCGTTGCAAGCATACGGACGTTATATTTTGGCGGCGCTACTCGTGTGTGTTGGACAAACGGTACTCATTGTCGCCCTGCTGCAGCAGGGTGCAAAAAAGAGGCGTATTGAGAGATCGCTGGCCGAGCGGCTGGCATTCGAGGCATTCCGTTCCGATCTCTCGGCAACCTTTGTGAATTTGTCGGAAGAGCAGGTCGCTTCGAAGATAGAAGAGAGCCTAGGCCGGATTGCTGAGTTTCTCGAAGTAGACCGGATCACGTTGTTCGAGTGCGCGCAAAATGGGGCGGATCTAACAGCTACTTCGTCGTGGAGTAGCGGCACAAGCGAGCCCATTATCCCGGATTCGAAACCGATTCCGTGGCCCTGGTGGACAAGTAGGGGCTTAAGCGGAGTCACTTTCGGCGACCGGCATATCCCGCCGGAGGAAACGGTCGAGGTGAGACGATATTTGCTCGAAAGCGGCATTCAATCGATAGCCAGCGTGCCTCTGCGAATAGGCGGCCAAATTGTGGGCGCGATTTCGTTCGTGAGCACGACGTCTCGATTGATATGGACGGAGCAACTAGTAAAGAAACTCAAAGTCTTGGCGGAGATATTTTCCCACGCCTTGAAGCGCAAGCGCGCGATGGAGGTTTTAACCGTCAGCCAAGCTGTACTGCGCGAGAGCGAAGAACGCTTACGGCTGGCAATAGAGGCGGGGAAGCTAGGCGGATGGGAGTGGGATCTCAAAACCGGACGCAACTTTTGGTTCGGCGAGTCACACGCATTGCTGGGAATGACGAGATCAGAACATGATCCAGAAACGACGCAAGACTTTTGGGCTCGAGTACATCCGGCAGACGTTGAGCAGTTACGAGGGGCTATCGAGATCGCAAAACAAAACCACGTGGCATTTGACCATGAATTCCGTTGTGTTTGGTCAGACGGTACCGAGCACTGGTTGCGATCTACTGGAACATTTTTCTACGCGCCCGAGGGCGAAGCCCAACGACTGGTAGGTCTGTCCCGCGATATCACGCAGACCAAACAAGCGGAGCAAGCCTTGCACCAGCGTGAGACGGAACTCAAGGAAGCCCAGCGAATCGCGAAGGTGGGAAGCTGGAAATGGGATCCAGACACTGACACAGTTACGTGGTCAGAGGAGTTGTACCGAATTGCAGGTCTCGATCCAAGCATGCCTGCGGTTACGTACAAGGATCACGCGAGGATTTACACCCCCGAGAGTTGGGAACGGCTGCAGGCTGTGGTGGAGGAAGCGCTTCGCACGGGTGTGCCTTATGAACTCGATCTTGAGATGACTCGGTTCGATGGCGAGAGAAGGTGGCTCACCGCCCGAGGCGAGGCCCTTCACGACTCTAGTGGTCGCGTCGTACAGCTGCGAGGGACGGTCCAAGACATCACCGAACGAAAGAGTATAGAGGAGGCTCTCCGAGAGAGCGAGGCACGCCTGAGATTCACGCAAGACAACGCGCACGTCGGAGCGTTCGAGTGGGACATGATCAAGAACGAAACCTTTCAGTCGCCGGAAATGGAACGGATTTATGGGGTCGAACCAGGTTCGTTTGGTGCCGGCGTTTACACGTGGATGGAGCACCTTCATCCTGACGATCGAAAACGGATGGAAGGGGAAGTTCGGGAACATGTTAGGCGAGGCGGAACTGCGGACTCGGAGTTTCGAATCGTTAAGCCATCTGGTGAGGTGAGGTGGCTATTCTCCAGGGGGCATGTTTTTGGCGATTCAGCGCACGGGCCAATCCGGATGGTGGGCATTGCCATCGATATTACGGAGCGGAAGCGAGCCACCGAAGCACTGCGGGAGAGTGAAGAGCGCTTCCGTATGGTGGCAAATACAGCTCCGGTCATGATCTGGATGTCCGGACCGGACAAGCTCGTCAGCTACTTCAATCAGCCATGGCTGGAGTTTACTGGCCGCACACTCGAGGAGGAGCTCGGAAATGGTTGGGCGGAGGGTGTACACCCCGAGGATTTTGCGAAGTGCCTGGAGGCGTACGGTAAGGCATTTGACGGGCGGCAGAATTTTCAAATTGAGTACCGATTGCGGCGGCGCGATGGGGAGTATCGATGGGTTCTCGATATGGGCGTGCCGCTATTCCGCTCCGACCAATCGTTCGCCGGCTATATTGGATCGTGCATCGACGTTACAGAGCGAAAGCTCGCGGATGAGGCCCTCTCCAACGTAAGCCGCAGGCTCATTGAAGCGCATGAGGAAGAGCGTACGCGCATCGCCAGAGAGCTTCACGACGACATTAATCAACGGCTGGCCCTCCTGGAGATCGAGCTTGAGCAGCTAGAAGCCACGCCTCTCGGTTTATCCGCCGAAGCCAGCTTGCATCTTCAGGCATTCCGGCAGCGTCTATCCGAGGTTGCTTCGGACGTTCAAGCCATATCACACCGCTTGCACTCTTCGAAGCTTGAATACCTTGGGCTCCCTTCGGCAATCAGGGGCTTTTGCAAGGAGCTTTCCCAGCGGCAGAAAGTGGAGATCAAATTCACGTGCGATTCCATTCCCGGCACCCTGCCGCAGGAGATATCTCTTTGCCTGTTCCGCGTGGCGCAGGAAGCGCTGCTCAATTGCGTGAAACATAGTGGTGTGAGGGAATTTGACGTAGACCTCAGGGAAGTAGGGGAGCAAATTCAACTGACTGTTTCGGACTCCGGCGTAGGTTTTGATTTAGCGACAATGGCAAACAATCCGGGATTGGGTCTGATCAGCATGCATGAACGGGTTCGGCTCATCAAAGGCAAGATTTCGATTGTTTCGGAACCAATGAAAGGCACAACGATTCTGGTTCACGCACCTTTTCACGCGTCTCTCGAATCTGCAAAAGTAGCCCAGAAGGCAGGTTAGGCGCGAGGCCGTGCTGGCGTAGTGTCCTTGGTACTGAAAAACAGACAACCGCGTAATCTGGCGCTTACAAACCGATGGCCTGAGACAACGGCTCGCATTGCCGGCAAAAGCTCTCGTGCGGCATCGGCTTTTACGACATAACCTGCGGCACCTATGCGCAAGGCTTCTTCCGCGACATCCTCAGCGCTGTCTTCTGTGAGGAAAATAATTTTGGAATCCGGAGCTACCTTCCGAATGCGCCGGGCAGCCTCAATGCCATTTAGTCCGGGAAGTCCAATGTCAAGGAGAATCAGATCGGGATACAGCTCTGCCGCCTTTTGGACTGCCTGAAGCCCATCTGAAACTTGCGCGACGATCTGGAAACCCGGATGTTTCTGAAGGGTCGTCGAAACGAAGCGGCGCCACGGCTCAAAGTCATCAACCAGGAGGACACGAAGGTCTACCATACGGGTCCGCGGGACTCGAGAAAAGCGGAGTCTGCAGAGATTGGGTTCTGGCACTCTGAGTGGCCAGTCGGTAAGGTGGTTATCACGCGCGATATGCCATTGATGTCGAGGAAAATTTGCAGAAGAATGTCAGCTTCTATTTTTGTTATGTACGAAATCGGTTTAAAGTCTCGAAAACCTCCCCTACACTACGACTGAGGGATGGCGCGTGTCAATGTAACGCGAAGATTACAACGGTTGAAAAGTGTGGAAAAGGCGGCAACCACTCGCACAGTGCGGAAGAGGTTTGAGGCGATCGCTGACCTCAAGGGGCGGGGTCAACCGGCAATTACGGCGAACACCAGTTGAATTTAGCGAAGGCCTTGGTAGCGGTTTGAACTATGCGGTTAGCCGGTAGTCTCGTGGAGTTGGGGCCTTTCCTTCTTCGACGGCCAAGACCATTGCCTTGTAGATTTCAACTTCGGTGCCGTCGAAAATCCTTATCATGATGGTGTCCGCCCTCTCCTCGAGAATGCTGCCGCGGACGCTCGCCTTGATTGGCCCGAGGTCAAGTTTGACGACCACTTGTTCCCCAATCCAAAAGTCAAATGCGCTATTCATGTTCCACCCCGGGACATCCCCTGTCGCTTACGACAGCGTCAAGGAAGCATTCGTTAGACCAGCTAACCAACGTACTGTCAAAAATGACAGGTTGTGGTAGTGCATACGAACGATTCAGGCAGACGGTAACCAGGGATGGTTGGAGGTGGTGTCGAATGCGAACTCAGGTCAGACTGGAGCGGAATCAGCCGCTGCGAACTCTGCCAGTTTCGGTGCGAACGCGCCTCTCTTTAGGATGCGATCATGAAGGCAAGACCTCTGTGGCCGCTTCGCGCTCACGCGCCGGATTGGGCTTACGACCCGCTTGTCAGGTGATTTCCGGGGAACCCCGATCCTTCCAGTCGGGGCTCCTCGGACCTGCGGCATCGCGCGTGTGCTCTTCGCTTTGGGAGGAAAAGCTAAACGGCTGTGGGTAGGTAGGTAATTGCATGAGCGTTTTGCTCTCTAAGACCCTCTTAGCTATCAATGCGGGGGAAATGGCACGACTGGCGAAACTGACAGTCTGACATTATTTATCATTTATCCTGGGACGCCAGACACTGGTTGATCTAGGATTAGCTAACTATCTAGGTTAGGCTAAGCAAAGATGTTGTAGAAAACCAAAGATCATTTAACGCTGCGGCGTTGCCGATTCAGATAGTCTGTAGACCGCCAGCGAGATGATCAATCGGCCAATTCCGGTGACCAACATGCCGATTCCGACCAAAGTACCCAAGGCCCACAGCGAATCGGATGGCCATTGTCTCAATAACATCAGCCCGAGAACCAACGTAGCCAGTGCTTCGAGCAAAATCCAAAGTGACGCATCAGACCGCCATCCCTTGATATACACGGCTAAGTCGATTCCTCCCTCTGCCAGAAAGAAGATGCCAAGGATCAATGTGAGGGTCGTTAAGCCGACCAGCGGATTAGTCAAAAGGTATATTCCCAGGACAAAGTACAAAATGGCGACAAAGAGCTTCCATAGGACGTCGCCGACACCTTTGGAGTGAAATGCGTGTAACCCTTGAGTGACGCCGCTGAAAACGAGCAGCCAACCGATGATCACGAGCGCACTGAAAGATGCAATCAGCGGAATGGTCAGCGCCAATAGACTGAAGACGATCAACAGCAGCGCCCAAGTAAGAGACCATTTCGCGATCCGGTTCGGAATCGCCACTATGGCCGTATTCATTGCGTTTTCTCCTCGCCAGTGTCAGTGCGGAGAGTAGCTCATCATTTGCAGGATTCCACTGACAGAAACGACAGCTATAGCGTGGGCGTAGTTTCGCCGTTCAAGGGATATGGTGACTGAGAGTTTTGACAGTCGCGTCCCGCCGAATCTGTAGCTACAGATACTCTGACCTCGCAACACCGAGTTATGAGCCGCAGCGATTTTGCCAAGCCAAAGCAGTGGCAAGAACGGGTGAAGCGACGACCGAGGGTGTTATGAAGAGCTTGCCATCCATGCTACTCTGCACCGCCTGCGTATACTTAGTGACGCTCGGATCGTCATCGGCAACAGGGGAAGGTCAGCAAGAGAGTACGACAGAAAGCGCACTCGTCGACGGCAGCGTAAAACGTGGGCAAAAGACTAAGGTTGAGGGGCTGGTAGTTTCTCGCCAAGGCGATGTCGTGACGCTACGGTCAACCGACGCCAATGATGTGAAGGTCGAGATCACGGACTACACCAAGGTCGCAACACGGCGAGGCCTGTTCAGGAAAAGAAGTGTTTCGATCAGCGAACTTCTTCCGGGCCTTTGGATCAAGGTGAAGGGAGTGGGAGACAGTCCAGGACATGTACTTGCGGAATCAATTAGTCTCACCAGCGAAGATCTTCGAACTGCACATGCAATCCAAGCCGGACTGGTGCCGCTAGACGCCAAGGTGCAAGCTAACGAGCGGGCAACCCAGGAAAACGCGCAGAGTATCAAAGCCAACGGGCAACAGATACAATCCAATAAGCAGGAAATTGAGACCAGCCAGCAGCGGATTCAAACTAACCAGCACCAAATCAACGAGGCCAATCAGCGAATCTCGGAACTCGATGATTACGATTTGAAGTACGCGACGTCGATCAATTTCGCCGCCGGAAGTGCGGATCTCTCTCCGAGTGCAAGGAGCGAACTCATGCGGCTGGCGAATGATGCCAGCTCGCTGAAAGGATATGTCCTTCAGGTGAAGGGGTACACCGACTCGTCCGGAAGCGTTGCTGTGAATCAAGCCTTGAGCATGCGTCGCGCTCAATCCGTCATTGCGTACCTAGAACAATCCGGGAACATACCTCTGACGCATGTGCTGACTCCTGGCGCTATGGGCGAGAGTCATCCTACGTCCTCCAACGAGACAGCCGAAGGACGTGCCGAGAACCGTCGAGTGGAGGTAAAGGTTTTGGTGAGTCGTGGGCTGGCAGGGCAGTAGAGCATGCTGCGTTGGGCTGATGGCGTTGTGTGGTGCATATTTGAGGACAGAGGCTGCAAGTTCGAGAGAATGGGGTCGACACCAGAGGTGATTTATAGACGGAGCTCGCTGCGTGGCACGGAGACCTCACGAAGGGCTCCTCGAGAAACGTAGACGTTGCCGCGACCTGCGGCTGCGATTGCCCGGGCCAGCTCGCATGCCATGTCCGGCTTGTGTACAAATCCCAAAGCACCCGCATCTATATAGAACTCCACTCCGTCTGTATCTGCACTTACAAAGACAAAAGGAATGTCCAGGCCCGTAGCCCTCAAGATTTCCATTGCCTCGGGGCCGGTTAGAAAGGGCATCGAGACATCGGTCACGACGATGTCTGGAGCCAAGGTCAGTGTGGCGTCGATTAAGTGTCGCCCGTCTGAAGTTGACCCAACTACTTCAAATTCTCCTGCGAGCATTCGGATTATCGCCCACCGCATTTCTTGATTGTCTTCAGCTATCAAAATCCTCAACTTGTTCATATCAGTCTTCCTTAGATTCCGAATTCAGAGCCCTCCACTATCAGGCCACGGAAACAAGTCGGTGTCGTTGCTACAGGTCAGTAACAGGGGGCAACTTCGACTCGCCCTGAAGTGGGGCGTGGGGGATGCCGCAGATTGTAGAGCAGCTGACGTGGCGATCAGCTCGGCGGCCAGACCCGTTGTCTTTGGAGTGCTTAGTGAAATCTGGCGCGTGGTGGTTGCGGCGCGGTGCCACAGAACGGTCATCACGTGCGCTCGCTGATTGTCTTCGCAGGGCGAAAGGGTGCGCCGCAGGCGCGGGGGGTTACGGAATTGACTGGAACTTTGATCGAAAGAATGCATTCACTCGCAACTTCATTTGCAAGGCATGTATGAGCGGATCGAATGGACAGGACCAGGATCATTCAGCAGCTAGATCCGATCTCTGCGCCCAGATGGATCCACTCGAGCCCGTCGGCGGCTTCCCTAGTGTCTTCGGTCCGCCTGAGTGAGAGCCCATAGCACGTCGCTGCCCCGGCAGGGTGAAACGATTAATTCAAACGCACCGTGACGCAGCACCTCGAGATACTGGTCCCAATCGGCGTGGCGGGAAGTGACAACCAAGGATAGGTGATACTTGAGAGTAGTCATGATCGCGAGAACGTCACGGTAACTGCCGTCAGGGAGGTAGCGATCGCAAAACACTAGATCGAAGCTGCCGACGGAGAGCACCTTATTGCATTCACTGACGCTGGGGGTGCAGACTGTGTCCCAACCCTCTCGCCCCAAAATGATAGTCAGTGCCACGCAATTTTCTGCATCGTCCGAAACGATGAGTATCTGAAGGCGAGGCTCTCTTTTCAGTGCAAGGTATTTGTCAGTCTCTTCTTCATAGGTAGCGAATCCCGTGGACCTTTGACTCGCATTCGAGAATATCCGTCGCGTCGGATTCTGTTCCGTTCCGTTCATGTGTTTCCCTCCCTCGCTCGTCAACAAATCAGTGAGATTGTCCCGCGCAAATTAATTGATGCAGTAGTGTCTGACGACTGTTAGAAATGACAGGTCTGTTTCAGAACCGTCCCGTAGGAGGGAAGCGTCAAAGCAGACGGAGGAAGTCGTTGAAAATTGTACGTGTCACGAACCTGACAACGGGAGCAGCAATCGAAGAGAAGCTATCGAGTAACGCACTCGCTGGCGCTGCGTCAGCGATGCTGCCAGACTCGCCGTTGATGAGCTCGGAAGTATGCGCGGAATTGTGCGAGGAGTGAGGCCCCGGACGGCGTCGCCCGCGCTCTCCGCAGGTTGAGTCGCGGGCAGGCCGCTGCAGGAGGCTGGTGACAAGCCCTCCAGCAAACGTATAAGAGTTCAAATTTCTTGAGCTCCTTCCCACTCACCGCGCTAGAACAAACCCAAGCGCGAGGTTCAAGGAAGCGTGTGCCATCGTCGCTTTCGTCAGCAAGCGCTGACACCTGGCAAAAGTCACAGCGAAGTAGGCTTCGTCGAAATCCGGCAGTCCGGCGAGTAGACGCGTCAGCTGTTCGATGTGATCAGCTCTCTAGGCCTGCTTGCGTGCGGGCGACGTCTTGTCGAGCAGTTCTACCAAGGGCTTGGCTGCAGGAACAATGGTTTGGCTGCCCTCAATAATGTCCTTAGCGTTGATTTCTTTGCCGTATAAGACCCGGTTTGCGTCCTTGTCAGAGTCCATAGTGGCACCTTCCAGGGAGACGCCAGCGAACAGTCCTTTTGAGCGCGAATATGTCAGGACGTCCGCGTTCATGGCTGCCGCGTTGTAGGCGTTGGCTTGTGCGCCGGTTGGTCCTGCAGCGGCCGCAGCATTCGAGCCGAGTTTTGTCTTGCCGTTCAGGATTTGGTCCGCGCCTTTTTGGTTCATGACGACCAGCACGAAATCAGTCGCGGTAGAACCGAGCTGCAGGCCGACGCTTCCTTGATCCAGCGAATACATGGCCGGCGCGCCCCATTCACCTTTCATGTCTGATCCCTTTCGGCACACGAGTTCGCCACGACCATAGCTTGTCCCAAAACCCAAAGCTACTTTCTTGACGCTCGGATAGATGAGCACACAGACAGCCTGGTCGAGAATGCTCCTAGGCAGGCCGTTATCCTCGGAAAGGATTTGCCGCAGCGCGTCGGCGGAATTGGCTAAACGCTCGTCTTCTTTCTTTTGTGCAAACAATGGTACAGCAAAAACTAACGCCAGTCCCGCGGCGGTATATCTAATTCGCATACTTTGCTCCATCCGTGTGGAATTGGTTCAAAGAGCATCTGGATCAAGACCAAACGCTTAGCCCCTCAGCGCAGCAGCGTCTCAAACTTTCCCATTAATTGGTACCCAGCTCGTCTTGATGGTGGGTCACGTGCGTTAGCTTGCGCACCTGTCAAAAATTACAGCAGGAATCGAGCGACTGGCGGGGAGTTACTCGCTACGGCGTATAGTTAGGAAGCAGAGAGCCGAGAGGAGTTGATCGGATCCTCCGGCCTGTTTAACGGGGCAGAGACTCCGCGATCTTCGGTTGCGAGATATGTTGCTTTTCATCAACCGAAAACAGCAGGTAATTGCTGAAAGCATGTCGACGATGGGCGCGCCTTCCCTTCCAGTCGTAGTATATTTCGGCGCTCGTCGGCAGCCACATGTCCACGGCACGTTCTCGAAAGTGAACTGAGCCATATTCGATCACTGAGTGATCGGCAGCAAGACGAATCTCTGGAACAGGGGCAACCAGATCTGTTTCCAATCTGATGATCTGATAAGTATCGGCTGCAATCCAAGCCCGCCCTTTGATGGCCACTGGAAAAGACGGGCCGTTCGCGCCCACCCTGTAGCTCTTCATAATATTCGGCTTATCGGCACGCTGACGAAAATGAACCTGCCAAGCGGGCTGACCATTCACGTTGGCCAGTCCTTCGCAGGTCATTTCATAGTTTTCTGAAATCTTAGGATGGAAGAGCAACACCAGAGCCGGCAGGCCCAGTGTTTCCACGCCATCGGGGAAGTCTACGG
>Ga0137359_10003912_pt1 | contig 12146 bp, 11 predicted proteins | sample Mad1_40_16metaG_FD_108281 | JGI IMG/M metagenome (GOLD analysis project Ga0137359, IMG submission 108281) | Vadose zone soil microbial communities from Angelo Coast Range Reserve, California, USA - Mad1_40_16 metaG | ecosystem: Environmental > Terrestrial > Soil > Vadose zone | place: USA... | reverse complement strand
ATTTCCTGAGTTCCTGTTTTCCTAATTAGAGAGATGATTTTGTCTTCCGCTTAGTCGAGCGTGTCCTGTTAACGATAGAATCGAATAATGTCTCTCGATCTTGATAGCATCCGCGCTGCGCACAAGCGGATTCGTGCGCAGATCCATCGTACGCCGGTGCTGACGAGTTCCCGGCTGGATGAAGCGAACGGCGCTTCATTATTTTTTAAATGCGAAAATTTTCAGAAGATCAGCGCGTTCAAGGCGCGCGGCGCGACAAACGCCGTCTTTGTGCTCGATGATGCGACGGCGCGGCGCGGCGTCGCGACACATTCGTCTGGCAATCATGGAGCAGCGCTCGCGCGCGCGGCGAAACTGCGCGGAATCCCTGCGCATATCGTCATGCCATCGAACTCGGCGAAGGTGAAGGTGCGCGCGGTTGAGAGCTACGGCGCGCACATTGTCTTTTGCGAACCGACAGAAGCAGCGCGCGAGGCAGCGTGCACTGACGTGATCGCGACGACCGGCGCGAGGCTGATTCACTCGTTCGAAAACGAAGATGTGATGGCGGGGCAGGGGACGGCGGCCGTGGAATTACTCGAAGACGTTTCCGATCTCGATCTTGTAGTGTGCCCGGTCGGCGGTGGCGGTTTGCTCTGCGGCACAGCTGTTGCGGCGAAATCGATGCGACCACAAATCAAAGTGATCGCTGTTGAGCCGGCAAACGTAGATGATGCGGCGCGGTCGTTTCGCGCAGCGCGGCGCATCGTGACCAAGAAGAAATTTACGATCGCCGACGGACTCCGGACAAATGTCGGTGCGCCGAATTTTCCGATCATCCAACGTTACGTGGACGACATCGTGACCGTGAGTGAAGAAGCGATTACCTCAGCTATGCGCACGATTTGGGGAACGATGAAAATCATCATCGAGCCGTCAGCAGCCGTTCCGTATGCCGCGATCATGGAACGCCAGCCTTCGCAAGGCTACGGCTCGGCAGGCAAGATCGACATCGCCGGAAAGCGCGTCGGGATTATTCTCACCGGCGGCAACGTCGATCTCGATGCATTGCCGTGGATGCGATTGGAAGTCAGAGGTCAAAAGCCAGAAGGAAGAAGTTAGAAACCATGGCGCGATGAACACCTCCGAGAAATTGGAAACTCGTTGTGTGATCGTGGGAGGCGGACCGGCCGGGATGATGGCTGGCTATTTGCTCGCACGTGCAGGCGTGCCTGTGGCCGTGCTGGAAAAACATGCTGATTTCAACCGCGACTTCCGCGGCGACACGATTCATCCTTCCACGCTCGAGTTAATGTACGAACTCGGGTTACTCGATGAGTTCCTGAAGCAGCCGCACCAGCAAGTGCGAGAGTTACGTGGCGTTATAAACGGTCAGACCGTCCCTATCGCCGATTTCACGAGACTCCCCACGCACTGCAAATTCATCGCGTTCATGCCGCAATGGGATTTTCTTAATTTTCTCTCCAGTCATGCCAAGCGGTTCCCGAGCTTCCAATTGCTCATGCAGACCGAGGTCGTCGATTTGTTGATTGAGAATGAGCGAGTAAAGGGCGTTCGCGCAAAGACTCCGCGCGGCGAAATAGAAATGCGCGTGGACCTCGTCATCGGCGCGGATGGGCGACACTCGACCGTTCACACTCGCGGCGGATTTGAACGGCGCGAATTTGGCGCGCCGATCGACGTGCTCTGGATGCGCATCTCGAAAAAGCCGGACGATCCGGAACAATCGTTCGGCTTTTTTCGGCACGGCAAACTTCTTGTCTTGCTCGACCGCGGTGATTACTGGCAATGCGGCTTCGTTATTCCGAAAGGGGGTTTCGACGAGATCAAAGCGCGTGGGCTGCCAAAATTTCAAAACGAGATCGTCAGTTTCGGGGGATTTCTGCGCGATCGCGTGGCAGAGCTGGATGATTGGTCGAAGATCAAGCTGCTCACGGTGCAGATCAATCGTCTACGCGAATGGTGTCGCGAAGGATTGCTTTGTATCGGCGATTCTGCGCACGCCATGTCACCAGCCGGTGGCGTTGGGATCAATCTTGCTATTCAGGACGCAGTTGCGACTGCGAATCTGCTCGCGCAAAAATTAAGGCTTGGTCCGGTTTCGGTGGACGATTTGCGAAAAGTGCAGGCGCGCCGGGAATGGCCGACGCGCCTGATCCAGCGGATGCAGGTGTTTATTCATCAACGAGTGGTCACCGGTCGGGCGTCATGCAGCGATAACTCCCTGCCGTTTGTGCTTCGTTTGTTGAAATGGTTTCCGATTCTGCGACAGGTGCCGGCCCGTTTCATCGGGCTCGGCCCGCGGCCCGAGCATTTCCGTAGTCCAACCGTAGGATAAACCAATTCACATTTCTTACGTGAATAAGGGGAACCACCGGCGCCCTCGGAATCGAACCTACTTATATGAAAACGTTAAGCCTGATCATAGCGGCATTCTTCCTGATGTTCGGAGTCGCTGTTTCGAGCGGAGCTGTGTTGACGAGAATTTCCGAGGAAACCGGCGTTTCCGTCGATACGTTGCAAGCCGAGAGAGCTTCGACCGGACTCGGCTACGGCGAATTGGAGACTGCACACGTGCTGGCTAATGAATCCGGCCAGAGCTTCGACGACATCGTAGCAATGCATCAAGCCGGGGAAGGCTGGGGCAAAATTGCGCACGACAATGGGTTGAATCTTGGCAGGATCGTGAGCAACGCGCATCGGTCGAGCCAGGCAGCGTTGCACGCTCAGAATACTCAGACCGTTCATGGCAAAAGCAGCAGCATTCATGGCAGGGGCCACACGAGCACAATGAGAGGTGTCGGTCGTGGACCGAGTATAAAATCTGGCCGAGGAGGATTTCATGGCATGGGTCAGGGCGGGGGCCACGGGCACGGCGGTCATTAAAAACGCCTAAGAAAAGCAAAGAGGCGATTGAGGTTAATCATCCCTATCTGCCTTTGCGCATGATGTGATTTGGCAGGGGCGGTTCACCCGCCTTCGCTGCGCTATGGCGCGGCAGGCCTGAACCGCTTCAACGCTTGTATTTGTAGATACGCGATGCGAAAAAATCTCCAATGCCAAAACCGAAAACAAAGTCGGCAAGCACCAACGTTTATGCCGTACTTGGGTCGGACGAAGCAGAAGTAAAACGTGTGGCCTCCAAGCTGGCGACCGAACTGACACCACCAGAGGCGGGCGATTTCGGATTGGAAGTCATCGATGGCGTGGCCGAAAATGCCGAACAAGCAGCGGCACGCATAAAATCGACAATCGAGGCGCTCCAAACATTACCTTTCTTTGGCAGCACAAAAGTAGTTTGGCTGAAGAATGCGAATTTCCTTGGCGACACCCCGATCAGCCGCGCCGCGAGCATTCAAGCCGCGCTCGAACAATTATCAGATCTGGTCGAAAACGGCCCGGGATCCGACGTCATATTTTTGATCAGCGCCACTGAAGTGGACAAGCGTCGCTCGTTTTACAAGTTGCTGGTCAAACGTGCGGAGACGCAAATTTTTGATCGGCTCGATTCCAGCCGGAGTGGCTGGGAGGAGGAAGCCACCGAAATCGTTCGGAGTCGGGCGAAGAAGAGGAAACTGCAATTCGATGATGCCGCACTGGATCTATTCGTATTGTTGACCGGTGGCGACACCCGTCAGATCGAGAACGAACTGGAGAAGATCGACATCTTTCTGGGAAAAGATCGTGGAGTACATGCCGATCTTGTCCGGGAACTGGTGCCGCTTTCGCGGGCAGGCGTCATTTTCGAATTAAGCAATGCGCTGGCAACGCGTGATCTCGAACTCGCGCTCACGCTTGTGCGACGATTACTGGATCAAGGCGAAAGCGCCATCGGTATTTTACTGGTCGCGATCCTGCCAACAACCCGGAATTTGTTGCTTGCCAAAGATTTGATGGAACGTCATCGCCTCACGCGGCCGCACTCGCCATTCCAATTCATCTCGGCGATCAATCGCCTGCCCGCTGAGGCCACAGACCATTTGCCGCGAAAGAAGGATGGGTCGCTCAATGCCTACGTGTTGGGGATCGCAGCGCAGCACGCGCATCGGTTCGAGACCAGACAATTGATTGAGGCCATGCAAGCGTGTCTGGAGGCGAATCTTCAGTTGGTGACCACGCAACTCGATCACGAGCTCGTTTTAACCGAAGTCGTCGTGAAGCTCCTTGGGCGGAACGCTGTCGCCGCGCATGTGTGACTCGCTTGCTTGCCCCGGCGCAGACGCAACAAGGATTATCGGGCTGGTGGGATTTGAACCCACGGCCTCCTGGTCCCGAACCAGGCGCTCTACCAAGCTGAGCCACAGCCCGAACTGATCGTCGGATCCGCCACGCCATTGAAACGCGCGTCCTTACTTCGCGTATTTTGCGCGCTGTGGCAAGGAGCTTCGAACTTTTAAACAGGATGAGCAGCTTGGGCCCTTGTCCCGCCAGTAAAATTGGCCCGTGCTCTCCCGGCCCAATTTCTGTTTTGAGCGAGTCTACCTATGGTTCTGATTGAGGGTCTTCTGCAAGAAGCTCGAATATTGTTATTAATTAAATGACCGCGACCCGACTACGCCGTTGTTGGCAAACGTTCGCGAAGAAACGGCCAAATTTTCAGATCTTCCGTTCAAGCGAATCGACCCGCTTGTGGAAGATCGCTTACTTTAGTGTTGCCGCGTTTCTCTTCGTCTCGTCTGCACATAAACGTTTTTCATTGCCGCAATATCCGTTGGCAGACTCGGACGTCGGTTTCCTTTGGCCAGCCCTCATGAAGTTGAGCGGCGGAGCCTTTAAGCACATTCAGGGACTGAACTTTCTCTATCCGGGAATGGTTTATCTGGCTCTGAGGATTTGGGCAGATTTTCGCGCAATTTCGGTGATCCAACACCTACTGGGTTTGATTGCCGGTGTTTTGTTTCTCGCAAGCTGGAGCAGGTTGGCCGACTTCTTTCCTAAGCCGCGCCTCAACCGTGTCGGGCACGAAGCGATCGGACTCGTGGGCGCCAGCATCTATCTGCTTTCATACGGTTCGGTCTTCTTCGAAATGCGAATCCGAAGCGATGCTGTGTGCATGTTTTTTCAAATGTTGGTGCTTTGGTTTGTGGTTGAGTTTTTTTATCGCCGCGTAGTCTTCGTGAATCTGCGAATGGCGACCCTTTATGGGACTGGAGTTGCCATCAGCTCTTTCGTGCTTGCTTCATTGAAGCCCAGTTTCACGCTCGTAGCTCTTTTTGTGATGGCGCCCGTAATGTCGCTGACACTTAGTGCCAAAAAAAATTTCACCGGCAAGTTGACGTTTTTTTTTGTCAGCGTACCCATCATCCTGGCGTTGACCCTCACGGAGCATTTTCTCAGGCGAGACGATCAAAGCGTTAAGTATTTTCTTCCGGAAACATTGTTTGCGATCCATGCGAAAATTATTCACGCGCAGATGGATGATGATCTGAATAATGGCGACACGAACATTTACCCGCGCGAATGGCTGCAGATTGTTTGCGACGATCTCGGAACGCAAATTCAACGCACACACGGTGCTTTGCCCGTTCTTGGGTTTGATCCGGATTCTTTGATGAGTACCGGTGCCGATCCGCTCCTTAAGCGCTGGCGAAGTCAACTTGGCGATGACCAGTTCTTGAGATTCTTGAAATATTGGTACTGGCGCAGTGTGGCTCACCGTCCACTTGCGTTTGCCGGAAAAATCACTCGCCAACTTGGGGTCTTTTACTCAACGGACTGTCCCGCATTCAGCGTGCACAAGAAATTTCGCTTAACTCCCTGGTCTTATGATTACAGCCTCTCGGCGCTGTCGCATCCGCAAACATGGGCTCTGCTCACTGTCGTGCCCGGCGGATCAGCCTTCGTGGAGCGGACCAAAGCGCTTTGCTCCAGTGACACCGTCATTCGCCAAAAGAGATCAATCTGGATGTGCAATATCTTTTGTGCCCGAAGTTATCTGGCCATTTTGTTGGTGAGCGTTCCGCTTGCGGTTTGGTTTGTGTTCAAACGAAACAACTCAGAGCAGCGGAAATTGCCGGCGTTTTTTGTCTTGCTGTTCTATACCGCCAATTTCGGAAACGTTTTCGGTGTCTCCATCGTCCATACAATGGAAGTTGACCGCTATGTCGCTGTTCTTTTTATCACCGCTCTTTTCGCGCATCTTTGGGCGATCCGGTGGCTTGTGGAATTGGGATTAGCGAAGCGGGCTAGCTTGATGCCCGCTGACACGCTCTATTACAACCCCACGAGTGAGCATCGCGAGGACTCGTGATCGAGAGTAACAGCGTGGAGATGCGTCGCAATTTCTCTGCGCATCGGATCCTGAAACGCTCAAATTGACCGGCAGAGAGCGCCAAATCTACGTCGCGGCAGAGCAAGTGACCGCTCGAACCGGTCTCTCCCGCTTGACGCTGCCGCGCGAGCTCGACATCCCCGGACACTGCAGGATCGTCGAAGCCGCGCACCACTACAAAGCTCACGTCGAAACGGGCAGCGCGCGAGTACTGATTGATCAAACCGATTTTCCCGGACCGACCGGACAATTCGTCGCGACTGCTCAAACACGTGGGAACGTAAAGCGAATTCAGGAACTCTGTGCGGAAGTAGAACGCCTCGTGCACGGCTATGGAACTAGATTAGTTCGCCGAAACTGCGATAAAGTGCGCGGCGTGCTCGAGTCGCGGCCTTGCCTGTGACTTCGAACGGAACCGACATTAACCGCCAGGCGAAAGGAATGAGCGCGCTCTTGTCGTCAGGCAACTGCACTGCGCCGATATTTCCGCCGCTGATTTTTCGGAACGGCCAGTTATCAAAGAGCCATTCCGCTCCATACGGCGCACCCCGCTTTACCACAGCATCAAAAAAGACTTGGTTGCCTGATGTCGGACCTGCTTCGATCGCCTTACGACCGAGCGTGCCCAATTGAATATCGTGTAGCACGATCCAACCGCCACTTCTCACGTACGGCGCGAGTCGGAGGAGGTCGAGTAGCGGCCGCGGATGGCAATGATTCGCATCAATAAAGACTATCTCCAATTCCTCACGCTTGGCCAACTCGCTCACAAAAGTAGCGTCGTGCGGAATGTGCAGGCGAAGCATCGCGGTCAGATCAGGAATCAACTCAGGAATTTCGAAACCGGTCGGACGAGTTTCGTCGATCAGACACTTCAAGCGAACATCGATGGTGTCGACCCAGGCGCCGCTGTTGTTCCCGTGCTGCCGGCTCAGCGCAGCTGCCATGACCGCCGCCGAAAACCCGGTCAATGTTCCGACTTCGATTACGCGCCGCGGCGCCAGAACGCTGATCAACGCCGTCAGAAAACAATAATCACCCAAACCGATCGCACCGGGATGTTGCACTGGCCGATGTAACATAGAATGGAGAAATTCGATTTCACCAGCGGGCGGGATTTTTCCAGCGCATCCCAGTAACGCACTGAGATGCGCATAATTTTTGCCATAGTCGGTTAGGCATCTGAATTCACAAACTTCCGCGACAGCAGTTGCCACATCGTCGGAAAGCGAAGAAAGCAAACGCATAACGCTTATGCGATGACCGCGTGGTGCGTGGCAAGCAGCGCCAAGAAATAGTGAAAACGGAACTTTCAACGTGTCGACCCTAGTCTGGCTTAGCAAGTGTACCCGTCAACGCCTAAGGCTTCGAAGTCGCATCACCCGATTAGATGTGTTGGTAGCAGTCAATGTCGCTCCGAATGAACCTTAGAGACAGCCATAACAAGAAGTTCGTGTTGTTTGTTGATCTTACGCCAGAAGCTCAAAAATTTGTTCACATTGGAAAACGGCTGGGTGGTCGCAAGCGGTAATCTGAATCTATTGGCACCTTGTCAGCGCTTGTTGGGGGCGCGAACGCGTTTTAAGGTCACGCTGATACCTGCTGATGAAATGAATTCGCAGAGGAGATTCCAGATTGCGCGCGTTGTCTACTGGAGCGCGCTTGTGTTCATTTTCATCTGGGCAACATGGCAGAGGTTCCGACTTCCGCTCGATCCAATCGCTGACCCGGATCTAAGCTGGTATTTGGTCCCGGCGCTAGAAAAAATCGTCGGTGGCGCGTTTAACCCTATGCCGTACGGGCACAATTTTTTTTATCCGGGATTTGTATATCTGATGTTGCGCGCTTTTGGAGATTTTCGCGCAATCACGGTCGCTCAACATATCCTGGGGCTCCTGGCGGGCGGTATGTTACTGCTTATCTGGCGGCGCGCCCGTGTTTTCGTACCAGATTCGCGAGTCGGTCCCACTCTCCATGATGCACTAGGACTTTTCGCAGCGGCAATTTTTCTTCTCGCCAGCGAACCCATGCGATTCGAGATGCGACTTCGGCCAGAAGGGTTGTGTGCGTTTTTGTTCAGCGTGAATCTTTTCTTTGTCACCCAGTTTGCAGCCTGCTATTTCATAGAGCACAGGCGAGCGGCCACGGCAGTTTACGGCGTAATAGCCGTGCTCACAGCGGCGTTGCTAACCTCGCTGAAACCAAACTTCTCGCTGGCTGCTATTGTCGGGCTTCTGCCCGTTGGGACATTTTTCTTCCGACGTGGGTGGTCCTGGCAAAAAATTACGCTCGCTGGCGGTGTGGCGGCGAGCGCGGCATTGTTATTATTGCCGGATTACTTTCTTAGTCGCAAGAACGAGGGAAGTCAGATCTATTTGCCGTTAATGCTCTTCGCGATGCACGCCGATCTGATTCGTGATCAAATGGCTGCCGATCTCGAACGTAACGCGAAAGTTCCGTATCCCCGGGACTGGCTCGTGCGCGTTCAGCGGACACTCAGTGCCGAGATCGCCAATTCTTCTGTCCCATCCCGGCATCACTCGAAGTTCGGCTTCGATTATGATTATCTGATGCACAACCCGAACTCAATTGCAGCACAGTTACGGAAGGAATTTGGCAATAACGTCTCTGCTCTTAGCGCATTTTATTGGTTCTACTATCGGCGGATCTGGTTGCAACGCCCACTCTTCGTCGTCAAGAAAATCGCGCGGCAAATGGCGATTTTTTACGCGCCGAAGTGTCCGGTTTATAAACAATCACAATTTCTGCCACTCGCTAATGAATACGACCGAGGTGTGAAATCTCTCGGCGAAGAGCCCTATCGCAAAATTTGGATGGTTTACCCACCTGCTGTGGAATTTATGGCGCGAACGGAAGTGCTGGCGCGGACCGCGCCGGTCATCCACCAGCCGGTTTACATCCGTAAACTGCTGTTTATTTTGGCACCAACGTATCTGATAATGCTTTTGATCGCCTTCGGGTTAGGCGCGGCGGTCCTATTGCAGGAACACCAGCGGAGACGCCTGGGCTGGCTGGCGGCTTTGGTTTTGTTCGCGTACGCGTATACTATGGCGAGCTGCCTCGAGGTGGCAGTAATCGCTTCATTGGAAGTCGATCGCAAAGTCACCGTGCACATGTTCTCTTCCATATTGGCGCAATTTCTCACTCTGTGGTTTATCCTCGAATTCGCCCTTGAAATGCGAGCTCGCAAAAACATCACTTCCTAATAGCGTCCCCATGGAAAGGATATTGCGGGAGCGCACTTGTGGGTCGCCCAATGACGGCTGGGGCACTTGGGTCGGCCAGTGGCAGCGGAAATATTTGTTGCTGTCGAGCGCGGCTGAAAAGCCAGCAGATAGCACCAGACATATCGTCCGGATCGAAAGAAAAATGCATTCTCCCGCCAAGTCCCGGATTTGGTAACTGAGGAGCTGGTCGCTTGTCCTCGCTCGGCGTTCTTCTTTCGAGTTCAAATAGCTCTTCGATCTAGAGATGGTATTCATGTACCCATTGGCAGTCGTTTACAGAGACGCGGTCAAGCAGAGCGCGTTCATCTTCGCTTCATCTCGATCTCAATGATCGGCCACGTTTACGCGGTCAAAAAAGGCGCGCTAGATTTTGGAAGATAGCGCATACCGAAACCGCCTGAGACGTTGCATTCAAGACCGTTTACCTCGATTCGGCGAAAATGCATTCTCTGTGGAGTTCATCGTAAAGCTTCTTATTGTTTGAAGCGGAGCAGTGAGCTGGTAGCCGCAGCCGAGGCAAATTGGTCAGGTCGTTTCATGTTAGCTCTGATTCACCTCGCGTTAGCGATTTGTCTGGGAGACTGGTTTTTGTCGGCGTTTTTGTCGGTTCACATCTGTTTAACACCGCTGTGCGGCTGCCGTGCTGGTGGGCTTGCTGCTCAGCTCATGGTTTAGCTACCTGACGGCGCGGGTTTTCGCGAGCGGCAGCGCAGCCCCTTTTCTGGAGCGATCTCTTTTTCTGTGAATTAGCGATCAAATAGCGGCAGCTCGCAGGTCCGCATCATTCTCCTAGTTCGAGCGATTCGGTTACCATGTACCGGGGCCGATGTTTAACTTCTTCGTAAATACGGGCAAGATATTCGCCGACGATCCCCAGGCTGATCATCAGGAAACTTCCGATGATCAGCTCCAGTAAAATGACTGTAGCGAAACCGCTGACTGCGCGGCCAGCCAGCTTCAGATACAAGGTCTCAATTCCTAGAACAACCGATAAACCTAAGAAAATCACGCCCGCAAAGGTGACCAAATGCAACGGAAAAGACGAGAAAGCCGTTATTCCGACGAGCGCCAATTTCAGCCGTCTCAATCCAGACCAGGTCGATTGACCTGCCCAGCGTGGAACGACTTCGAATGGGATCTGCACGGTGATGAAACCCATCCAAACAGTCATTCCTCGAAAGAACACGTTACGCTCATGCATCTCCAGCCAGGCATTAACGGCTTTGCGATTCAGCAGCTTAAAATCCGATGCGCCTTTGAAATGGAATCCAGACAGCTTGTTCAGGATGAAGTAGAAAAACAGAGCTCCGATCTTGCTCGATAATGACTCGCGGCCCCGCTGGCGTTTAACTGCTTCTACAATATCCGCTCCAGAGCTCTGCCACGTTTGAACCAGGCCCGGAAGAAGCGATGGCGGGTGCTGTCCGTCGGCGTCCATCAGAATGACGGCATCGCCCTTTGCGTGTTCCAACCCTGCGCACAACGCGGATTCCTTGCCGAAATTCCGACTCAGGCGCAGAGCACGCACAGTCCGAAAGGTTTTCGCCTCGGCCGCTATGACGCGCCAGGTGTCGTCAGGCGAACCATCATCAACAAGCACGAGTTCGTACGGAACATTGCACTGCGTCATCGAGCTGCGGACTGCTGCTAAAATGGCAGACAAATGAGCGCCTTCGCGGAATACGGGCATAACCACGGACAGAAAAGGCTGCTTGTTTTGAGCGCTACGCGTTTGGGAGCCTTCCATAAGCAGCAACCGTCGTGGCAGGCACCCATACATTGAGTTGCGCAAGCAGAGGCGCCAAAGTGAATCCGAATTTTACGGCCAGCAAACCAAGAGGAAAGGCGTGCGGGTAAGGAAGTCTGCGTACATCGTGGATACCCGCTCGGTGCATTAACGAACACAATGTACGAATGTCGAAATAGGCTACGTGCTCGGGAGCTTTGAAAGATGACCAATGTCGCCCCATAAACTTCCTCAATACACCTCCAGCATCGGGAGTAGCCAGAACAATGTGTCCCCCGGGCAACGCATGGCTGGCCAATCGTTTGACGAATGACACTGGTTCGTAAACGTGCTCGATCACCTGCGTCGCGACCACACAATCAAGTTTGGCCTCCGGTGGAACCTGCTCGACGCCTCCCGCGATCACCTCAGCGCCCGTCGCGCGTGCGATCTCCACGGCCGCCGGTGAAAACTCTGTCCCGACGCGCCGATCGAAGAACCAGCGTGCTTCGTCAAGCAAGTAGCCGTATCCGCAGCCGATCTCCAGGAGTTGGCCACCGGTTAAACCGCGTTTGGCCAGATTGCGGAGCAGCCGTTTGAACGTTGCTCGCAATGCCGATTCTTGCGCGAGATAGCTCGCATCCGAGTAACCGCAGGCGCCCCCTTCGTAATATGAAGACTGGCGATACACTTCCCGCATCGCGCTTTCGATGAGCCGCGGGTAAAGGTAATGCAAACCGCATCCCATGCAGCGCGCGACGCGGTACGGTCCATGTAAACGAAATGGGAATTGACGCTGATCGGTGCCGCACAACGGGCAGGCCGGGTATTCGAGGCTCGCGGACAGGTTTGCGGCTATCTCTTGGAAGGTCATCAATCGCTATGGTCTAAGATCTTGCTT